>Ga0272442_10012715_pt1 | contig 10136 bp, 5 predicted proteins | sample SSMForm2O_FD_200262 | JGI IMG/M metagenome (GOLD analysis project Ga0272442, IMG submission 200262) | Marine sediment archaeal communities from Little Sippewissett salt marsh, Falmouth, MA, United States - SSM-Form-2O | ecosystem: Environmental > Aquatic > Marine > Wetlands > Sediment ... | reverse complement strand
GCCAACGTCTCAATTCCTTTTGTGGGACCTGACAACCAAGAGGGTGCCCTAATGGTGGGGGCTTTCTTGGCCAAATCCCTGAAAGAGGGGGATCCAGTGGCCATTCTGGAGGGGATTCCGACGGCCTTCAACGCTCAGCAGAGGCGCCTAGGGTTCGAGAAAGCTATGGCGGACGGGGGCATGAAGGTGGTGAGCGTGCAGAGCGCTCAGTGGGAAATGGACAAGGCCAACTCGATCGCCTCGGCCATGATCAGGGAGTATCCCGATCTGAAGGCTCTTCTTTGCTCCAATGACAGTATGGCGCTGGGAGCGGTGGCTGCTGTCAGAGCGGCAAGCAAGGAGGATCAGATCGCTGTGGTGGGATTTGACAATATCTCCGCTGTACAGGCCATGGTGAAGGACGGACGCGTGCTCGCCACGGCGGACCAACACGCCGATCAGCTGGCTGTTTACGGGATTGAGTTCGCACTGCAGGTTCTACAGGGGGAGGCATCTCCTGAAAACAAACAAACCCCTGTGGACCTGATCACTGCGGAGTCGCTCTCCTAGGCCATGATGTCGCGTTTCCTCCGGTACGCCGGCCTGACGGGCGTGCTCGTGGCCTTGCTGGCGTTCTTTGGACTCGCCAGTGAGCATTTTTTCACGGCGTTGACGCTGACCACCGTGGCTAACGAGATCCCTGCTCTCACCGTGGTGGCAGTGGGGATGACCTGGGTGCTGATCATCGCCGGAATCGACCTCTCCGTCGGATCCGTCTTGGCCTTGGGGGGGGCTGTATTGGGGGTGGCTTTGGGGGCGTGGGGATGGCCTGTTTCGCTTGCGATGGGTGCTTGTCTCCTCGCAGGTCTGGCATGTGGTTCGATCAACGGAGCCATCACGGTGAAATGGTCCATCCCTTCCTTTATCGTGACCTTGGGCATGTTGGAAGCGGCGAGAGGCGGCACCTACTTGGTCACTTCTTCGCAGACCCAATATGTGGGGGAAGCCATCGAAGGAATGTCTCGTCCCTTCCTGGGGACCCATCTCACCGTAGCGTTCTTTTTGTCCCTCTTCGTGGTGATCCTGGGACAGATCCTGTTGTCCTACACAGCCCTGGGACGTAGAGCCCGGGCTTTGGGATCCAATGAGGAGGCGGCCAGGCTCTCAGGGGTGCGTCCTGGACGAATCAAGGTGTTTGTGTTCGCTTTCTCAGGTTTCCTTGCGAGCCTGGGAGGCATTTTTCAGTGCGCTCGGCTTTCTTCTGCGGATCCGAATGCAGGGATGGGACTGGAGCTGTCCGCCATCGCGGCCGTGGTGATCGGCGGGACCAGCCTCATGGGGGGACGCGGCTCAGTCATTAGCAGTTACTTGGGTGTTCTCATCATTGCGGTCTTGCAGGCGGGACTCGCCCAGATGGGGGCTTCAGAGCCCACGAAACGCGTGATCACCGGAGGGGTCATCGTGGCGGCGGTGATTCTGGACGCGTATAGGAACAGAGGGACGGGACTCAGCTGGCTGGGGAGCCTTTTCGGTAAAGGAAGAAGCTCTGTTCCGCCTTCAACTCCTTCGCTTCATTGAGAATGACGGTTTTCCCTTCGAGTCGGAACGGCAGAGCCGTCTTTTCCAGCACAACGCGCTTGGATCTGTAAGGGAGGACGATCTGTCGAAGCCTGATCTCTCCGTAGAGGAGCCGGATTTCGGCACGCTTAGGTTTCAAGATGAACTCGCCCCAAGCGCCATCTAGACTCCAGAAGCATCGGAATGTCTTGCCGGCGACCCTCAGTGGAAGGAAACCAATCTTGTCTTTGGTTCGGTCGAATTGGAAACCGCTCCATGTCAGAAGCAAGGCGTAGCTAGCCATGGACCTCGCATAGTTGCTTCCGCATTCAAACTCGTTCCAAGGGTTGCGTCTTTCCCCGTCGAAACGCCTTCGCAACGCTTTCACGCAACGAAGTCCTTGCTTGGTGAGACCTTCCTGAATCATGTGGATGGCGGCGGCATATTCGAAGCCGTTCATGGTTTCCCCCGCGTAGGGGAGCGGGGTTATGGGACGCCTCACACCCTCAGGCCAGTCGCATATGACCAGTCCCGCCTCGTCGTTGAGAGAGTAGACGCGACAGGCGTTGAAATGCTCCCGCAGGGGGTCCTTGAAGTTGTTCTCGTAGATGGACCGTAAGGACCGCTTCACTTGGGTTTTGTCGAAGATCTCTCCCAGACCGTACAGGTTGGCGTGCCACTGTCCCAAGACCTGGTCAATCTCACACCCGTCCCCAATCTGGTATTTCAGTTCCTTGTGTTCCTCGTTCCAATAGTTCAGGGCGTCAAAGCGTTCAGCGATGGATCGATCCGAAAGATCCACGATTTGACGGTAGTATTGTCCGTTAAAGAGATGTTGGTCTGCCCACCGCTTTCCTTTGACAAAGAGCTCCCTAAGCTCTTGAGCGAACGTCCCGTCGTTGAGATGTTCCGCCATTTCCGCTCCTGCCTTGAGGGCCGCCAAGTAGAACCCTGTCAGCCAGGAGTTGGGACCAAACAGTTCCATGTCCAAGGTGTGGTGTTGGCGTCCCTGCAGAACACCCGTTTTTTCAGGATCCCACCTGTCTTGATTGTCTGGGTTCCAGGCGTATTCTATGCTCTTTTTGATTTTGGGCCAGAGCTTGGCCAGCCACGCGCTATCCCCGCAGATTTTCCAGTCCCGATACGTCTTGAGGACGTCCCCGAACTGTCCGTCCGCGCAGGGACGAAAGTCGGACCGTCCAATCCCCAAAGGAAGCTGCAGTCGAAACCGCATCCCTCCGATTTCGTCCTGATTATGCTCGTAGTTGGTTTCTCTCACGGATCGCTCCAATTGCGGGAACAGGAACGGAAGGGCTTGGGCGTAGTTCCACACGTGCGTGCAAGAACCTTCACAACAACCCGAGCCTGTACAGACCCCTTCCCACCCATAGAAGGTGCCGTCTTCCAAGCGAAGCACAGTGGCGGATTTGAGCGTGGAAAGGTTGGCGGACACCGCGTCTAGGACAGCTCCAGGAAGGCTGGAACGGAAGAGCGTTTTCTTGAAGAGACGGGTCTCTTCCTGCAAACGATCCCAATGCTCCATGGCATACTGGGCGCTCGCTTTAGAATCTTCCCAGAGGGTTGCGTAGTGATGTCGCCAGGGGTAGGAGATGTTGCGTTTCTGGGCCTCCTGTGCGACCCTCTCCTGATCTTGTCCCCAGTATTTCACCATGAGGGGGAAGCTCCAACTCAGGGCGAATCGGACGGACTTCGTTTCTTGGGGGTTCAGCTCCAGATGAGCGCAAAGGAGTCCTGTACACCCTGAACCAGCGCGATCTAACGGATATCGTCTCTTCTTGAAAGGCCCGGCAGTAGAGAAGTCCCTCCAATATACCTCCAGCTCATCGAACCATGCCCCCTTGAACCAATATTCCTGTTGACTGACTTCGGTCGCGTCCGTGATCAGGGTAAGGTCCCCTCTGTCAGGGTCATCTTCCTCGTATCCGTCGGAAGAAAGGTGTAGAAGGGAGAGTCTCTGATCTCTTTCAAAACGGTTTCGATTGTTCCCTCGGAGTGGATTACTGACCGCTCCCACAACAGCATACTTGAGGGTCTGTTTCGAGGTGTTCTGTAGTTGGATCTCGAAGAAGGACGCAGGAATTCCAGAGTCTTTGTCATTTAAGGGGATGAAGGGATTGAAGGCTCTCAATTTCACCTTGCCGGGAAAGGCGCGTTCTTTGAAAGTCAATTCCGCCAGGGGAAATTCTCCCTTGAAGACGGCATTCTTGAAATGAGGGGCTCCCTGCATGTTCTCTCTTCGTGGACCCCAACCAAAGCCTGTCAGTCCTGTGAAGCCGCGTTCCCCGGTGTAGGGAGGCGCGAGATCGGATTGAAGGATTCGAGCGTCCAAAACCTCCTTTTCATTCTCCGCCCGCACGGCGAAATGACTGAATCCATTCAGGCTACCTTTGTTGGGACGCCCAAAGATTTCCCAGTCCACAAGGGCGCCATTCCCCGCCAGTCCGACACAACCTGTTCCAAGCCCTCCCAAAGGGAAGGAGATTTCACGCGTCTTGGTTCTTTTGTAGACGAAGCGGCTCATGACGTTCCTTTCCTGTCAGGGAGACCATCCATATTCTTGGGAAGGCACAGATTGGTCTCCCCAAGGTCTATCCTCAGGGTTTCATTGCTACACAAAAGGCGCCAATGCTGTCTCAGGAGCGTCCAACTCCTTGAGCCAGGCCACAAACTGCTCGTGGAGCTTTTTGGCCACGTCCCCGTGGTCTTGGATCAGATTCGTTTCCGCATACCGGTCGTCAATGATTCGATAAAGCTCGGGTTGTTGGTCCACACCGATGGGAACGTACCCCCATTCTTGGGTGTAGACCATGGGCGTGTCCGTGCCTTTGGGTTGTCCGTTCTCATCCAGACGGAGATGCGGCGAACAGACAACGAGGTCCCTATGTTCTCCTGTCGTTTTTCCTCGCAAGTGGGAGGCAAAAGATTTGCCATGGATACCTCCAGGTAGATCCACATCCAGTGCCAAAAGCTCCAGGATTGTGGGCAGGATATCCGCCGGCTGAGCCAGGAAATCCATCTCTTCTCCCGCCATCAGTCCGGGTCCTGAGATGAGGAAGGGGATACAAGCGTTCTCCGGATACATCGGCCAGATGCGGTTGTCCCTCTCGTTGATGTTGGTTTTCCCCGTTCTATTGTGCTCTCCTAGGCTCGTGCCGTGATCGCTGGTGAAGAGGACCAAGCTGTCGTCCCAAAGCTGAAGATCGTCAATCTTCTGGAGGATGCGTCCCACCCAGCGGTCCACCAGTTCCGCTTCCGCACAGTAGTGGGCCCGGAGGTTGCGTAGTTCCTCTTCGCTGTAGTCCGAGGCCTTGCCGTAGTTGGGATGAAGCATGGGCGTCCCTGCGTAGTCCGGGTCGTACCTGCTGACCATATACTCAGGGGGATCCCAGGGCTCATGCGGGTCAAAGAAGTCCACCCAAAGGAAAAGATGTTGGTGCTGGCCGTTTTCTTCCAGCCACCGGCAGGCCAGCTCAGCGGTGCGGGGCGGAAACGTGTCCCGTTCCCCCTGCCAATCCCTGTTGCACCAGGAATGGACGTCCACCAGGGTCCTTCCCATGAAATGTTTTCCTGTCCTGGTCTTCTCTCTCGGCATGACCTCTTTAATCTCATGATTCATGCGCAGGAAGGGCAGATCGCTCTCTTGTCCCCTCAACGCCTGAGCCGCGTGGAAACGTTTCTGAAAGGAAGCCTTGAAGAGGTGGGGACAGTCACAGAGAAGTTGCGTCACATAGTCTCCTGTGGAAGCCAGAACCTGGGGCAGACACACCTGTTCGGTCAGATCCTTCCAGGGATACCAGGGCCAGTTGAACCTTCCGCTAATTAGTTCGGTCCTGTGGGGAATGGTGGGAAAACTCCCTGTGCGAAGTCCTGATAAGGAAACCGCCCTCTTCTTGAAGGCGTCCAAGTGAGGCGTTCTAACGGGCATGGCCGTGTCTTCCAGGAGATTGTCATATCTGAAAGTATCCGAGATGATCAAGAAGACGTTCACGAGTGTCCTCCTTCCGACGCAGACGGACCTGTCTGCCACAGTTTTCGCAGTTGATGAACCGCGTTTTTTTGTAGAATTTCGGCTCCACCGGGTCCTACGGTGCACCAGGGACCCTCTTCCACCTCATATCCGCCTTGGTGCCAAGCGGAACGCGGGGACAGGTAACCAACGCATCCGTTGGCACAAGATATCACAGCGGCGCGTTGGGAAGGACTCTTCTTTTTGATCCGTAGTCCTATTTCACAGAAGAGCTCCCCGGGTACGGCGACCAGGGCGACGGAGCCTATACGAAAAACTTGACATTCGGCCTGGATGCTCTCTGTTCCTTTCCTTCCTGGAAGCGAACACGTTCGGATGGAACAAGATAGAGGTTCGTGTTCCATGGGCTTTCCAAGTTCGATTTTGGAGTAGGCTTCCAAGATCTTGGCGCCTAGAGCTTGTCCAAACTTCTCCACGTCCTCCCATTTTCTTGAATCGTTCATGATGGGATTGATATCCCCGGCCGCTCCTTGAAAAAAAAGGCAGACGGATCCAGGTCCTAGATTCCGTTCGACAAGGGAAGCGGATTCTCCCGGGTAGTCTGCTGAGACCAGCGGTTGCACCTGGACGATGACAGGGTGACAGGCGAAGTGGGACAAGAGGACAGGAGGCCTAGAGCGTCTTTGCGCGATCAACAGGAAAACTTCATCGTCCACAGGATGGGTGGATTTCGTCCCGCCTAGCGCTTCCCTCCTGTTGCGGGTGAACCCTTGAAGCCGGGTCGAGGAAGTGTGGATCTCAGCCAGGCACAAATCCTGGACGGCGCTGTGGACCGTTTGAACCAGAAGAGCTTTCAAGGCTTGTATCCATTCGGCCCACTCCTTTCTCTCCCAAATCCTGGTAATTCCGTAGGTTTCCGGGGTGGAGTGGGCGTGTGTCGCGGCTAGGCAGATTCGATGAGGAGGGATCCCTGCTCGCTCCTGAATCTCGGACCGCACCTCTTGGATGAAATCTCTCCCCGGACCCAGCAGATTCCTGGAGAGTCCCAAAGCGTCCACAGATAGAAGCGCCATGGCCTTTCCGCGGCTGGAGAGAACCATTGCCCGCGCGTATAGCCTGTCGTGAACGCCTTGAAAGGGACGTAGACGTTCGGGCTCAAACCCGAGGTATGGCACGTGAAGAGGTGGTGTCACGTCTTCTTTTCCGGCGCCGACCATCAGAGAGGCAGATTCCATAGCGAACAGTGTAGCGCGGCCTGAGGCCGCACCCCAAACGGGTCTTGGGGCTGAGTGAGACAGGCGAAAGGGGCATGCGCTATAGTGTGTTCTTGTATGAGAAACAGGATCACCTTGCTGCTTAGCGTGGGCCTTGCCGGGATCGCCCTGGGCCAGTCGAGTTGTCCTTCAGGAGGGACTTGTCAGGGAGGCTCTTGTTCGACCGGGGTTCACGATGTGAATAGGACGATACGGGAAGAGCATCTCGACATCGCCGAGTTGATCGTTGTTGGGGACTGCCAAGGCGCGGTGACTCGGCTCAAAAGACTCATCTGGTTGAAGACCGCCAATGCCAAGACGTATGCCCTTCTGGCCCTGGCTTACAACCGCTTGGGCTCCTGGGAGGCGTCTCTGGAAGCCAGCAACGAAGCGTTGAAACGCGGTGAAGATACCCCCATTCTTCATCGAGAACGGGCCGCATCGTGGGCGGGACTCAAAGAATATGAGCGTGGCCTCAGAGAACTTCGCAAAGCGGATTCAGCGGATCCCAGAACGGTTCGGATGAGGGAAGAGATGAAGGAATTGTCGGGGCGCAAGACGTCCAAGGACGTTCCTTCCGATGCGAGCGGTGAAGGGGGATTGTCTCCTGGGATAAAGCAACGCGAGACAGTCTGGATCGGAGGAGGCGAGGACCGCTTGAGCCTGGCCTTGGAAGCTGGATGGGAGACGGTGGAATCTCCTGTGGCACCTCAAAGGGGGTGGCCGTCTTTAGAGGAGATCTCTGAAGAGCGGGACGAAAGCGCCCATTTCCGACTCGATGCCTCCTATCGATTGGGTGATCCTGGAAAATCCTTGGACTGGGGACCTTCGGTTTCCGTCTTCAGGAACTTCTACGATGACCTGTCCGAATACGAATACAGCCGCGTCCAAGGAGGACTCTTCGCCGAGATGTACCGTTTTCGTTGGATGGGGCGCGCTTCCGCGGAGTTGGCGAGCGTTTGGCTCGGGGAGAAGGGGTATACGAAGAGCGTGAACCCTGGCCTGAGATGGACCTATCTTTACCCTAAGAGAGCCGGTACGGAACAGTGGTCGGAACTCTTCTTGGAGGCTTCGTATTTTGATTATGTGGGAGATTCGCCCTCTCCTGAAGAGAATCGAAGCGGTTGGTTTCCAGGGGTATCTCTGAGCCACACCGTCTTTCTGAATGCAAGCGAAAGCAAGTTCGGTATGGGAGGGTACTGGCGGAATCACTCTACGTTGGGCGCATCCTATGTGGGCGATCTTTTGGGGGTACAGGTTTTTTGGGGACAGACATTACCTCTGGATTTCCAGCTTCAGTTGAAGGTGGGCTTCGAGGGGGACTGGTTCGAAAACAGGAGCGTTCCCAGCGGGACCAGAGACCTGAGGGAGGACGAGGCCTTCTTTGGGGAAGCCAAGCTGGAAAAAACGATTGTGGATGGAGTCTCTTTCTTTCTCCGATACGCCCATAACGATAGCGATTCCAATTTGGATCCTCTGTTCACCTATAGACAAAACGTCTTCAACGCGGGCGTTGCGTTGAGCCATTGAACAGGACGGCAGCCATGAAACCGGCTCGCTGCGCCATGAGATCGAAGCGTTTTCTGGGTATTGTCTTCTTCGTAGGTCTCCTTCTCCTCCTGGGAGGCGTCGTTGGATGGCTATGGGTCCTTCGCATCTCCCGGAAAGATTCCTTTGATTGGGATCCCCACCCCAGGCTAAAGGCTTCGTTCCGGGAGCGGCTTGGGTCGGACCAGGAAGCCGAAGGTAGACAAGAAGAGTTGGAGCGGTTGTTGCTTGAGGCGGACAGACTCCTTTCTCACCCTGTCCATATTCCGGAAGAGGGGGGACAATGGATCTTCTACTACGCCTGTCCCTTCCATAACTGTTCCCTGGAACGGGATGAACAGGGACGGCACCGTTGTCCTAGGTGTGGGAAGATCTTCGACGATGAACGAACCAGGCTTGCCTTCGCCTCTTTGGAACACAACAGGATCAACGAAGCGGCCCTCACCCTGGCCCAGGCGTGGAAGGAGACTGGAAAGGAAGCCTATGCTCGAGAGGTGTACCGTATTCTTGGACGGTACGCGGATTTACACCCGACGTGGAAGCGGCACGACCGCTGGGGGAGGTGGGGGGTTCTGGCTGTCATTGGGGGGAAACGGTACTGCCAGAGTCTGTCGGACGCAGTAGGGATTATCAAGATGGCCAAGGCCTATGATTGGGTCTATGACTGGAGCGGCGCGGAAGAGTCTGCAAAGGAACGAATCGAAAAAGACTTCTTCCTGGCGACCATCGATAGCATCTATGCTTTTTATCCACTCTATTCACCCACGAATAATCATATGACTTGGTTCAACGCGGCAGGAGCTGTGGTAGGAGCCGTATTGGGTAGGGAGGAATACCTCAACAGGGCGATCAACGGCAGTAAGGGACTTCGTTTCCAGTGGGAGGAGAGCGTGACCCAAGACGGACTTTGGTATGAGGGGACCCTCTCCTATCATTTTTATGCGTTGGAGGCGGTGATGGAGACCGTTTGCGCTGCAAAGGCTGCTGGACTCGATCTAACGGGCGAGGAGGCCTTGAAGTCGATGCTTCTGGGTCCGCTTCAATTGGCCTACCCTAACGGCCAGTTGCCTGCAATGAATGACGGCGACAGGACGTTTCTTTCCAGGTACAGGGACCGCTATGTTTATGCGGCCTCTCTTTTCGATGACCCCGCGATAGACACCTTCGCCAGAACAGGAAAGATTCCCTCCCTGGGGAGCGAGTTGCTGGAGGAGTCTGGACTGGCAGTCCTTCGTCGGGGTGAGGGAGAAGAGGCTGTGATGGCCGTCTTTGATTTCGGCGAGCACGGGGGACACCATGGACATCCGGATAAACTGAATCTGATGCTCTATACATTGGGCAGGGAGGTCTTTTTGGATCCTGGACGGCTCAGTTACAGATGTCCCGAGCATAAGAGCTGGTCCCGACAAACCGTGGCACACAATACCGTGGTGATCGATCAGAAGAGTCAGCCTGGAGTGGCAGGCCGGTGCCTGGACTTCGGACGAGGGTCATGGTGCGATCACGTAGCGGGAGAGTTTTCGGCATATCGGGGCGTCCAAATCAGACGGGGTTTGGTGCTTTGCGATGACTGTCTGGTGGATTGTATTGAAATCGAAGCCAAGAGGGACAGAACCATCGATTGGGTGGTACACGGACTGGCTGATTTGCAGATTCCTCCGGGTCTTCGATCTAGAAACGACCCTATCCATCATGGCGCTGGATATCCTCATTTGACGGATCTTCTGGAGGGCGAGGCCCCACAGACTTCTGAGTGGGATTGGGGCCTGGAAGACGGTCGTTTTGTGAGAACTAGCGTTCATTTGGATTGG
>Ga0272442_10012714_pt1 | contig 10136 bp, 11 predicted proteins | sample SSMForm2O_FD_200262 | JGI IMG/M metagenome (GOLD analysis project Ga0272442, IMG submission 200262) | Marine sediment archaeal communities from Little Sippewissett salt marsh, Falmouth, MA, United States - SSM-Form-2O | ecosystem: Environmental > Aquatic > Marine > Wetlands > Sediment ... | reverse complement strand
TTGGTGGAAACATTCTTTTTTGTTTTTATCAGTGAGTACGCTTCCTCCGAGTTTTATTATGTACATGTCGCTCCTAAAATGAAAGTATCTATAAAAAAGATTGTGATATGTTTTCTTTTTTTTTTTATTTTTTTCTTGAAAACATTGGTTTGTCTTTGTTTTGTTCATGTACAAGCCATAATGCTATTGGCATACCGTTTGTTGGGCTTTGCATGATGCTGTTTGTCCATTCCATTATTTCTTCTTCTGAGGATGTCGTAGCGCAATGTTCGCATATAAAGATATTATCGTTAAAAACTAATCCTTGTTGTTGTTCATGTAAATGTATCTTATTTTTACATTTTTCACAGGTTTTTTCAGGCATGGTTTCTTATCCCTCTTACCACTTTTTTTTGTTGTATGTATATATGATGGCCTTATATATAAATAAATCCCTTAAACAGCGGGTAGGAAAAAGAGGAATGGGAGAGGGGGGATGGGATGCGGAAGTCTAAAATGTTGGCAGATATGTCAGCGTTTCTTGAGGCTGACATGTCCCCCTTATCTCGCGTCGCACTAAACTGTTGAACGTTTTTTTTGTATTTATATGTGATAAGGGGGTAAGCGAAAGTATTAATTGGCTTTGTCTCAAAATTGATAAAAAATGTTAAATTATTTTTATTTTAATGAAAAATGTTAACAAATCACATGTTTTTTTCATCATTTCTGCATAATATTTATATACTAGAAGGAACACATTTACTTAGGTTGTTTAATATGGAACTATCAAATAACCTAAAAAAGGGTGTTAATGAAACATCCTCCCTTGCTTTTCAATTCAAAGATGATGACGAATTGTTTCAAGCATTATGCTCTCTTGAGCATTTCAATGAATCAATGTCGTATATCAAAGCTATGACCAGAAAAATTGATTAAAAGTATTTAGGGAATAATTTAACGCATTGATTTTCCATTACAGTAGAGTAAATTAAGATAAGATTGGTGTCAATATTTTTTATTTTTTGTAAATCTTAATAAATTTTAAAAAGATGCATTAAAATGTAGATGTAATTTGTTAAGGGATTATATGAGATTTATTTCGTGGAATGTAAATGGCATCCGGGCAGCTGAACGGAAAGGATTATTTGACTGGTTCAAAAAAGAATCTCCAGATATTTTGTGTTTACAGGAAATTAAAGCTTTACCTGAACAAGTTCCTCCTCATTTGAAAAATGCACCTGGTTATCACATTTTTTTTAACTCTGCTGAAAGAAAAGGGTATAGCGGTGTTGCTACGTTTTCAAAGCATAAACCCACCTCTGTAAAATCCGGTTTTGGAATTGAAAAATTCGACTCTGAAGGAAGAGTCCTAATTACTGAATTTTCTAGTTTTTGTTTGTTTAATATTTATTTTCCTAATGGAAAAAAGAATCAAGAAAGACTTGATTTTAAACTTGATTTCTATGATACGTTTCTTGCGTATGCTGATAACTTAAAAGTAAAAGGGAAAAACATTGTTGTCTGTGGTGATTTTAATACAGCACATAATGAAATTGATTTATCTCGTCCAAAACAAAACGAGCGTGTCTCTGGTTTTTTACCGGTTGAGCGCGCATGGATTGATACATTTATTGATCATGGTTATGCTGATACGTTTAGAGAATTTAATAAACAAGGTGATCAGTATTCCTGGTGGGATATGAAAACTAGGGCTCGTGAGCGTAATGTTGGTTGGAGAATTGATTATTTTTTTGTAAATAAAGAATTTTTACCAAAGGTGAAAAAAGCATTTATTTTGCAGGATGTTATGGGTTCTGATCATTGCCCTGTGGGAATTGAAATTGATGTGTAATTTGAGGAGTGGTTATGAACGAATTATTGAGTTTTATCTATAAAGAACAGAAAGAGCTGTCAAATCTTGGAGGTGTTGCAGCACTTCTTGGCTGGGATCAGATGACATATATGCCTCAGTTAGGTGCCACTGAGCGATCTGAGCAACTTTCGTTAATTTCACGAATTTCTCATGAAAAGTTTACTTCAGATAAATTGTATGATCTTGTGAAAAAATTCAATGAACCTGCAATGTTAGAAACGTTAAATGAAAAAGATAAAACAGTAATTAATAGGCTTTGTAAGGATATTGAAAAGTCTAGAAAAGTGCCTTCTGATTTTGTTGAAAAAATGGCGAAAACAACAACCCTTGCTCATTCTGCTTGGGAAAAAGCTCGAAACGAATGTAATTATTCACTCTTTGCATCGCCTCTTGAAAAAATCATCGAACTTGAACGACAATATTGTGATTATATTAATCTAGCAGGTCATATGTACAATAGTCTTTTGGATAGCTATGAAGAAGGTATGACTGTAGATACATTGAAAGCTGAGTTTTCAAAGTTAAAATCAGAGCTTGTATTAATGCTTGAAAAAATAAAATCAAGTCAGCTATATCAACGTCAACAAGATTTAAAGGTACATTTAACTGTTGAGCAACAAAAAAAGATTTGTAATCTTATCATCGCTGATATGAATCTTCCTAATGATCGTTTTAGACTTGATGTTTCAACGCATCCTTTTACAACGTCTATGGGAAATGATGATGTGAGAATTACCACAAATTATGCACGGAAAAGTCCGCTGTTTTCTTTTTTTTCAACTATTCATGAGGCGGGTCATGCATTGTATGAGCTTGGTCTTCCAAGAAATGATTATAAGGATACAGTTATCTCTGACGCTCCGTCTTTAGGTATTCATGAGTCTCAATCTCGATTCTGGGAAAACATGATTGCACGAAGCACCCCTTTTTGGAATAAATATTTCAGTGTTTTTCAAAAAAATGCTGAAGGGCAATTAACTAGTGTGTCTGTTGAAGACTGGTATAAACGTGTCAATCAGGTAAAACCCTCACTTATTAGAGTTGAAGCTGATGAGCTTACGTATTGTTTGCATGTGATTTTACGTTTTGAGCTTGAACTTGACATTATTGATGATAAAATTAATGTTTCTGAGCTGCCAGGTTGTTGGAACGATAAAATGGATGATTTTTTAGGAGTTATGCCAAAAAATGATGTTGATGGAGTTTTGCAGGATATGCATTGGAGTGGCGGAAGCTTTGGGTATTTTCCCACATATGCTATTGGCTCTATTTATGCCTCTCAGCTGTATCATCAGTTAGTTGAAGAAAAAACAGAGGTTAATTCGGATATTGAAAATGGAGATTTTGAACAGATTATAGCGTGGTTGAGAGATAACGTCCATTGCTATGGTAGGTTGCTTACTGCAGAGGAGATAATTACTAAATGTTGTGGCGAAGGTTTGAATGCAGAGGTTTTTGTGAAATATTTAAAAGATAAATACTACAAATTATATGACATATAAGAAAGGTGGATATGTTGTCTAAGCTTATATTGGTAAGACATGGACAGTCTCAGTGGAATTTAGAAAACCGTTTTACTGGTTGGGTTGATGTTCCATTGTCAAAAAAAGGTATTGATGAAGCAATTTCAGCAGGACAGAAACTTAAGCATACAGTGTTTGATACAATGTATGTATCACATATGCTCCGGGCGATACAAACACTGCATTATATATTAGTTGAATCTTCAAGTGATAAAACACCGATTTTTCATCATGAACAAAAAAGAGTTGCTGATTGGGAGTATTATTCAGGCGATAAAAGTAGAGAGATTCCTGTTTTTCAATCAGTTGATCTTGCTGAGCGTTTTTATGGTGATCTTCAGGGGTTAAATAAAGATGAAACCCGTGCTAAATATGGAGATGAGCAGGTTCATTTATGGCGGAGAAGCTATGATATTAATCCTCCCAATGGTGAGAGTTTAAAGGATACGTGTGAGCGGACAATACCCTATTTCAAGAAATATATTTTAAAGGATTTGCAAGAGGGTAAAACTGTTTTGGTTTGTGCCCATGGAAACAGTCTAAGGTCTATTACCATGTATGTTGAATCTATCTCAGAACAGGATATACCTAAGGTGGAGATTCCAACAGGTATTCCAATAATGTATGATCTTGATAATGACAAAATCCTTGAGAAAAAATTGTTGGCCCACTAATAAGACATAAATACATATTTTTTATACATATATCTATATTAAAAGGAATTTGTTATGCTGCAAAAAACAGTGAGATGTCCTACGTGTAAACAAACTACAATAGTTGCTGGAGTAAATGGAGAGATAGTAAAAGTCATATGTCAATTTTGTGGATCTAAAGGTAAAGTTACTTTTGGACAAAGATTAAAACCAGAGGACGTGGCAATTGAAGTTTTTCATTTAACAAAAATATATGATGATCTCACCGCAGTAAATGATATTTCATTTAGAGTTAAAAAAGGAGAAATATTTGCTTTTCTAGGCCCTAATGGAGCAGGAAAAACGACAACAGTTGAAATTATTGAATCAATTCGAATTCCAACGGCTGGATCAGTGAAAATATTTGGAAGAGATATCAAAAACGAATTTGAGGAAATCAAAGATAAAATAGGCATACTTCCTCAGGAGTTTCATTCGTTTGAAAGACTTACCGTGCGAGAAACACTTGTATATTTTTCAAAGCTTTACAAAAAACACGCAAACATCGATGATATCATAGATGGTCTAGATCTTAAATCTCATGAAAAAATACTTTATCGTAATCTTTCAGGAGGATTAAAACAAAGAGTTGGTGTTGCAATTTCCCTTGTCAATGATCCTGATATAATATTTTTAGATGAGCCAACGACAGGTCTTGATCCAAAAGCTAGAAGAGAAGTTTGGGAAGTAATCGCTGATCTAAGAAATAAGGGTAAAACCGTGTTTCTTACAACACATTATATGGAGGAGGCAGAGTTTCTAGCAGATCATATCGCGGTTATTCATAAAGGAAACATAATTGCTGAAGGAAGCTTAGAAGATTTAATTGGAAAATATGGTAAAAAAAGTATACTTCATGTTAAAGAATGCTCAGATAAAAAGGTTGCACAGGTGCTCAAAGACAAAGGCTTTGAGGTTACTACAAACCATAACAATGATATCGAAATTGTTATTGAATTTAAAGATCAAATATTAGAAGTACTTTCAAACCTCAGACATGAGTGTGTTGACTATGAAAGCATTGATATTCGACGGTCTAACCTTGAAGAAGTCTTTTTAACACTCACTGGTGCAAGTCTTCGTGAGGAAAAACCATGAATCCACGGATTATTCTCAATGATTTTAGTGCTAGTGTCAAAGCATGGCGTAGAAGCCCGGGAACTGTTTTTTGGACATTAGCATTTCCAGTTATTTTGATTTTAATTTTTGGTGCGATTTTTTCAGGGACCGACGATATATCTTATGATATCCATATACAAGATTTAGATGATTCAACGTGGTCAAAACAATTAATTGAAATTCTTGATAACATCTCCGCTTTAACTACCATATCCGTGGATCAAGAGGAGGATATTGATGAATACATTAAAGAAAACGAAGTCCTTGTTACACTTGTAATTCCTAATACTTTTAGTGAGACTATTAATCAATCATTTTTTGATGAATCGGTTTTTGTAAACATCACTATGCATTATGATCCTTCTGAGAGTAGTGCTGGTGTTATTCAAGGAATTATTGCAAGTGCTCTACAAGAGTTCAACATGCAGATTTCTGGTGGATATCACATAATTGGGATTACTACAGAAAAAACTGTGGGAGAAGATTTCAGCTTCATTGATTTCTTTGTACCAGGAATGATTGGTTTTACCATTATGCAAACGTGTATTTATGGCAGCATTGAACGTAATACTAAGTTTAGAAAAAATGGAATTCTTCGTAAATTACTTACAACACCGATAACAAGGACTGAATGGATTTTATCTAAAATGCTTTTCATGTTGTTTTTATCGTTTATCTCTACAACTGTAATTGTTTTAGTAGGTGTATTTGTTTGGAGTCTCACCATTCATATCACACCACTTATGATTATTCTTGTAGTTGCAAACAGCTTTCTATTTTCAGGTATAGGAATGATAATTGGACGGTTTGTAAAAGAAGAAGAAACAGCAGATATGGCGGGTGGTGCAATTTCATTTCCTATGATGTTTCTTGCAGGTACTTTTTTTCCGTTGGAGCAAATGCCAATGTTTCTTCAGACTTTTGCACGGGTTTTACCTCTGTATTATGTTAATGAAGGACTGAGAAACGCTATGATTTATATGAATTTTGAAAAAGCAGTTTATCATACAGCTTTTGTTGTGGTTTTTGCAGCAATTTTTTTCATTGCAGGAATTCTGTTGACTAAATGGTCTGAAGAATAAAAAAAAAATGGTTATGTTTTTGGCCATTCGAGATGTGAATTTTTAAAAAACATGTAATCAAGATTAGACCAGTCGTTGAAATCTCCAGGTCCGTTATTTCCATCTGAGTATCCAAGTATTTTGTAAGTGTGATAGTAGTTCATGCAGCTTCTGTAATTCCGGTATTTGAGCCATTGTTTGGAAAAAAGTTTGGTTGCTCCTTCGTTATCTATGCCGCCATGATCATCTACAAATAATCCTAATGTATGTCCTAGTTCATGTATAGCTCCTGCCATAATGACTCTGCTTCTTGAATATTGGGGAAAGGAGTCTTGCAGCATTTGTGCTGAGATATCAAATGAGTCTATGTGATCCCAGCCTATAAACGCAAAACCTCTTCCAGGTCCAAAGTCACAGGTAAAACAATAATGAAATATGCCTTTTCGTGGGTTGTTTAAATCATTATGTAGGAAGTAATCCCAGTAGAAATCACGAAGGTCAGCATATGAAAAATTTGTGACATAGGGCACTTCTTCTCCTCCGTCGCAATCTCCTACATCTATGTGTAACTGTATGCCATGCCATTCAAATATTTGGGTTATTTCATCAATTATTTCTTGAGAGGGTTTGTTGGTTGGTAGCCATGATTTTGGTCTTTTTACCCAGTCTATTTCTAGGAATATATCTTTGATATAGGGGTTTGAACCATAGGAATCAGTGTAACATTCTTCAAAATTATTTAAAGCGTCATTATCTGGATCCAGGTTTTCGTGGTCGTTCCATTTATTGGTTTCATATCCCCATTTTAGTTCCCACCAATCCGGTAAACCATCTTTGTCTGTATCGTTGCCATTTAGTTGTATTTGTTTGTATCTTTTTTGTGGTATTGAGATATTTTGTGGTTGTATTTTCCAGTTTGCTCCTGTATTTTCTATGGGTGATAAAAGCCATGGTATATATTGTATTTTTATTGGTGTGATTCTTTCTTTTCGTTGTTTTTCAAAAAAGGTTGGTCCTGTGATTGATCCCCAGTAGTTATGTCGGCCTATGCATTTTGCGTCTTTGCAATATACTGCGTGGAGGGTGTTGTTTTTAAAGTTGTTTTTGTAGACTGTTGCTTTGCTTTTTTCTTCTATGTATATAGCAAATCTAAAGCTACTGGTTAGTGTGCATTGTGTTATTGTTATGTAATCTGATTGGTGATGTATGATTATTGCTGTGTGTTCATTCCAAAGCAATGTACTTTTGGTAATCCAGATTCTGGTGGAGTGTTTTATGTTTATACCAAATCCATTGTGTTGTATGTGGGAGTTTTCAATGTGTATGTTGTTGGAGTTTGTTATGTAGATTCCGCCTTGGTTGTCATTATGGTCAAAGAATGCTGATTGTGTGATGTGTAGTATTGATGAGTTTTGTATGAAGCATCCGATTCCATTTGTTTGAAAGTGAGATTGAGTTATTGTTATTTTAGAGGAGTATTCTATTTGTATCCCTATGGCGTTATGTGTTAGATAGCATGATTTAATTGTGTTTTCTTTTGTTTTATCTATTAGTATTCCTGCTCCGTTTGTGTGTAATGTACAGTTTTGTATTGTGTTGTGTTTGTTTGTTATGTGTATTGCTGTTTTTGTTCGATATATGGTGCAGTTTGATATGGTGTTGTTGAGGGATTTTATTTTGATGCCTGAATTATTTTTGTATCCATTTGAGTTTTTTATGGTGAAGTTATTAATTTTTACTTGGTTTTTATTGATTGTTATGATATCTGGGCTGTAGTTTCCATCTATTATTGTTGTTTTTTGGTTTTCTCCGGTGATTGTTAGTTGTTTGCTTATGGTTATGTTTTCAGTGTAGGTTCCGTTGAATACATAGATTGTATCTTTGGGTTGTGCGTGTTGTAGTGCTTGATTGATATTTTGATAAGGGTGTTGTTGTGTTCCTTGCCAGGGTCCTGCGTTGTTGTCATCGTCTACGTATAGTGTGTTGTGGTTTGGATTATTATTTGTTTGTGTGTTTGCCGCTATTGATACATTTATTGTTAAACTTAGAATGATAAGTATTGTTAGTGTGTAGGTTTTTTTGTTCAGGTGGTTGCCCCCGTTGTATGTTTTAGATTATTTTAGTATTACATAAAGTTATCTATATATTAATAGATTGATGGGTCGGTTGTTTGGTTTTTTGTTCGAGTGTTGGTATATTTATATAATGTTTTTTAAAAAAATAGAAAATTATATAAAGTAGTATTAACAAAGTTATAATTGTAGTGAATAATGTTAACAATCAACATTATGTTGATTGGGGGGAACTATGTTAGTTGTAGGATCTATCTCAAACCCAGAAGAGCAACACCAAATAAGGTTAATTGCAGAACTTTTTATTGTGGGGCAAAGAGCTAGATACCTGGGATATATTGGAAGCAAAAAAAATAATCAAAAAAAACAAAAAGAAAAAAAATAAGGTTATTTCCCTGAAAGACTCTTAGTCCCAATTAATGTTTTAGTATCCACTACACCTTTTGCTGCTCTAATTTTGTTGATTACAATATCTCCAATTGAATCTATATTTGGGCATTCAATTTTTACAAGAATATCATATTCTCCAAAAAGTGGATGAATTTCAACAATTTCAGGAGTGTTTTCTAGTGTTTCATATACTGTTTTTTCACATAGTGGGCTTATACTTAATAATGCAAATCCTGTTGCCATAAAAACTGAATGCTTATGCTATAACTTATAATTTCTGCTTTAAACCGTGGGTTTATATACCATGACTGTATTACATATGTTAACAATTAGCTTTGGGGGTTATGGATAATGGAAGAGAAAATAAAAAATAAAACTAGCATTACAAGTGTAGCAGAAAAAGAACTTGACCTTCTTGGACGACATTTAGATGTACTTAAAACCGTTAAAGACCAGGGGCCTATTGGTATTATACGCCTTTCAAAAATAACAGGTCACCCACAACATATGATTAGGTACTCACTAAGAACACTTGAAAAAGATGGAGTCATACAAGCATCTGCTCAAGGTGCTATAGTAACCGACTCTGTACACGACACCCTTGGGACACTTGAGTCCACATTAGAAGATATCATCACGACCATGGATGATCTCAAAAAGAAACTAAAATAAGAAAAAAAATGGTTTAAACTAATTCGTTTTGTATACCTGTAGGTATAATATTTCAGCAATATTCTTATATAACATTATTGAATAACGGTTACACTTAAAAATAATGACAAGGAGAAAAGTGAAAATGAAAGCAACAAAAATATTGATATTAATGCTTGTATGCAGCCTATTACTTACTACGGTTGGACAAGTAAGTGCTGCAGATGAAGAAAAAACCGTAACAGATCTTGAAAATGATGTAATTACAATTAATAGCGAAGGAGAGGAAGTGATGGTATCAGACCATCCAAACATAGATATTACACAACTAACGTATTCAAAAACAGACGACATAGTTACAATGACCTTAACAGTAAAAAATAAAATCGAAAACCGAGGAAATTTGACTTCAGAAATAGGTATAATGAATAGTGTGGTTTATACACTAATGTTAATCACTAATAAAGTAGAATATGAAATAATTTACATTAACAATGTTGCAAACATTAGTTATGATTTTACAAGCTCCGAGGATATTCCTGAAGAAAACTTCTCCGTAGAAGATGATACTTTAACAATTACTTTTGCATTATTAAATGAAGATGAAGTTTATGATTCTATGACCGCTCAAACAGTTGAAATCAGTCTTGAGAACCTAAATCCAGAGAATTTTGAAGGATTTTATCAAGATACTGCCTCAGATCTCCCTGTTCAAGTTTTAATATTTACTGAAATTGATGAAGAATATACGGGAGAAACTGTAGAGTTTACTAGTT
>Ga0272442_10012713_pt1 | contig 10137 bp, 4 predicted proteins | sample SSMForm2O_FD_200262 | JGI IMG/M metagenome (GOLD analysis project Ga0272442, IMG submission 200262) | Marine sediment archaeal communities from Little Sippewissett salt marsh, Falmouth, MA, United States - SSM-Form-2O | ecosystem: Environmental > Aquatic > Marine > Wetlands > Sediment ... | reverse complement strand
AAAAATGAAAAACCATGATGAAATTTCTCAACCAGCCACGGATTTTTGTCCATCATCGGAAATGTCTGCGACACCAGATAACAGGAGATCCAAAGGATGACCGTGGCGATGGACATCGCCCGGCCGCGGATGCGGGTCGGAAAGATTTCGGACAGAACGATCCAGACGACGGGTCCCAGGGACATGGCGAACGAACCGATGTAGGCCAGAATCAAAAAGAGCACGAACAGCCCCTTCTGCTGCAGGATAAAGGCAATGGCGATCAGGACCAGGGTCACTCCCATGCCGCCGGCGCCGATCGTCATCAGCGGTTTGCGGCCGAACCGGTCCACGGTCCAGATGGCCACCAGAGTGAAAGTGACGTTGACGAATCCGATGATCACGGTCTGGAGCAGCGACTGCTCGATGCCGTAGCCCAGATTCTTGAAAATTTCGGGCGCATAATAGAGCACGGCATTGATGCCCGTGACTTGCTGCAGAATGGCCAGCGCTGTGCCCAGGAACAGGGCGGTGCGCAGTCCGGGTTGAAACAGCTGGGACAGGGATCCGCTTTCCTGGGCGATCGAGTTCCTGATGGCGGAGAGCTCCTGCCGCGCTCTCGCCCCGTCGAGGTTGATGCGTTCAAGGATCCGCCGGGACTCGGTTTCCCGCCCGCTCTTGAGCAGCCAGCGCGGACTCTCGGGCACGAAAAAGAGAGTGACCAAAAGCAGCAACGCGGGAAGGCCTTCCGAGCCGAACATCCAGCGCCAGCCGGTTTCGACCAGCCACGGCTCGGGGCGTCCAAGCGCGATGAGATAATTGGCAAAATAGACCACCAGAAAGCCGGTGACTATGGTGAACTGGTTGATCGAGACCAGACGGCCGCGCACGCGCGGCGGTGATATCTCGGCGATATAGAGCGGGGAGGTCATGGAGGCAATGCCGACCCCCATGCCGCCGATGAACCGGAACAGGATGAACTGGGTTATGGTTTTGGGCAGGGCCGTGCCCATGGCGGAGACGAAAAAGAGGACAGCGGCGAGAACGAGTATCTTGCGGCGCCCGATTCTGTCGCTCAGCGGCCCGGCGGCCGCTGCGCCCAGAATACATCCGATCAAGGCGCAGGAAGCGGTCCAGCCCACCATGGCCGACCCGAGCGCAAACCGCTTTTCCAATAACCCGATTGCACCTGAGATCACGCCCGTATCGTATCCGAACAGCAGACCGCCCAGGGCCGCGACCACGGTGATGATCCAGACATAGGCGACGTTGTATTCGTGTTTATTATCCATAAGCTGTTTCCCGTCACTGGTTTCAGATCGAGCCCGCGGAATCCCGGAACCGGATCAAAAATTGCCGCACCATTATCCTCGGATCGCCCTCACCCAGCGTCTCAAGGGGTAAATAACCGCGGTATCCGGCTTTGCGGGCAATGGACAGCAAACGGTCGAGGTCGACCTCTTTTTTTCTCTCTCCGTAGTAGACGTTTTCCTTGATTTGCCAGGACAGCGCGTACGGCACCAGCTTTTCGACCTCTTCATAAGGATCGCCGGATCTCAGGCTGCCGATATCCAGGATCAATCCGAACCATTCAGAATCGACAAGAGTCAGGAGCTCGAGGATCTGATCCGAGGTTTTGAGAAAATGATTGTGGTTCTGAACCGCGACCAGAACACCGTGGTCGCGTCCGAAACGGACGCACTCTCTGATGCCGGACGCCATCCATTCAAGAACCTGCAACCGGCTGAAACCGGTTGGCAGATCGCGGCCCGCGAAAATTCGAATCACCGGCGCGCCCAGCTTTGCCGCCGCCCGGATCCAGTTCCGAATCAATTTTACATCCGACTTTCGTTTTTCCGGGTCAGGGGAGCAAAAGTCATTGCGGATCCCGGTGCCGCTGATCGCAAGACCGTTCACAAAAGCCCTTCTTTTCAATTCAACGAGATAACGATCGGCCGGCACATCCGGATAACCCGGGAAATAGTAGGCCGTTGGGTCGACGGCGTCGAATTGCAGACGGGCGCAATACTCGACCAGGTCGTAGAGCGTCATGCGGCCCTGCCTCAAATAGTCGTTGAAAGAGTAGGCATTGAGGCTGACCTTGAATTTCGAACCGGGAATGCGGCCTATGGGGGCGGTTCGATCGGAGCTATGACAGGATTCTCGGCTGCGGGCGACCGCACCCGCTTCAAATCCGTGAACGCAGCGCGGATAAGGGGCTCCTGATACGCACGCGGCGGCCAAGCCCGATCCCAGAGGCCATTTCACCGAACGCTGTAAAAAATCTCTCCGGTTCATTTGTCCTCCTGCAAGGTGGCAAAACCCGGCTCGATATTCCAGCCGCCGATCTTGATCCTGGCCGGTGAACCGTCAAGATCCCGGCTGTAAAACCGGGCGTGGACCGTCCGGCTCTCTCCGGGCAGCAGGGCGAAACAGTTATCGGACCAGAACGCCGGTGCGATCTCGAGCCCGTCTGTCTCGCGCACAGCCGCCAGATGGATGAAAAAGGCCAGACGGTCCGACGGATTGCGCACCTTGACGGCGGCAATGAACTCATCCGCGCTGGAATGCGGATTTTTTTCATTTTGTACGCCAGGCCTGATTTCAGCGGACACGTCGAGGGTCACGCGCTCCAGGTCCTGCAGGCGGGTGAAATCCGAATAAGATCGCGGCGTGGCGGTCATGATGTCCCAGCCCTGCTCGATCGTCCGGTACCCCTTTTCTCCCTCCAGGTCCGGAACCGTGGAAAGCCAGTAAAAATTGTCCGAGAGGGGCTCCCCATTACGGTCAGAGAGTTTCAAACGGATGAAATAGCAGCCGCTCAGATCCCCTGGCGGCTCAAGCGAAAAAACGCGCACCACGCCGTCCGGGGGAACATCAACGGTCGCGCTACGGGAGACCTTTTCCGCCAGGTCGAAATCCAGGAGCCGGGCGTCGACCTTCAGATCCTGGAAATCCCGGTACAGGCCGTTGACCACACAGATGGAGTGATCGTCATAGGAGTACTGCACGTGCAGCGCCTCGCACGCCTTTTTTGCGCCGTAATAGGCGCCGGTGGCGTTCAAGAACCAGTCGATATATTGCCAGGTAATAGAAGCGGGCCAGGCGGCGTCGTATTTCCAGGTCGTGATTCCGAGCGCATCATATTTGTTGCGGCCATAAGCCTCGAACATGGCCCTGGCGCTCTCGTAATTGCTCACCCATCCTTTACGGCAGAATTCCTCAATATCTTGCGGCTCGCCGTAGCGGTTGCGCATGGCGTCGATCAATACGCCGAAATAGTCCACACTCTGCAGCACCGTATGAAAGGAAAAGGTCTCGTTGAAAACAGGCCACAGGGCGGACTCGGGCATCATGCGGCGCATGCTCTCATAGGGTGCGACCACGCCGCCGATGCCTCCGGACTGGGCGAATCCCCAGGCGCCGTCCGCTTTGTGAGTGTAATAATGCGCCGGCGGTACATAGGTCCAAAGTTCGAGCGTGCCGGTGCGGGTTCCGCCGGTCTGGTATCGCTGTTCGATATGAAAGGCGCCGGAATGCGGCTGATAGGTTCGCTCTGGGGTATATGTCTCGATCAGGTCACGGTAAGCCCGGTCCAGGGACGGCGTCGGAAAGGTCTCGTCGTGTCCGAGAAAGTGGACGAGGCTGGGGTGATTGCGGATGCGCAGGATCATATCCTCAACATTGGCCACGGCCAGATCTTCATCCGGAATGCTGCGGCCGAAGATCTGCTGCGTGACCATGACACCGTATTGGTCGCACAAATCGTAGAATTCGTCGGTCTCCCGGATGGAGAATCCCTCGGAGCGAAGCATATTCAGATTCGCCTCCCGGGCGTAACGGATCAGGGCATCGTAGCGCCTGTGAGTCAGGCGCAGCAGCATGTCGCTAGTCATCCAAGCCCCGCCGCGGATCAGGACATTCCGGCCGTTGACTTTGTATCCGCGCCAGCCCTCGTCGTTGATATAGGTCGAAACCTCGCGTATGCCGAAGCGCACCTTCCTGCGGTCCGAGACCGAATCATTGGCTCTGAAACTGAGCTCAGCCAGATAGAGGTTTTGCGGACCGAGCGGATGCGGCCACCACAGGCGGGGATTTACCAAATTGAGCGCCTGGTGATCATCCGGATGAAAAAGGACGGTCTTTTCCTCATTCGCTCCAAGCGCCACGGTCTGGCTGAATTTTGTCGACTCGATGCGTCCCTCGAGCACGCCGCTGATCTTTTCCGAAGTGAGATTATGCAGCCGGACCGAAACCGTGAGCCGTGCTCGCTCCAGAGAGGGAAGATCGAGGTCAGTGACCACGTAGGGGTGTTCGAGCGTTACCGGTCCGGTCGCCCGGATCCGGACATCGCGCCAGATACCCATATTGAGGTCGGGCGGCTGCGGATTATGGTCGTCCCAGCCCGTGGTCGCCTCGAGCTGTTTGGTGCGGTAGCGGATATCCGGCAATTTGCCGGGTGCGGAGACCTGGACCGCGATCACATTGGTCTCACCGGGCCGCGCCGCGTCCGTGACATCGAAATCAAAACGGCGAAACATACCGATTACCCGGGTGCTGTCCGCGATACGCATGCCGTTGAACCAGATATTGGCCTTGTAGTTTATCCCGTCGAATATCAGGATCAAGTTTTTTCCATTAAAGTGTTCCGGCAGGCGGAAGGTCCGGCGATACCACCAGGTCGGATAGAAAGGGCTCTCCGGCGGCATGGCCAGCCACCGCCCCACGCGGTAGCCGGGCAGGGATTTCAGATTGCGGCCGTAAAAGGGATCCGGATAGACGCCGTTTTCCACCAGCGCGGCCAGCACGGTACCGGGCACCTCGGTGGAGTATCCTCCCGTCCAATGCCCTTCCGGCGAAGAGAGCTGTTCTCCGTCCGCATTTATCTCCGCTGAAGAAAAGAGCTGCCAGGTCCCGGAGAGCGGAATCTCGTCGGAATCCGATCCGGAGCGGCCGGCACAGCTGAGACAAAAAGCCATGAGAAGAGCGGCCAGAACGCGCCATTTTGATGACCATCGATTCATCAGCGGCCCGCAGGCCGGCCGGCCATAACGATGCGGCTGACCGGGCCGGAGCTCAAACGGCCGATTTGGGAGAGCCGAGCGTTTCGACCAGACGGCGGGCGACGCGGCGCACATATTCATAGCTGTCTCCAGTCGCTTTTTGAAAATCGGTGAAATGGATGCCGGCCGCCGCGCCCAGATCTTCGTAAAACAGTGCGGCATAATGGCGAACCGCATGATTGCTGTTTTCCAAAAGCTCATGACGAAGTGCGGGCAGACCCTCCTCGCTCCGCTCCATCAGGCATAGTGCCCGTGCCGCCGCCGCCCTGACCGAGCCCGACTCGTCGTTCAGGCTCTTCAGCAGCGCGCCGGCAGCGGGAGTGCCCTCGCCGCGCAGATGGCCGATTCCATACGCGGCCCAGAACCGCACCGCAGGGGAGGGATCCGAAAGCGTTTCGATCAGATTCGGCAGGTTGGATTCTCCGTGCTCGCTCCATTCGATCACGCGGAAGATGCGGTCGATGAGGGCAAAATCCGATTTGTCCCGCAATATATCATATTTATTCCCCATTTGCCGTCCCAGCTCTTCGAGCTCGGGCTCGGGAATCAATCCGAGGTCGCGCGTCTCCCTCATCCATTCGCGCAGCAGCAGGCGGTGCTGCTGGATCTGTTCCTCGAGGGCGCGGTCATGAATGCGGTTGTTGATCTCCAGGGGATCCTCCTGGAGATCGTAAAACTCCTCGGGAGATCTGTTTGGAGCGAATATATCGGCCTGCAGGGGATCGAGCCGGCCCGCGGCGAAAAGCGCGCGCTCGACCTGCACGATCTCTTTGCCGTCTTTGTACTGGTTGGGCTGCATATGCGATCGGTGGGCGTAAAAATTGCGGATGTATTTATAGCGTTCGGTGCGGATGCAGCGGATGCCGTCTATGGTCTCATCGCAGCGATCACGGGCCGCGGCGATGTATTCTCTCGGTTCGAATTTCGAGCCCAGCAACGGTTGTCCGTCGACATAATCCGGTATACGTATCCCGGCGATATCGAGCGAGGTCGCCGAAACGTCGATCAGGCTCACCAGATCGCGCCGCACTGATCCGGCCGGGATGACGCCGGGCCATCGCGCGATCATGGGAACGCGAAGCCCCTCCTCGTAGAGGAACTGTTTGCCGCGCAAATGGCTGATGCCGTGATCCGTGAACAGAAAGACCGCGGTCTCTGAGGCGATATTCTCCTCATCCAGCCTGGCCAGGATCTCACCCACCTCCCGGTCCAATTTCAAAACGGAATTGAGATAGTTGGCCCAATCCTGGCGCAGCACCGGGTGATCCGGATAGTACGGCGGCAGATTTACTGCAGCAGGATCCACGGGATGCTCCACCTGCGCTCCCCTGGCTTTGCCCCCTTTCAACTGGATCTGGGCAAAGAATGGCTGATCCGGCGCACGGCCTGACCAGTCATTGCCGTCATAGATTGCATCGTCCCATACAAAATTATAGTCGCTCTTGGCAAGATTCTTATCCTCTGGGACGGGTTGCTCTTGCGGCGCCTGGCCGGTGGATGCCGCTTTTTCAGCGGATGCCGCGTTTTGAGCGGAGGCCGCTCCTTGAGTGGATGGCGCCTGGTTAGCGGATGGCGCCTTTTCCTGGATGAAAACCCGGGGTTCGCCGGCTCCGGGCTCTTGCGCGCGGCCCTGGGGACCGCCGAGAATGGTGTAATAACCGGCCTTTTGAAACAGGACGGGCAGCAGGTCCACGGGGATCCGGTAACTGTCATGATACGGCGGATCGCCGGCGACCCGCCCTTCAGCCCGCTGGCTTCGGTGATGATGGGCGCCGAGCTTGGTCTGGTACATCCCGCTGACCAGGGCGGACCGGCAGGGAGAACAGACCGGACAGGTCACAAAAGCGCGTTCGAATTTGGCCCCTTCGGCGGCGAGGCGATCGATATTGGGCGTGGTTATGGTGGTTTCACCGTAGCAGCTCCAGTGCGCGGACATGTCCTCGACGACGATCCAAAGCACGTTCGGCCGTGTTTTGGCCCTGAACCAGGAGTCGCAGCCCGTGTACATTGAAACAGTTGTAACCGCGGCGCTGGACTTGAGAAAATCTCTTCGATTCATCATCCTCCTCCATTTTTGATATTTTCTAAAGTAAGCTTTTTTACCGGATTGGATCAAGGATCATTTCAGCCGCATCAGCAGGGTCGGATCTACAGGATAGCGGCCGAATCTCTCGCCATAGACGGCGAGCCCGTTCGCCAGGGCGTCGCTCACCTGCAGGCGCAGACGCAATTCGCCGCTTTCCTCAGCCGCTTCCAGCAAAGAGTGCGGAACCGCGGCTCGAATGAGCTCGCCGTAGGAACCGGCTTCATGAAGGCGGCGATCCTTTTTCTGACTGTACCAGGAGAGGATGCCGCGGTGATCCGCGGCGTCATCGCGCAGATCGAACTGGCCGAGGGAGCGGTTGTTCAGATAGAGGGTAAAAGCACCGGGATAGCGGTTTTCATCGCTCATCGGATAGGCGTTCGGATTCAATCCGGGATCGTGCGCGCCCCGGCCGCGCATATAATCCCCCTCAAGGTCCTGCTCCTGGTCGCGGTCCTTGCCGAAAATCTGCTTACTCGACACTTCGATCAGAACCGCGGCGCTCTCGATCTCCCCGGTTTTGATATCCGCGGGCCAGCGGCGCCGATACTCGAAATATCCGGCGCCCGCGCCATTGACTTTCACCCCCCCCAGCACACTCCACTGCTTGACCGACCACGAGGATTCACTGAAATCATCCGGATCCCAGCGCAGTGCGCGCAGGGTCGCGCCGGCCCCGGCCACGATCTCGTCGCGTGGCGAGGGGTGCGCGCCGATGACAAAAAGGGTGAAATTGCGCATCAACGGCACGCCGGCCGGATCGCGGAGCACCATTCGAAGCATGGCCAGACCGGGTTGTTCCGGCATGCTGACGCTCAGAGGCGGGAGCTCGAGGGTCGACCAGGCCTTTGCCGTGACGCTGACAGAGGGACCGGGTTCACTCCAGCTGCGACCGAACCGGTCCCAGCCGCACAGCTCGATCTCGAGCCGCAGATCCCTTCCGTCGAGACGATCGGTCATCAAAGAAACCAGACACGGGACTTTTACCCGCTCCCCGGGCTCAGCCGGAGAGCACAACGGACCGGCTGAGCAGACGTAAAAGGGATTGTGCAGATCGCGCAAACTCATACCCGGAAAAAGAGAGGCCAGTCCGGTCTCTTTTTCCGAGCGGTCATAGCGGTAATAGCCGTTCCACTCGTTGATGACATCGTGGTGTTCGGTGTAGAGCCAGCCGCAGATTTTGGGGTAACGGCGGAACTGGTTCACCATGATGTGATAATCCCATGACCAGTCCACGTCTCCCGTGCTTCCCTGGTATCCCCACACGTTACCGCACTCGCTGTTGAAATTGGGCTGACCGGACTGGGACAGGCCGTCGATGAAATTCCACGGTGAGCCCGGATAGGTGTTATCACTGATCTCCTTCAATCTGTCGCCCCAGGCATAGCCGGGCAGATAGGCGTGCCAGCTGTTGATATCGGTCTCGACGTGATCCCGGCGGTTGGCCGAGTTGTCTTCGACCAGCCGGGTCGGATCCATATTCCGGGTCTCATGCACGAGTCCGCGCACCCACTCCCGGGTCTCGGGCCGGTATTCTCGATCGTGTCTCAATCCCCAGGTTTCGTTGAACAGAACCCAGGCGAATATCGACGGATGATTGAAATCCCGTTCGATCATGGCGCGCAGCGCGGTTTCGCTCTCCCGCCTCATCTCGGCATCGGGAATTCCCCAGCTGTTGGGGACATCGGCCATGATCAGAATTCCCAACCGGTCGGCCCAGTACAGCTTGCGCGGGATCCCGATCTTGACGTGGATTCGCTGGCCGTTGAGCCCGAGCCTGCGCGTGCGCAGGATTTCGTCGCGCATGAAATCGTCGCTCGGAAAGGTGTAATAGCCCTCGGGATGGTGAGCCTGGTCCAGGGTCATCTGCAGATAAACGGGTTCGTTGTTGAGTGCGATATAGGGGATGTCCGATCCGGGCAGAGAGACCACGCTGATTTTACGCATCCCGAAATAGGTCGATACCCGGTCTGATTCAGATCCTTCACCGAGACGGAGATCCACCTCGTAGAGAAAGGGATCATCCAAAGTCCAGAGGCGGGGATGGTCAATACCGAGCTCCAGATTGGCCAATTTCGCTCCACTGGCGATCCGGTGACGTTCAACCGGTATGCCGGCCTCGGGACGAAAAACCAGTTCGAGGTTCATCGCCTCCGGGGCGGGCCGGTCGAGTTCGAGGCGGATTTGCACCCGGCTGCGATCGATATCCGGATAAAAACGGACCGACTTGATCGCGATTGCCGGCCGGGCTTCAAGGTAAACCGTCTGCCAGATGCCGGCGGCGCGCCCATATCCCTGTTTGCCCTCGAGCTTGAAGGGATGGGGCGTGTCGTCGACGCGCAGCACCAGCTGCTGCGCCGAGCCGGTTTTGACATAGGGAGTGAGCTCGAATTCAAACGGAGTGTATCCCCCGCGGAAACTGCCTAGACGGTTGCCGTCCAGCCAGGCCGTGGTACGCCAGTCGCTGGCGCCAATGATGACAAAAACCCGTTTTCCGCTCCATTCATCCGGAATCGTCAGGGTCCGCAGATACCAGCCGACATCGGCTTCGTCCGGCACCCCGGAGAGCGGCGCTCCCCATGAAAAAGGCACGACGATCTCGCGGTCGAACAGACCGGGCCGGAGGAACCAGGACTCCTGCTCTCCCGTGTTTTCGGGATCGAAGGCGAACTTCCAACAGCCGTTCAGATTGATCCAGGAATCGCGCTTGAAATCGGGACGAGGATGTTCGGCCAGGGGAATCGATCCGCCGCTGCTCCGGTCCCAGGAGCCGGAGGATGAGATTTGTCCGGAAATCTGTGACGTCAAAGTCTGCCGGACCGGCTCGGCAGGGCCGGAAACCGTGCTCAGCCGGAGCGGTGCGGCTGCCGAAAGATCAGCTGCCGAAGCCGTCATAAAAACCGCGGCCAGGACAGCGGAGTGTAAGAGTGGCGATCTTGTAATTGTCATACAGTCCCTCACAACAAAAAATGGATTGAAATACGCGAATCAAAAGGCAAAGAATGAACCGTC
>Ga0272442_10012711_pt1 | contig 10138 bp, 8 predicted proteins | sample SSMForm2O_FD_200262 | JGI IMG/M metagenome (GOLD analysis project Ga0272442, IMG submission 200262) | Marine sediment archaeal communities from Little Sippewissett salt marsh, Falmouth, MA, United States - SSM-Form-2O | ecosystem: Environmental > Aquatic > Marine > Wetlands > Sediment ... | reverse complement strand
TCCCTCCCGGCAACCCTCCTTGACCTCCGTGTAGCCCAGGTCGCGCAGCAGGTCCAGTAGCAGCTCATCGCCGCGCAGGGAGACCCGCAGTTCCGTGCCGTTGATCGATAGGGTTCCGGTCATGATACGCTCCCGGTGGTGGATTTGGGGGATGATTCGAGGGCCGAGGCGAGGGTTCGTTCGAGTTCAATGGCCGCGCAGGCTTTCAGATACTCGGTGCTGAATCCCATGCGGGCGGGAAAGTCGATATTCAGCTTCTGAACGGATTCTTCGAGCAGCTGCGATGGGTCGGGGGGGAGTTCCGAACCCTGGAGAATCTGGTCCACCCCGGCGAGCCGCCGGTAGCGCCCGGAGCAGCCGACCACAACGGACCGTATCTCTTCGATCCGCTTGGCCTTGCGTCTCAGCAGCACCGTGATGCTGAAGGCGGGCCGGTCGGTGGGGGTGCGGGTGTGCCTGTAGTAGGCTCCCTGCCAGGGCAGATCGGGCAGCCGAATCGAGGTGATCAGCGTGTTTTGACGAAGGTCCCGGTTTTTCAGGTATTCATCAAGCGTCCATGTTCCGCTGTTCGCCCCGACAAGAGATACTTCCGCCTTGTGAGCCAGAAGCGGTCCCATCAGATCCGACCAGTAGGGAAACATGGAGATGCTGCCGCCCAGGGAGATGCGGTTTCGAAGCGGCTCGGTGGCGGCAGCGCGGAGCGAGCGGCTCAGTAGATGCCCCGATTCGGCCAGAGCCGTCGCGGTTTCGGCGTAGCTCAGAGCCGCGCCGAGTTCGATCGTACCGTCCCGGGTCCGGAAGAACTTCAGGCCCAGGTGGCTTACGTCCATCAGGCCTCTGATGCGAGTCATGCCGCCCCATAGGATTCCGGTTCCTCCGCTGTGAGGAATGATTCCCTCCTGCCTGAGAATCTCGGAAACTTCATCCAACTCGTTCGGAAAATACCACTGAATCTCAGCCACTTCGTCCCCCCGCTGCTTTCTCGCCTCAACCGATTTAGTATGGTTTTTCGGTTTCCGCAAGTCAAGCCAATCTCCCGAGCCGCCTGCGCAGGCACCTTCGGCTGGATGACCGGTAGCGTCGATCTTTGATAGTTCTTATGGTTAGAATGCCGCGGCTATCCTATACTGCTCGATATGGGCAGCATGTTTACCGGACTACTTTTTACCTTCTTAACGGGCTCGGTCGGTGCTCTGTACAGCTTGAACTACAAGTTCAAAGAACGAAGAGCCTATCCCACCGATCCCGTCATGTTGTTCTTCTCGTTGACCTTCGTTCTGGTAACCACAATTTTCCGCCTCCTGTTCAACGAGCCGATTTACAACCAGGCGGCCCTTCTGCTCGGGATCCCCTTTGGGACATGTATGTACCTGGCCCTGCGCCTTTACTTCGTGGTGACCAGGCGGGCGCGGCTGAACATCAGCTGGTTGATTATCCAGTTCAGCCTGCTGGTTCCCTTCAGTCTCAGCATTCTTATCTACCGGGAAAACCTGGAACCGCAGGCGATCCTCGGGATCGTATTTATATTCCTCTCTATCCTCTTCTTTGCACTGGGCAAGCGCTCATCCGCTCAGGATGCGGCCATTCCCGATGCCCGTACCTGGGCGCTCCTGGCTCTCTCCTCGCTGTTTTCCGGGATAGGGGTAAGTATGCCCAGAATATACGTAAGCCTGAATCCAATCGGAGGCGCCTTTACTCTGGCTTTTTATCAGGGTCTGACCCTGGTATTGCTTTCAGGAGCCGGTCTGCTGCTGGGGCGGGATAAAATTCCCTGGAAGCACTGCCGAGGCATCCTGTTGATCGCCTCGAGCATGGGCGTAACCAGCGTTCCTGCCACCGCCTTCATTACCATGGCGCTGAGGTTCCTCAGAGGCGCCGTTGTCTATCCCCTGCGAAGTGTCATCAATATCCTCTGTGTCTTTGCTTTATCTTTCCTGCTGTTCAAGGAGCGGGTGCGGATCTCGGAGGCCGTAGGCTCGGTCTTGGCCGTGACCGGGATCGTTCTGGTGTCTGCTACTCTTGCCTGATATCCGCCGTGTTTTGCCGGGAGACCAGCTCTGCGATCAACTCGTAGGACTCGCGGGGAATGATCCGCCCCAGGACCACGTGGATGCTCTCACCTACCACGGCTCGCCATCTCTGTGCCGCCTCTGCAGGCACCGGTTGGATCAGCAGGCCCTGCTGCGCCATGGCGCTCAGGGCTTCCTCTTCCAGGTTGACCATCTCGGTGTTCAGCTGCTGGGCGAGCTGGTCAAAGGTGGCCAGCAGTTCCTCCCGCAGTTCATCGGGGATACGCTCCAGAGACTTCGAACGCATGATCACCGCTCCGACCACCGGAGCCACGGGCAAAGCCGTCATGTGGCGGGCCTGCCCGAACCACTGGAAGGTGGCTGCCACCAGGGGAGGAGCGTAGAAGGCGTCGATCATTCCGGTCTGCAGCCCGACCAGGATGTCTCCGAAGGGAAGACTGAACGCGTTGAAGCCGATCTTGCGCCAGGTGTCGACGAACTCCGCGCTTCCCGCAGGTACGCCCAGCTTCATGCGCATCAGATCTTCAGGAACGACCAGGGGAGCACGCCCGAAGAAATGGACCCATCCGGCTTTCGAGAAGGCGAACAAACGATAACCCGCGCTTTCCAGCCTTTCTTCGAAGTAGATCTTGCTGTGCTCCATCACCTGTTCCAACTCTTGCTCTTTCTGGATGAGGAATGGGGTGCTGAGGGCGAGGACCCCCGGATCCAGCAAACCCCAGCCCAACTGGGTCAACGCCGCGCCGTCCAGCTGACCGATACGCATCTTGCGGATCATGTCCTCCTCCTCTCCGGCGATCCCCCCGGCGTAGATCTTCAATCGCACCCGGCCGCCGGAGATGCGATTCCAATCGGCCGAGAGGCGTCTTAGGGATTCGGTCCAGGGAGAGCCCACCGGTGCCACGGTGCCGATCTTGAGGGTCAGCGCTTGGACCGAGATACAGCTGAGGGCAAGCAGTAGAATCAGGATGAGGATTTTGTGAATATCGCTGCGGGTCATCGTCTGTATTTTGGCATGGATCTACACCGGGCAGCAAGCTGGAGGCCCGATCTGTTGAACCTTGACGGTGGCAATCACCCGCCGGTGGTTTGTCCGGGGTGGATCATGCGGATAATGATCTTCTCAACTTCCACGGCCAGCAGCATGATCAGGCTCAAGCCCAGGCAGATCCCGATCTGGGTTGCGGAGAGTGCAACCGTGGAGAAGAAGCCCTGCAGGAAGGGCAGGTAGATCACTCCAATCTGAAGACAGAAAGTCAGCAGCACGGCGTAAAGCATGTATTTGTTGGACAGCAGGCCGATCCGAAAGAGGCTGCTGTGCCGGGATCGTTCGGCCAGTCCGAGGGTCAGTTGGGAGAAAACGAGGGTCGTGAATAGCATGGTTCGCCAGGTATCGCTATCGGAGAAGACCTTCAGCCGGGGCGAGCTGAAAAGACCGTACTGGCTGCCCCCGACCCACAAGGCCAGGGCGGCCATCAGCAGACCCACCCAGAGAATATGCACGCCGGTGTTGCGCGTGAGGATCGGCCGGGCCGGTTCCCTGGGGGGACGGCTCATCACGTCCCTCTCCCCCGGCTCCACCCCAAGAGCAAGGGCGGGAAGCCCATCGGTCACCAGGTTCATCCACAGGATCTGAACGGGAAACAGGGGGATCGGCAGACCGAACAACGGCGCCAACAACATGACCAGGATCTCCGCCCAGTTGCTGGCCAGGATGTAGCGGGCGAAACGGAGGATGTTGTCGAAGATGATCCGCCCCTCTTCCACAGCCGCCACGATGGTGGCGAAGTTGTCGTCCTGCAGCACCATGGCCGCCGCCTCTTTGGACACGTCGGTGCCGGTGATCCCCATGGCTACCCCGATATCGGCGGATTTCAGGGCCGGAGCGTCATTGACCCCGTCGCCGGTCATGGCCACGATGTGACCCCGTTCCTGCAGGGCATCCACGATCTTGAGCTTGTGCTCCGGGGCAACCCGGGCATAAATGGAAACCTCTTCCACCTGCCCCACCAGGTCGCCGACCTCCATGGCGGCCAGTTCCCGGCCGGCCAGAACGCGGTCGGTGTTCTCGAAACCCAGTTGGCCTGCAATGTTGCGGGCGATCAGGGGATGATCCCCGGTGATCATGACCGGCCGGATACCGGCTCGGCGGCAGGTATCCACCGCATCCACCACCTCCGCGCGCAGCGGGTCGAGCATGCCGATCATGCCCACGAAGGCCAGATCCCGCTCCCACTGTTCCTGGCCCTGATCAGCATCGGTGACTTTCACGGCCACCCCCAGGACGCGAATGCCCTGGGCCGCAAGGTTTTCATTGGCCCCCTGAATCCGCCGTTCCCAAATCTCGGTCAGGGGTTTCAATGCGCCCCCGTTCCATACGGAGGAACAAACCTCCAGCAGACTATCCACCGCCCCTTTGGCAAACACAGCCACGGCGGAATCTGTTGAACCGGGTGTCCCGCTTTCTATCCAGGGCGAGAGACTCTGCCCCAGCTGCTTGCTCAGCTGGGTATCGGCCGTCGATCCGTTCGATGATTGGCCGGCACGATCCGCCGGAACGCGGTCGGAACCATTGCCCGGGCCGAGCCGTGCGAGCGAGTGGACCGTGCTCATGCGTTTACGCTCCGAATCGAAGGGAAGCTCCCCGGTTCGGGGAAGCAGGTCCTCCAGATCCGACTTGACCAGGCCGCTGCGGGCCGCCGCGGTGACCAGGGCGCCCTCGGTTGGATCACCGAGGGTTTCGAGGCCCGTGCCGCCCGGGCTTTGCTCCTTGAGCACGGCATCGCTGCACAGAGCGGCTGCACTCAGCAGCAGCGTGGCGGCCGGGTCCGCAGCAACTTCAGGTGAGAGAGCCGCCTCTGTCCGGACGGATTGCTCCTGCCCGGTAGACAGCTCCACCTGGTGGTCCAGCAGATCCAGGATGGTGGCGGTCATCCGGTTTTGGGTGAGGGTTCCGGTTTTGTCCGAGCAAATCACCGTAACAGATCCGAGGGTCTCCACCGCGGGAAGCTTGCGGATCAGGGCCCGGCGGCGGAGCATCCGTTGAGCTCCCAGGGCCAGGGCGATGGTAACCACCGCCGGCAACCCTTCAGGGATGGCGGCTACTGCCATGCTCACAGCCGTGATGAACAGCTGCTTGAGGCTCTGAGCCTGGAGAAACCATCCTTCCACTGCCACCAGGGCGATCAGGCCCAGGGCGCACAGGACCAGGACCACGCTCAGGGAGGCCAGTTTCTTTTGGAGAACCGTCTTCTCCGGTACCGTCGCCTGAATCAGGGTGGCGATGTTTCCCAGCTCCGTGGCCATCCCGGTAGCGGTAACCACGGTCTTTGCCCGGCCGTAGGTGACCACCGTGCCCATGTACAGCATGTTGCTCCGGTCCCCGAGGGGTAGCTCCGCCTCTGTCAGGGCAGCGGTGCCCTTCTCCACCGCCTCGGCCTCTCCGGTCAGGGCGGCCTCCTGGACCTTGAGGTTGGCCGCTTCGATAACCCGGCAATCCGCCGGTATCAAATTCCCCGCTTCGATCAGCACGATATCCCCGGGAACCAGTTCCCGGGCCGGGATCTCCCGGACCCGAGCCTCCCGCAGCACCCGAACAGAGGGCGCGGACAGGCTCTTCAGCGCTGCCAGGGCCTTCTCCGCGCGGAACTCCTGCCAGAATCCGAGAAACGCGTTGAGAAGCACGATCACCAGAATGACCAGGGCGTCTTCCCACTCGTGCAACAGCAATCCCGATACCGCCGCCGCGGCAATAAGCAGGAGAATCATGAGAGAGGTGAACTGTTCGGCGAAGATACGAAGGGCGGATTTCCTCCCCCGGTCGATCAGCTCGTTCGCTCCATGCTCGCGGAGCCGTGCCGCCACCGTGGAGGACTGCAGCCCTTGCCCGCCCTCAACCCCCAGCCGATCCAGAGTCGCTTCGCAGTCTAAGGTGTGCCAGGAGGTTTCGCCCGAGTTGTTGTCTGTTGCCATGCCTGCCCTTGGTCCAGAGTTTCTGTTTTCCGAATCCAGGCCTAGCCTACGCGCTTCGACGGATCTTGTCAAAAGGCTGGTTTGGGGTTTATGGTGATTCCTGAGTCGGCCATGGAATATCCCAAGCTGCGTCCCGTAGAGGCGCTTCCCACCCAGGAGGACATGATCTGCCTGCGCGATCCGCAGGGGTTTTCCGACAAGCTTCTGCTGATTCCTCCCGCCCTGTTCTTTGTGGTATCGCTGTTCGACGGCAGACACTCAGTCCAGGATATTCAGGCCGCCTACGCCAGCCGGTTCGCGGAGCTGCTTTCAAGCGAGAAAGTTCACCAGATCATCGAACAACTGGACGACGCCCTGTTCCTGGAGTCCGAGAGTTTTCACCAGGCCCGGCGTCAGGCGATGGAAGATTTCCGCGGCGCGGCGTTTCGGGAGGCAACTCACGCCGGAATGTCCTACGAAGCAGAGCCTGCGGAGCTGGAACAGCAGCTGGAGGCGTTGTTTACAGATGCAGACGGCCCCGGTGTTCCAGACACCGCAGATCCATCGGGTCGCCTGCGGGCCCTGATCGCCCCCCACATCGATCTACGCAGGGGCGGGCGCTGCTTCGCCCGGAGCTATGCCGAGCTTGCCCGGGAGAGTCAGGCGCGAACCTTCGTGATCCTGGGAATCGCCCATGTGCCGACCAAACATCCCTTCGTGTTGACAGCCAAGGATTTCCAGACACCCTTCGGCAGGGTGAGCACGGACAGAGGATTCCTGAAGACTCTGCGGGCAAACTGCCGCACCGATTTCTACGAGGATGAGTTCTGTCACCGCCAAGAACACTCCATTGAGTTTCAGACTCTGTTTCTGCAGTACCTGTATCGAAATGAGAAGCGCTTGAGCATCGTCCCGATTCTCTGCTCTCTGCCCCCGGAGCTGTATTTGGGAGCAGCAATCTCCGAGCATTCCGAGGTAGAGGAGTTTATCGAAGCGCTGCGCACGACCCTGAAGCAGGCGGATGAGGAGATCTGCTGCATCGCCGCCGTGGATCTGAGCCATATAGGCCGGCGTTTCGGTCAGGACGTGAGTCTATCACCGGAGCTTCTCAAAGAGGTGGAGCGGGAAGATCGGGCCATGATCAACACGATTCTCAGTCAGGACGATGAAGCTTTCTTCCGCGGGATCCAGCAGGAACAGGACCGGCGTAATGTCTGCGGCGTGCCGGCGCTCTATACCCTGCTTCGGGTTGTCCAGGCCGAGGAGGGGAAGCTGTTGCGCTACGAACAGGCGGTGGATCAAGCCACCCAGTCGGTTGTCAGTTTCATGGCCGGTGCGTTCTATGGGGGCCATTAGAATGGGGAGGCACGGATAATCCCGCGAGAGAGGATCTTTGCCGTCCTGGGGCAGCGCACGGCTCCAGGGGGATCGACGCCGGATCGTGTTCCGCTCATGGAGATGTCCATCGACTGGAAAGTCATCCGCGGTTTGGATTGCTCGAGTTACTTCGATCTGATCGAACGCTTCGATCTGGATGCGGTGTCCGTCAATCAGGTGATGTACCTGCTCGGTCTCAGGCCCCTTCTGTTTCGTTTCAAGAAGACCTACACCGATGTCTGGGGTGTGCGTCGCAGGATCACCGCGGAGCTGCTGCCCTACGTTTTAAGCCACCCACTGCAGACCATGGCGCAGCTGCGGGATTTTCGCGCCCCGGATCCACGAAAAGATCCGGTGCTCAAGGCGGTGCGAAAGGTGGCTCGGAGGTTCAAGGGCAGAAGGGCGGTCATGTTCGTGGGTAGAGCGGTGTTTGCCGCCTCCTGGTACCTCTGCGGTATGCAGCGGCTGCTGGAGAGCTATCTTCTGGAACCGGAGTTCGCCAAAGCCCTGGGGCGGATGGTGGTGGATTACAACAAGGAGCTCCACCGCCTGGTTATCGCCGAAGGAGCGGATCTGATCGTTCTGGGCGACGACTATGCCCACAAGACCGGAACGATCATGTCCCCCGATCAGTTTCGGGAGTTCATCCTGCCGGGTTTTGGCGAGGTGGTGCGGAACATCAAAAGCCATGGCGCCTACTGCGTGAAACACACCGATGGGAATATCTGGGCGATTCTCGATGACATCGTTAACACCGGGATCCACGGCATCGGTCCTCTGGAGCCGGCAGCCGGGATGGATCTTGCCGAGGTGAAGCGAGCCGTGGGAGATCGGGTCTGCGTTGTCGGGAACGTTGACGTGGACCTGCTCTGCCGCGGGTCGGTCGAACAGGTCCGGCAAAGCACCCGGGCGCTGATCGAAGCGGTTTCCCCCGGAGGAGGGCATATTCTCTCTTCGGGAAACTCGATCACCTCGGCGGTACGGCCGGAAAACTTCCGCGTCATGGTCGAAACCGCCCATAAGCAGGGACGCTACCCCATCGCTCATTCATGACTCCTCTGGGGCACTGACACTATTGGCAGCACTCCTTGTTTTTTGATCCGCCGCGGCTTGACAAAAATCCAAAAGTACTATACATATAATAAGTATATCTTACTGGGAGGTTGTCCAGGTGAACACACATCCCCAAAACGCCCTGAGGATCCTGCAGCTCCTTCTGCGATGCGGAATGGTTTGCCAGGAAGAGCTGAAGGTGGTGCTTGACATGATGCCCCCCGATTCCGATAACCCGGCCACCGCGGTGCCGGTACCTAGCGAAGCCGCCGGGCAACGCCGGGAGGCCCCGGAGGCGCACCCACGACAGAACGCACTGATCCTGGATTTTGATTGACAATATCCGCTCAGGGGACTAGTCTGATCTCGGTTTCACCGGAGTTGGCAGGAAACCCCCAAGGAGAGATCATATGGCTGTATTACGTTGGGGATTGATCGGTTGCGGAGATATTGCCGCAAAGCGGGTGGCTCCGGCATTGCGCGATCTGGACAACTGTCGGCTGGTCGCCGTCAATCGGGCTCAGTACGATCTTGCCGAGCAGTTTGCCGGGGAGTTCGGGGCGCAGCGCTGGTACAAGGATTGGCGGGATCTGCTCCAGGATGAAGAGATCGATGCCGTGTACATTGCCACGCCTCCGAATCTGCATGCCGAACAGACGATCGCCGCGGCCAAATCGGGGAAACACGTCATCTGCGAGAAGCCCATGGCCCTGGAGGTTCAAGCGTGTCGGCGCATGATCGCCGCCTGCAGGACAGCCGGTGTACGGTTGAGCATAGCCTACTATCGGCACTTCTACCCTATGGTCAGCCGGGTCAAGCAGATCCTCGAATCCGGAGAGATCGGCAAGGTCGTTTTAGCGGAGATTCGCGCTTTCGAGAACTTCAGACCCGAAGCGGAGGATCCCCGTTATTGGATGGTTCGCAGGCAGCAGGCAGGGGGAGGGCCGCTGATGGACTTCGGATGTCACCGCATCGAAGTGCTGCTCAATATCCTGGGAGAGATTTCCAGTGCCTGGGGAAGCCAGGGCTCGTTGGTGACGGACTGGGAGGTGGAGGATACCTCTGTCTCGATTTTCGAGTTTAAAAACGAAGCCCGAGGAGTACTGGCTGTCAGCAGAGCGATAGAGGAACCCCAGGACAGCTTGGACATCTACGGTAACGCCGGGTCGATCCACATCCCGGTGCTCAACGGCGGGTCAATGAAGGTTGTTGCCCACGGCGGCGAACGCCGGGAGGAGCAGCCACCCCACCAGAACCTGCATCTGCCCTACATCCAGGCGGTTGCCCGGGCGTTTCTCCAGAACAGGGAGCCCCCCGTTCCCGGAGAGACAGGTTTGAGGGTGTCTGAGATCATCGAGGAAATATACGGCTCCTGATGTTCTGACGATCCCTGGATGTAGAATCGTTATATTCGTTATACTAACAACCTGTCACATTCATTGCGATCAATAGGAAGGAGCCGGACATGCATGAGTCCATAGAGGAATACGTCGGCCAGAGTCTGTTCAACTACCAGGCCGCCCTGGTGCAGAGCGGCAGCTCTCTGGGGGAGTTCATCCGCAAGGACTACATCGACAAGTGGTTGGGGGATGACCTGTATAACGCCCTGGCCATTCGCACGACCTTCGTCAACGCCCTGCAGCAGCAGTTGGCCAGGGAGGGACTATTCAACATCGAGCGCGTCTCTCTCAGCCCGGTCACCGATCCATTAGCCCACGACGTGGAGC
>Ga0272442_10012710_pt1 | contig 10139 bp, 11 predicted proteins | sample SSMForm2O_FD_200262 | JGI IMG/M metagenome (GOLD analysis project Ga0272442, IMG submission 200262) | Marine sediment archaeal communities from Little Sippewissett salt marsh, Falmouth, MA, United States - SSM-Form-2O | ecosystem: Environmental > Aquatic > Marine > Wetlands > Sediment ... | reverse complement strand
GATGATGGAACTGTTCGCAGAGCAAGGCTTCACGTGCAGGGTGATCCCGCAAACCCACAAGTTCCTCGGAGATCTCTAGTCCAATGCCTGGGGCGCCGACGGGAAGTGAGGCGGGTTAAGCGGAAGGGATCGCGTCGTCCGCGATCTGTACCTCTAATTGAACCAGCATGGCCAGCTCGTCAACCCAGAACGGCACTGTCTGCGGGTCACTCAACAAATCCTGCCAATGGGTTTGATCCACCGTTTCCAGCTGCGGCGGGCTGGGGGTAGAGGCAGGTTTGAGCCCAGCTAGGGAAGAGAGCACGTGTCCACAAAGGATATTGGCCATCTCCTTGACGGCATCTTCCGCCATGTCCGCCTTTTGGTATGGTTCCGCCTGTCCCACAAAAATCGCGTCCACGATCTCGCCGCCCAGTGCCTTGTCCATGGCTACACGAAGTTCGCCGTTCAAGGGTCCTGAAAAGGGAACCGTAGCCAACCAAATCCCCTCGTTGGGCGCGGGAAAGCCAATCCTATCGGCAGGCTCGGAGAAAAATCGAGCCAGGCTCTTCATGACGCTCGATACATCCTGTACGAGCACCTCATGTCTCGGCCGACAATATCCAGCTCCTAAAACGTGTTCCAGCACCTGCCGCACCATATTGGGGGTAAAGGGTTTCCTGAGATACCCTCGCGTGCCTTTACTTCGCAGCTGCGTGACGCGATCTTCACTGCTGTCCGTGGACATAATGACGACAGGCACCGTGTCAATGATGCCTCTTTCAGCCAACCCATCCACCAACGCAATGCCGTCCATCTCAGGCATATTGAGATCCGTGACAATCAAATCCACGCGTTTCTTTTCCAGAAGATCCAAGGCTTCTCGGCCGTTCGCCGCTTCCAGAACATCGTTCACAGGGACCTCCGCCAACTCCATGGCTTTTTTCAAAACGCATCTCGCAGTCATCGAGTCGTCCACAACCAGAACATCCAGTCCCATGATCCTCACCTCCGCCACGTCGAGGAAGTTCCTGATCCGTTCGTGTCCTTCAACTGTCCTATCATAGCCTACGCTATCACGTATTTCACGGGTATCAGGGATTCCCTGATCCCTAGCTGCCTTTTCCCGGAAATGCTCCTTCCCAAACCACGCATTAGAGCAAATCGTGAAGGTTTTCCAACAATTCCAAGGCGAATTGATGGTAAACAGAAGCAACGCACCCGTTCCATATAGTCGCGGTCTAGACTGAATACCAACAGCGGCCAACTCCAAAGTCCCATGGTATCCGGTACTTCGTGGATATGTTTGGATGGAAACAACACGACATCTACATCCAACTCCTTGGGGAGGGACTTGCGGACACGGATGAATTCCTGGTGAAAGATGCCGATATTGTCTATGCTCACCAGGAACAAGGTCACGCCATGCTTCCGTAGAGCCAGAGCCCTAACCCATAGGGGATCGTGTACGCCACTGGCTGGACGGTCACTATGAAAGCCGGCCAGCCAAACCGCGTCGAACCGGCCATTCCCATTCCTGTCCGTGTAGGTATCCCTTTTGGAGACCCCCACCTCAAGCCAACCAGGCCTTTGAGGCGTCCCCTCTTCTGACACGAGCAGACCCACCCTGTATCCCCGATACGGTCCAATGAAACACCCAAAGGGGCGGTCTTACCAGCGGCCTCCTCCTCCTCCAGACCAGCCGTCGGAGTCCCCACGCGGGGGACGAGACTCACGGGGCCGAGCTTCGTCCACGCGGACGGGGCGACCATCGAGGGGTGAACCATTGATGGCTTCTATGGCCGCACGGCCCTCATCATCGTTGGGCATTTCCACGAAACCAAAGCCTCTGGACCTTCCAGTGACTCGATCTGTGATGACTTTGACAGAAGAAACCTCACCGTGTTCCGTGAAGGCGGTTCTCAGCGTGTCCTCCGTCGTACTGTAGTTCAGGTTGCCGACGAAAATGTTCATGCGCGCTCTCCATTTACTTCTTGGTCTGGCGTCCATCCCCCTCAGTCAGCCGAGCGCCAAAACGAGAAGGACGCAAAAGAAGGGCTCTCCCCCCGATTTGGACTGGCTTTCAGAAGAAAAGGCACTAGACCCTCCAACAGGACCTTCGTGGCACTTTGCCACATAAATACAGGATAACTCTATCACAACGCCACGTCCCATGCAAGACGTCGCAAAGAAACATCGCTACCTGATCCGTCGAAACGGTATCAACAGGGTTTGAATGGACTGGGCAGGAAGAACCAGGTCCGTCCGCTTCCGCGCCTTGACGGAGGGAAGCTCGGCGAACTGCTCTTGCGCCGAAGTCCTGATCAGGCGCCCCTCACCCAATCCTTTGAATCGGGAAAGATCGAACCGAAGGAGCACGTCCTCTTTACGCTCGCTAAAACAGACAGCAACTAGCTCTTTGTCTCGAATGTACGATGTCACCCTCACAGTAGGGCTCCTGCACTCCACCCTGACCGCGCCGTCCCGCAGAAATCGACTGAAGTGGGCCACGGCATAGAAGGAAGGCCTTCTCGTCAACTTACCCTCGTTCTGTTCGAAGAGAAACTGGGGCTCCCACATACACCATACGCCCGTTCTCAAGTGGCTGTGGGCCTGCTCGATATGTCGGGCGTAGTTGAGTGCCTGGGGCATCCCCCTCCCCTTCCAGTCCCCCCATTCACTCATCCATACAGGCTTCTCCAGTTCCTCCCCCCGCCGAGCCCAAGCTTCAAATGACTTGTCGTCAGCCACGTATTGGTGGACAGTGAGAATATCGATAGCCCGCCTTGTAAGGGGGTCTGCCATGATTTGATTCAGATACGACAAACTGCCTGAAAGCGCCATTTCGGGCCCCTGAATCTTGAGATCCATCCCTTTCTCGGCCAGTTCCCTGTGAAGCGCCTGAAAGATACGGATCGCTTGAGGCGCGTCAACGTTGCATCCCTCTTGTCCTGAATCCGTGCACCAGTAGCCTGCTTCCGGCTCGTTGATGGGAGACACGTAATCGAAGTGGAGGCCCCACGCCTCCATGTAGTGTTTGAGCACGGTGACCATGTGCTGAGCGAATCGTTCCACCATGTCATCTCGCAGGTTGTTCTTGAACTTCTCCTTCGAGCCGCTCGAACAGCCGCTAACCGTCATCCAGTAAGGGGCACTGTTCCAAAAGGCCACGAGCGTAGCTCCACGTTTCTGCGCTCCTTGGGGATGCCATAGCGAAGCCTCGTGTCCTTCCCAGACGAACTCGCCCGGGCGCACCTCGAAGCCGATACATTTCTTACTTCCAGGCCCCCTCCACATGTGTTCGTGGGAAGGATCGTCCCCTCCCCAGATGTAGGTCCTGCAGACATTCAAGCCCAGACCCTTGTCCTTCAAGGTATAGAGGTCGTCCAAAAGCTTCTCCCTTTGGTCGCCGGAAAGCTCTGTAAACCAAGGGACGTTCGCCTGATCCATGTTGCCCTGTCCCCACCCTTTGATCTCTTGATAGGTCACCTCCGGCCTAATCTCGACTTCGTGGATCTCCAACGAACACCACCCCATTCGCGCCATCAAGATCGATATCAGTGTGAACAGAAAAAAACGATTATCCATCATAGATTTTGCCTCCAGCATTACGCCCTGCCACCAACACCCGCAAGGAAATCGATGGGATAGGACGATCCCATCGTCCGCTTCATATTAGGGACGATGACTCCACTCTACGTCGAAGATCAATCCTTGACAACCACACACTATAAAAGACCGCCCTCCCACGGCTCCCGCCCCCAGATTTCGGAGCATGCAGACATGCTATCCTAACCCCAACACAAGGAGGCGTCATGAAAATCGCCGTCATCTACCACTCCGAAACGGGAAACACAGAGAGGATGGCCGAACTGGTCGCGGAAGGATGCCGCAAGGTACCTGAAATCGAAGCGAAAACCATGTCCATCGCTGACGTGGACAAGGCGTTTCTTCGTGAAGCCAAAGCGGTTCTTTTCGGCAGCCCAACGTATGAGGGGACCTGTAGTTGGCAGATGAAAAAGTTCCTGGACTCAGGACCGGACGGACTCGCTGGCAAGCTGGCTGGTGTCTTCGCATCCCAAAACTGGCCGGGAGGCGGCGGGGCCAGCTTTGCCGAGATGTCCATGATCGCGGGACTTCTTGTTCTGGGCATGATGGTGTATTCAGGGGGAATCACTCAGGGCGCCCCACATCTTCACTTCGGGGCGGTTTCGACACGCTCGCCGGACGACGATTTCTACAGAAACCGCTGTCTTAAACTCGGCGAGAACATCGCGAAGAAAGCGATGGAGCTGTACGGGAGAGCGAAGGATCCCCTTCAACAAGACACGGCGCTTCAAGGTGCTAAATTTCTGGCAGATCCGACAGCGCCTCTCTCTGAAGAGGAATGACGCAACGAAGGACCACCGTCCAATGGTAAAAGAGACTACCCTAGTCTTGATGGCGGCCATTGCTCAAGCGAGGCCCAACCCCGACGCCTCATTCAGACGAAACGTCCACATCTTTGTGGACGACGCCGAGATCTCCGAGAAGTCAGGCATCGTCCGAAGAGCTCATCCATGTAAGAAGAGTCCCTCTCCTGTACTGGAACCTGAGATGCCCTGGGAGAAAGCCGACGATGAACGGGTTTATCTCTACGGCACGGTTCTCAGGGATCCTTCCTCCGGTTCGCTGTCCATGTGGTACAACAGGATAGGCACAGTGCTCTACGCCACCTCCCAAGACGGAGTCCTTTGGAAACGGCCTATTCTGGAGCTGCACGCCTACCAAGGGACCACACAAAACAACGTTGTATTCCTAGATCTTCACAGTCCAAGCGTACTCTTCGACACCTGGGAGACCGATCCGAAAAAACGGTACAAGATGCTCGGCTACAGCCACAAGAAGGAGAAGGATTTCAGGGGATACTGCGCAGCATACAGTGGGGACGGCCTTCACTGGATCCTCTATCCCAAGAATCCTGTCCTGCCCCACGGGGATACATGCACCTTGTGCGCGCTCGCGGCGACGCGCGAGTACCTGGCTTTCCACAAAATCTACAGAGAATGGCAGGGGCACAAGAGAAGACTCGTCTATTTGGCAGTGAGCAAGGACATGCAACATTGGTCGGAGCCCCAACTTGTCATGGCGCCCGACGAAATCGACGACGAGCAAACCGTGTCCGAGGGAGGTCTTTGGTCCGAGTTCTATAATATGTCCGCTTTCCCCTACGCGGGACAGTTCCTAGGTCTCATCACCCACTTCCGCTACAAGGGAGCTCCGAAAACCAAGGGCCGGACACAAAGCCCCCATGACGGTCCCATCGATGTTCAACTCGTCCACAGCAGGGACGGCAAGACATGGCATCGATGTGAGGACCGCAGTCCAGTCATCCCGAACGGACCGTACGCATACGACGCGGGCTGCATCTTGGGCGTGGGAAATGGTCCTGTGATCATGGGCGACGAAATGTGGATCTACTACACGGGGATCACCACCACGCATGGAGGCTACGTTCCTGAGAAAAGGATTACGATCGCTCGGGGCGTTTGGAGGGTCGACGGGTTGGTTTCTCTCTATGCCGGAGATGCGTCTGGGTGGGTGGAGACGACGCCTCTAGACCCCAAAGGAGATACGCTCACGGTGAATGCTGACGGGTCGAAAGGGGAACTCAGAGTCGCACTGCTCGACGAGGACGGCAACGCACTCCCCTCGTACGAAGTCGAGGACTGCATCCCGGTCACCACGGACAGCGTCCGGCATAGGGTCCATTGGAAGAGTTCGGCTCATCTGCCGGAGGGAAAGCCCTTCCGAATCCGCTTTTACATTCGGAGCGCCGATCTGTACAGCTACTCTTTTTTCTAGCTGGACTAGCCGCATCTTCTCTCCAAAACTCTTCTCCCTTTGTTCCCTGGGTTGCTCGCTTCTGACAGCAACCTGTGCGCTTGCAGGACATCTCTCAATTGAGGCGGCCTCTCTTCACGGCGCAGAAATAATCCAATATAACGAATCCGGGAGCGATGAACATGGAGGGATTCTCTGCGTGATCCTCGGCAACAGCGGTGAGGAGCCCCTCTCTTTCTCAAATTCCTCCAAGCTGAACGGAATTCCTCTGGATCGAACCAAGGGAGAGGTTCAATGGTACCGATTGTGGCCGCCGCGGCAGGGGAAGGACGTGAAGGTCCAAGGACAACGGGTCACCTGGTCAGGACGAGTCGGTGATAGCCGCGTCTTTGTCATCGGGAAAAAAAACACCCAACCGCCTGCAGCCCCGGACGCGATCCATCTCAACAAGGAGACTAACAAAGCTCCTGCCACACTTTGTTGGAACGAGCCCCGCGATGACACAGGCATCGCCCAATACGCTATCTACAGGAACGGGAAAGAAGCGGCGCGTGTACAGGATCGTTGTTATCAGGGTGACCTGCTCACCCATCCTGGATCAGTGTGGACGGTGCGCGCGCTGGACCCAGCGGGAAACCTGGGAGAGTCCAGTCCCCAGGCCCGGTAGTCCCCTACCTGTAAGGAAAGTCCAGGTGGACTTCCAGAAGGAAAGCTGCCGCGGATTCCGGGTCAGATCGATCAAGAGAGCGGTTTCCCCCTTCTAAAGTAGTCGGCCTCCAGTGGCGGAGGAAAGACTATGTGGTAAACCGCAGCATAGAAATTCGTGTCGCCACGGAAATCTGGAGTCGTGCCCAGGATGAAAGGGGACTCATCGGCCTTGATAGTCGAAATCCCGAAAAACGGCCTGAGGTACCAAGCGCACTGTCCGCCCACGAAGAGGGAGAGGGAGAGCCAGAGCAGGACCGTGAGAATGCTTCTCCTCAGCTGGAGACCGTGTCTCTGAAGAAGATCCCACGCTTGTCGTGACAGGGCGACAGATCCAGAGATAGCGATGAGCACTACATTCAGTCCCAGAAAAAAGGGGTACTCGTTGAGGCTTGTTTCGTCAGGTTGTTTGAGAGTCCTGGCGAGAAAGAAGCTCACAGGACTGAGCGAGGCAAGAAGGATGGAGATGCCATGGTACGCCCTCAGGCTCATCATCTGTACATCTTTGAACAAGAGTTCCTTGGAGACGAACCGCGAGAACACGTAGTACGACACGGAGCATACGCTACCAGTGATGATGATCATGAGGGGGAACTTGACCAGATTCCAGGAGGCGTAAGTGAGACTGTGCGCGGATCCAATGGAGAACCCGTAGATCGCTGAGGCCACCAGGGTCCCTAACAGAAGTCTTACCACGATATCACTCCCACAACGGAAGCCATCCTGTAGGTGATGAAAGCCAGTAGGAACAGCCACACAGAAATCGTCGCTGGCACTGATGTCTCAACGAACCGCCCAGAAGCTTTCAGAGATCTGATCATGTGTGCGATTCCCAGGACGAACGAGATGACTAGAAGTGTGAAAGACAGCCCCGTCACGGTGGCGTCGCCCTCCCCGGGTCCAGTCGTGTAGTCAATGAACCAGATGATGGGAAAGAAGCCGAGAGTGAACATGGCTGAGACACTCGTGATGAGAAGAGATACCACCAGGGTCTCCGCCAGGGACAACCTCAGGCGGAGGTACTGCCCGAAAACGAACAAGGATGGGAGGCAGATCATCATGGAACCTGTGTAGAGGACTGCTATCTTCCAGAGCCCCCTGGCAGGTGGTGCTGCGCCATAGGGAATCGCGAAGACAACGCTGGCCAGAAAGAGCATTGCGATAATCTTGGACAGACCAAGTCCTTCATCGACAGTCTTCATTAAGCGGTCCTCATTTCCCAGAACACACTCGATGGTTTTGTGCGGAATGAAGAAGCTTCGAATCTCCTCATCCGTAAAGGGCGAGACCGAATCCTCTCCAATCCTGCCTTCGCCGTCCAGGTCTGGCAGGTCTGGCATGTCTAAAGGGCGCTCCGTGACCTGCTGCTGATCGCCTTCCTCTGGGGTGGGTATCTGTTTCATTTCAATCTCCTTTCATGTTCGGGTTTCGGCCAGCGTGCACGACTCCCCGGCTTGCGCGTCTGATGCCGTAACGTGTGTGAATGATGTTCGACTCGTGCCTGTCTACAGATTCCGTGCCATTCCTTTTTGCATGGAGTCCAGCATGCAATCTGGACGCTTTCCGAAGGGGCCGCTTTCTTGGACGGTAAAGATGGAAGGCCCAGTAGAGAAGATTGAGCCTCCTCAAGGCGAACCAAGCCCAGTCCATCTTCTTGAGTCCTATGTTGAAAACCAGGGATCGAAATGCGAAACGAGAACTCTTCTTGGGAAGGCGTTTCAGAATGCTTCGCCACGTGTAGAACTCGCGATATACCCATTGGTACCCCTTGTGGAGCTGCTCGGGTGTCATCCTCTTGGGCTCAAAAACGACGTGGCCAGTATCGTATTTCCCCCAATTGTGGGTGAGGATACGCTTCTCATCTGTCAAGCGTTCGAAAAGCCTGGTTCCAGGGAAAGGGGTGAGGATGTGGAAATTCACCGAGGTGAGTCTGTTCCGCGTGGCGAAGTCGACAGTGGTTTTGAATACATCAGGACCGTCACTGTCGAAGCCGAATACGAAGGCCGCGTTGATCAGGATTTCATTCTTTTGAAAGACCTTGATGAGCGCTTCATAGTCCTGTCTGCGGTTATGGTGCTTGGACGCTTCATCAAGCGATCCCGCGTTAACAGACTCAAAGCCAATGAAGATACTCTCGCAGCCCGAGGCGGCCATCAGTTCCACAAATTCCTCGTCATACCCAAGATCAATACTGGCGGCACACCGCCATCGGATACCAAGCTTCTTGATCTCCTGACAAAGCTCTCTGGCAAATGTCTTGCTGATGGCGAAGTTGTCGTCAAAGAAGATCACATAACCGTCACCCTCTCTCTTGATCTGATCAACAATTGACGCAACCGATCTCTGCCGATAGGGAGCCTTGGGCGACACACTGTTGAAGCAGTAGTCGCATCGGTGAGGACATCCCCTGGATGCGCTCACGGAGGCTGTAGTCAGGTATTTGCGGTGATCCAACTGCTCCTTTCTGGGAGGAGGGAAAGCGTCCAGGTCCTGTACGAAGTCAGGACTGTAGATGAGGCTCGCCCGCCCTCTTTCGAACTCAGACAGAAACAGTGTCCACGCGCCTTCGGCCTCTCCTATGAAGATCGTATCCGCATGAGGCAGCGCATCAGCAGGAGCGCCTGTAACATGGAGTCCGCCAAGGACAACATACACGCCCCTTGCTCTGTAGTGATCTGCGATCTCGTAGGCTCGAGGTGCCAGGAACGTGTATACCGTGATACCTACCAGATCGGGCGTGTCATCAAGATCGAGATCTTCGACGTTCTCGTCCACTATTCTCAGGTTATGTCTGTCTGGCGTCAGGGCGGCGATGCTCGTCAAGGTCTCGGAGGGGACCAGATGATTCTTCACCACCATCTCCGTATCCCGCAGCTTCCTTCCAGGAAAAATGAGCTTGATGTTCACAAAGCGTCTCCTCTATGTTTTGCTGAAAGTGGGCGAGTTTGGCATATGGCAAAGTACTTTGGTTAACAAAGCGTAAAGGCAAAAAAAGCAAGATGTCCCAGTTCGAATGTGTTTTCTGACAGTTCCTTCACGAATCGTTTTCCTCCCAGTCCCCTAGCACATGCTGGAGTGCGGCTAGATATTTCTTGAATGCCTGTCTGCCTTTCTTGGTCAGGCGCATTGTCGTGTGTGGTCTTCTTCCCTTAAAGGTTTTGCTTATCTCGATATACTTGGCTTCTTCAAGGACCCTCGAGTGGGCGCTCAGGTTCCCGTCTGTCAAGGACAACGTGGACTTCAGGTCGCCAAAAGACATTTCTGGAACAACGGCAAGGGTGGACACAATAGAGAGACGCACCCGTTCGTGAATAACCTGATCTATCTGGTCGGGCCTGATTGGTCCCTTCATGCCAATTTCGCCTGTTTTTTTCGCCTAACTACCAGCATCCCAAAGAGAATGTGATAGATCCCAAAGGACAGTGCTGTCAAGAGGAGACCGTGTCCTGGCAGGGAGAACAGTCCCAGCGCTCCTGTAACAATGAAGGCTATCCCCAGGATCCGCGGCATCCGCAAAGAAAAGAGCCCTGCCACATAGACCCCAGTGCCGTAGCACATCATCCATATGGGAGCGAGGTAAGTGATCCCATCCGGCGCGTCCAGTATGATCCTGAAGGTGAGAACCACTGCCA
>Ga0272442_10012709_pt1 | contig 10139 bp, 5 predicted proteins | sample SSMForm2O_FD_200262 | JGI IMG/M metagenome (GOLD analysis project Ga0272442, IMG submission 200262) | Marine sediment archaeal communities from Little Sippewissett salt marsh, Falmouth, MA, United States - SSM-Form-2O | ecosystem: Environmental > Aquatic > Marine > Wetlands > Sediment ... | reverse complement strand
CTCGTTTTCTTCCTCGCCGTAGCCGGTTAGGTTGAGGACTTCATCCTCTTCATCGAGCTTGGTGCCGTTCTCAGCCCATTCTTTTTCCCACTCGTAATCCCATTCTTTTTCTTCTTCTAGTGACTGGTTGTATTCCTGTGTCCAGTTCATGTTAGAGTAATTGTAAGTGTAGTTGTAGTCAAACGAGTGGTTGCCTGTGCTATTGTAGTACTCCCACATCTGGTTCCATTCCTCTTGAGTGTAATTCGCGTCCTGCGGTTCCCCTGTCTGGTTCAAACCCGTTTGGTTTAAGCCGGATGACTGGTTGTAGTCCCAATCGAGTGAGTGGTTGTAATCCCCTTCTGACCAGTTAATGTCAGAGTAGTTCCACCCGTATTTCTCGAGCTCGTCCAGGTTCGAGGTCTGGTTGAGGTACTCGAAGAACTCTTGCATCCTCTCTTCAGCCATCTCCTGTATCATTTGCTCTTGCTCTTCCTCAGTCATGTTGGAGAAGTCTGTTTGGTTCTGCTCCATCTCCTCGCGTATCTCCTCTTCGAAGTACTCTTGGAGCTCTTGCTGCAGCGTGTCGTTAAGCGTGAACTGCAAGTCCACTTTGGCTTGGCCCGCGTCAGACCACTCTATCTTTACCTCCTGTGTTTCATTGGACTCTGTCTGGTTTGCTATCTCTTCTTGTATCTCTGTCATGTTGCCGGTTGGGTCCATTGGCACCCACCCATAGTTAGGGACGTAAACCTCGTTCCACGCGTGAGCGTATATGGGGAATATGTACGATGCATTGCCTGAGGGATAGCCGCCCGCAAACCCTGCTGAGAGCCTCACTGGAATCCCCTGGGCCCTGCTCACGGTCGCAAACAAGGTAGCATAGTGCGCGCAGAAGCCCTTTTTCTTCAGGTAAACATAGTACGCCATGTCCGTGCCCTCTGGAATGGTTTGGTTCGCGTTCCAGTACAAGTCGTATTCTATCCACTCATGCGTCCAAACAAGGTTCTTTTTCACTTGCTGGATGTAAGAGAGGTTCTCATCACGCAAGTAGCTGGAAACCTCGTACATTTCTTCTGGGAATGATTTTGGGAGCCGAGTGTTCAGCTCAACAACCTCTTCAGGGAGGTCATTCCAACCGCCTGCGCCATCCTCCTCAAACCCCTCAAGGTTATAGTATGTCACGTTGTACGCAATCGTAGTGTTGTCTCCAGCGCTTGTAACAGTAAGGAGGCTGTCACCGTAAGAATCCGGCTCTATGCTGTAGTTTAATGGCTTGCTGTGGTAGAACGAGGCCTCGTGGATGAATGACCCGCTGGTAGCGGGCTTAATCATTTGTATTGTGTAGTTGCCGCTGTTGAGCACTCTCACCACTTGGTAGTCAACCGAACCGTTCCCGTGCCAAGTGCTGTAGGACCCGTTTCCGCTCGTGCTCCAGTTCCACCCGTTGTAAACATCGTATGTCTTGTCCTTCCAGTAAATCAAGGGGTTTTCTGGCGAAGCCATCCAAACAACATAGACTTTTGGCTCAGGCGGCTTCCCACCTCCCCCGCCGTCAGTTTCATTTGATTCAGGGGGCTCTGGAGCGCCGTCGAACTGCTGCCACCACTCGAGCCAGTTAGGGGGCCTCGGGGGCGGGATGACCCCGGGAGGTGGTGGTATGAGGTAAGGGTAAGAGTAATTTGAAACGTTTTCGTAGGGCGTCTTATAGGGAACCGGCGCCCCATAATCTGTCCTGTTCTCTTGTGCCGTCTGGTTTTGGGCGAAGGCCAGGGCTCCAGCGAAAACAAGCAAAAGCATGACTAGGGCAACTCGGCGCATAACGGTATTCCTTAGTAGTCAGAATGCATAAAAAGGATTGTGCTGGATTATCTACGATGCCCAAGGTAAAGGAAGCGTGGGACACTATACGCTCACGGCTAGCGGCAACCACCACTGACGTCTCAAGGATTTACGAGCTCAGGCACAAGAATGTTACAAGAAACATTTTGCTAGCTAAGGACCTAATCCAAGCAGGCAAGTACCCCGCGGCCAAGAAGATTCTTTTGGAAATCACTAGCAGGCCCCAGGACGTGGGCCTCGCTTGGAGGTATAAGGACGAGTTAGGAGAGCTATTCGTCCACATCCGGGCTTTCGAGCTCTTGTCAGCGATAGCTGTTGTTGAGAACAGGAAAAAAGAGGCTGAAGAGTACTCAAAGCAAGCTGACAGCATAAAAGACGAGATACAATACTTGAATGACGGGCTGCGCGCTCTCAGGAAAGGCATTTTTTTCGCGGCGGTCGCGAGCTTTTACCAAGCCCTCTCCATCAACCCCAACTCCACTACTGCTATCGTGAGCATGGGCTACGTCAAGCTCTTGAAAGGCGAGCTCCCTGACTCCTTGAACTACTTCAACCAAGCCCTGGCCTCTGATGAGGGCAATGCTGAAGCCCTGGAGGCAAAAGCCCACGTGCTAGAGCTAATGGGCTTGAAGGGCCCCGCGGCAAAGATTCACTCCCGCGTCGACGAGCTCTTGAAGGAAGCGGAGAAGGAGTTCGAGAAAAGCGAGCAAAAGCGCGAGCTCGCCCGCAAGGCTAACAAGCTGAAGCCAAACAAGTAAAAAACCTTTTTATAAGCAGCTTTCCAAAACCAATTACAAGAGCGTTGGGATGCGTGTTTTTGCATGAGAGCCACGAAAAACAAGGGAAAGAGCAATGAGTCCAAGAACCCCCCAGACCTGATAGTGTTTAGCCCAACACCTTTTTCACTGCCGATAGTAATTGATGTGAGCGCTAGGGACGTGACGCGCGAGAAGTCTGATGATTCCAAAATCCTTCCCCCTAACTCAAGCAAGTACAAGCCCTATGATTACATCGCGCTAATGAAGAAAAAGGATTTCGAGCTCCCAAAACGCGTTTTCCTAAGCGTCGAGTACTTCGAGGGCGCGTACTGCATCAAGGACCACGCGGGCAACATGTTCACGTTCTGCAACACGCTCCCGGACCTGGAAAACGTTTACAAGCTAGTCTTGTCCGATGGCTCGGGCTTCGAGTTCCAAGACCCCAAAGGCGCTGTTGTTGCCACGCACGCCAAGCGCAAGGGCCCTGAGGTCCAGCGCTTTGTTGACGACTGCATGCGCTTCCTCGTTTCCCTCAAGGAAGAAGACAAGAAAAAGCTCTGGTCAAACGAAGACCGCTCACGCTATGAAGTAAAGCGCCCGTAGAACCATGTTTTATAAACTAGTTTTAACTCATTTTTTCGCATGCTTGATATTCTAGTTTGGCTTATCGCACTAGAAGCCATTGCCTTAGTCAGCCTCCCAGTAATCCTTCTTAACCTGAAGGGCCTTGCAGACAACGGCTACGGCGTCTCCAAAGCCGCTTCACTCTTGCTACTAGCATACATTGCTTGGGTGCTCCCGAGCCTTCACTTAATCGATTACGGGCTAGCCCCGCTCTTGCTCGGCTTCCTTGTGCTAGCGGCTGCTTCTGCTTACTGCATCGTGTTCCATAGCAAGGAGCTAAAGAAAATACTCAAGGAGAAGTGGAAGCTGTTCGCAAAAGAGGAAGCCCTGTTCATAATAGCGCTCCTCTTGTTCGTTCTCGTGCGCTCCCATGACCCCATCATCTCGGGGCAGGAGAAGTTCATGGACTCCGCGTTTCTTAACACTATAATGCGCGGTGGGTTCATGCCCCCGAACGACCCGTGGTTCACTGGCAAGCCCATTAACTACTATTACTTCGGCCACTACATCATGTCAGTCCCATCCATCCTCTCAGGCCTACCGGGTTATGTGGCTTACAACCTCGCGCTCTGCACGCTCTTCGCCTTGACGATCACAGGGGTTTTCAGTGTCTCCTACTCGCTAACAAAAAAAGTTCGCTACGGGCTATTGGGCGCTTTTCTAGTTGGTTTAGCTGGCAACGCGCACTCCATCCTGCAAGTGGTTGGCGAGAAGCAGTTGCTACCTTTCAATTACTGGCCGAGCTCCCGCGTGATAGAGCACACTATTAACGAGTTCCCGTTCTTCAGCTTCCTCCACGGTGACTTGCACGCGCACGTGATAGCCATAGCATTCCAGGTCCTCGCAATCGCGATAATCCTCAACTTCTTCCTTTCCAAGAACAAGGGCTTGTCAATGTTTTCTGAGAACAAGGCGTTCGGCATAGGTTTCCTCGCGCTTTCGCTGGGTGTTTTCCAGGCAATGAATGCTTGGGACTTTCCCACTTACGCTGGAATCGCGTTCCTCGTAATCGCGCTAAAGTTTTATGAGGAGAAAAGGTTTAACGCGGAGTTCTTCAAGTCCGCTGCATTCACGTGCGTTGGCATTGCAGCGCTCGCTTACTTCCTGTTCCTCCCGTTCTCGCTTTATTACTCGCAGCCGCTTAGCATTGATTTCGTGCACGGCTCAACAGAGTTAGAGTTGTTCGGGCAGGTTTTCATCCTCTTCCTCTATCCCACACTAGTTTTCTTAGCCCTAAAGTCAGGCGAGTTCAAGAAAAACCTTGCCTATGCTTCGCTACTGGCCATGGCATTGCTCGTTGTGCTCTCCCAATCACTTTTACTGATACTGCTGATACCAATTCTTTTCTTCTCCGCGCTCGCGCTTTACAAGCACGCTGCAGAGAAAAAGCTGGACAGCGAAGCGTTCGTTTTCCTCTTGCTCCTGGCAGGGTTTGGCTTGACCTTGCTGCCTGAAATATTCTTTTTCAAGGACGCTTTTGCCGGCGGCGAGTTCTATAGGATGAACACCGTGTTCAAGTTTTACTTACAGGCATGGGTTCTGCTAGGCATTGCTTCTGCTTTCACGCTGCAAAAGCTATTCGGCTTCGCCCTAAAGAAGAAGGAGAGGTGGTTTTGGGCGGGCTTAGCCGTCCTTCTACTAGCTGTTTCAGCGCTTTACCCGATGCTCGCCACGTACACTAAGTGCGGCGAGTTCAAGGGCGATGCAACGCTTGAGGGCATTGGCTACATGAAAGTGCAGTACAAGGGGGATTACGAGGCTATCAAGTGGATTTCGGAGAACATTAGGGGGAAGCCCGTGATGGTCGAGGCTTTTGGCGATAGTTTCACGTATTACAACCGCGTTTCAGCTAACACTGGCCTGCCAACCATTATCGGGTGGCCTGGGCACGAGTCGCAGTGGCGTCCTGGCGAGTCCGAGTTCGGCAAGCGAGAGGAAGCAGTGAACACCATCTACTCTTCCACCGACCTTAACGCGGCAAAGCTAGAGTTCAAGAATTACGATGTGAAGTACGTTTACTTTGGGCAGCTCGAGCTCCAGAAGTACGGTTACATTGGCTTGGCAAAGTTCAACAGTTACCCGATTGTTTACGAGAACGAGAACACCCGGATTTACGAGGTTGGCTAATGGGATGGCTTGACCGCGTTAAATCAGATAACGCATTAACCGCGCTTGTTTTAATACTCCTGTTAGCTTTGTTTCTTAGAGTCCATGCTTTGGACGAGGTCCCTCCAGGTTTTTTCTGTGACGAGGCTTCAGTAGGCTATAACGCTTACTCGATTCTAAAAACAGGCAAGGGTGAATTTGGGGAGTTACTCCCGGTTTTTTTCAGGGCTTTTGGCGAGTATAAGCAGCCATTATACGTTTACCCCGCTGTAGCAACAATAGCCGTGTTTGGGTTGAACGAGTTTGCTGTGCGCTTGCCCGCAGCCATCTTTGGCGTGCTTGGCGTCCTAGCCGCTTTTTTGCTTGGTAGGGAAATGTTTGATGAGAGGACAGGGCTTTTCGCTGCTCTATTGCTCGCGGTTTCCCCTTGGAGCATTCAAATAAGCCGTTGGACTGTTCAGCAGGCCCACCTAGTATTCTTCATCACTATTGGGCTGTTCTTCTTGTTTGCTGGGGTTAAGCGGGACAAGCGCTACCTTCTGGTTGCAGGGGTTCCTTTTGCCCTTGCGCTCGAAACCTATTCCGTTTCTTTCTTGTTCCTGCCGCTATTGCTCGCGGGCTTCGCAATATTGTTCTGGAGGGAGCTGTGGGAGTACAGGAAAGAGGCTGCAATCGGGCTCGTGGTATTCCTCATAGCATTATCCCCCCTGCTGTATTTCGCGAACGAGAACCCAGAAGCTCTTTTTGCGAGGTTCAACCAGGTTTCAAGTGAGGAACTGCCTTTGGAGGAGAGGATTGAGTCGTTTGAATCAAATTACTTTTCGTATTACTCACTTGACTTCCTTTTTTTCAAGGGCGACCAGAACTACAGGCACTCGTCCAAGGGCGTGGGAGAGCTTTATGCATTCGAGCTTCCTCTCTTGCTAGCTGGAGTCGGGCTTTGCGTGTGGAAGCATGGGAGGCCGGAAATACTTTTACTCTGGTGGCTGGTCATATTCCCCGTTTCCGCGAGCCTTACAAAAGACCCCGCGCACGCTCTAAGGAGCGCTGTCGCGCTCCCCGCGTTCCAGCTTGCGTGCGCGTGCTTCCTCGGCCTTGTTTACTCCCGGCTTGAGCGCAAGCAGCCTGCGTTCCGTTATGCCATGCTCTTAGGCTTTGTACTGCTCTCAGCAATTGCCTTAACCCAGGTTTATGGTTACCTAAACGAGTATTATACCGAATACCCTGTTTACTCTGCTTACGGGTATTACGGTTTTGAGTATGGAAACAAGCAGATTTATGAGTACACTGAGTCTGTTAAGGGGGACTATGAACGCATTGCAGTCACAGGCAAAATCCACCAGGGTTACATCCAAGCGCTCTTTTACACTGCCCAGGACCCTGCTGAATACCACGCGACAGGCCATTCCGCGGAGTTCGGCTCTTACGTCACTAGCTTTGACCTGAACCGCAGCTTCAGCCAAGGGAATTATTTATATGTGGTCAAGCCCGAAGAGCTAAGTGGCTTTGTTTATGATGTAAAGCACTCGGTTTACGGGCCAAGTGGCAAGTTATTGTACCAGATTGCAGAGGTTCAGGAAAGGTCGGGCTGAAATGGCAATAAAAAAGAGCAGTAAGAAAAAACTTTTTCCTTTATTGGGTGCAGCGGGCTTGCTGGCAGCCATCCTCTTATTCGGCTTCTTCCTCAGGTTTTACGGTGTTGACCACGGCCTCCCTTTCAAGTACCACTGTGACGAGCAGGGGATGATAGCGCGGGCGATGCAGATGCACCGCACAGGAAACCTAGAGCTCGATTTCTTCCCGCAGCCCGCGTTCAACACGTACTTGTTGTTTGCAGTCCTCTCAGTGATAGGGCTTGCTGTTGGCGAAATCCCGCAGTTCTGGGTTTACATTATAGCGCGCACTATCACCGCGCTCATAGGCACTGCAACGATTTACTTGGCTTACTTGATAGGCAAGAAAGCGTACAACGAGAAGACTGGGCTGCTCGCGGCAGCGTTCCTCGCGTTCACCGTGCTCCACTTACGCAACTCGCACTTTTACTGGACTGACGTGACAATGACTTTTTGGGTGACCGCGTGCGTTTACTTCTCGCTCAAAATCCTCGAGGACGGAAGGGCGAGGGACTACCTGCTCGCGGGATTGTGCGCGGGCCTCGCAGCAGCATCCAAGTACGGTGGCGCGCTCGTTCTCCTGGTTGTTGGAGTAGCCCACTTCCTGCGGCCGTTTTACACTGTTAAATACAAGAAAAAGAAAAAGCTTGCTTACGCTAAAGCCGTTCTCTCAAAAGTTTTCCTAAACCCTTTTGCTTACGCTGCCGTGCTCTTGGCAGCGGTTGCTTTTGTTGCAATAAACCCTTACATTTTCATTAACTTTGACAAGTTCCAAGGTAGTTTTGACTACGAGTACAAGCATGTCACAGGGGTTATAAAGCCGGAGTGGACTATTTACTTTTTGGGCACTGAGCCATTCTTTTATCACTTGGAAAGCGTGCTTTTCTGGGCTATGGGCCCATTGCTTGAGGCGGTATGCGTTCTCGGGGTCTTTTACGCGCTTTGGAGGCACAGGAAGCAGGACTTGCTGCTCTTGTCCTGGGTAATCCCATACTTCCTTAATGTGGGTGGCTGGTACGTTAAGTTCTCGCGCTACATGATCCCGCTTCTTCCTCTCTTATGCGTTTTCGGCGCGATGGCGCTGGTTAGCTTGCTTGAAAATGCTAAGCGGCATAGGGACAAGTACCTTGTGCTAGCATCAAAAGCAATAATCGCGGTAGTCCTATTATCCTCGGTGTTTTACTCTTTTGCTTACGCGGGCATTTACTCGCAGCCGGATAGTAGGACGCAGGCCACCATGTGGATTGTTGAAAACGCGGAGAGCGGGGCTACGGTGATGCTCGAGCCAAGCCCGTGGGAGCGGCCGCAAATCAATTACTTCCAGGCGGTGGAGCCAGTCAAGGACTTATACCGGAGGGACTTGAAGGTGTTCGAGCTGGACCTCTACAAGCTGCGTAACCCTCATGTTTCAGAGGAGAGCAGGAAGCGCATGCTGGAGGAAGCGGTTGAGAGCGCGGATTACATCGTAATCTCGGAAAGGTATTACACCACGACAATGGCGGACCCCGGCGCGAGCGATACTTCCAAATACTATTACACTGCATTATTCTCAGGGGACCTGGGCTTCGAGATGGCTCAGGACATTAAGGTAAACCCCTCGCTATTCGGCATAGAAATAAACGATGACGACGCGGAATTGAATTTCAGGATTTTTGACCACCCGCACGTCTGGGTTTTCAAGAAAAGAGAGTGAAGAAAAATGGTTTCAGACAATCAAATGGCGTTCACGCTGCTGTTGCTGCTGGTTTTCGTAGGCTACTTCACGCCATTCCTCTCACTCCCAATAGTGTTCCTCTTCACCTTCCTGCTCCCCGGCGTTCTCTTGGTGGGCGTGCTGAAGGTTGAAATGAACTTCTACGAGCTCTTGCTCTACTCCATCGCGTTCAGCGTGCTCTTCTCCACTCACTTAGTCTACTTCCTCTCGCTAATCTCAGGCTACTCTTACGAGATAATCTATGCTTCCTTCGCCCTTGTTTCAGTTGCAGCGCTTTTCGCTGACTTCTCGTTCCTCACAAGCGAGAAACTCAAGCCAAGAATAGACGTGGTCACAGTGATGGCCGCAGCCGTTTTCATCCTGACCTTCCTCATAATGGCTAACACTCTTTGGGTTGTTAAGGAGAACGGGGCGATTGTAACAAGCGGCTATAACTACGGTGACTTCTTCGTTCACTTATCAGAAATGCAGACTGTTAACAACGGCAACTTCCCGCCCCAGGTCCCGGATTACGTGGGCGAATACATTCGCTATCACTGGTTCGTGAACTTCCACTCCTCAATAATCTCAAAAGTTACGGGCATCTTCCCTCCTTACGTCGTGCAAATCGAGTCAGCGCTCTACACCGCGCTATTGTTCCTCGCCTCCTTCCTGTTGGGATATGCTTTCACGAAAGACAAGAAAACCGCCATCATTTGCGCGGTGTTAGTCCTCCTAGCAGGCAACTTCGCTTACTTTAGGGCGGCTACAGAACTCGAGGAAAAAGGCATTCCATTAGAGCAGCTCGCGAAGCAGGAGAATTACAGCAAGGACATGTCATTCTACCAAGTGATCGCTCCAATGGACTACATGCTCGTGCAAAGGCCGCAAACAATCGGAATCCCGCTCCTAGGCGCCATCATTTACTTGGTGGTAACAGGGTACCCGGATTCAAGAAAGCGATTGCTCCTAGCTGGGCTGCTTACCGCAATGCTCGCGCCCTTCCAGTACTTCGCATTCGCCTCAACCGTACTAATATCCTTCTTGTACATTGGCTACTGGCACGTTTCAAGAGCTAATTACTCGTTTAACATCAAATCACTGCTAGCACTCGGTCTCCCAGTGTTTTATGCTCTCCCATTCCTTTACAGTGCTTTCGGCGCAGTGAGCGGCGAGGACAAGGAGTTGTTCAAGTTCGGTTGGATTGCTGAAGAATCCCTCAAGAACATTGAGTGGGCTTACAATCCCGCCACGTTTGTTTTATTCTACATAGCCAACTTTGGCTTGATGCTGTTCCTAGCAGTGCCCGCAATGGTTTACAACAAGGTTAAGGACAAGTGGTTCCTGTTCCTCTGGGCAGCGGTCCTCTTCGTAATCCCCAATGTTTTGAACTTGAGCACTTGGCAGTGGGACATGTGCAAGTTCTTTGTTTTCATGTGGTTCCCCCTAGCTATCCTCTCTGCTTCAACAATAACAATGCTAAAGAACCGTGTTTTACAAGCGGCGGCCATTACTTTCTGTGTA
>Ga0272442_10012708_pt1 | contig 10139 bp, 8 predicted proteins | sample SSMForm2O_FD_200262 | JGI IMG/M metagenome (GOLD analysis project Ga0272442, IMG submission 200262) | Marine sediment archaeal communities from Little Sippewissett salt marsh, Falmouth, MA, United States - SSM-Form-2O | ecosystem: Environmental > Aquatic > Marine > Wetlands > Sediment ... | reverse complement strand
CCTACTATTATCATCGCTGCTGCGGTGAGTTTTGTTAATTTGTAATTCATAATATTTCTCCATGAAATTTGTCTTGTCGGTTTCAGGCTGTTGGTGAAATCGTTCGAGAGGTTTTCGGCTATTTTTTGCACGGCCGGCGGAGTCGATTCACTGCCTAATTCTTTTAGAATTTGTTCTATGTTTTCGCTATTCATTTCACTGCTCCTGTTTTACCGAATCGGCAAACTTATTTTTCAAAGCCTTTATTGCGTGCGAAACATGCGACCTTGCAGCGGCCTGGCTGCAGCCTAATTGGTGAGCAACATCTTCGTAGCTTTTCTGCTCAAGGTATCTTGCTGCGATGGCGATGCCTTGTTTTGGCGGCAATTGAGCAATAGCCTGCCTTACTGTCCGGGCGGTTTCAGCGTTGTTGGTATTTTCAACGGGGCTTTTGCCGCAGCTTAGGTAACTATCGCTGATTTGGCCGTTTCTGCCGACCCTGTTTCGCCATGCTTTTGAGTTGGCGGTCAAAGCGATTCTGTAAATATAAGCTGATGCCTTTTGGCCGTCTAATTTCTCAACATACCGCCACATCGCCAGCATCGCATACTGCATCGCTTCTGCGAAAAGCTCTTTATTATTTGTCAGTTTCCAAAGAACCGATGTTAAAAACGGGCCATATTTAGACCTCGCCTGCTCGAAAATTTCCAGCCTTGCTGAATACTTCATTGATTGCCCGCAATTCAATAATAGTTGAACATGTTCACCTTCTATTAAATAATAACAGCCTGGGGTTGATTTCGTTTAAAGTTTTTTTCAGTTTCCCCTGCCGGATAACCATTCTCAGACTTTTTTACTTTTGGCCAGGAGGATTATTTGCTTGCAGATGCTTTTGCAGACATGTAAGAAAGAGAACCTTATGGGGACAGGCTCAGCCGGCTCAAAATCCATACATATGCCCTTTGAATAATCATCGCCGACTATCTTTATCTTCTCTGTTTTCCAGCAGCCGAATCCCATCTGCATCGCCGTTTTGATAATCGGCAGTTCTGCCGGCTTAATGTTTACAAGCTCGCAGCAGATAGTTTCACAGGCAATCGGCTCTGTTCCCCCTATAATATAGCCCAGAGGCCTGGCCCGGCCGCGAATAGGCCCGGGACCATCCATAGCAATGACACCGTCAATAATAGTCAGGGCCGGCTTTAGAAATCGGTATATGTCAATGAGTAACTCGCAAAAATCGCTTTGCCTTTTGCCCCTGGCAAAGTGCCAGAACGCCTTTTCCTTGCCGCTGACACAGCCGAACATATTTTTGACCGCAAAGGTTGCAACTAACTGCTGGTGGGCTTTGAACTTGGCTAAATTTATTATTACATCAGCATCAAGAGCAACCGAGCTTATCCCAACTCTTGTGCCGTACTGTCCTATCTGACATTTTCTCGGCTTGTTAAGCTGCTTTACAGGAACAGCCAGCTTTCTGAGCGGTTCATCCAACCTCAGCTTCTTAACACATTCAAAAACATCGCCCCATGCCGGAGAATCACCGACAAAGGGTCTTGCTCCAAAATCTTTTAAGAGCATAGCTGTTGCGATTATTATTGAAGGGTCGGTTTGTGTGGCACAACGCTTTGGCCGTGGAGCGATAAAGTTCGGTTTGAGTAATACCCTGTCACCGCGACTTACAAATCTCTCCAGGCCGCTAAGAAGTTCAAACTGTTTCTTTATCGCCTCGGTGATTGTCAACTGGTCATAATTACTGCACTTAATCAGGGTTACTGTTGCCTTGGGCATTTGAGAAGTCTAATAGTTTATGCTGGTACAAATTAATAAAAACATTCTTACTATTGGCTCAGGGGCCGGTTTGCTGAAGAATAAACTGCCCAGGGTCCTGCCATCAGCCACATATTCCGTAGGTCCCAGGAAAACAAAATCATCCGGGCTCATTTTCAGCTTAAAGCCAGTTGAGGTAAAAAGAAATTCATCAGCTTTTCTGCGAGCCTCTAATTCCGGTATTAAGCTTCCTGGCGGTGGTGCAAATACGCCGCAGGCCTCAAAATCGCACACGCCTCTCAGGCCGGAAATTTTTTCAGCTTTCAGTCGCAGGCTAATAGAGCCCGGGCCAAGACTTCTGCCGGTCATTGAGTCATTAGCAGGGACGTAAAAAATTGTTTTTTCATCTCTTAACCGGACGAGATTGAGGTCGTCAGGCTGACCGGAAGACAGCAAAAAGGAAACCTTCCTTACATTTCTGGCATCGGCTAAACGTAATCGTTCACCTACCTTATCCCATAATTGTTTTTGCCCGAAACCGACCGAGAATAAATTGGCGCCGAATGCGTCATAGTTATTAAATCGTAACGGCCCTGTGGAAAGCAGCCCCCAGACATCATCCATTACACTGATGTTTGCGGCAGGTACCCAAAAAATAAAAACATCGATATTTGCAGTCTCTAAAAACTGGACTGCCGGCCTCTCGCCGGCACCTGAAGGTGCTAAATCGCCAAGTTTGATACCACCCAACGGTGCCCCTGCGGACCTGGCACCATCGCAGCCAGTCAGCAGCAGAGCAGTTACGCTCAAAACCAAAATTTGAAAAATGCGAATCATAAACAACTACAGATCAGCGAACGCGGCGACAACTGTCAACATATTCAAACTACAGCTTTATCACAGGTTTTGACCGTGTCATTGTCAGCAAGAACAATAGAACTAAGTGCCGTAAGAATCCGCCACCAGTATTCAGTTTTTTTTATAATATACTATTATATCGTCTCTTTCGCAAGAAAGATCGAAATAACATTGCACTGTTGTTCCTGTCATTCAAATCTACGGATGCATGTCGAGTTTGCAGGTGGGAATAAGCCCTCCTTGTTGGCAAAATATGGTAAAAACACGAAAATACTATTTTGCTATGGAGGGCACTGTTGCAGAAGATGCTGCATAAAATCTGCCTATTTTCATGACATATACCCTCAAACAGAGCAAAGATGCTATTTTTCTTGCAAAACCGATGCGGTTACATATACTTTAGGGTTTCTAAAATCGGCTAAAAGCATCGAATTAGGAGCAGAAATATGAATTTAGTAAGGTGGCTTCGCAAAAATAACAAGAAAATAATGGCCATTGTGGTCATCGTTATACTAGTTGGTTTTATAGGGGGAGGCACATTACTCCAGCAGCTCGGCCAAAGGAAAACAGGACTTAAAAAGATCATCGCTTACTTTGGCAAGGACGGTAAAATAAGAAGGTCCGACCTGCTTTTGGCTCAGCAGGAACTGGAAATTCTCAAGATACTACGAGCCGATATCCTGCTGAAGAGTATTAACATGCCCCTGTCTCGCACTCAGGATTTGTGTTCACTTCTGCTGGGTGAACTGCTGTTTCCCGACCGCACCATCTCACCGCAATTAGTTCAGCAGACCAAACAGATGATAAGATTACATGGCTATAGAATCAGCGATAAGCAACTCAACGATATTTACAGTCTGTCACTGCCAACAAATTGGTATTGGCTGCTGCTGAAAACTGAAGCTCAACAGACTGGAATTCGAATATCAAATGATAATACTCGGCAGTTGCTTGAAGGGGCGATACCTCAAATCTTTGAAGGCACAACTTATCCCCAGTTAATTGGTTCAATGGTAGATCGTCAGAGAGTACCCGAAGACCAGATACTGCAAACGGCGGGTAAGTTGCTGGCAGTTTTACAGTATGCCAAGATGACCTGCACCAGCCAGAATATTACAGACGCCCAGATAAGGCAGGCGGCCAGTCTCGAAAATGAAACAATTGATGTTGAATTTGTAAAGTTTGATTCATCTGTATTTGCCGAGAATCAAAGCCAGCCGACACAACAGCAAATTTTAGATCACTTTGACAGGTACAAAAAATTCTTTGCCGGCACTGTTACCGAAGAAAACCCTTACGGTTTCGGTTATAAGCTGTACGATAGAGTTCAGCTTGAATACATCGCTGTTAAGCTGGATGATATTTCCGGAATAATTCAGCGGCCTACACAGGAAGAGACAGAGCAATTCTACCAAAGAAACAGGCAGCAATTCACCGAACGAATACCGCAGGATCCCAATGACCCGAACTCCCTGCCAATCGAACGGGTCAGAAGCTATGTCGAGATGGCGGATGCCATTTCAAAAATGCTTCTTCAAAACAAGATAAACTCCAAAGCCGGCAGCATACTACAGGAAGCAAAAACGCTTACCGAGGCAGCTCTCGAAACTGCGGATACGGAAGCTGTCAAGATCAGCAGCGAAGAGTTTGCACAATTGGCGGGTGATTATCAAGCCGCTGCTGAAAAATTAACACAAGAGCACAAAATCAAGGTATATACCGGCCGAACAGGGCTGCTTAGTGCTGCCGATATGCAGGCTGACGAGCATCTTAGAGGGTTGTTCATGACCGGTTACGGGCGCAATACTATGGTACGGCTGACCCAGATCGTCTTTGCGGTCGATGAAATCGGTACCAGTGAGCTTGGACCTTTCGATGTACAAAAACCGAGAATGCATGAAAATATCGGTCCTGTTAGAGACATAACGGGACAGGTAATGTTGATTGCCCGCGTAATAGATGCCCAAAAAGCTTCGGAGCCGCAAAGTATAGAACAGACATTTAGCAGAAAGACGCTTGAGTTTGAGCAGACCCCTGAGAGTATTTATTCGGTAAAGGAAAAAGTGGTAGAGGACCTGAAGAGACTTGCAGCAATGGATACCGCCAAAAATAAAGCCGAAGAGTTCAACTCTATGGTGGCAAAGGATGGCTGGGATAACACCGTTGATAAATTTAACAAGCTCTATGGCACCAAAGCCGACGGCGAACCCAATAATGTCTTTGAGACGGAGAACTTAAGCAGCCAGCGAAGAATGTCAAGTCTTTCACTACAATCGCTGGCCCTGCAAAGCATGGGAATTCCGGCAGCCCAGTCATTAACCAACCAGGTCAGGAATAAAAACCTTTTCACTGAAAAGCTTTACGCCGTTGTTCCGCAGGATTCCAACAGCCTTGATGCGGCAGCTTTTGTTTTCGAATTTAAGCCGGATATGAGCTACTATTGTATAAAGAATATTTCAGTTAATCGGCTTGACCAGAGTGAATACGAAGAAATCAAGGGTGCACAAATCTATAAAGAAGAGATTATTCAATCTCAATCGCTGGCGCCGGTGCATTTTAATCCTGAAAACATATTAAAACGCATGAGCTTTAGACTGGCCACCGACTCCCAACAGCCGAATCCCAATGCACCAGGCCGGGACGAAGGAAACTTTTAATGGAGCGAGTTTCGAGAGAAAAACATGTTTTGTTTTTGCTGATTACAGGACTGTTGGCATGGCTTGTGCCCGGCAGCGGTTATTGGCTGTTGAAAGAAAAAAAACGCGCAATAATTATATTCGCAGCTATTCTGCTGACTTTCTGTACAGGGTTATATATCGGGTCGATTGGTGTAATCGATCCTGTTGGAGCAAAGCCGTGGTATGCCGCACAGATTATGAACTCTCCGCTGGTGGCACTCCTGGGAAAAATCACCGCCGGGGGTGCTTATTGTGTCTACGGCAAGCCCAACGAAATCGGACAGATATATACGAGCATCTCAGGGCTGCTTAACCTTTTGTGCATTGTTAACACTGTTTATCTGGCTCATCTGTGCGGGATACAAGCCGGGAAAGATTGAAATGTCGATAGAAACTGTTTTTATACTGGCAGGTTTTACATCGCCTATACGTCTGGGAACAGGACCTCAATCACTGCTTTGGATGCTGCCTTTAATTGCCGCGATAGCTGTTGTCTACAAGACAACAAAGCTGCCAAAGATCAAGGCTGGCAATTTTCTAAAAGAGACGGTAACTTTATTTGTTTCGATTGTTATTTTCATAGTCATAACAGCCCTGATTTTGTATGCTTTTGACTGGCTGATTATAAAGTAACTATATGGACGTTGTTTATCAGGCCGCGAGGATTCTACTCATCGACATTTTCCTGAGGGTTTTTAAGTACGCCTAATTCCCTCAGGGCATTGAGAGCGGCTTTTTGTTCAGCTTCTTTTTTGTTTGTCCCCCAGGCGCTTGTAAAATGCCGGCCGGCAATAACTACCTCCGACTCAAAGCACTTGTCGTGGTCGGGCCCCTTCTCATCAACCAATTCGTAAACAGGCGTAACATTAAAATGCTGTTGAACATATTGCTGCAGCAATGATTTGAAATTGCCCTGTGTTTGTTTGGCATCAGCCTGGGCGATTAACGTAGCAAAAGTTCTTAATATAAAGCTGCCGGCCGCCTCAAATCCGCTGTCGATATAAATTGCCGCTATAACGGCCTCAAACAGGCCGGCAGCCAGTGAGCCTGTCAAAGCCCTGCTGGAATTCATACCTTTACCTGTTTTTAAGAACTTGTGCAGGCCAAGCTCTTTGGCAATCTTGGCGCAGGTTCTACGAGAGACAAGCATACTCTTTATTTTTGTTAAGTCACCTTCCAGATAAGCAGGGAACCGCTCGAAGAGGGTTTGGCAAATAACGATGGCTAAAATGGCATCACCAAGAAATTCCAGGCGCTCATTACTGTAAAAACGGTTGTCAACCGCCGAGGAGTGCGTAAATGCTCTGGATAATACCTCTCGGTCGGAGAATTGATGGCCTATTATCTGCTCGATTTGCTGCAGGGATTTTTCATCCATCTAACTTCGTCTGCCTTTCCCAGAAATTCTGTGAGCAGATTACGAACGCCGCTGCCGTAAGCGATCTTCGTAGCCGGCTCAGCAAGAAATATAGTAATTGTTCAAAGAACAGGATAACTATCAGGTTTTTAACGTCACAAGTCAAACTGCTGATAACCTGGCCTCAATAAAGTAATGCGATGCTGCATCTGATAGCTTTTGTTTCTCTCGAGGCTAATTGACAAGCTGCAAGCCTGCCAGTGCAACAAACTTATCCTCAACAACTTCAAAGATTCCATCAAGACCAGTTACCGTAAAGATGCCCTTTGTTGCCGCGGCGACATTGCAGAAGACAAGCCGATGCCCACAGTCTGCCAGCAACTTCCGCAGCTTCAACAGCTTCGACAGGCTTGAGGAGGTTATGATGTCGACGCTGGAGAAATCCACCACAGCGTCGCAGTCACCTCTGTCCCGAACAATGCCGGTAACGATTTTAATCTCATCTCCCATTTGCGGTTCCGAGGGCAAATCCACCAAAATAATGTTTTCAGACCAGTTCTGGATACCCATTTTAACGCTCCTTTTCGTTAATTACCAGATAAATTCACGAACCTTTTATATTTAGCTATCGGCACAAGTTAGCCCCGGGTTAAACAAAAAAAACACAAACAGGAGTTGATTTATCCCATAGAGTCATCCTATAAAAACTCATATTCCAGGGTATCAAGCCTTTTTTTCAGAGTAAATTGACCTTTTCGTCAATAATGGGTGATTTCCCCACCCAATACGGAACTTTTTGCTCGTTTGCATGTCTGATATTACAGGCAGCCTGAAATGTTAGAAACCGAAAGTGGTAATTTATATAACAACTTCTAAAAAAAAGACTTATTTTAACAATTTCGGGCTGGCTGTCCGATAAGTACTAAAGTGATGTTCCAGATATGTAGACTTTTTGCCTGGCGAACTATGGAGTGATTTTATGACGTCAAAATGGCGATTTGTAAGAGATAGCTTTTTCAGAGCATTTGTATGCAGTTGTGTTGTAACTTCTTTATTCAGCGTCAGTTCAGCTTTTGCCGACGGTACAGAGCAATCCGATAACACGCAAAATCAGCCGGCTCGATTCAGGGTCGAATCGTTAAAATTTATTTCAGCTCAGCAGGCCAGAGAGTATTTGGACACCCTTCAAGTCGTTACAGCTTCACAACTTGCGAATACCAATAAGCTTCTGCTCACCGGCCAGGCAAAAGAATTAATCATGGCAAGTGCCCTTTTGAATCTGGTTGATGCGAAAGGAAATTTTGTAATAAAACACCTTTTGCCGCTTAAAAACGCTGAAACCATGCCTTCCAACAAGGAAATTCAAGCAGAGCTTAGCGATATATCAATAGGCACCTTCACTAATCAGCCAGTTGATGACGGCCCCGGGGCAATTATAGACATCTACAAAGGTATGATAATCGTGGTGGCGCCGGCTGACAAAATCGAAAAAATAACTGAAACCATCGAAAAACTTCAAGAAACAAAAACTGAGGCGGTGGTTTCTGTGACACCAGAGGTTGCAGAACTCGAGCCAAACCAGATAAACGAACCAAACCAAACAAATGAGCTTGACCTTAATGTAATTTTGGACACCGAGCTTCAAAAAATAGCTGCGCACGACGAATCTATCAGCCAACCCAAAGCGAAAGAGACTGAACCAGATGACCTTTTCGACAGGCTTGTCGAATCCCTTGAAGATGTCCGGAAAAGTCAAATCGAATCGCAGCTTGCCGAGACTGATGCAAATGAGCCTAACGAACAGCCGGCGGACTTTCAGCAAGCCGGAGAAAACCCATCTCCCCCTGTTGCTGAGCAACTAAAGCAGGTAGACGTTGCCGCGATCCTGAAAAGACTTGAAGCCTTAGAGGTAAAAAGTAAACTTGAAGCAGAACAGATAGAAGTTGAAGAACCTGAAGAAATTGTCGAGCCGGCAGTTGTGAGTCGCTCTTATGCGCCTGAATCTGTTGATATAGCTGAGCATGAGTTTGAACTGGATTTGCCCGAGAAGCTTCCGATTATAGATCTGCTGGATCTGGTAGGCAAGTATTTGAATCTGGACTATATGTATAACGAAGCTGATATGAAAGGCAAAGAAGTTTCGCTCAAAATTCAGGGTCCTATCAAGGTAAAAGAATTGTATCCTATGCTTGAAGCTGCATTGAAGTTTCAGGGCTTTGTGATGGCTCGCAAGGATAATCTTGTAACGATAGTGCCTACGGCAAGAGCGATGGAGATTGACGCTGCTTTAGTAGACAGCGAAAAAGGCAAAGTCCGTTATGGTGATGTAATCGTAACCCGCATCTTCAGGCTCAAATATATAGATACAGCCAGTGCAAAGAATCTGTTAGCCGGCATGAAACTCGGCGCCGATATAACGCCAATCGAAGCAACAGGGACGCTTATCATTACCGAATACGCCTACCGTATGGAGCGGATAGAGGAGCTTTTAGCGTTGGTGGATAAGCCGGGCGAGCCGAGACAGTTTCGGTTCAGGCAGTTAAGGTATACAATGGCAGCTATTCTTGCCCCGAAAGTAAAAACACTCGCTGAGCAGTTGGGGGAAGTTTCGATTAGTATCGCCGAGGCGGCGGCAAAACCGGAGCCGGCGCCGCGTCGTGGACGCAAACCTGCACCGAAAAAACCGGCGGCGCCAACTCCGGCAGCTGGGGCGGCGGAGTCGGCTGTGTATCTTGATGCTGATGAAAGAACAAACCGTATCCTGATGATAGGGACCAAAAGTGAGCTGGATGTTGTCGAAGAGCTGATAGATACTCTCGATGTAATTCAGCAGGACCTGCGGACTCTGCGGCTGTACGATATTCAGCATGTCGGCGCCGAGGAGGTGATGGATAAGCTCTCAGAGCTCGGCATAATCAGCGGGGGCGTGGAAACATCGAGATATGGCAGCAGGGGCAGAAGAACCGAAAGTTCCAGGACGGCTAAAGCAGCTCAGCCGGCAACGGAGACACGTATATCAGCCGGTGAGGTGGAAGAGGCTTTGGCCGGTGAGCCCCAGGTAGTGGTAATCGAATCAACGAACTCACTTTTAGTTAATGCAACGGATGATCAGCATGAACAAATAGCCATAATTATCGGCTATGTCGACAGTGAAACACTCCAGGAGGCAATACCGTACGAAATTTATCCGCTCGAAAACCAGAGTCCGGAGGATTTGGCGGGAGTTTTGAATCAACTCATCCAGGAGACTACCAAAGACAAGGAAGGCAAAATCGAAAAGGTAACAAAAACGGAAGAAGACATTGTCATAGTCGGCGATGAAAGCACTTTTTCATTAATTGTCTATGCAAGCAGGAAAAATCAGGAGTGGATCGAGAAACTGATAAAGCAATTAGATAAAAGAAGGCCACAGGTACTGATAGATGTAACCCTCGTTGAAATCAGCAAAACTGATACATTTACTTATGATTTGGATCTCGTCTCCAGTTTCCCGGATT
>Ga0272442_10012707_pt1 | contig 10139 bp, 9 predicted proteins | sample SSMForm2O_FD_200262 | JGI IMG/M metagenome (GOLD analysis project Ga0272442, IMG submission 200262) | Marine sediment archaeal communities from Little Sippewissett salt marsh, Falmouth, MA, United States - SSM-Form-2O | ecosystem: Environmental > Aquatic > Marine > Wetlands > Sediment ... | reverse complement strand
TTACCCTCCGCCCCCGGTGTCGTCTACGTCTTACCCTCCTGCAGCCGGTGCCGCCGCGCCCGCCACTCTATAAACCATTATAACACAATCAGCACCCCTGAGTGCGTAGGCCGTGTCCCGACGTACGTCGGGATTGCACGCGACTGCTTCTGTTCCTAGGGCGTCGCGACCCAGTTCCCGCCGCGAGGACGCTCTGGTGGCCGCCGGAACAAGCAAGACAAAGTCCGGAAGTGGTAGGCGCAACGGGTGTGGGCACTATACGATACCTGAACACCGCCCGGCGGCCTAGCCGGGCGAGGTCATATGGGGAATCTCGGCCCATGAGTTTTCCGTCGACATGGGACATCATCCGTCAGTTCCATTTCTTCCTGCTGACGGGACCCATATCCATCAGCTTTGGGATAGGCTGCCTGGTGAAGATGTACAGGGATAGCGACCCGCACAGACAAACCAGGAAGAAAGAGTCGGCACCGTGGCCAGTTTTGGCTCTCGCGGCGATCTGGGCGATAGGCATCGGAACTGCGCACATGCTGATCTACCGGCAAGTGGCTAATGCGTTCAAGTTCCGGTTTGATCCGGGTCGTGTGACATCAATTGAGGTGAGCTACCGTGAGTTGATGGGAGCTTATGGTTCCGAATGGGTTGTGATTGATGATCCAGCGCTGATCCAGGAGGGCCTGCTCAAACTGGGCACCGCCCGGTCATTTCAGACCGATCACGAGCATTACGAAGGCATTGCATATCGCATCGACCTTCGGTTTAAAGAACCCGGATGGCGCCACTCCCGGCAATGGTTAGAGCTCTGTGACCGGACTCAACGGCGCGCAGATGTAAATGTTGTGATCCCGCGATTCGGTTGGCGACGCGATAATTGGAATTGGGGAGGGCAATACACATGCCCCGAATTCCATGAGTGGTTTGCTGAGAACGTGATGCCACTTTTCCAGAAAAGCGCCCCGCCATCTGCCGAAGCCCCAAGTTCTCAGAACGCCACTGACACAGAAATGGAGTGATGTTACTGACAAGGCCACGGCGGTCGTGGGCATGAGTCTATCTGGGAAATCGCGTGTACTGCAATCCACACCCGTGAGTCCCCCGCGCAATCGCCCGGGTTCCTCCTGCGCAGTGTGCCCCACCCTTTGGGGACGCAAAGGGTGACGGATCGCACGCCGTACGAACACGGTTGTGTCGGCTACGCGCGCAAAAAAAGATCCTCCGGCCGATGCCCGGTCGAGGCCGAAGGACCACCGACAGCGCCGCGCTGCCGGATTTACTATACGACTTACCCCGAAACGCCCGCGTTCGCTCCCAGCGCGCCCTGCATCGATTCACCGAACCATACAGAGCCACCTCGCCGGGTACCCCATCCGTTGCGGATTCAGCGGGTGGGGTATCTCCATCAACCCAGCCACATCAAAGCAACAACTCCCGGGCAATTCCCCCGTCTAAAACTCGTCCCGATCCGTCGGCCTGTAGGCCAACTCCAGCTGTTCCAGGGCGGGCAGTTGGGCGAGCGTCTCGCGCAGCCGATCGGCCCACGCGCGCATGGGTCTGGTGAGTTCATCGCGACTCACCTCGATGTGGCGCCTTTCGACCGGGTCGGTCTCCCCCGCCAGTTGCCGTTCCAGGGCCGCCAGCTTCCTGCTCATTGATTCGTAGTACGGCAGCGCCAGCGCCGAAATCTCCTCCGCCGTGCGCCGGGCATGATCGGTCTGGCCCGGCGTCAACCGCACGCGGCGAGCAAACTGCTGCACCTGCCGGCTCCAGGCCTGCGGGTGCGTCTCATCCAACTGCGGCAGGAGCTGCCCCAAAAGCGCGTCGCGCCTCTCGCGGCGCTGATGGAACTGCTGAGCGGCCCGGCGGTCGACCCGACGGATCTGCTCGGTCGGAACCACCGCGTTCACCGCCGCCACCAGATCGTCGAAGCCGGTCGCCAGCGCCTCGTCACTGGGCCGATCGCCACGCAGATACTGTTCGAGCCGGATCAACTGCTCGCCCGTCAACTCGTAGCGCCGCGTCACGTAGCGCAGCACCGAAGGCGTCACGCCCAACCGCTCGGCCATACGGTCGCGCTCGGGCATGTCCGACCAGGCCCGCGACACCTGCGCCGCCGGCAGCATCCCCTCGACCTGCGCCAGAATGCTCTCCCATCGATACGGCGACTCGTTCAGTAGTTGTCGATACCGGGCATGGTCTTCGAGGTATTGCCGGGCGTTGGTCCCGTGGTTCTCCAGTTGCGAAAGCCAGAAGCGGCTCATCCGCTCGCGCAGCGTCTCCAACTCCTCTTCATGGGGAGCCACGAGCCAGTCCTGCTCCCGTCGAAGCTCCGAAAGGAGCTGACCCACCTCGTACTGCTGAAACACACTCAGACCATACCAGCGGCTCAACGCGTCGATGCACGACTGCACCGAAGGCTCCCACACCCGCTTGACCGGGCTGTCGGCCACCGTGGCCGTCGCCATCTCGCCCGCTCCCAGCGTGAGTTGCCCGGCCGGGTTGCTCAGCGTGACCACCCCCGAAAACACTGCCAGCGCGATCCCCACCGGCCCGGACCCGCCGCCGTTGAACCCCTCAGCCGGCTCGCCTACCACCTCGATTTCGCCTGATTGGGTCTGAATCGTGCCCCCGTCGGCTACCACCGTGGCCGCAGGCACCTTGCGACCGGCCAGATGCCACCGCCCGCCGCTCACCTCCAACCGCAACTGACCTTCCGCCGGCTCCAGGACGCTCACCACGGCGCCCGGCTCGAGACCCAACTCCGTGCCGTCACCCAGATCGATGCGGCTGGGCTCGTCCGCCACAAAGGCTTGCCCCCAAGGCAACAGTGCTCCCGCCGGCGCGGCCGTAGCCACCTCGGATTCTTCCAGCGGGGCGAGCCGACCCTCCAACACCTGTGGCCGGGAGCCGTGTGCTATAAGTTCTTTTTTGACAGCATCTTGCGATTCACGCAGCGAACCGAGGAAGTAACCCAGGCCCGCAGCGAGAACGATCGCGGCGGCAACCGCCATACGGGGCAGTCGCCGCGACCTACCACCGGCTCGGTCAGTGTCGCCACGCATTTGCGCGGCCGCCAACCAGACGGCCCGCTCGACGCGTTCGGCCGGCACGGGATCGACCTCGCGCAACTCGCCCAGCAAACGCTCGGTGCGGCGAAGGGCCTCCAGTTCGGCCGCCACGTCGGGCTGCTCGGCCAAATCCCTGTCCAACGCCTCGCGCTGCGCGGGCTCCAATCCGCCCTCGAGGTACGTCAGAAGACGCTCGGCTCGCTCGTCCAGGATGTCTTCACGTTCGTCCGCCATCACCTATGCCTCGTCAAGCTGCCGCCTGAGAGCCGCCATCGCCCAATACACCCTACTTCGCAACGTGCCCTCCGGAGAACCGGTCAATTCCGCCATCTGCCGATACGTCATCCCCTCGAGCCTGGAAAGCACCAATGCTTCGCGCTGCGGTGCGGGCAACTCGTCGATCGCCCGCTGAAGCCTGTCCAACTCCTCCGATTTCGCCAGCCGATCCACCGGCGAGGACGCCACCGACTCGGCGGCCACCCGCCGCCAATCAAGTTGCCGCGCCTGACGCCGCCTGTCGTCGCGCGCCAGGTTCAGGGCAATCCGATAAATCCAGGTTCCCAGTTCGGCCTCGCCTCGAAATCGCTTGAGGCCGGATTTGACTCGCAGCCAAGTCTCCTGGAACAGCTCCTCGGCCCGTCCCAGGTCGCCCACGTACCGCGTCAGAAGCCTCAGAATCACCGGGCCATGCTGCTTAACGAGCTGTTCGAGAGCCTCCGGATCACCCCGCCGACACCGCTCGACGAGATCGTCCGGCTCACCCACTTCCCGGTCTGCTCCTGATGCGCCAGCGTTACCAACCACTTAGACTCTCACCCCGACTCCCCCGTTGAGGCGATTTTGCCCGCTATCGCCCCCTATGGCAACCGGAGTGAAACGGTCGTCTGGCTCGCCTGTGCCGGACCGAGCCAGCACCAGCCGGCCAACTTCCGCCGGCAGGGGGAGCAGGGCGTGTGGCCGAATCGCGTCCATGGCCACTACAATGCCGCTCCGGGGCAGGGCCCGACGAGTGGAGGCGCGCGATGTCTGCCAAGTATCAGGTCGAGATGGTGGCCAACTATCACTGCCGCTGCGGTGAGGGGCCTTTGTGGGACGAACGTCGGGGGGTGCTGTTCTGGACCGATATTCCGGCCGGGCGGCTCTTTCGCTACGACCGCGCTTCCGACCATCACGAGCCGATCTACCGGGGCGATCCGGTGGGCGGCTTTACGCTCCAGCAGGGCGGCAGCCTGCTGCTGTTCGGGGCCGACCGGATCAGCCGGATGGGCGACGACGGGCGGGTCGAGGTGCTCATCGACGGCATCGACGCGGAGATGGACCGCTTCAACGACGTCATCGCCGACCCACAGGGGCGGGTCTATGCCGGCACCATGGCCAAGGACCCGCAACGCGGCGGCCTGTACCGCGTCGACACCGACGGTTCGGTGCGCTGCCTGTTTCGGGGCACTGGCTGCGCCAACGGCATGGGGTTCACCGCCGACCGGCGGAACTTCTACTGGACGTGTTCGACCACGCGACGAATCTTTCGATTTGATTACGACGAGGACACGGGCGACCTGAGCAACCGCGTCGAGTTGATTGCCGTGTCGCAGGCCGACGGCATACCCGACGGGTTGACGCTGGATGCAGAGGGTAACATCTGGTCGGCCAGGTGGGGCGGCTTCGGCGTGTACAAGTTCTCACCCACGGGGCAGCAGCTCGACAAGATCGACCTGCCGGTCGAGAAGGTATCGTCGGCCATGTTCGGCGGCGCCGATCTGGATGAACTCTACCTCACGACGGCCGGTGGCAAGGACGGCAGCGACACGGCCGACGGCGCCCTGTTTCGCGTGAAGCTCGATGTACCAGGCGTGGTGGAGTTTCGCTCGCGCGTGCTGATGTCATAGGCGCATGGCATGGGCCGGACGGGCAAGCGCGTCGGCCGCCCATCCGGCCCGTGTTCGCTTCGACCGTAACCGGCGCGCATCAGGCCCCGGCGACCGGCGTGATGCGCAGGACCGCGTCGAGTTTGGCCAGCTCGGCCAGCTTTCGCACGTCGATCGAGCCGATGACAAGTCGCACGGCCTTGCTGTCGGCCTTCTGGACAAAGCCGAGTTTGGTCAGCGCGGCCAGCGTGTCGGCCGACACGTCGCGCAGGTAGATCATCACGTCGACTCGGTAATCAATGACACGAAGCTTGCCGACGGTCAGGTTGCCGTCGGTGCCCTGCTTGGCGACCTTCTCGACCAGGCCCTGCAACGACTGGGCAAGCTTGGCCTGCGGCGACGGCTTTTGCTCATTATCGGCGACGCGATCGACGTCTACCCGTAACGCGTTCATGCGTTCCCGCGGCATCGCCGTCGGAGCGGCCAATCGGGGGGCGCTGACCTCGGTAAAAGCAGCGCCATACTGGTGCACGGGCCGCTTAAACATCCATTGGCCAGCCATCCTGCCCCTGCCCCTGCGCCTGACGCCCGATTCCTCTTTGCAGCCAAAGATTCCTTCGTAACTCACGCCATCGGGCATCTCGACGGGCACGTCGACCCTCACCGGCTCGCCGCCGACTGTGACGGTCATTTCCTCAACGGCTACGAAGCTGGTGAACTGTGTCATCAGGTTGTAGTCGAGTCCGAGTTGCGTGACCTCGCCCTTGAGATCTTCGGGGAAGTTGCCACGCTGAAGCGCAGCCATGTCGTGGTGCATCAGGTGGCTGACTTTGGCGCGGGCCCATAGCGAAGCGACAGCTGGGTGCTGAGGCGGCATCGGCGGCAGCGCAACGCGAATGTGTCGCTCGAACGGTCCTTCACCGGTCTGTCCCCGCAGCACGATCGTACCCGACTTGGATTCGCCAAGTCGGCCATGGATCATGATCGGCTTGACGCTGAACAAGTCGGGTAGCCGGGCCGGATAAACCTCGCTAGCCGACAACTCGCCCCAGTCGATCTCGATGTCGGTCAGCACCGGCGCGTTGATGCGCTGGGCGAAGCGCTTGGCCGCGGCCTCGCCCTGGCTGGCAAGCGTGACATACTCGACCTCGCCGCGGCCCGCGTGGGCCATGCCGTCGAGCAGGAAGCGGTTGACGCTGTTGCCGATGCCGAACGCAAACACCCTGGCCGTACCGGCGTTGCGCCGCACGGCGTCGATGATGGCAAAATCGTTGCCGATGTAGCCGTCGGTCATAAAGCAGACGATGCGGACGCGCTCGGGGTCGTCCTGACCCTCCAGCGCCGCGGCAATCGCCTTCATCATCTCCGTGCCGCCCGAGCCGTACAGATCGGCCAGATACTTCAGCGCCGTCGTGCGGTTCTCGGTGGTGTTGGGCACGGGCTTGGCGAAGCAGCGCCCGGTACCGCCCGAGAAGCTCAGCAGGTTGAACGTGTCGCGCGGGTTCATCATCTCGATGCAGAGGCGCATGGTCTCCTTGGCCTTTTCGATCGGGAAGCCGCTCATCGACCCGCTGCGGTCGATCACGAAGATCATCTCCTTGGGCACCGCCTCGCCCGGCAGGACGCGCCGCGGCGGTTGCAGCACGAGCGTAAAGAACGTGCCGCGATCGTCCTGGTGCAGCAAAACGGCGTCGCCGATCTCGTCGGTGGCGGTGCGGTAGCGAAGGATGAAATCCTTGTTGGGAATCGTCGCCTGGTCGACGAGCTTTACGGTCGCGCGGCCCGCGCCTTTTTCGCTGGTCTCGACGTCGTGCAGCACGCTGGTCAGCTCGAACAACTCGGTGCCGGCGTCGATGCGGACGGTGATGCCGATATCGTGGCCCGCCCGCGTGCCCTCGGGTGTGACCGGCGGGGTAATCCGGTGCGCGTCGGGCACCTCGGGCGTGGGCGTGCCGGTGGTCATCGGCGCCGGGGCGCTGCCGCCGCCGGGAATGTAGCGCGGACCCACCACCATCGGGAAGACGTACTCGAACAGCCCGTCCTCATATTTGAGCGTCTCGACGTAACCGATCTCGATCACCACCTCGACGCCCGGCTCGATGTTGGCCACCGATTGCGTGAAGATGTTGGGCCGCTCCTGATCGAGCAGGCCCGCGACGTGACCGGCCTGGCGGGCGGCTTCGTAGATCTGCCTCGCCTCGTCGCGCTGCTTGATCTGACCGACGATGCGGCGGTCGCCCACCGTCATCACCATGTGGTCGACGGCTGCGTCCTGAGGCAGCGGGAAGACGTAGACGGCTTCGATCTTCCTATCCAAAGGGTTGTGGAACGTCTGGCGGACGAGGGTGCGGCCGACAAAGCCGGCGATGTCGGCCTCGACGTCGGTGTGTTTGAGCGGGCAGACGCCCACCTGCGTGCCTTTGTCGTCGATGATTCGCAGCTCGCCGCCGGTGGGCGGACCGACCTCGGCAGCCACCGCCGCACCCGCCAGCGCCAAAAAGGCAAACAAAGTCCGGTAACCATTTCGCATCGCGTTCATGGCTTGCTCCTGTGCGTCAGTAAAGTTCATCAGCGAGTCTTTGCCAGATTCGACGCAGCCCGCCGCGATCGGTTCCCGGCTTTTTTGCACCTGTTTCAGATGGGCATGCCGCCGCGCCTCTCGACGCAGTCTGTAGCGCCGGGTACCGTGACCGTAATCAGACGGGGCGGCACGACAGGTGCATCACGCGGAGAGCGGATATGCAAAACGACAATCGAGCGACAGGCGATGATCGGACGGTCCGCCAGCCGGGCGAGCGGCTGGGGCCGGCGCTGCTGGCGATGGCCCTGGCGGGGGCGGTGCTGGTGCTGTTGGCCTGGGGAGTGCTTGCCCGCGCAGGTCGCGTGGGTCCGCCGACGCTGGCGATGGCGGTCGTGCCGCTGACGGCGGCGCTGGCGTTGCGGCTGCGACTGTCGCGCCTCGTGCCCGACGTGGTCTTCGGCGCGATCGATACGGGGCTATTGACCATTCCGGCCCTGATCGGCGGGTGGCATTTCGGGGTGATCGGCGCGGTCTTGGGCGGCGTGGTGGGCGACTCGATCACCGACGGGATCGCGGGGTTCTTCGAAGGCGGCATCGCGTCGTGGCTGCGGCGGCACGGCATCGAGGAATCGCGAACGGCGGCCGGTAGCGGCCTGGGCAAGATGACCGGCTGCCTGGCCGGCTGCGGACTCGTGCTGACCGTCGCCGAGCTGTTTGGTCTCGTGCCCGGCGGCGGTCTGCTGGCAGGCTCCTAACGCAAGGCAGGTATTCGGCAAGGACGAAACTTGTGTCGGCTGGGTCGCGGTCTACGTCGTGGTGGTCTGGTCGGTGATCGCGTCGATGGCGGCGTCGAGGATGGCGTCGATGATCGTCGTGATCGCCCCGGTGCCCCCGGTGATGATGCTCGCCCGAACCTCGTCGTCGCAGTCGGAGAGAAGGTATAGGCTTCCGCCGGCCGCCACGATCAGCGCCCGACGGTAGGCTCCCTGTAGAAACCGCAACATCTTCATTCGTCTACTCCTGCACGTCCGGGCACGATGCGACACACGTTACAGCATCGGACGCCCACCCGCCAACGCATAAGCAGAATGCGCTCACCGCCTGCGCAGACTCCTGCAGCACTGGGTTATACCCATCGCCCGCGCCCATGGTTGCACGGCTGGGGTGCCCCGCCCTTTGCGGAGCAACCAAGTTGCGCAGCAAGGGTGGCTGACAGAATTGGGTGTCACCGTCGAGCGTTTGCTCGGCCGTGTTCTTGCGGCGCGCTGTGTAACATTGATACGCCACGGCCCGGCTTCGCCGGACCGTGCCACACTGTCGTAGGTCGAGCGGAACTCTGCATGATTGCGGTCTGTCAATTTGGCGTTGCCAACTTGACGCACCGAGGGCAGCGCCGCTAAGCGAGCAGGTTCCTAACTGAAGTAAAAACAAGGCATTACACCCAGGACGCCGCGCGGCCGCAACGCTGGCATGACCTTTGCACAATCCCCTTTCCGGTAGGCCGCCAGGGTGGCGGCCGGCAGAACATAAGTAACGTTGGGTATCAAAAAGGAGGAACACAACATGTTTCTGCGAAGACTCGACCCCATGGTGCCCTTCGGTCAGTTGCGGAGCGAAATCTCCCGGCTGCTGGACGTGTTCGACCCGTTTACCGACGGCGGCACGCCGATGCGTACCGGGCGGTTTCCGGCGCTGAACGTATGGGAGGACGGTCAGTCGGTGTACGCCGAGGCCGAGTTGCCCGGCGTGAGCCACGACGACCTGCACGTGTCGGTGGTGGGCAACGAGCTGACCATCAAGGGCAGCCGCAGGCCGATGGAAAGCAAGGGCGTCTCGTATCACCGGCAGGAGCGACAGGCCGGCGAGTTCACCCGTGTGCTGACGCTTCCGGTCGACGTGGACGCCGACAACGTGCAGGCCAGCCTGAAGGACGGGGTGCTGCAGATCAAGATGCCCAAGTCGCACGCGGCGCGACCGAAGAAGATCGACGTGAAGGTCGGCTAGGCGAGTGGGCGTACGCAGCCCCGACTGTGACGGTGTTAGACGAGAAAAGTGAGGGACCAAGCAATGAGCGCACAAACGGATATACAGAACCAGGACGCCAAACAACATGCCGAGGTGACTCGCGCCGAGCGGACCCGCGACGCGCGAACGTATGTGCCCGATGTGGACATCGTCGAGCAGGGCGACGGCCTGCTGCTGGTGGCCGACATGCCGGGCGTAAGAGCCGACCACGTCGACATCCAGTACGAGCAGGGGATGCTGACGATCCAGGGCCGCGTTCCGGCCCGGCAGACAGACATCGGCCCCGATCAGTACCTGCTGCGCGAGTACGGTGTGGGCGACTTCTATCGCTCGTTCCGCGTGGGCGAGGGCGTCGACATCGACAAGATAAAAGCCGAACTGAAGAACGGCGTGATGACGCTGCATTTGCCCAAGGCCGAGGCCCTCAAGCCGCGGAAGATTTCGGTCAAGACGACCTGAGCAACGATCGACAACTATGAGCAAGCGGGAAGCGCCTCCAGGTCGAGTCGGCCTGGAGGCGTTTGTTATGGCGGGGGGTGACTGTCTGGGTGAACCTATGTAAGCAGAGGAGGTCGTGCCGGTTCAAGGTTCCTTGAGTTCGTGGTAAACAAGCGGGTTCGTAAAAGATCCACCTGTTTCCACACAAGGAGCAAGACCATGAAC
>Ga0272442_10012706_pt1 | contig 10139 bp, 4 predicted proteins | sample SSMForm2O_FD_200262 | JGI IMG/M metagenome (GOLD analysis project Ga0272442, IMG submission 200262) | Marine sediment archaeal communities from Little Sippewissett salt marsh, Falmouth, MA, United States - SSM-Form-2O | ecosystem: Environmental > Aquatic > Marine > Wetlands > Sediment ... | reverse complement strand
AAGGAGTTGGCAGCAGTTATTCACCGTTATGATAGCTTGTCTCTGCTTAAGCAGTCATTGTTCGTTTTAGAACGTCCGAGGAGCCGTTTATCGAAAGAATACTTAGTATTACTGAACCGAATTACCGACGAGAACGTTCAAGACCGAGAAGCTGTTATACGCAGTTTGACCAGGAGAAAACCTTATGTGATGTACACGAGAACTACAAGAGAATCTCAACTCAAACGTATTGACGAAATATTGGAGTACCATTCGCACGATGGAGAACTCTTGTATACCTTGGCTATGGATTTGAAGCAACGAGGCCGTTTAGAAGAATCTAAAATGCTACTTGGAAGATCAATAGAACTGGGCTACCGATCATCAGAAGCTCTCTTGGCACAAGCCGCAGCAAGACTGCAGGATCAAGACAAGTCTGGAGCATTAAATCATGTGTTCGAAGCATTTCAATATGAAAATTTGGATGAAGATCAGCTTTCTGGTGGAATCGAAACTCTACGCCTAGCAGCACCAGAGAAGCTACTCGATATTGCTAAGACGCCAGCCTTTCGATCACTTGACTTCTATCGTTCTTTACATATTGCTGAAGACCTGATGTGGTGCAAAGAAGGATTACAAGCCGTAGTTGATCTGCTGTCAGGATATCGAGAGGACTCAAGTCTAAGTGTTGACATTGCTCAGGGTATTCGAATTTCATTATCACTTTCTCTAATTGGTCTTTCTCGTTTTGACGATGCTCTAAAGCTATATGGCAACAATCGACCTGCGCCACAGGACCTAGACACAATCGATTCTTTTAATTATGGAATGGCAGAATGGGCTAAAACTGGCACACTTTGCAAGGACATGTTCGAACGAGTAGTTGACAAAGATTCCAAGAATGATACTAGACAAGAAGCCAATTACCATCAATGTCTCGCGTTAGCATTATGGATTACTGGAAATAAACAAACTGCTCTCGAACGAATCAAGAGGGCAGAAGTTCAGGTTGTCGAAAGGTCCAAGCCTGAATTCAGCTGTTGGCGGTATATGATGGTGACGCCATCAGACTTTAAAGGTGATTGCAGACAGATTCAACTCTTACTTGAAGGAAAGAAAGTTCTTCCAAGGTTCTTTCCCAAAGAAAATCACTGAGGAAGCGAGGATAGTGGGGCGAGCTGCCACCCTACAAATTCTCTAATCCCCTAATTCACTTATTTTCATCCATGGTTCCATCCGGTAGATTCAGCGCGGCGAAAGCACTGTGGTATTTTTTTGCTGCTTCGTCATAGGCCTTAGCGGCGGCGCGTTCGTTGGTGAAGTAGCCGAGGGGGTAGGACCTTTGTCATTGACTATTTACGATTTACTATTGACTATAGTGGTCATTTCTTTGTGCCTTTGTGCCAATGGACGCCTTTTTATTTCGAACTCGCCCGGGCGGTCCGGCCTGAGATTTTTAACACAGACCCGGGATCTCAGTTTACCAGCGACGATTTTACGGGTATAATCGGACGTTAATAAGAAAGAAAAAGAAGCAAAAAAAAGAAGGGGATACTACTACAGAATAGGGGTTTTTCACAATGACGCGTCAGGCAGCTTTTCTATCGAAGGTACTTGTTCTGTTTGTTTTGTGGGTGACTGTTGTTTTCTGCTCCGCCGGCTTTGCGGAGTTGAAAGGGGGCTGCGGGAAGGTGAATATTACGCCGCCGTTGGGGGGGCTGCTGATCGGATCGAAGGGGTATGTGAGCGACGACGTGCTCGATGAGCTTTACGCCAAAGCGCTCGTGCTTAGCGACGGGGGCGAGACCGTCGCCATCGTCGCATGTGATTTGCTTTATACGCCGCTGGAGGAAATCACGACACCGGTGCGTCGAATCGTTAAGGAAAAGACGGGGATTCCCGAAGAAAACGTTCTGGTCTGCGCGACGCATACCCATTCGGGGCCGGAGGTGTATCGGCGGTCCAAGTTTGCGCCGGAGAAACAAACTCAAGTCTCGGCGGTGGACCGGTCCTATCTGGCCACCCTCGTCGGGAAGATCGCCAGTGCAGTATTGTTGGCCCACAAAAACATGCAGGCCGTTCAAATCGGTGCGGCTAAGGGCCAGGCGCCGAAGGTCGTTTATAATCGGCGGCCGAGGGATGCCAACGGCCTCGTACAGATGGCCTATACCTTGCCTCCAGAGGTTCTGGCCACGAGGAAGGTCGTGGTCGATGCCGATGGGTTGACGCGCGTGACGTTTACCTATCCGGAGGGGCAGACGCAACGGCGTTTCGGGCCGATCGATCCGGCCGTCCGCGTGCTTCGCGTCGAAGACGCCAACGGCGTGCTGGTCGGCTCGCTCGTTAATTTCGGCTGCCATCCGGTGAGCATTTATCCGCACCGGAGCACGGCGATATCGGCCGATTATCCCGCCCGGGCGACGCGCGTCGTCGAGCAGACCGAGGGCGGGCTGTGTTTGTTCACGCTCGGCTTGGCGGGCAACACCGTTCCTTACGAGCGGGGCGTCACCCAATGCCAACAGATCGGCCGGGCAGTGGGCGGCGAGGCGCTCAAAGAGCTACAATTCCTTCCGACTACCGGCTCTATCACGCTCGATGCGATCAAAAAGGAATTGCTGCTCCCCACCAAGGAACCTCCATCGGAGAAAGAAGCCGCCGGCGACTGGCCGGAGCATATCAGCACCGAGCTTCAGGTCTTGAGGCTCGGGGACATTTATATTTTGGGCCTACCCGGTGAGATCCTCGTGGAGATCGGCCTGGAGATACAAAAACGCGCCGGATTGGACAATCTTTTCATCGTCACTATCTGCAACGACGCCATCGGGTACGTCAGCCACAGCGCCGCATACGATGAGGGCGGCTACGAGCCGGGCTCGGCCACGAAGCTCGCCAAAGGAGCGGGCGAGATCATGATCGAGCAGGCGCTGAAGTTGATTGAACAGATCAAACAAGAATGATCGCCTCATGACGATGCGAGACCATCCCCAAAGCCTTCGGCTTTGAGGCTGCCACCCGTCATCGTTGTCATTCCTGTGTAAACAGGAATCCAGAACGTACAGAATTGGATTCCGCATCAAGTGCGGAATGACACTTCATCGGCTTAATAGAGCGCTATGCCAGCTTACTGCGATTCTCGTAGATCTTTTGGATCGCGTCGGCGATGTCGCCCATATCTTTTTTCGTGCCGAGCAGCAAGCTTTGGGAGAACCACACGGCCTCATCACACAGCCGGTCGCCATCGGGGCAGTGATTCAGCTCCCGGCAGCGATCCAGCCTCTTTTTGGGGTACATTTTGCGGAAGTTTTTGGACCGCAGGGCGTTGTCGAAGAAGGCGTTCTTATTGACCCGGTTGTATCCGCTGGAACAGGGAATGCCTTCGGCCTTCAGGGCGGCGAGGAACTTGCTGCGGGAGACGTTGCCGAAGTGCTCTTTCTCGTAGCGGAACGGATAGAGATGATAAGCCGCACGGGTGACGCCGTCGTACAATCTATGCGGGACGATGCCGGAGATGTCCTTGAGGTGGGACGTCAGATACTGTGCGTTTTCGTTTCGGGTTTGGGTCTGCTCTTCGAGGCGCTTCATTTGGGCCAGGAGGATGGCCGCCTGATATTCGGCCATGCGGCACTTATTGCCCAAGATGCGGAAGCCCGTGCCTTCGACCTGCCCCACGGAGCCATGTCCTCTGCCGAAATCGTGGTAGGAGTAGCATTTGTCCATGAGCTTGTCGTCGTTGCCCACGATGGCGCCGCCTTCGCCGCACGGGAGGTTCTTCGAGTTCTGGAAGCTAAAGCATCCCAGGTCGCTTAAGGTGCCGCACTTTTTGCCCTTCCACTCCGCCATCCAGGCCTGGCATGCATCTTCCACGACGAGCAAATTGTGCTTTTTGGCGACGGCGTTGATCTTGTCCATGTGCGCCGGCAGGCCGAGGATGTGGACGGGTAGAATGGCCTTGGTGTACTTGCCGATTTTTTCTTCCATCTTGTCGGGATTGATCTGGAAGGTGTCCGGATCGGGATCGATCATAATCGGCAGCGCGCCGACCAGAAAGATGACCTGGATCGAGGCGACGAAGGTGTAGGGTGTCACTAAGACTTCGTCGCCGATGCCGACGTCCAGACAGTGCAGCGCGGTCAGCAGCGCACCAGTTCCGTTGGTCGTGCCGATACAGCGTTTGACGCCCATGAGTTCGGCGTACTGCTTCTCGAATTCCGCCACGACCTTGTTCCGTGACCACACGCCGCTGCGCAGCACGGACAGGATCAAATCCTCGTCGGCGTTTTGGTCCCACATCGGCCAGCCGGGGAAGGATTGGGTTCGGACGGGCCGGCCGCCGAGGATGGCGAGCTTGCCGGCTTTTTTGCCGGCGTTGGCATAGGTGGGAAAGGTCGCCGCGGCCACAGAACCGACCGACGCCGCGGCAAGAAATTGTCGTCGGCTTAAATCATTCGTATTCATTTTTTTCACTCCTCTTTTTCAATAAAAGATTCAGCAAAATTGAAGTTATTCCTAACGAAGAATTTCCGGCGCTTTTGCGTTGAAGAACTCCAGCCATTCCTTCATGATGGAAGCGGCGATATCGCCTTCCCGCCGGGCGTACTCGTCGATGGTCGTGCCCCAGTAAAAGCCAATGTAGCCGTCGGCGATTTCGCGCGAGCCGTCGATAAAACGTTTGAAATCTTCCCGGCCGCACCAGAGCGGGGAGGTCTCCTCGATCATGAGCGGCTTACCCACCTCGTAAACCGCCAGCGCCATGAGCGCCTTATCGACTTCGTCCTTTTTCGGATAGAAATGCACGCTGACGAAATCGAGATTCTTGCCAACGTCCTTCGCGTAGAAGAGCGGCTTGGCGTTCGGCCACACGTGCGCCCAGGGGATGACGCCGACGGTGATCATGTGCCGGTCGTCGTGCTTTCGGATGGCCGCGGCGAGCTTGTCCACCCAGGCCTTTGCGACTTGCTCTCTGGAGCGGCCTGCAAGGTCGAGGCTGAGGCGCTGGACAAAATACTTACCCCCGAACTCGCCCGCCAGCCACTCGGTTTCCACCTTGTCCCCGCCGGGCAAAATAGGCTCGTTCATCAAGTCGTAGCAGAAGACAGCGTCGCTTTGGGCGCAGGTCTTTGCCACCGCCTCCCAGAACAATGCCTGAACTTCCCAGCGCCGGGCCTCATCCATGGCGTCGTACCATTCGGGGACATCCTTTTTATGGTAGCAGCCCAGACCCGTGATATCGAGATAGAGTCCGGTCCGCTCGGCCAGTTTCACGAGGTGTGCGAGCCGTTCGAGCGATGCCTTGTTCGGCTCTTTGGCCGTCTGCATAAACTTTGCCGTCTGCAAGTGAATCCGAACGACGTTGGTGCCGAGCGCCTTGATCTCTTTGAAATCCTCCACCACGGTGGGCCATTCCTGATGCCAGTAGTCTTCCAATAATTGGCCGGCGTCATCGTGGTCGTAGTTGACGCCCCAGGCCAGAAACTTCGTTCCCGACCCGGCTCGGACAAAGCCGCTTCCATCTTCGCTGGGGCGAATCAGCTCAAGATGATGCTTGCCCGTCATGGAGCGCGCTTTTGCGGCCAGCTCATGGACCTTGCTGACGATCCGCTCCTCGATGGAAGGGGCGAACGGGCCGGGTAGCTCGGTGTAGCGCATGGCACCGCCGGCCTCGTAGCCGCCCTCGCGCAGGACGCGGACGGAAGGGACGTAGCCGAAGACGTCGTTCGAGTATCCGGCGACCCACACCGCCGCGCCGGGCAATTCCTTTTTAAGGCGCAGTGAGTAATCCACGACAACCTCGCCGGCCAGCGCGACCATCGTTAGATCGTCACCGAAGCGAACGACCTGCACGAGGTACGGATAGGTCTTGCGAATCGATCCGGTCCGCTCGATTTCCTTGAGCAGGACCTCGGCGTGCCGGCGGTCGTATTTATCTTTCGACTTGGCTTGTTGTTCGAGCTGCTCGCGGCTGGGCGGCTCGGCGAAGTCCAGCGTCACCGTGGCGATCGCTGCCCCGAGCGGTCCGCGGACCGGCCTGGCTTTGACTTGGAGCGCCGTCTCGACGCCGTTGGCCAGCGCTCGCCCATGCTGCATGCACAGATCGAGCGTCCGGCGGGGGTAAGGATTCTGATCGGCGCCGCAGCCGGCGATGAAAAAGGTCGTCACCTCAGGGTGGGCTTGTTCGATGTACTGCCGGGCAAAGCCGGCGTAGTCGCCGCAGAACTTGTAAAAGCTCAGTGTCGTGCAGTGACAGGCGTATCCGAACATGACGGCGCGAAGTTTACCGTCGGGCGTATCAATGCGCAGGACGGGGACATCGTGATCGACCGGGCCGTCCGGATTCGGGTTGTTCCGAACGCTGCTTTCGGTGATCAAACGCCGGTTCATGGCGAAGCCCGCGCGGGCGTGTGTGTATCCCAGTGTGGCCGGGGTGAGATTGTCGAGCGCCTGGCCGATCAGCTTGAGCAGTTTTTCCTGAAGCTTTTCAACGTACTGATTGCTCTGTTGGATTTGCTCTTCTGTCAGGCCGTACAAAGTATTGCCGTAAATCGAATATTTCGTCTCGCGGATCACCGGTCCGCAATGCGTGTGGGAGGCGTTGAGTAGCAAGGCATCGCGCGGCACGCCGTAGCGCTCGGTGACGTGCTTTTCGAGCCAATCGCGCGTCGGGCGAGGGATACCGATCAGATCAACCGTCACGATAACCAATCGCGTGCCCTCTGCATCTTCCAAAGCCAGAACCTTGGCGTACAGGTCGTGGACCTTTCCTTCCGATGGTTTGTTCCTCGCCGCATATCCGGCCATCCACATCGGCTTATCCGGCGTAATCACCGTCGTGGCGATCCCTGCCTTCCATTCCACCGGCCCAGAAGCCGCCCGGGCGCAGGGCAGTCCGGCCATCCCGAATAAGGGTAAGGAAAAAGCGAAAATTAAGATGTAAAGTGCGAAGTTCGGTGGTTTAACTTTCAAAACATTCATGATAGGCCGTTTCATTTTCGTACGCTCCATTTTGCATTGCCCCTATGAACGTTATTATGATACAAATTTTTGGGTTTTATTTCCACAGGACTTTTTTTAAAATGGGTCGGTGTCGTTCAAAGAGGTGAATCGGACAAGGATGAGTGATTACACGTTACGCATGACGACAATCGTTATATTCCTGACGGCGGTCAGCCTGATTGGCGTCGGACTCTGTTGGGCCGAACGAGATCAGACCATACTCAGCCGTGAGCAAGAGCGCGCCATGCGGGCCGCCCTGGAGGGAGAGTGGCTGTGTCATATCGGTAGCGCCAAGATTCGATTCAAGCTCACGAGTGACGGCAAATTTAACTTGAACGGAAAGGACGGGCGTTACCTCCTCGGAGGAACGAAATTGACGCTGAAAAGCGATGAGCGCGAGGCGGTGTACGAATTTGAATTGAAAGGGAGCGAATTGACGCTCTCCGGGGGCGATTTAAACCCGCCGATCACGTTTTCAAAGCTGCCCGGCGTCGGAGAATCCAGAAACTGGCTTCTCGAGTTTTCTTTCAAATCATTCCAGGCCAAAGTATATAAGATATTCATCATAGGGCTTGTCGTTGTTGTGTGCAGGGTGTTGCTGCTTGCGTTTCGGGCTTCGATGCGATTTGTGATCTATTCCGATTGGGGACCCTTGAAGTCTGTGTATCGCTTCAATAAAAACCGGATTATGACAATATACTCCCTTATGATCAACATCGCCAAATACGTCGTGTATCTCCTGGCTTTGGGTTTTATATTGTCCGAGTTAGGGGTCAATTACACGGCCTATTTAGCCTCCCTTTCGGTTATTGGTCTTGCTATCGGATTCGGCTCTCAGGGCCTTGTTCAGGATATGGTGACCGGCTTTTTCGTCATCTTTGAGGAGCAGTATAATGTCGGGGATATGGTCGAGATCCCTCCCCACGTGGGGATTGTCGAAGAGCTTGGCCTGAGAATGACGCGGCTCCGCAACTACCTCGGTCAGAGAGTGGTCATCCCCAATCGGAATATCGCCGCAGTAGGGAACTTCATCAAAGGAGCTCAGGAGACCGAGGTGCACGTGGCGATCGCCGGCAAGGAGATCGACCAGGAAGCGCAAGATTTGTTACAACAAGTTGCGAATGAAGTGGCCGGACAATTTTCGGGCATTATTGTAGCACCTCCGAAGCTCTTGAAAGCGGCGGACCTGTCTACAGGAGAATATTTCGTGCGTTTGCATCTGGCGATCTGGCCCCAACAGCAATGGGTTGTGGAACAGCAACTCTTGCCGCGCATTCGAGAAGCATTCAATCGCAAAGCTATCGAAATACCCAATGACCGAGTGATCGCCTTTTACCACTCTCGTGAAGAGATGGCAGGCGGGCGTAAACGGCCGAAAACGACCTGAGCCTAACCGGGTGTTTCGCACAATCCTCTTTCGTTGCAAACCGATCTTCGAGAGGAGCATTGTCTTTGGACAAGGTTCCCTGTTGGAGCGTTCGGCCAGGGATTTTTTCGTTCTTGCGGTTCTTTCGAGCGGTCCGTATAATGCCTTCCCGGATGTGAAGTGTTTGTAAGGGGCTGCGAACTGAGAGTCGTGGTAATTCAATTTGAAATTTGAGATTTCTCTGCCGGAGGTGTATGGATGTTAGGCCTTGAACTGATCGACTGGATTGTCATTGTCATTTATCTGCTGGGGATCACGTTCATCGGCTTGTGGGCCGTCAGGAAAGTCCGCAGCTCCGCCAGCTTCTTCATCGGCGACCGCAAGTTCGGAAAAGTGATGATGGCCTTTTTTATGTTCGGCTCGGGAACCCATTCCGACCAGGCCGTCAGCGTCGCGTCCAAGACCTATAGCACCGGCGCGTCGGGTATCTGGTACCAGTGGCTGTGGCTCTTTGTCACACCGTTTTTCTGGCTGATCGCGCCGTTCTTTCGCCGGATGCGGGCGGTGACGACCGGCGATTTCTTCGAAGTGCGTTACGGGCGCAGCGTCAGCGGGCTTTATGCCGCGATGGGGATCCTGCCGCTGACGGTGGCCCTCGGTGTGATGCTTAAAGGCTCCGGGGCGATGGTCGAAGCCGTCTCCGGCGGCGCGATCAGCGCCAATCTCGCGATTATTGCGATGACCGTAATCTTTGTCGTCTATGGCGTCGCCGGCGGGCTGAGCGCCGCTATCGCAACCAATTTCGTCCAGGGGCTTCTGACGATCCTTCTGTCTTTCCTCATCCTGCCGTTTGCTTTGAGCAAAGTCGGCGGGATGAGCGGTTTGCGGGAGTCGATTTCCGATCCGCATATGCTGTCGCTGGTGTCTCCCGGTGAGATCACCCTCTTTTATATTATCATTATTGCCTTCAATGCTTTAGTCAGTTGGGTGACGATGCCTGAGACGATGGCAAATTGTGCGGCGGGAAAAACGGAAATGTCGGGAAGGGCGGGTGTGACCGTCGGCATCTTCGGCAAGCGGATATGCACGATCGCCTGGATGCTCACGGGCTTATGCGCCATCGTCATGTACACCCAGCTTGCCGATCCCGATCTGGCCTACGGTAAAATGGCGCGCGATCTGCTGCCCGGCATCGCCCCCGGATTGATCGGGCTGTTCATTGCGTGCATGCTTGCATCGGTTATGAGCACATGCGATTCATTGATGGTGGTGGCTTCCGCCTTGTTCACGGAGAATCTCTACAAGAAATTTTTCGTGGTCGGCCGAGCCGATAAACACTACACCTTTGTCGGCCGAATCGCCTCCATGGTGGTCGTCCTATTGGGGATCTTTGTCGCCTTTGAGCTGGAGAGTGTCGTCAAGGGCCTGGAGTTCTACTGGATGGTTTCGGCCCTGATGGGGATCGCCTTTTGGGTCGGGCTTTTCTGGCGCCGGGCGACGGTCGCCGCCGCGTGGGCTGCGACGCTGACCAGTTTGGGCGCTTTTCTTTTCACGAGCACGAATCCGCTGGGCATTCCCTGGGATTTCAACACCCACTTTGCGGACAAGCTGCCGGCGTTTATGCTGTGGGAGGGCAAGCTCTCTCTGCCCTGGCAGATGATAATCTATTTGAGCGCCGGCTTTATCGTGATGATCGTGGTCAGCTTGCTGACACGAAGGGTCCCGGCGAAAAATCTGGATCGGTTTTATGCCTGTCTGCGCACGCCGATCGAACCCGGTGAACCGGAGACCGAGGCATTCACGC
>Ga0272442_10012704_pt1 | contig 10140 bp, 7 predicted proteins | sample SSMForm2O_FD_200262 | JGI IMG/M metagenome (GOLD analysis project Ga0272442, IMG submission 200262) | Marine sediment archaeal communities from Little Sippewissett salt marsh, Falmouth, MA, United States - SSM-Form-2O | ecosystem: Environmental > Aquatic > Marine > Wetlands > Sediment ... | reverse complement strand
CAGGGGCTTTCATTACTCCTGCTATAGACTTACCCTGGACAGGTTTCCTGAACTGGGGCGTACTTGCCGCCATTCTAGCTCTTTTGGTCTGTGTAGCTCTATTCTTTGAATTTGAAACCACAGCGACGAGCTCCAAGGAAATAGCACTCGTTGCTATGCTGGGAACTATTTCTGCCGTTCTGAGAGTTCCATTTGCTGCAATCCCCAATGTGCAACCCTGCACCTATCTCATTATTTGTTCAGGGTACGTGTTTGGCCCGGTAGCCGGATTCACCGTTGGCGCCATGACGGCCCTGGTATCGAATTTCTTTCTGGGACACGGTCCATGGACCCTTTACCAGATGATTGCCTGGGGATTTGCCGGGCTTTCCGCTGGTTATCTCAGCAAACTCAGATTAAACAGACCTCTATTAATAGTTTTTGGGTTACTCTGGGGCTATTTATACGGCCTCATTACTAACATCTGGTTCTGGACAACTTTCGTTTATCCTCTTACCCTGCAAACTTTCATTCTGACACAAGTGAATACGATATGGTTCGACACTTTTCATGCCATCGGTAATGCGATATTTCTCGGTTTTCTTGGGAGGAGGACTATAGTAGTATTGAATAGATTCAAAGAACGGTTCTCTACAACCTTTATACAATAACCCCAGGCTTTCTAAACAATAAGCCCGGGATTGATAATGCTTTTTGGCAGCTCTATTAATCATCCCTATCTTCTACGCGGAAGAAAAATTCCCGAACGAATAGCAATTACCACTCGATACAGGCTCACTCCATGCTGGAAGAGACTGGCACAGGCTATACGTCAATCGCGTATGATATAATCAGCTCCTTATGTCTGTAGTGGTGACCGGCAGCACAGGTCACATAGGCGCCAATCTCGTACGCGCCCTGCTTAATAATAGAGTGTCCACACGCGTTTTAGTCCACAAAGACAGACGAGCCATCGAGGGGCTGGATGTTGATATCGTCGCAGGAGATATTCGTAACATAGATTCCCTGATTAATGCCTTCGCTGGTGCCGAAGTAGTCTATCACCTGGCTGCCGATATTTCATTGTCGCGGAGTGAATGGCCCCAGCTTGAAGCGGCCAACGTCACCGGCGTCAGTAACGTGGTCGAGGCATGTCTGCGTTGCGGGGTGCGCCGCCTGGTCCACTTCAGTTCCATCCACGCCATGACGCAGGAGCCTATGGACATCCCTGTTGATGAATCGCGTTCCCTGGTGGATTCTCATCGTTGCCCACCTTACGACAGGTCCAAAGCCGCCGGCGAGAGAGAAGTGCGTCGGGGCATTGAGAGGGGCCTGGACGCCATTATAATAAACCCAACAGCGATTGTTGGCATTCACGACTACCGCCCGTCGCACTTCGGAAAGGTTTTGCTGTCCCTGGCTAACCACAAGTTGCCGGCTCTTGTTGACGGCGGATTCGACTGGGTAGATGTACGCGATGTTGTTGAGGGAACAATGCGAGCCGAAGAACGAGCTCCCACAGGCGCCAAATACCTCCTTTCCGGGCACTGGGTATCACTTCCTGATCTGGCTAACCTGGTACAAAAAATAGCCGGTATGCCTGCTCCTGGTTTCGTCTGCCCCTTGCCGTTAGCGCGCTTTGCTGCACCGATTGTTGGGGTTTTTGGCCGCTTGGCAGGGAAACGTCCGCTGTACACCAGCGTTTCACTCAGGGCACTGCGCAGTAACAGAAATATCAACCACAAAAGGGCAACTCTCGAGCTCGGCTACTCCCCACGCCCATTCCATGAAACAATCATCGATACCCTTCGCTGGTTTGAAAAAGAGGGCAAACTGACAAAAGCGCTGAATCTGGAATCCATAGATTTACCATGAGTGAACCAGCGATTTTTAATGGCATTGTGATAGCCTGGTTCACACTGGCCGCAGCAGTTTTTATTGCGCTGTTCTTTGTTGCTGCTCCTTACGGCCGCCACGCGCGCAGTGGCTGGGGCCCCACTATCACCACCAAAACGGGCTGGATCGTCATGGAGGCGGGAGCACCGCTTGTATTCGCCGCGTGCTTCATTCTCGGTGAAAATAGAGGTACGGTCACCGTACTGGTTTTCCTTGCGCTGTGGCAAGCACATTACATACATCGAGCCTTTATATATCCCTTCAGCCTGCGCGACAATGCCAGGCAAATGCCAATAGCCGTCGTTGGCTTCGGTCTGCTCTTTAACATGGTGAACGGCTATCTCAACGGCCGCCATATCTTTACCTTCTCCACCCGCTACACGAGCGAATGGCTTGCAGACCCGCGGTTCGCCACGGGGCTTGTGCTCTTTGTCGCCGGCTTCATCATCAACCGACAGGCGGATGGAGCCTTGCGCCGCCTCCGCGGAGCCGGCGAACCTGATTACAGAATCCCATATGATGGATTGTATCGCTGGATATCCTGTCCCAACTATTTTGGAGAGATCATCATCTGGACAGGATGGGCTGTGGCGACCTGGTCATTGCCAGGCCTGGCATTCGCTATCTGGACGGCGGCTAACCTCGCTCCCCGTGCCCGCTCACATCACAGATGGTACCGTGAACACTTCTCTGACTACCCCTCCAGGCGCAATGCACTGGTGCCCGGACTGTGGTAATACAGCTTCTCACATTCAGCTTACATTAGGAATCACCCCTCTCTTGAAATTCAGCCTATTTTGTGATATCATTTCGGGGCAATGGGGTTATATAGTACAAGGTTGCTATCCTGATACAGCAAAAGCAGATTAGTAAAGGAGGTGATTTCGTAATGCCGAAGAGAGATGATATCAAAAAAGTATTGATCATTGGCTCTGGCCCCATCGTGATTGGCCAGGCCTGCGAGTTTGACTACTCAGGAACCCAGGCCTGCAAAGCCCTGCGCGAGTTAGGTTATGAGATCGTCCTGGTAAATTCCAATCCGGCGACCATCATGACTGACCCAGGAATGGCTGACGTGACATACATCGAGCCACTTAACTCCAAGACGGTAACCCAAATAATCCAGAAAGAACGCCCCGATGCCCTATTGCCCAACCTGGGTGGCCAGTCGGGACTGAACCTCAGTGCCGAACTGGCTGAGGCAGGAGTGCTGGAGAAATACGGCGTTAAGGTGATAGGCGTCGAAATTGATGCGATCAGGCGCGGCGAGGACCGCATCGCTTTCAAAGAAACAATGAAGCAACTGGAGATAGAGATGCCCCGCAGCGAGGCAGTTTACAGCATTGAGGAGGCGGAGAAAGTGGCAGCGATGCTGGGCTATCCAGTGGTCGTACGCCCTGCCTATACCATGGGGGGGACCGGTGGGGGACTGGTTTATAACGTAGAGGACCTGCGCATTATTGTCAGTCGCGGAATAGCGGCAAGCCTCATCAACCAGGTATTGATAGAGGAGTCTGTGCTGGGTTGGGAAGAATTGGAGCTGGAGGTAGTACGAGATGTCAAGGGACAAATGATCACCGTGTGCTTCATCGAGAACGTTGACGCCATGGGTATTCATACAGGTGATTCTTTTTGCACCGCACCCATGCTCACCATTGCCCCCGAACTGCAGAAGCAGCTTCAGGACTATGCATATCGCATAGTGGCGGCGATACGAGTAGTAGGTGGCACCAATATCCAGTTTGCCCATGACCCCGTGACCGACCGTATTGTGGTTATAGAAATCAATCCCAGGACTTCACGCTCCTCAGCGCTGGCGTCAAAGGCAACTGGCTTTCCCATCGCCCTGGTATCCGCAAAATTGGCTGTTGGCCTCACTCTGGATGAAATTCCCTACTGGAGAGAAGGCACCCTGGATAAATATACTCCTTCGGGAGACTATGTCGTGGTCAAGTTCGCCCGCTGGGCTTTCGAAAAATTCCACGATGCTGATGACAGGCTGGGCACACAGATGCGCGCCGTGGGTGAGGTAATGAGCATAGGCAAGACCTACAAGGAGGCTTTGCAAAAAGCGATTCGCTCCCTGGAAAATGGACGCTATGGCCTAGGTTTTGCCAGGGACTTCCACCAGAAATCCCTGGAGCAGCTTATGGACTTACTTCAGGAACCCTCCAGCGAGAGGCAGTTCATCATGTACGAAGCCCTGCGTAAAGGCGCCGCTGTGCAGGAGCTCTACCACAAGACCTATATCAAGCCCTGGTTCATCCAGCAAATGAAGGAGCTGGTGAAACTGGAAGAGGAGATACTTCATTACGCCGGCGAGATGCCACCAGATGATTTGCTGGTACAAGCCAAGAAGGACGGCTTTTCAGACCGCTATATATCACAATTGCTCGGTATAGCGGAGAAGGAGATTCGCCACAGGCGCATCTCCATCGGTGTGGTGGAGGGATGGGAAGCAGTTCACGTAAGCGGCGTGGAGAATGCGGCATATTATTTCTCCACCTACAACGCACCCGACAGCACCGAGAGAAGCAGCGGACGGAAGGTAATGGTGTTGGGAGGTGGCCCAAACCGCATCGGTCAGGGCATAGAATTTGATTACTGCTGTGTCCACGCGGCTTTTGCCCTGCGGGACGAAGGCTACAAGACCATTATGGTCAATTGCAACCCAGAGACGGTTTCCACGGACTACGACACTTCGGATAAACTCTATTTCGAACCTCTGACGGTTGAAGACGTGCTCAGTATTTATGAGAAAGAGCAGCCCGAAGGGGTAATTGTACAGTTTGGCGGTCAGACCCCACTCAACATCGCCAATGAGCTAACCGAAGCTGGCGTCAAAATATTGGGTACCTCCCCTGGAGCGATAGATCTCGCTGAGGACAGAGATCGCTTCCGTCACAGGATGGATGAAATGGGTATTCCCATGCCGGAATCTGGCATGGCCACCGATTTCGCAGAGGCCATGAAAGTTGCCCACAGAATAGGATACCCACTGATGGTACGGCCCTCTTATGTGCTTGGAGGTCGTGGTATGGAGATTGTTTACGACGAGGATACACTCAAGACATATGTTGAAACAGCCGTGGGTGTGACTCCAGACAGACCCATTCTAATCGACAAGTTCCTGGAGAACGCCATAGAAACCGAAGCAGACGCCATTGCCGATGGAGAAATGGCCTTCGTGCCCTCGATCATGGAACACATCGAGCTCGCTGGCGTCCACTCCGGCGATTCGGCCTGCGTCATTCCCCCGGTCAGCCTGCTCCAAGAACATATCAATACCATCTACGAGTACACCAGGAAGATGGGGCGCGAACTGGGCGTCGTGGGTTTAATGAATATCCAGTATGCCATCGCCGACGACGTCGTTTACGTACTGGAGGCTAATCCTCGCGCGTCGCGCACCGTACCTCTGGTCTCCAAGGTATGCAATATCTCCATGGTACAAATTGCCACCCAGCTCATGCTGGGCAAGAAGCTCTCCGACCTTCACATCAAACCGCGAAAGATCCGCCACTTTGGAGTTAAAGAAGCGGTTTTCCCTTTTTCTATGTTTCCCGAGGTGGACCCCGTGCTAGGGCCGGAAATGCGCTCCACAGGAGAGGTACTGGGAATGGGTGATTCCTTTGGCCATGCTTATGTCAAGGCGGAAGAAGCTGCACAGCAGAGACTTCCTGAGCGTGGTACCGTTCTGGCAACAGTGTGGGAAAAGGATGATCCTCTACTGGTAGAAATAGCGAGAAAATTTATCGAACTTGGGTTCAAACTCAAAGCGACGCGGGGCACACATGATATTCTGGAGAGGCAGGATATCAGTTCCGACGTAATCCTGAAGATGCATGAAGGAAGACCCAACATCGTGGATGCCATAAAGAACGGCGAGATTCAGCTGGTAATAAATACACCGACTGGCAAGCTAAGCCAGTACGATGACTCGTACATCCGCAAGACAGCGATAAAATACCGTGTACCCTATATAACCACGCTGGCTGCTGCTGCTGCTGCTATGTGGGGCATCGCTACGTACCGTCACGGAGGAATGGAAGTCAGGTCATTACAGAGCTACCACGCTGATATCACAGAGGCATAACCACAGATAACAACTCACAAAACACCCCTTGCAGCTTTCACCTAAGCTTGTTCAGTCCTGAAGTTAATCCTTGAGAAAACCCAGCGCGAGCTTAACATGCATCTCTGCTCCTATAAGCAAGCTATCTTCATCAACATCAAAGCGAGGGTTGTGATGAGGGTAATCCGTTCCCTTATCTTTATTGGCTGAGCCGATAAAATAGTAAGCCCCTGGAACCGCCTGCGTAAAATATGACATATCGTCATAGCCCATTCCGGCAGGAAAGGCCTGAACACGCTCTTTGCCAACAACCTGTTCAGCGATAAGTCTGACAAATTTCGTTTTCTCCGCATCATTTACCAGCACCGGAACTCCAGCCTGGTAATCAAGCTTATATTGCCCGCGAAATGCCTCACAGACTCCCTTGATAATTCTCTCCATCTTACCGGGAACTTCCTTGTGCAGGTCCTCATTCAAAGTCCTCACCGTCCCCGTGAGTTTCACAGCGCCGGGTATTACGTTGAATGCGGTTCCCCCTTCTATCATGCCTATAGTCAACACGATAGCGTCACAGCTATCTACCTCTCTACTGACAATAGCTTGAAGCGCCTGAATTACATAGGAAGAGATAAACACAGGATCAATTGTCAGGAAAGGCATGGCGCCATGTCCCCCCTTCCCTATTATGTCAATGCAGAATTTATCGCCAGCAGCCATCACGGCTCCTTCATTTATATCTATCGTTCCAACGGGGATATCACTTGCCAGGTGCAATCCAAACGCAGCATCCACATGCGGATTCTCCATGACGCCATCATCAATCATGGCTTTCGCTCCACCAGGCATAGTCTCTTCGCAAGGCTGAAAGATAAATTTGGTATTCCCCTTTAACTCACCTTTATGTCTGGACAGTATCTTAGCGCCAGCAAGCAGCATCGCGATATGCCCATCGTGTCCGCAGGCATGCATCACGCCATCATTCTGTGACCTGTATGGAACATCATTCAATTCCCGAACAGGTAGTGCATCCATATCGGCTCTCAACATAACGGTTTTCCCTTTTTCTTTCCCCTTTAAAAGGCCAGCTACCCCGGTTTTTCCAACTCCTCTAGTCACATCCATGCCAAGATTTTCAAGGTAATCCCCCACGATTTTCGATGTTCTAATCTCATGGAAGCCCAACTCCGGGTGCATATGAAAATCTCTTCTCAAGGCAATCAACTCATCTTTTAAACCAACAATTTCTTCTCTTATGTCCATTCTGTCTCCATGCTCCTTTCTCTATTTTTCCTGCCTTCTCTAGAAGGGAATTGCAATGCAATTAATGGTAGCAAAGGTGCTACCACTTTGTTAACTTAACCAGATACATCACCTGGCGCTTTGGTCAATCGAAAGCTCTTCCAAACCATGTAAACGACGAAGATTACCAACGCAGCTGTAAGCAGCCAGAAAAGCGATCCCAGCCTGCTCGCATTACCCATGGCTATCTCTACCGTTTCCCATATCAAATAAGTGAGAAGACCCAAGATTAGAATTTTGAGAATAAAAAGGCAGCGGCCTATGAAAAGGCGAAGCAGCTCGGCTTGCGCCTCGGTTAGCGCTTCTTTTCTCTTTTCAGGAAGATTGATAAGACGCCTTGGGTCATTTGTACAGGCAAACCAGACATTGAAAGAAGTCAATAAGACGAACACCACAGCAGCTATAGAGGGCAACAAAAAAATCGTTTCTGTGCTATTCCAGTCATCGGGGTTGCCCTGTGCGTCAAAATGAAACGGAATGGAATCCGGAAGCAACGAATAATTTGACAGGACTATGTAGAAGGCCAAAATGAGCAATACCAGGGGAATTAACTCAAGCTGGAGAGCATAGCATCTGGTCAGTTTCTGCCACATAAAACACCTTGACAACTCTAGCATTCCCACCCTGCACCGTCAATCTGTCAGCACCAACAGGTGAGCTTGGCCTACACGTTATGTCAAGTTACTGATGAGCCTTCAACCAGGCAAAATATCATCTCATCGTGGAATAACAGGCAAAGTGATGTGCGAAGGATGTTTTTCGTCGTGATACACCGTCTGGTTAGCTTTTACCGTTTCAGTATCCAGCCCATACTCATTACCCGTATTCGGGTTCCTGTCCCACCTGTTGAAGTTGCTGCTGGATATCTCTACCCTTATCCTGTGTCCCTTCTTAACAACATAGCTGGTAGCACAAAGGTCAATCTTATATTCATACACTTTCCCAGGCTCAAGCAGAGACGCCTCGCTGCCAGAATTACGATACCTTGCCCTGACTATCCCCTCCTGTATCATATGGACATAGCCATCCGGGAATACATCGACCAGCGTTGCCGTGAAATCAGTATCTCTGGCAGACGAAGCTGCAAATAGCGTTACAGCTATCGGGCCGGTTACCTCCATGTCTTTCTCCAGCTTACTGGTGCTATATACCAGCACATCTTCACGCCTCTCTATATAAATTCTATTCTTTAAGGTTTCTGCCAGATACCAGTAACTTTGCTCCAATGCTATAGTCACCGGCATGTTCGGGTCGTACACGTAATGGTCCACCGCTTCATCTCCAGGTTCGGTTATGCCCAGCGAACCATCTCCCATTGACGTGTTTGCACTCCCTTTGCTATGGAGATAGTACCTGGTATATTTCGTCCTGGCCAGGGGCCACTCATCCTCATGCCTCCACTTATTGTCGCCTATAGTGAATATCTCCACACGGGGTGTTTTACCAAAACCATTATCTATGCCCTTCAACCAGTAATCGAAAAAGTGCTGTATCCTGTCATATGACCAGGCCTCCGCTCCTATGTCGATTCTCCCAATTCTGTGAGTGGTTATGGGACTCAATTCATGGTCAACAGGCGCAACTACCAACCACTGATTATTTCTGGCTTCAAGGCTGTCGCTTATCTCTTTGATTCCCTGCCAGCCCCTCATAGTCCCGGGCAGAATGACATCGTACCACCCCCCCCAATGGTAAGCAGGTATCTTTATCTGGTTGAACTTCTCCTGCACGTTACTTCGCTCCCAGTACGCATCGTCTGGAGAATGGCGAAATAAGTCCTTGAAGTATTCACTTCTATTTCCAGCATTCTCATCCATGGTTATCAAAGGCAGATGCCAGTAATCCAGCGGCATAGGGTTCAAAGTCTTGTCCACAGTCATGTCGGCCACCCAGCTAGCCATCGTCTGCAAAGACAAGGCATTGTGGTCGAAATTATAGCTGCACACACCATAGATCACACCCAAAGCCGCAACACCAGGAGCGATACACTTAAGGTTAGGGTGATTCATCGTTGCAGCAGCCAGCTGAGTATATCCAAAATAGGATTCCCCGGTCATGCCGATATTGCCGTCACACCACGGCTGTCTGGCAATCCAGTCAATGGTATCATAGCCATCATTAGCCTCGTTAACAAAAGGCTCAAACGTACCTTCGGAGGCATATTTCCCTCTCACATCTTGAACGACACAGGCATATCCCTTTTTGGCCCAATATCTGCCGTGTACAGGCATAAAGCAGTATGGTTCGTCCTTGCCATATGGCAACCGTGTCAGCACGACAGGAAAACTTCCACTGACATCGGGTCGGTAAACATTAGCGTAAAGTTTAACTCCATCGCGCATGGGCACTGCCAGATTATTCTCCACACTCACATCCTCATAACTATTTGGCGTACTGGTCGGCAAGGATACATGAGGCATATGAAAGCGCTTTCTCAATTCGCCGTGCAGTTCCTCCTGGTCGCTGGCCCAGGCAAGACCAGGCAATGATTCTTCTCTCATAGATTCATCCATCTCGTCCTCCATTTCAAGTTTTCATTTTCACCAAGTTGCCTCAGATAAACATATCAGCAACATTTATTTCAGATGTACCTCTAAGATACTCCAGGCATTAAACCAGGATACAGGCCCGCCTATTTGATTTACCCAGCCTTCAAACTTATCAGTTCTATACACTGCGATATGTTCCGGCCTGAGCATAAAGACATAAGGCAACTCCTCAGACATAAGCTCCTGCATCTCATACAGATATGCCTTTCTCTCCACCATGCTTTCTGCCGCAAGCATCAAAGGAACCAGCTCATTGAAGCGGGGGTTATCCCAATACGATGGGTTCCACCACTCGCCACCAGAGCCCCAACCTGTAGCTTCCAGCCAAACCCAATCTCCGTA
>Ga0272442_10012702_pt1 | contig 10141 bp, 5 predicted proteins | sample SSMForm2O_FD_200262 | JGI IMG/M metagenome (GOLD analysis project Ga0272442, IMG submission 200262) | Marine sediment archaeal communities from Little Sippewissett salt marsh, Falmouth, MA, United States - SSM-Form-2O | ecosystem: Environmental > Aquatic > Marine > Wetlands > Sediment ... | reverse complement strand
AACAAAGACGCCAAAATCGACTCCGCCGACCTGGTGACCCTGCTTTCCCTCTGGAGCAAATGAAGGAATATATTGAACAAGGATATTCAGGATATTCAGGATAAAGAATCCGGAAAAAGGCAAGGTTTGAAAGGTCTTATCCTGGATATCCTGTTCATCCTTGTCAAAAAATATGGCTTTCTCATAACCTATAGGCGGCTGGAATCCCGATTTCCAATGCCGTAAGCAAAGCAAAGGAAGCAAAACAATCCAAGAGCGAATCCCCTTATTATCACTTTTCCCTGCCACGAGGGACAAGCGCCTTGAAGACGTATATAGCGGTATAAGAGAATCGAGGCGATAATCGTCAGGATTCCATAAACGGGCAACTTTAACCACACTCTCCGAATTTTGCTCTCCATCGTGTTCTAACCTTTCCCTCTTATCATCACTATTTTATTCACCCTTATGCAACCGGAATATATCCCCCCGGCTGTATAAACCATTGGTCGGATCGAATGCAAAACGCATGATCAGGACCTAAAATGTACCTATAAATGATGACTTCACAGGGAGTTTTATGGTTAGGATTTAAAAACAAGTAATCGAAAGTAGACAGCCTGTTCCCGGCTTCCTGTTTTCGTCCGAAAAAGGGCTTGTTTTAAGAAAGAAGGCTGTCAAAGTTGGTGGGATAACCGATCTAGCCTCGATATACACATATCCAATAAACGAGATAATCCCCAGATCCCTGGATCAAGGGTATGGGCATACCTCTAATCCACCCACGATCGGGAAAAATCTCTTCTTCATGGATTCACGAAAATCATAAATTTATCATTGCGTCCATCCTTCAGCCATCATACAATCTCCTTGTAATGGTATTGATGGAATAAAATACATCAGGTGAAATAAAGAGAGAAGATAAGGTGCCAAGCGTACTAAGAATTGGCTCATACAGATTCTTCTTTTACTCAGGTGATCGGGATGAGCCTCAACACATTCACGTAGAGCGTGATGATAAAATCGCAAAATTCTGGCTCGATCCGATTAGACTGCAAAATAGTGGAGGATTCAAACGACCTGAAATCATCCGAATAGAAAAAATCATATACGAAAATCAATCAAAACTCATGGAGGCATGGAATGGTTATTTCGGGGATTGAAATAGAAGTTCCTTATGCAGAAGCTGTAAAAGTCACAGATGACACCCTGACTGTAGATCTGAGCGATGGCAGAACGATCTCGGTTCCCTTATCCTGGTTTCCCAGACTGACTCACGCAAACAATAAGGAACGAAATAACTGGAGACTGATTGGAAAAGGTCATGGTATTCATTGGGAGGATATTGACGAGGATATCAGCATTGAAGGATTGCTGGCCGGCAGGCCATCCGGCGAAAGCCAGAAGTCATTCAAAAAATGGCTTGAGAAACGGCAATCCCAACGATCAAAATGATCATTCTGACAGGTATTCCAGTCGATCCTTCCAGAACCGCAGATTATTCAAAACCGTATCCCGGATTTTGCCATATTTCTTATCAAAGCAATAAAAGTCACCACATAATCACGGCATGGAGCCGGGATCGAGGGTCAGGGTTTGGGGGTGGGTTTGTCCGTCCACGATGTCCACGGGCAGCGAGCCCTTTTCATACCCGGTGGCGTTTACGGTCAGGATGTAGTTCCCGGAGGGGATGTGACTTCTTTCCAGCGTTCCGTTTTCATCCGTGAAAAAGGCCTTGTTGTATGAAAGAAGGCTGTCGAGGTTCGGGGGATAACTGATCTCGAATCCGTCCGGGGTGGCAAGAGACACCCTCGCCTGGGAAACGGGCCCGCCCTGCTTGTCCTTCACTTCGAGCGAGAGGGTTCCGCCCTTTGGGAATTCGAGCTCGACCGGGGAGGCCGCATCAGCACTCACAAGGCAGATCTTCCGGTAGATGGGGGCCGCCCCCTGGGGATAGGCGTCCATAACGTATGAACCGGCACGCAATCCCCCAATGGAAAAACTACCGTCCGTGCTGACGGATGCAAATTCGTTGGATACGGCGATGTTGTCCTGGTTGACAAGGTGGATGAAAAGTCGCGACGGGGGGGAACCGGTTTCCCTCAAAATGGCGCGTCCGTTCAGGGCGAGTCCGGGTTTCAGGGAGAAGTCCACCCCGCTTTTATTCTCCCCTTCCCCCAGGGTGAGGGGACGCAAATCATAGGAATACTCCTCGTGCCGGACGGTGATGTAAAAATCGCCCTCCTGAACCTCGTCGAGCTTGTAGAATCCATCCGAATCGCTCGAGTCGGTCACGTCTCCCCATCGCCCGCTTTTTATGATGTCTTCCACGGTATGGGGATCTGTGGAACGCACCACGGAAACCATGGCCCCGGCGACCGGATCGCCCGATTCGGCATCCATGACCCTCCCGGAGATGCTCGCCACGGGAAGATCGATATCGTAAATCGTATCGTCCATGACATTCACGGCTCCGACAAAGAGGAACTTCATTTCCTGCCCCTGGTGCATGTTGCCGCGATACACGGACACGTGATAGTTTCCGGGCTGGACCTCTGTGAATTCGTAACGACCTTCCGAATCCACCACGATATTGCCCCCCTCCCTGGTGGGTGTGAGGGGATCCGCGGATTGACAGCTGACGTACATGCCCGTTGCCGGTTCGCCGTTTTTGGTGACCTTTCCGGAGAGGGTATAACCGGGAACGAGGATGAAGTTGAGTTCCGCCACCTCGCCGTCTGTAACAGTAACCTGTTTTTCCTGGACGTTTCCGGTCTGTCCCATCATGAGCCCATCCTGGTTTTCGATGAGCTGAACCGTGTAGAGTCCGGGTGAGAGTTCGTCGAAGGAATACTCGCCCTCGGAATTCGTGTTGGCATTGCGGAATTCGGCCTCGCGACGTGCAATGAGGAGGGCATCGGAAACGGGGCGGGATGCGACGTCGAGCACGAACCCGGCGATGCCGCCGCCGCTGGTAAGTTCCACATCCCCGACGTCTTTGGATTCCCCCTCCCCCAGCTCGACGTTTTCGACGATCTTGACGGAATAGTCTTTATGGCTGATTTTGAGGGAGGTGGTTCCTGGAGGAACGGGCGTAAGGGTGAACTTGCCGTCCGCATTGGTGGATGCGTTATCGCGGAAAAAGGGGATCATATCCTTGAGGAATCCCTGACCGAGGAAGGTCACTTCGGCATCCACCACGGGTTCGCCCGTGGATTTGGAAATCACGCGTCCGGTCACGGAGGCTCCGGGCGAAATCTCGATAACGCACTCCTCGTTTTCCACGTCGTCGCGAACGAACATCATTTTCTTTCCCGTGAGGTATCCATCTTTTTTTGCCTGGAAGGTGGTAAGACCTGCGGTGAGATTCCGGATTGTGAACTTTCCCTCCCTGTCGGTGATTCTGGAATAATCCACGGGCTGGGGTCTGAGTTCGTCGAAATCAACCCCGAAAACGTTGGAATCGCTGTCTTCGAGTTTGACGACGGCTCCCGGGACGGGTGAATCGTCCAACGTGGAAACAACGCGACCCTCGATTTGGACGCCGGTTTTGAGTTTGATTTCCACGCCCTCGATCACTTTCAAGCTGGCGATTTTAAAACCGGGTTTTTCCTCCTCCGCATATCCGTCTGCGTTCACCTGGAGCTTGTATTTGCCCTGTTTCAAACCCTTTATTTCGAAGGTTCCCTCGGGGTTGTTCACCTGCTCGGTGCGGTGATACTCCCGGTCGTTCGACATCATGCCCATATTGCCTCCGAACAGTCCGGAGCGGGTAAAGAGGGCCTTTATGGTGTACCGGGAAACGGGGTCTCCGGTTGCATCATCCAGCACGACCCCCCGGATGGTTCCCCCGGTTTCGAGGATGAGTTCGAGGGATTGATCCGGGGCTGGAACGTTCATTTTCACGAGATTGGGATAGGGATTTTTCTCGACTTTCACCATGTAGGGTCTGGGGAGGAGTCCCTCGATTTTAAAATAGCCGCTGGCATCGGTCTGATCCATGCCGAAGCCCGGTTTCTGGAAATCCATACCGAAGGCAGTTACCCTGGCATCTGGTACGGGTTCTCCGGTGTCGTCGCGAACCACGCCTGCGAGGGATACGGATGGGGAGAGTTTGAAATCGATGTTCCCGGTCTTTTTACCCTCCTCGACCTGGATTCCCTTTTTCAGCCCGTAAACGCAGTCTTTTGCCCTGGCGAGGACCATGTAATTCCCCGGTGCAAGGTGTTTGATTTCATATTTCCCGCTGTCTTCGGCATCGGTGAAGGAGCCTTCCGCGAAAAGGGCGATAACGCTCCCCATTTCGGCGCCGAAGAACTCGCCGATGCCCTCGGAGCAGGCGGCGCGTGGGTTATCCGGGACGATTCCCTCGAGATCGGTGATTATACCGGAAATGGCGCCCCCGGCCGTGAGAGTGATATTGACATTTTCGCGTCGTTCGCCCGGTTTCAGGTGAAACGGTCCCTCGACGGCCGGGGCATACTCCTGGTGACCGGCATTGATCTGGATATCGGTTTCGGGGGGAAGATCCTCGAGGAGATAGATGCCGTCCTGATCGGAGAAGGTCGTTTTTCGGGATATCTGGGGACCGCTTATCTTCCGGAAGCGTCCCCACCTGGCCCCGAGCCGGGCGCCCTCGATAGGTTTACCCGAGGAATCCACGACTTTCCCACTGATCCCGGCGCCTTTTCTCAGGAAGATATCCACATCCTTGACATCCTGATCGCCGATCATGGAAACCCGTACTGCGGGAGGTTTGACAAATCCCCGTGCCTCGACGGAGAGGTCGTTCGCGCCTTCGGGGACATTCTCGAGGATATAAAGTCCTTTATCGTTTGAATAGGCGGGATCGACGCCTCCGCGGTTTGAAGTGACCATGGCTCCGGGTACGGGATTGCCGGATTCCATTTCAAGGATATGGCCGGAAATGGCGCCCCCGCTTCCCAGGAAGAAATCAATACCCTGGTGAAGCGTTTCCGATGCAAGGTCGAGATCGGGTCCCTTTTTCATGGAGAATCCCCGGGAAGCGGCCCGGGTGGATGCGTTTTTCCGTGGAGGGAGGAACAGGGCCTGGTACTGCCCCCGGGCATTTGTCATCCGGTCGGCGATGTGACGACCCTCGATATTCAATTTGAAAAAGGCGCGGGAAATGGGCCGGCGGGTATTCTTTTCCGTGATACCGCCCGTGACGGTTGCCCCCCTGTTCAAGCTGACGATCATTCCCCGAACGCCGGGCCTTGTCTTTTCCGTAATAACGGGTGCGAATCCGTGTTTGTGAACATAGACATGAACGGGTTCCTCTCCCCCGCCCCTGAGCTTGAAACGTCCTTTTGAATCGGATTCGAACCACCGCAAATCGCCCCACCGGTTATTGATGCTGAGGCGGGCGCCGGCGATCGAGGTGCCTTCATCGTCCACCACGGAACCGGCGATCGCGTTTCCCCTCTCGAGCCGTATGGTAAGGGGTTCGGCAGCTGCTCCGGTATTGATGGGAAAGGTTTTGACCAGATCGGCCTGGTCCCCGGTTCCATGGATGGTGACGGTGAGACGTCCCGGGGGGAGGTTCCCGAGTACGAAGTTGCCGTTTTCATCGGCCTTTACCGGGGAATATGTCAGCCAGTAAGTGCGATCCTCTCTCCGGGTTCGCATCTTGTAACGGATTTCGGCGCCCCTGGCAGGTTTGCCGCCGGGAAGGAGTATGGTTCCCTTTCGGGAGGCGGGTTTGAAAAGGCGAATGGAGATTTCGGGGGCGGGGCAACGGACCCTGTCCGTGTAAGCCGGTGCGAATCCCTTTGCGGAGGCCATAACAAGGATATTCGCATCCAGGGGGGCGTGTTCGAAAACAAACCGCCCCTCCGCGTTTGTCACGGTTCTCTCGAAAAAGGTCATATCGTGCGAGGAGGCGTAGTAAAAGACATCGGATCCGGCAACGGGTGATTTTGCGGGATCCAGTACCACCCCCTCGAGGGATGCGCCGCTCGGGGCGACGATTTCATATTCCTCGAGGGGTCTGCCCTGATCCACTCCGTGAATTGCCTCGATCCAGAAGTCGGGGTGATTTTGGGAGGCGACCTCGATTCGATAATTCCCGGGGGGGACATCTTCGAACCGAAAGGAGCCGTCCCCTGCGGTTTCCCGGGAAAGGAAGGGTTTCAAGTTTCGATGGTTCTCATTGAGGGGGTAGAAGTTGGGAAATACGTCGCCGTCTTTATACAACCTGATCCGTGCGTCCGGAACCGGGTTTCCTTTTTCGTCCAGGATATTTCCCTCGATAAAGGGCGGGAGAGCCTCCTTTTCATCCGGCAGTATTTCTTCCACTTTGGAGACGGGAGCGGGAGTGGGTGTTGGTTTTGTTTGTTCCCGTACAGGTGTGGCGTCGGGTTTTATCTGGATGTCAGTCGATGTTTCGAGCCCGGAGGGGCGGGTAAACATCATATACCCCCACCATCCTATGATCGCGGCAGCCGCTATCAAAAGAGAGATCTCGAGGATTTTTTTCATTTTCCAGTCTCCTCCCGGTTTTACATTTCCAGTTTTCGCCACCTGGCCAGGCCGATTTTCATGGGTAGAACGATGGTAACGGCGTTGACCAGGATAAAGGCGCCCACATAAGGAACAGCGAGTTTCAGGGGCCAGCTCGAGAGGGGTCGCCTTCCCAGGGCGTCCAGGTAGATGGGGAAAATTTCAAAGGAAATAACCACACCTGTATATATAAGACTCAAAACCACGTTCATTGTTCCCCCGAAGCCGTTTGCGATGCGGGCGGGATTGTCCTCCCGGAAATCGGGCGATATGGCGCCCAACCCGACGGAAAGGCTGGTCAGGCCGAAGGTCATGATAAAAACCGTCACTGTGGAGACCATCCTCATGAGGAGTTCCACCTTGAGGATATAATTGGAAAAGACCATCATGATTTCCGCCGAAACCAGGGCGGTAATGGCGCTGAGCCAGTATTTTTCCCACACGATATAACAGCGGTCCATGGGGGCGAGTCCAACGGCCCAGAACTGTTTTCCCTCGAGGGAAAGCATGGGATAGATAAAGCGCGTGGTGATGATGGAAAGGATGAAGCAGGTGGCCCCGAGATTGAAGAAGCTGAGGAGGGTCTGCCACCGGGGCAGGAAGATATTGATGGCGCCGGTATAGCGTGAGGCGCTCCTCAGGTTTCCGATGTAGATAAAAAGGAGTCCGAACAGGATAATGATCTGGGTCCACTGGGCCGGATCCCTCCAGAAGGTCTTGATATCCTTGCTGACCAGGGCCCGGGCGCGGGAGGGAAGGAATTTTAATAAACGATCCAGCCTGGTCAGAATGGAAAAGCGTCCGGAGACCGATCCCTGGGAGGAGGTTTCCCTGGCAAGGCACCAGCCCCTGTAATAGAGCCGGGGAACCAGCCACCAGCACACCTGCATGAACATGAGGGCGCTGGAGAAAAGCACGCAAAACCAGTAGAACCACTCCTTCCATTTTCCCATGCCGGCCGCGATCAGTCCCTGGGTGAACCAGTAGTTGGGGAGGACGGGGTCGTTGCCCACGTTCAGAAAACCCATGATCTGGTTGAAATCCTTGACGTCGGAGAGGCTGAAGATCCGGCGGAATCCGAGTATGCGAACGGTAACCACGGTGGCGATAATGGCGCCGGCTGCGAGGAAAAAGGAGAGGAGTCGTGTTTTGCGAGCGGGAAGATATGCGGAAACCAGCATGGTGATGATGGCCCCCAGAGCCGCGGGAAAGATCATAAAGGGAACAACCAGTATCGCCGATAAAGGATAGAATAAAAAAGGCACCTTGTTCGACGCACCGTATGCCATAAAGATCGGGAGGACCAGGATGGTAAACGCCCAGGAGCTGTAAATGATCGATTCCACCAGCTTCACCAGGAAGAGATCCCGATACCGGATGGGGAGGGACATGTAAAAATCGAGTTCCCGGGATATGTAGGTGGTGGAGAGTGTGATGATGATATTGGAAAAAACCAGCATGGAGAAAAACGCCAGGAAGATCATGCCGATGAGGTGATTCAGGAGGAGACCGCCAAAGGGTTGAAGGTTGTCGGAGAGCAGGAAATCGAACAGGACGAAAAAGAATCCGGTTCCTCCTCCCACCAGGAAGATCACAACTCCCAGTCCCATGAGTGCGTGAATCCAGATATGGCTCTTCATATCCCGGATGTAGTTGTTGACGATGCGATGTTTGGCGTCGAATATAATGCGTAAAGTGGAAAGTTTCATGCTCTCCTCAAAAGGAACAGATCATCGGCTTTCCGAGGAGATTTCTCTTCCGGTGAGTTCCAGGAAGAGCTCCTCGAGATTGCCGTCTTTCTGAGTGGTTTTTCTCATTTCTTCGAGGGTTCCGAGGAAAATGAGTTTCCCCCTGTTAATGAGTCCGATCCGGTCCGCGACCTCTTCTGCCACGGAAAGGGTATGTGTGGAGAGGAACACGGCGGCGCCTTCCCGGGCCTTTTCCCGGAAGAGGCGTTTCACCACCAGGGCGCTCTGGGGATCGAGTCCCACCATGGGTTCATCCACGACGATGATCGATGGATCGTGCATCAGTGAAACCGACATGACGAGTTTCTGCCTCATGCCGTGGGAGTAATTCTGGATCAGTTTATCCGTGGCTCCCAAAAGTCCGAAGAGTTTGAAATAGTGCTCGAACTTTTCTTCCCTCAGCTCTTTGGGAACGCCGAAAAGGTCTCCGATGAAGGTGAAGAATTCCCGTCCGGTCAGCTTTTCGTAAACATAGGGGTGATCAGGAATGTACCCGATGAGTTTCTTGGCCTCGAAGGCATTTTTCTGGATGTCGAATCCACCAAGAACGGCGCGTCCCTGTGTGGGTCGGATCAGGCCGGTGAGGATTTTGATGGTGGTGGTTTTACCGGCGCCGTTGGGACCGAGGAAGGCAAAGACCTCCCCGGCGGGTATGGACAGATCGAGATCCCTGACCGCAAAAACATCCTCGAAGCGTTTGGTCAGGTTTTCCACCAGGATCATGGGTTGGGTCACTTTTTGTTCTTCTCCTTATCTTGCTGGATAATGTCCTGAAAGACGTTCTGGAGTCCCCCGTTTTGCGGGGCGCCGGTTTGGGACTGTTTCCGGAAATCCTCGAGTGTGAGTTGCTTTGGAGGTGGCACGGGATCGGCGAAAACCGGGTAACGGGCGATGATATCCGAGCTCCGGGCGGACTGCATGAAAACGTCCGGCATGATCTGCCGCATCAGGGGCTTCCCCTCCTCGTCCACCCACGTGGTGGTTGTGAAGTTATTGAGTGTGGTTTCAATCCGGAAGGCGGTGTATTTTTGATCCCCCAGGGTGATGGATTCCTTCCGGACGATATGGACCCGGGCCATGCCGCCGCCCGTGCTCCATATTGGATCGTACACGGGGATGTTGTAGCTGTCGCCCGGTTCCAGGGGCACCCCCTTTCCCACTGTGGAACGAACGGCGTCCAGGAGTGAGGGGGGGCTTTCGAGTTCAAACATCCCGGTGCTTATCTGGCCTCCTCTCACGATCCGATAGAGGAGTTTTCCGTTGTGATAGAACCCGAGGATATTCCAGTCGCTCTCCCCCAGATCGACATTCGCCTCGAAGCGTTTGAGGATAAATTCCTCGTCGAGTACGGCGCTGGCGGTCATGGTGACGGATTTCACTAAAGTCAGGATTCTGAGCTGGAAAAGGAGTCTGGAGCTGAGGAGATAGCCCACCCCCATTTCGCGTTTCTCGAGTGACGACATCATGGCGCCGACCTCGAGTCCTTTATAGAAAAGCCGCATCCATTCCTTCTGGTCCTCCCAGGATGTGGCGAGGGAAGCGGGCTCGAGGTCCTGATTCGCAGTGGGTTTGCCCCTTACCAGGGGAATGCGGTCCCGGAACAGGGAAAACATCATTCCCAGCCAGAAAAGCACGATAAGGATTCCAATTATCTTCTGTTTCATTTGCTGCTACCGGGGATCAATTTCTTCACACAAAAAAGATTGTGCTCATAAGCCGAATCAATTCAAGGTTTAATTGAGGGGGGGCTTGTTGTTTGTGGCTTGTGGCTTGTTGTGGGTTCCAGGGGTCAAACCCGAATGGCGCTGACTTAAGCCATTTTTAAGTGCCCATGTTTAGCAAGTGCCTTGTATGATATACCAACGCGCCCTTTTCTGCGCCTTCCCGTTTGG
>Ga0272442_10012701_pt1 | contig 10142 bp, 9 predicted proteins | sample SSMForm2O_FD_200262 | JGI IMG/M metagenome (GOLD analysis project Ga0272442, IMG submission 200262) | Marine sediment archaeal communities from Little Sippewissett salt marsh, Falmouth, MA, United States - SSM-Form-2O | ecosystem: Environmental > Aquatic > Marine > Wetlands > Sediment ... | reverse complement strand
TGTATTTCAAGGATAACGGTTTTAAAAAATTCCTGATCGTGGACGGCGGTATGAACGACCTGATCCGGCCATCGCTGTATCAGGCCTATCATGAAATTGTGCCCGTGATCCAATCGAAGGCACCGGGAATAAAAGTCGATATCGTCGGTCCGATCTGTGAAAGCGGGGATTACCTGGGCAAAGACCGCCGATTGCCGCGGCTGCGGCAAGGTGATCTGCTCGCGATCATGAGCGCCGGGGCTTATGGGTATGTCATGTCCAGCAACTACAATGTCCGCTGCCGCGTGCCCGAGGTTATGGTCAAGGGCGACCGGTTCAGCATCGTCAAGGAACGGGAAACATTCCGTGATCTGGTCCGCAAAGAAAAAATCGCGGACTTTTTAAAAAAGTAATCGTCATGCCATCCATATCTTTCGTCAAAATGTCGGCGGCTGGTAATGATTTTATCATCATCGAACCAGCCGGCAAACGGGATAACCAGCGTCTGGCACAACGCATGTGCCACCGGACTTCCGGCATCGGAGCAGATGGTTTAATCCTTCTCGAAAAATCGTCCCGGGCCGATTTCCGCATGCGCATCTTTAATGCCGACGGCAGCGAAGCCGAAATGTGCGGCAACGGTGTTCGCTGCCTGGCAACTTATATTCGCATTTTTAAAAAAATCAATAAAAAATCCCTCTCCATCGCAACCCAGGCCGGCTTGGTCCTGACCAAAGTCGCGGAAACGACAGCACGCGTGCGGTTAACGGATCCCAAAGATTTCAAAGCCCATATTCCCGTAACGATTAGCCACCGGACGCTGCACGTTCATTATATCGATACCGGCGTGCCGCACACGGTCATATTCGTCGATAACCTAAAGGACCTGGACGTCAAAACGATCGGCCGTCAAATCCGCTTCCATAAAAAATTTGCGCCGCGGGGTACCAATGTAAATTTTGTGGAACAGCAGGGGCCGGGCCGGATTGCCATCCGCACTTACGAACGCGGAGTTGAGGACGAGACCCTTGCCTGCGGGACTGGCAGCGCGGCGGCTGCCTTGATCACATTTGCTCAGGCCAATCCGTCCGTACACGATAGAAATAACATCCCTGTCGCGGTCCAAACGGCCGGCGAGCATTTACTCAATATCCATTTTGACCTTTCGCAAGGTATTTTCAAAAATGTCTGGCTGGAAGGCCCAACACTGATTATCGCTAAAGGCCTTTTCTTTGTTTGAATGTACCGTCACGCTTTTTATCCGAATGATTGGGCAATAACATATTCCTAACCTATGCCAAAAGAAGGAGCTGACAATGTTCCACGGATCTATCGTAGCGATCGTGACACCTTTCAAAAAAGGAAAAGTGGACAACGAGAAATTACAAGAGCTCGTCCAGTTCCAGATCGATAACGGGACCAACGGAATTGTGCCCTGCGGAACGACCGGGGAATCGCCGACCCTCTCCATGGCCGAGCACGAGAAGGTGGTTGAGATATGCATTGAGGCGGCGCAAGGCCGGATACCGGTCATTGCCGGGACCGGATCAAATTCCACGGCTGAGGCCATCAACCTGACCAAACACGCGGCCAAGGCCGGCGCCGACGCAGCGCTTGTGGTCACACCTTATTATAACAAGCCGACTCAGGAAGGCCTTTATCGTCATTTCAAGGCCGTCGCCCATGCTGTGGATATCCCAATCATTCTCTATAATATCCCCGGGCGCTCCGCCCGCAACATCGAAATCCCGACCATGGCGCGCCTTGCCCATGACTGTCCCAATATTATCGGCGTGAAAGAGGCGGCGGGTTCCGTAGCCCAAATGCAGCTGATCAAACAACTCTGCCCGAAAGATTTCATTCTGATTTCAGGCGACGACGGCCTGACTTTGCCCCTGTTGGCCATCGGTGGAGTCGGGGTCATTTCAGTTGCCGCCAATATCGTTCCGCAAGACGTGGCTGACCTGGTCACAACCTTCAACGACGCCGATGTCTTCGGCGCGCAGAAAATTTATTTCAAACTTTTACCTTTGATCAAAGCGCTGTTTTTAGAAACCAATCCGATCCCGGTCAAGACCGCGATGGGACTGCTGGGTATGTGCCAGGACGAACTGCGCCTGCCGTTATGTCCGATGAGCGCTGAAAATCAGGCCGCTTTAAAACAGGCCCTGATCGATTACGGTTTATTAAAATAAACGCCCAAAGGGGGGTGACCTTGAAAATTGCCATCAGCGGATGCCTGGGTCGTATGGGACAGCGGATCATCCATCTGGCCGGCCAAGATCCCGACTTCCAAATCACGACCTTACTCGAACGCGCCGATTACGGCGGTCCGGCGGAATCAAACGGAATAACTATCCAGACCGACCCGGGCACGGTTAAAGGTTGTGATATCCTGATCGAATTCACCACTCCCCAGGCCACCCTCGCTCATCTGCAAACCTGCCGGGAGCTGGGGGTTCGCATGGTGATCGGCACAACCGGACTAACCCTGGAACAGGTTCGAGATATTGAGGCGGCCGCTAAAACGATCCCTATCGTTTATTCATCGAATATGTCGATCGGGGTTAATATCCTTTTTAAACTGGCTCAGATATTAGCCAGTACTGCCCCGGACACCTACACCGTGACCATGAACGAGGCCCATCACATTCACAAGAAGGATGCTCCGTCCGGCACAGCCAAGACCCTTAAGAATATTGTCGAACAAAATTCCCGGCATACGGTCCAGGATATCCAATCCGTTCGGGAGGGGGAGATCATCGGAGATCACGGCGTTACCTTCGACAGCGAACTCGATCAAATAACGATATCCCACCATGCCAAGACCCGGGACATCTTTGCCGTGGGAGCGTTAGTGGCTGCTAAATTTCTAGTGGACAAATCAAGCGGACTTTTCGATATGCAGGATGTTTTGGGACTTAAATAATATCCAGGCACCCACGGCGCCGTCTTTTGTCACATCATAACCAAAGAAAAGAATAAGGAGCGTGAATGTCTATTGAATTCTCTCAACGACTGGCACAATTGCCCCCGTATCTTTTCGTCGAGATCGATGCTGCCAAACGCAAGGCTAAAGCCGAAGGCCGCGACATTATCGATTTGGGTATCGGGGATCCGGATACTCCAACCTCCCGGCATATTATTGACGCCATGATCGCCGCGGTCCAGGATCCGTCCAATCATCATTACGCCTTGGATGCAGGCATAACGGAACTGCGTCAGTCAATCAGCCACTGGTTCCAGATCCGCTTTAACGTAGCCCTTGATCCACAGACAGAAATTTATCCGCTGATAGGTTCCAAAGAAGGGCTGGCCCACTTACCACTCGGTCTCATCGACCCGAAAGACAAGGTATTGCTCACCGAACCTTGTTATCCGGCCTACCGTGCGGCGGTCATCTTCGCCGGGGGAAAAATAACCTATGTCCCGCTTAAGGAAAACCGTGGTTTCCTGCCGGATTTAAAAAAACTGGCGGCGATCAAAGATCCGAAAATGATGTATGTCAATTATCCCAATAATCCGACCGCGGCCGTAGCCACGCGCGACTTTTATGCCGAATTAATCGCCCTCGCTAAAGAAAAAGGCATGATCCTGGTTTCTGATATGGCCTATTCCGAAATTTATTACGAGAATGAAAAACCGCTCAGCATTCTCGAGATTGAAGGAGCCAAAGAGGTGGCAATCGAATTTCATTCTTTGTCCAAGACCTATAATATGACCGGCTGGCGGATCGGATGGGCCTGCGGCAATCCCAAGCTGATTCAAGCCTTGAGCAAAGTCAAAACCAATTTTGATTCTGGAATCTTTCAGCCGATCCAGATCGCAGGCATCGCGGCCTTGCAGACCGACCCGGAAGATATCGCTGATCTGCGGCACATGTATGAAGAACGCCGGGATATCCTCATCAACGGGCTGCGAAATTTCGGCTGGAAGATCCCCGCGCCCAAGGCCAGCTTTTACGTCTGGGGCCGGATTCCGAAAAAATTTAAAGACTCGCTGGAGACCGCCCGTGTTTTTCTGGAACAAGCCGACCTGGTCGTAACGCCGGGTGTGGGTTTCGGTCCGTCAGGTGAAGGTTTTGTGCGCATGACCCTGACCACGCCCAAAAAACGCCTGCTCGAGGCAACCGAGCGGATCGGAAAGATACTTTAAAAAAGTCACACACTCACAAGGTCACACGTCACACAAAAATGGTTTATTGAGTTCGTTGCGTTATTGCGTTTATTGGGTTAACTCAAAGAACGCAATGAACCCAACAAACTCAAAAAACTTAAGGAATATCTTCTTGGCAATCGTTTATCTCGGCTTGGGCTCGAATCTCGGCGACCGGGAGCAATACATCAACGCGGCGATCACAGCACTGAACCATGCGGGGATATCAGTCATAAAGACATCAACGTTTATCGAAACCGAACCGCAGGGAGGGCCGCCGCAGGGAAAATATCTCAACGCGGTTTGCGAGGCGCGCACGGACCTTACTCCAAACGAATTGCTGCACGAAGTCAAGTTTATTGAAGAAAAACTGGGCCGGAAGAAAAATGTTGTCAACGGCCCGCGCGAGATCGATATCGATATCCTGCTTTACGATCAACTGCGGTTGATATCTCCTCAGCTGACGATCCCGCATCCCCGGATGAAGGAACGGGCCTTTGTTCTCGAACCCTTAAAGGAAATTGCCCCATCACTTGTCACGGCCGCTTGCCATGAAGATTATTAGAAGCCTATCCCGGATGCAGAGATTGTGTGCTGAGGCCCGCCGCAAAGGCCGATCCATCGGTTTTGTCCCGACGATGGGCGCTCTGCACGACGGGCACCGGTCTTTGATCCGCGCCTGCCGCCGCGAGAACGAACTGTGCGTGATCAGCATCTTCGTCAACCCGCTCCAGTTCGGTCCCGACGAAGATTTTGCCCGATACCCCCGCACCCAAAAAAAAGATGTTTACTTGGCAAAAAAGGAAAAGGTTGATATAATATTTTATCCGTCGGCAGCAAAAATGTATCCGACTGGCTTTTTGACATCGATCGGCGTGGCCAAAATCACCGAGCCGTTATGCGGCCGATTCCGTCCGGAACATTTCCGAGGCGTGACGACCGTCGTAGGGAAACTACTGAATATCGTGCGACCGCAGCGCTTGTACCTCGGACAAAAGGATGCCCAACAATGCGCGGTGCTGCGGCAAATGATCCGGGATTTAGCCTATGACGTAAAAATCCGGGTCAACCCGATCGTCCGCGAAACCGACGGCCTGGCGCTGAGCTCCCGCAATCAATATCTGACACCGCATCAGCGCAGCGAGGCCGTTTGGCTTTACCGATCATTGCAAGACGCTCAGCGTCAAATCCGACAAGGCCGCTGTCAGGCCAACGCTATCAAGAAATCGATACGTCGAATCATCCATGAGAAGACCCATGGACGGATCGAATACATCGCCTGTGTGAATAAACAAACCTTACAAGACGTCACCACCATCAAAAAAGACACTCTGATTGCGCTGGCGGTACATTTCGGCCCAACCCGGCTGATCGATAATGTCGTCTGCCGAAAATAGGACTGAGCCATACAATCATGCCGACCACAAAACGTGTTCTCAAACAAATCAGACTGGGTATTTGTGGATGCGGGGCCATCGGCTCCCGTATCGCCCAGAGCACCCGGATAGAATTGAAGAAATATTACCGATTAACCGCGCTCTATGACCGCGTTCGTTCCAAAACGAAACACCTGGCCCAAGAGCTCAACGACCAGACATTGAAAAAAAACTGCTTGAATGATCTTCTGAAATCCTGTGATCTTATGGTCGAGGCTGTTAATCCTCCCGCGGCGCGATCGGTGATCCAACAGGCCCTGAAACACAAAAAAAATGTTTTAGCCATGAGCGTTGGACGTCTTTTACACGCCCCGAACCTTTTGCGGCTGGCCGAAAAACATCGCTGTCATCTCCTGATGCCTTCAGGCGCTGTTTCCGGTATCGATGCCGTCAAGGCCGCCAGTCTCAAACACATATCTAAAATCGTTTTGACAACGCGTAAACCTTTGCGCGGCTTCGCCGGTAATCCCTACTTGAGAAGGCAGGGCATCTGCCTGGATAAAATTCAGGGTGATACCGTCATCTTTGAGGGCCCGGTGACCGAGGCCATCAAACATTTTCCCCAAAACATCAACGTGGCCGCGACCTTGGCCTTGGCCAGTGGCCATCCGGATCAATTGTTCATTCGGCTGTTAACGTCGCCCCGTTTCACCGTCAATAGCCATGAGATCGAAATCACCGGCGATTTTGGACGCATGATCAGCCGGACTGAAAATACGATTTGCCCCGATAATCCCAAAACCAGTTATCTGGCGGTCCTATCCGCTATTCAAACTTTAAAGGATTTTTCTGACAGAGTTCATATCGGGACCTAAGGTCATTCATAAAAAATAGTAAAAACAAAAACGTTTTATAACTTAAAAAGGAGGTGAAAGCATGGCAACGAAGGTCGCAAAAGTCGGCGTCAAGAAAGTCAAGGGTTACCTTTACTTTATTGACAAAAAAGGCGACGTTTCCTGCGCAATGATGGCGCGCGGAAGCAAAAAGGGCGGCAAGCCCAAAAAAGTCGCTAAGGTCGGTATCAAGAAACAACCGGGTTATCTGTACTTCTTAGATAAGAACGGCGATATCTCCTGCGCTAAGATGATCCGCGGCGGCAAAAAGAAGAAAGCTGCTAAAAAGAAAACAGCTGCTAAGAAAAAGAAGAAAGCCGCCAAGAAGAAAAAAGCAGCAAAAAAAAGAAAATAAGACGTAAACAAGACGTAAAAAAGAGGACAACCCCCGGATCAATGAATCCGGGGGTTGTCCTTGCCCCAAACCCATCATCTTTTCCCTTAACTTCCACGACTTGTGTTAACCAGCACTCGACGTCAGATCGCCGTTTTGATCCTTAGCCTATTGGGCTTACTGGAAATCCTTTCCGGACTTTTCGTCAATCCCTGGTCGGCGCAAATCTGGGACCGTTCCGCCCATGCCTGGCAAAACGATTTTCACCAGGTGGCCATGCATTATTTTATCGCCAGCATCTTGATCGGTGGGGTGACTTTAGGCCTGGCCCTGTACCTCCGGCGCAAACGTGCTCCCATGTTTGGAAATCTCATCCTGACGTTTTTGGTTATATCATGGGTAGTGCTAATCGACCGTTATCTGCTGGTCTGTTTCGGTCTGCCGATCTGGATCGCTGATCCGGTCGTTCATTTTCGCCATCGGCCCAACGCCGTTCGTACCTGGCCGCCGGAATACACCCGCGGATATGCCAAGCCCGTCCGCATTAATGCCTACGGTCATCATGATGATCCATTCCCGGTCAAGAAGCCGGCCGGAGAATTTCGGGCCGTCGTGCTCGGCGATTCCGTGACCATGGGGCATGGCGTCACGCGCGAAGAGACCTACTCCAATCAACTCGAAGACCTCCTGAATAAACATGATCAAAACTATGCCACCCACCAGATCATTAACACGGGCGTCTCCGGTTACGCCCCGCGTCAGGAGTATTATATTCTCAAAGAATCCATGATCTTCCAACCGGATCTCGTGCTCGTCGGCTTTTGCATGAACGATGTCACTGAGCCGTTTACCGCCGATCGAAATCTGGGCGGCACCGGATTCGGCAATCAGGGTATCAGCCAACTCCCCAACATATTTTGGGCAACACTTTACCATGAGACCGGCTGGGGACGCCTCATCAACTATCTGAACTGGAATTTAAAAGTTAGACAAAATGATAAACTCCGGGAAATCTATAATGTTCAATACATGAGCAAACACTTCCAGGATGATGTCCGTATTCAAAAGGCCTGGGATGTAACCTTAGCCGATCTCGAAAAGATCTATCAGCTTTGCCATGCCAACGATCTCCCGGTGATTCTGCTTATCTTCCCGCATACCTTTCAATTGAGCCGTAACCCTCTCAAGATCTCGCCCCAAAAAATCCTGACCGATCATGCCCGCCGCTTTCACGTCCCGGTAATCGATCTGACATTCTTCTTCCAACAGCGGGTCGCCGAAAAAATCATGCTCATGCGGGAACAGGATTGTCCCCCGGCCATGATCCAGACCCTGATCAATAAGTATCTCTTGACCTACTTCCTGGATTGGGACCATCTGACGGTCGAAGGGCATCAAGTGGTGGCCCGGGCCATCTTTGATTTTCTGGTCAAAAAGAAAATCATCGCGATCCGCTAAGATAAGCGACTTCGGCCGGAATATCCACATTCTATTGACAAAAACGGCGTTTTTTCCTAAGATTGAACGTTATCGGTTCGTTTCCGCCGTCTAAAATACCTGCTGGAAACGGAGTTAACCTCCCCAACAATCATTCATCGGTCACCGGATTCATTTTGATGCAGTCTGAAGAAATCATCATCCACGGGGCGCGCGAACATAACCTAAAAAATATCAGTTTACGCATCCCACGTAACAGGTTCATCGTCGTCACTGGCCTAAGCGGCTCCGGTAAATCTTCTCTAGCCTTTGATACGATTTACGCCGAAGGGCAGCGCCGATATATCGAGAGCCTCTCGGCTTATGCCCGTCAATTTCTTGAGCAGCTGCAGAAACCTCAGGTAGAACATATCGACGGGCTTTCCCCGACGATATCCATCGAACAAAAGACCACCAGCCGGAATCCGCGTTCGACGGTCGCAACCCAGACTGAGATCTACGATTATTTACGGTTACTCTTTGCCCGGATCGGCACACCTACCTGCCCGGAATGCGGCAAAGAGATCAAGGCCCAGAGCGTTCAAGAGATCGCACAACAAATCCTGGATAAACCTCAGGGAACCCGGATCCACATCCTAGCCCCTTTTATCCGCGGACGAAAAGGGGAATACCGCCATATTCAGAACCAAGTTACTAAGGCTGGATTCGCGCGTCTGCGCGTTGATGGCAAGATCTATGACACCACAGAAAATATCAAACTGGACCGTTACAAAATCCACCACATCGAAATCGTCATTGACCGCCTGACCATCAGTCCCCAAATTAAAAAACGACTGACCGATTCCCTCGAAACCGCACTGACCATCGGCAAAGGGATTGTCATGATCGATTTCGGCAGCCAGGCTCCAATCAGAACATTTAGTGAAAAATACGCCTGTATCGATTGCGGCGTCAATCTGACCGAGATCGAACCGCGTATCTTTTCCTTCAATTCACCTTATGGCGCTTGCCCGGAGTGTAACGGCCTCGGGACGCGCATGGAGATCGACCCAGATTTCCTCGTTCCCGATCCCGACAAACCCTGGGTGCAGGCCATCGCCCCCTGGAAAAGAGGCCGGCGTAATTACCTCATGTATTACCGGGCTGTTCTGCGCGAGCTCGGCGATCTTTATGACATCGACCCGGCCACGGCGTTTAAAAAGTTGCCCAAAAAATTCCGTACAATCGTGTTTCAAGGCTCCGATGACGAAATCTGGGGCCGGCGATTCGAAGGCGTACTGAAATACATGCAACGCCTGTTCAAGGAGACCGACAGCGACTGGCTGCAGGATGAGATTGCCCGTTACATGTCCGTTTTGCCCTGTCCGCGATGCAACGGCGCGCGGCTGAGAAAGGGGTCTCTGGCCGTCAAAATCGGTCCAAACAACATCTCTCAGGTCACGGCTATGTCCATTGCCGAGGCCAAGGCGTTCTTCACTGGCCTCAAACTCTCGCGCAAAAATAAAATCATTAGCCAGGATATCCTCAAGGAGATCATCCGGCGTTTGGATTTCTGTATCAATGTCGGACTCGAATATCTGACTCTGGACCGCAAAAGCGCCACACTCTCCGGCGGGGAGGCTGAGCGTATCCGCCTGGCCACCCAGGTCGGTTCCGGGCTGGTGGGCGTGATCTATGTCCTGGACGAACCCAGCATCGGCCTGCACCAGCGCGATAACGAACGTCTGCTCAAGACCCTGCATTCGCTGCGGGACCAAGGCAATACCCTGATTGTCGTCGAACACGATGAAGCCACCATCCGTCATGCCGATTATATCATCGACCTCGGCCCCGGAGCCGGAGAGAATGGAGGACGGGTGATTTATGCCGGCGACATCCCGGGCCTGCTGCGCTGCCAGGAATCCTTGACCGGATTGTATCTCAAAGGCGAACAGGGCATCCCCGTTCCGGAGAAACGCCGTCCGGTCT
>Ga0272442_10012700_pt1 | contig 10143 bp, 11 predicted proteins | sample SSMForm2O_FD_200262 | JGI IMG/M metagenome (GOLD analysis project Ga0272442, IMG submission 200262) | Marine sediment archaeal communities from Little Sippewissett salt marsh, Falmouth, MA, United States - SSM-Form-2O | ecosystem: Environmental > Aquatic > Marine > Wetlands > Sediment ... | reverse complement strand
CCTTGTCTCGGAATCGATAGCGAGAGGTTGCCCGGCGGCGAGGCCGCCGGCAAGGAGACGATGACGCGTCGTCGAGGTCCTTGACCTCACGCGCCTCGCCCCGTAGGCGCTTGTCCTGCCGCGCGGCACAGGTGTAGATTGCTGCGTGGCGCACATAGTAGGAAGGAGGAGTGAGGTATGCGCAAGATCGGATGGGGGATGGCGATCCTGATGGTGCTGGGCCTCGCCGGAACCGCGGCCGCTCAGCAGGGCGTGCCGACGGTGATCGAGGTGGTGGATCTCTCCCGATACATGGGGCGCTGGTTTGCGATCGCCAGCATTCCGACGACCTTTGAGCGTCAGTGCGTTGAGGGGACGACCGCGGACTACCGCCTGCTGGAGAACGGGAAGGTCGAGGTGGTGAACACCTGCTTCGACGCACGGGGGCGCGAGAGCCGCGTTGTGGGACGGGCCTGGGTCCCCGATGCCGGTGCGCCGGGGCGGCTGAAGGTGAGCTTCGTGGGGTTCCTCGGGCTCTGGTTGTTCGCCGCAGACTACTGGATCGTCGACCTCGATCCGGGCTACCGCTACGCGGTGGTCGGGCACCCGACCCGCGAGTTCGGTTGGATCCTCAGTCGGACCCCGACCCTCCCCGCGGGGACGCTCGACTGCATCTTCTTCCGACTCGAGGACCAGGGGTACCGGCGCGAGCAGTTCGTGCGGATCGATCAGTCGATCCACGGGTCCGCGCCCTGACCTCGACGATGGGGGAGCGACGGCGGCGCCATAGAGCCGGGTCGTCACCCAGAGACGCGCCGGCAATCCGGATCGACGAGGAAGCCTGCGTTCGGTGTGGAGCCTGTCTCGAGATCTGCCGAGTCGGGGTCTTCGTTTGGGAGGGGGATCGCGTCCGGCCGGTCTGCCCGGATCGCTGCTTCGCCTGCGGCCACTGTGTGGCGGTCTGCCCGGTCGACGCCGTCGACCACCCACGGTTCCCGCTCTCCGACTGCCCGCGGATCGACGCGGGTGACCTCCCGACGCTCGATCAGCTGACCGCGGCGCTCCGCCACCGCCGCTCGACCCGCTGCTTCGCGGCCGAGGGCATTCCCCGAGAGCAGATCGAGGGCCTCCTCGATCTCGGTCGCTGGGCGCCCACGGCGAGCAATCAGCAGCCGGTCGACTGGCTGGTCGTCGACGATCCCGAGCGGATCGCAGCGCTCTCTTGCGCTGTGCTACAGGTGCTCGGTCGGCTGGTCGCCGTGGTCCGCAATCCGCTCCTCCGGACGCTCCTTCGCCTGGTCCTTGGGAAGGAGGCGGTCGATCTCGCCGCGAGAAGCGCCGCAGGTTTCGCTGACGCGCACCGTCGGTCGCAGGAGGGGGATGACGTAGTCTTCCACGCCGCTCCGGTCCTGCTGATCGCGCACGTGCCGCGGTGGGACCGCTTCGGACGGGATGACGCGGCCTTCGCCTCGTACAACGTGATGCTCGCCGCGGAGAGGATGGGCCTGGGCACCTGTCAGATTGGGTTCCTTCAGGCCGCCTTGGGGTTCAGTCGGAGACTGCGAGGATCGCTCGGACTTCCGCCGGGGCGGCGCGCGGAGGTCGAACTGATCCTCGGGCGGCCGAAGCATCCGTTCCGTCGTTGGCTGCCACGGCGTCGACCGGAGATCCGCGGGTTGCCTTCCTGAAGCAGATTCGCGAAGGGTGGGCGTGGGCCTGACCGAACACATCGTTCGCGGGGCCTGAGAAGCGCGAGGAGGGGCCCACGCTGGGCCCCTCCTTCGTCGGCTTCCCGTGTGTTCGCCCGAGCTACCGGGATGCGCCGCAACTCCGGCAAGCTGGCTTCGGGTGGAGGCGTTCCTGGGCCTCCTGCACGAGCGCGGGAATCTCGGTCAGCAGCCGGTGTGCATCTCCGTCGCGTTCCACGATCTGGTGGATCGCTCGGCGCAGCCTGTGCTGGGCCTGCAGTTTCTTGACCTCAGGCAGCCAGCGGTGAAGGCGCTCGGCCTCCGCGAGACGCTCTGCATACCGCTGCTTGCCGAGGCGTTCGATCATGTAGGCGTTGTCCATCGTCAATCTCCCTCCGTCTCCTTGCGGCGGGCCTCTCCTCGTTCCCTGAGACCCACGATGGCCTGTTCAGGTCGCGTGCTCGTTCCACGATCGGCTGATTCCGTGTTCATGGGTTGCCCTCACCTCCCGATGTAGCCCTTGATCATCTCGCAGATTCCATCCAGCGCGTTCGGCCGGAGCGCGTACTCCTTGCACTGTTTCTTCTCTTGCGTGTCGAGCGTCACCTGGATCAACCCCGCCAGTCGTAGGGCATGCAGGTGATGCATCACGGTCGGCGTGCGTAGCCGCAGGCGCCTCGTCAGCTGGGTCGGGGCTCTCGGCTCCTCGGCGAGGTAGCGGAGGATCTTGAGCCGCGTTGGGTCGCAGAGCGCCTTCACCGCGCGGAGGAGCGTGTCCGGGACGGTCTCGCCGGGGATCAGGGAGGCGTCCGGCGGGCGCGCTCCGAACAGGAAGAGCGCGCGGTCCGGTCCGAGGGTTGCGTACATCATCAGCGGTGTGATCCAGTACGAGGGAACGAGGGTGATCTCTCGAATCCTCTCGGCGACGTCGATTCGAATCCCTTGCGAGAGCTCCTCGAGGAGGTCGGAGAGCGCAAGTCTGTCGGCGAGCCCCCGGGCCCGTTCGAGCGCGGTGACCAACGCCGGTGCGATTCGCTTCTCCTCCTCTCCGAAGAACGCGTCCCGGTAGTCGCGGAGTGCTTCCAGAAGGGCCTCCCCGAACGCCTCGGCATTCGCCCACACCTCGAGCACCCCTCGGAGGTGTTCGTCGCCCGGCGGTCGCTTCTCTCCTCCTCCGTTGCACTGGAAGAGCTCCTTGTAGTGCTCCACGTCCTCGTCGCTCGATGCGCCGCGCTTTGCCACGCCGAGCAGGAAGTCCTTGACCTCGACCCTGGGATCCTCCGGGTAGAAGGCGAGCGTCGGCAGTCGATCCGCAGGCGGGATCCGGCCGAGGGACCAGAGCGCGGTCTCTGCGTCCTTCGGTTCCTCGAGGCCGTGGACCCAGTGGAGCGGAATGTGGATCACCCTTTGTGCACGTTCGAGCGTTTCGCGGGACGCCGTGGAAAGACGGGCCCGCATTCCGGCGGTCCACGCACCGCGGACGCTGAACTTGTTGGGGAAGTGCAACACCGTCAGGCTCTGGAACAGATCGTAGGCCGTTCCGTGGTCCCAGCTGATCTTCGGCGTCGTCATGGTCTTCCCGTCCTCCGCCGGCCGCATACAGGGATCTAACTTAGCCGGCTGTCGAAGTTAGATATATATCTTACACGACTTGGCATCCAAGTCAAGCCCGAATCGCGCAGTCCCGGACCGCTGGGGGTGAGACAACGGAGGGAAGGTCCTTGAGAGGGATCTTGCTTCTGCTAGTCGCTGCGAGCGATCGGCGTGCTACGACGCGAGCCGGCCGAGTACGGACACATGACGCGCGGCCGCGGGATCTACACGCGCGGACCGACGACATTCCTCGAGCCCGGCCGCGCTGAATCCGGCGGTCTTGCGCTACGGTCGATGCAGCAGGCCCCAGACGGGGAACGCGTCGCCGGGAGCGGCCGCCGTCACGACCACCCCGAAGCCGAGATGCTCGTAGAGCGCGAGGTTCTTCGCTTCGGTTGTCTCGAGATAGCAGGGGATGCCCTCCGTGTCGAGACGCCGGAGGATCGGCCGGACGAGCCGGCCGCCACGACCCCGCCCCTGAACCGATGGATCGACCGCAAGGATCGCCAACACCGCGTGGGGAATCGGAACGCGTTCCTCCCTCAGGCGGTCGAGGCGCTCGGAGAGCCGGACCATCCGGGCGATCGAATCCTGTCCCGCGTGGCGCAACAGACGCAGGCCACCCACCCGCATCTGACGCCAAGGCGTCATCGATGCCTCCGCGCTTCGGATCCAGACCGCGACGTCGCGACATTCTCCGGATGTCGTGTAGGCCTCCCCGTAGCGGAATCCGTAGCCGATCCGCACCCGGAACAGCTCGAACGCCTGGTGGGCACGCTTGCCGGCATCCGGGAAGAAATGGACAACGTGGGGAGTGTGAACGCAGGCACGTGCTGCCACCGCGGCAGCACGGTCGAGGTTGTCCCTTCCCAGTTGGATGAGTCCGTGGATCGTCGTTGCTGGCATGGCACTGGAGTATAGAAGATCTCCCGAGCCGGCCGCGACGTGGGGGGCGCCGACGTCTTGGCGGAAGCCGGAGGTGCTGAGCGGTGCGTCTGCTCCGTTCTCTACCTCGGTATTCGCTGGACCGAGGACCCGGCTTCCTTCGACCGCGGTTGCTCCTTATACTTTCGTGCGGGCTGCATGGCCCGCGGAGAAGATGGATCGATCGGAGTGCGGAAAAACCGCAAGGAGGTAGCCATGCCGGTCCAGAGGCTCAAGGCGTTCCTCGACGAGAACGGCATCAAGCACGTCGCTATCCAACACTCCCCCAGCTTCACGGCCCAGGAGGTCGCGGCATCCGCCCACATCCCGGGCAAGGCACTCGCGAAGACGGTGATGGTCAAGGTCGACGACAAGATGGCGATGGCCGTGGTCCCCGCCTCCCACCGGATCGATTTCGATCGGCTGCGGGAGGTCGCGGGGGCCTCACAGGTGGAGCTGGCGACCGAGGACGAGTTCAAGGGGTTCTTCCCGGCGTGCGACGTCGGCGCGATGCCGCCGTTCGGGAACCTCTACGACATGGCGGTCTACGCCGCCGAAGCCCTCGCCGAGGACGAGGAGATCGCGTTCAGTGCCGGGAGTCATGCGGAGCTCATCCGGTTGTCCTACGCGGACTACCGGCGCCTCGTCAGCCCCGCGACGGGGACGTTCTCGCGCCGCGTTCCCTGACCTACGGCGCGGTCTCGACGAGCGAGGAGGTCGCCGGGTTCGTGTCGGACGGTGCGCGGGAACGCCTGCGGACCACGGATCTTGAGCGACGCGATCTCGACACGGTGATGGAGCTTCTGTCGGATCAGATGGGAGACCTTTCCGAGTTCACCGTGGAGGAGCGCTCACCGAAGCGCCTCCGGATCCGCGTCACCCGATGCTCTTTCGCCGAGGAGATGCGGCGCCTCGACGCCTCCGACATCGGGGAGGCCCACCATTGCGCCTACGATCAGGGCTTCTGCGAGGGACTGAATCCGACGATTCGCTTCACCCGCACCAAGACCCTGATGGCCGGCGACGACTGCTGTAACCACACCTACGTGCTCGCAGACGAAGCTTTGTAGCCTAGGGATCGCCGTCCCTTCGCCCACACAACTCTGACACGGGTCCGTAGGATCTGGTTCACCGGCGGGAGCTAGTCTTCGTGCAGCTTCAGACCACAGGAGGTCGATCATGAAGAAGACACGAAAGGTACTCCCGCTGATTGCGCTGGTCGCCGTCGCTGCCGCGTTTGCGGTGCTCGCCCAGACGACGGCCGAGACCGGGGTCGCGGAGGAGACGGTCTCGAATTCGAACCTGCAGCTCCTCGTCCTCGTCAACCAGATGGCGCTCTCCGACGAGCAGACCACCGCGCTTCGGGACGCTCTGAAAGGGATCCTCGACGAACACGTGGCGGTGGAGACGACGATCGCCGAGCAGCGTGCTGCCTTCAAACACGAGATGATCGCGTTCGATGGGACGTCCGACGAACTCGAGGCGCTCCTGGAGACGCACCGAACCGCGCTCTACGACCTGCGAGAGGCGTTCGAAGACGGCCGTGACGCGGCGATCGAGGCGATCGAAGGGACGCTGACCTACGAGCAGGGGGAGCTGCTCCTGCAACGAATGCCCCTTCTCTCCGCACGAATGGTGGGTTCTCGTCGACTGGCGGACGCGGAAGGCGAAGCCTGCGCGTCGCGGACTCTCGGACGGGGCATGGGTGCCCAGTTCGGTCGGTCGTCCCCGATGCTCGGGCACGGCCGGGCCGGGGCACGATTCGGCGCTCCGGGCGGGTCCCACACCGGCCTTGCGTCACAGCGGATGGCGGGTGACGCACGCGGGCGATTCGCCTCTCGGCAGGGACACGGACTCCAGATCCTGGAGGATCTGGTCGAGGTGCTCGAGCTGAAGATGCAGTAAGTGCCGAGCCTCATTGCTTTCCTCTTGTCGGCCGCCGTTCGCTCCGCGGGCGGCGGCCTTCTTCACAGATGCTGCAGTCGGCACCGATCAAGACGGGGACGTGCTTGACGCAGAGAATTGCGAGGCGATAGATTCTCGCAGGTGGTGAGCGCGGATCGTGGCCCGCTTGGGGGTGGGGATGGAGCCGGTGGACGGCCTCGCGGAACGGATCGTGGACCTGGTGGGAGAGCTCCTCGAGTTCGCAGACATCGAAGGACTCGCTGCATTCGCCGTCTCCGAACTCGCTCAACTCGCGCAATCTCCGGTGGCCCTTTTCTACGTGGCGGATCCACGTCTTTCCGAGCATCGCTTCGCACAGGTCGGGTTTCCTGACGACGACGCGGCGACGTTGGAGCGGCACAGTCCGGAGTGGCTTGGGCGGTTCGTCGACGGGAGTGCATTCCTCGCCGCCGCTGCGTCGAGCGCCGGGACCCCCAGGAGGATTGCGCTGCATCCACTCCTCGTTGGGGATCGGACCATCGGACTGGTCGGAACGTCACCGCGCGAAGGCTCGCCGGCCCCGGCTCCAGACCTCTGGCAAGGCCTCCTCAAGACGGTGGCGCGGGTCGTCGATCGGCTCGCCGAACGCCGGCTCGCCGAGCGCCGGTTGTCACACCTCAACGCGTACTTCACCGTGAGCTCCATGCTGGCCGAGTCGGTCGATCTCGCCGATCTTCTGGAGATCGCGCTCTACAGCTCGATGGAGACCGTCTCGGCGGAAGCGGCGTCCATTCTCCTCCTGGATGATGCCAAGGAGTCCCTTCAGTTCTACTGCGTCGAGGGCCCGGCGAAGCCGGTGCTCGGCGGTTCGAGCTTCCCCGCAGATGCAGGGGTGGCCGGGCGCGTCCTGCAGACGCTGGAGGCGGAGATCGTCAACGACGTCGAGTGTGACTCTCGATTCTATGCGGGGATCGACCAGCGGAGCGGCTTTCACACCCGCAACATGGTCGTCGTTCCCCTGGTCGCCGCGGAAGAGCGTGTGGGCGTCCTGGAGGTCCTCAACAAGGCGGACGGCGGTCCGTTCACCGTGGAGGAGCGCCGGCTGCTCGTTTCGATCGCTGAGGAGGTTGCCTTCGCGATCCGAAACGCCACCCTGTTCGACTACGTTGTCAACACGTACTGCAAGCGCCGTCAAGGACAGAACTCGTGCAAGGGGTGCGAGCGCCCGCTGGGCGCCTGGACGCCCTGCATGAGGTATCGTGAGTTCGTTCCCTGAGCTGCGAGCGGGATCGATCCTCGATCGCGTCATATCGGGACCGGGCTGCGCAAGCTCACGGCCGGACACCCCTTGAAGACCGCTCCGGTCTGAGGCATGCTGCTATCCATCCGACGTGCGAGTGAGGAGATCCGCATGCTTGTGGGGAAGAAGGTCATCCTGAGGCCGTTCCGTGCCGGGGACCTGGAGGGGCTCCACGACCTGACGGCCGACGTTCGCAAGGCCGGAGAGTTCTGGCCGCTCGGGATGGCGTCGGAGCAGAAGATGCTCGAGCAGTTCGAGGAGAACGGCTGGTGGACCGACGACTGCGGTCGACTGTTGATCACCGATCGCGCCGGTCGGCGACTGGGGATGATCATCTACTACCAGGCCTCGCACAGCTACCAGGGCCTGGAGCTCGGCTACCGCATCTTCCAGCCCGCGGATCGTGGGAAGGGGCTGATGGGCGAGGCGATCCCCCTCGTCGTCGCGTATCTGTTCGCCACCAGGCACGTCGAGCGGATCCAACTGGTCATCGAGTCGGAAAACGATGCGTCGTGCAAGCTTGCCGAGACGTGCGGATTCACGCGTGAAGGGATGCTGCGCAGGGCCCACTACAACTGGGGAACGTTCCACGACCTCGCGGTGTACGCGGTCCTCCGCCCGGAGGCGACGCCGCTCACCGAGCTGCTCGCCCCGCTCTAGCGGCTGCGCTTGAGATGAGACGCCTGCGCCCCCCTGACCGAGACGAGATCCTCACCGGACCGGCGCTGCTCACGATGGTCCGCATCGGCGGCCCCGCCGTTCTCTCCTCGTTGCTGTTCACGTTGTACAACCTTGCGGACGCATTCTGGATCGGACACCTGCCCGGCGAACAGGCCGGCGCAGTGGTCGCGGGGATCCAGGTCTCCTGGCCGCTCGTCTGGTTCCTCATCTCGCTCGTCGCCGGGTTCGGCGGCGCCGCGGTCTCGGCGCTGGTCGCCCAGTACATCGGCGCCGGCCGCCCACGGGAGGCCAACGAGGCGCTCAATCAGCTTCTGACCGTCGCGCTGATCTCCGGCGTCATGCTCGGGATCTCCGGGTATCTTGTGTCGCCGTGGCTCCTCTCGGTGCTCGTGGTGCAGCCGGCGATCGCCGAGCAGGCGTCGACCTACCTGCGGGTGGTCTTCCTCGGTCTGCCGACGATGCTCATCCCCGGCCTCTTCTACTTCGCGTTCTCCTCCACCGGAGACACGGTCACCCCGCTCCTGGTGAACGGCGCCGGGATCCTTCTGAATATGCTCCTCGACCCGGTGCTCGTCCTGGGATGGGGGCCGATCCCGCAGATGGGGATCCTCGGGGCGGCGTACGCCACGGTCGCCTCGCAAGGGGTGGCCTCGATCCTGTTCCTCCTCCTCTTCCGCCGCGGCAAGGGGGTGCTCCGCCTCGACCTTCGAGCGATGCGGCTCCGCTGGAGCTGGATGCTCGCCGCGATGCGGATCGGGCTCCCGGCGGCGATCGGTCAGTCCAGCGTGTCGCTGGGGTTCGTGATCGTCATGGGAGTGATCGGGCGGCTCTCCAACGCGGAGGTCGCGCTCGCCGGCTACGGGATCGCGGATCGCGTCTTCGGGATCCTGTTCATCGTCACGGAGGGATTGGGGATCGGCCTCACCACGATGATCGGACAGGCGCTCGGCGCGGGGCGGATGTCCCGGGCGAAGGAGCTGCTGCGGAAGGGCTTGGGGCTGCTGTTCGTCATCGTGATCGCCGAGGCGGCGATCCTCTGGTTGGGTCGCTCGGCGATCATCGCGGTCTTCATTCCGGGACGCGAGGACGTGATCCGGGAGGGAGCGCGGTTCATCGAGATCTTCGCGGTGGGGATGCCGTTCCTTAGCGCGTTCCTCACCGCTGAGGCCGTCTATCGCGGTGCGGGTCACAACGTGCCGACGATGGTCCTGTCGATCCTCCGCCTGTGGGTGCTCCGAATCCCCTTGTCCTACCTGTTGGCGTTTCCACTTGGCCTCCAGTCGACCGGAGTCTGGCTGGGGATGTCGTTGAGCAATGTGGTCTCGGGGCTCCTTGCCCTGGGACTCCTCGCCAGCCGCCGGTGGCAGCGCTCCGTGGTAGCCCCGGCCCCGGAGGATCCGTCGGGAGCGTGAGCTAGGAGGGACGTGCGTCCGCGGCGTCGGCGTCGACAGCCTTCTCCTCGTCTTTCAGGGACTTGGCGGTGCTCTCCACCCGCAGGACGGCGGGGACGAACAGCGCGGCGATCCCCATTGCAGTGGAGGCGAAGCCGGCGAGCAGGTACCAGAGCTGAATTCCGAACCGGTCGGCGACCGGTCCCGCGACGGCGAGGCCGAGTGGGGACATCGCCTGCGCCCCGCTGAGCACGAGCGCGAAGACGCGGCCCTGCATCGCGTGGGGGACCGTCGTCTGGAGGGTCGCCATGATCGAGCCGTTGAAGATCGGATTCATCAGCCCCGCGAACAGGGCCGCGCCGACGGCGAGCCAGAACAGGTGCGCCGGAGTGAAGCCGAGGACGGCGATCCCGATCCCCTGCAGAGCGAGCGCCAGCATCCCGGTGACGATCCGTCGCTTGAAGCCTCCCCACGCGGCGAGCAGCAGGCCGCCGCCGATCAACCCGATCCCCCACATCGCCTGAATCGTCGCCAGTTGCAGCGCCCCGCCCCCGAAGTGGTTCTTGACGTAGATCGGCATCAGCGAGAACGCAGGAACGGCGAGGAGGTTGAGGATCGTGGCGATGGCGATGATCACCAGGAGCCCGCTTCGATGCCAGAGGAATCGGAGGCCTTCCACGACGTCCCGCAGGAGGTGCGGACG
>Ga0272442_10012699_pt1 | contig 10143 bp, 12 predicted proteins | sample SSMForm2O_FD_200262 | JGI IMG/M metagenome (GOLD analysis project Ga0272442, IMG submission 200262) | Marine sediment archaeal communities from Little Sippewissett salt marsh, Falmouth, MA, United States - SSM-Form-2O | ecosystem: Environmental > Aquatic > Marine > Wetlands > Sediment ... | reverse complement strand
ATCCTTCAGGGCAAGAGACAAGAGAATCAATCAAAAGTAAATAAGCTTACTATAGATATAAGAACTCTTGAAAAGCATGAAAAACAATTATTCAAAGATATGAAGAAGAAAAAAGCAGATACTAACAAAGCAGAAAAACAACTTAAAGAGATTGATAAGAAAATAGAGAGCAAGAAGAAATATTTCAATAACAAGTCTAAAAAGTTATCTGAAAAAGATTCTGAACTAAAATCAAGAGAGAATAGAATAGCAAAAACAGAAAAAGAAATTAAAGAAAGACTAAAAAGTATCAAACTAAAAGAAGAAGAAATTAACCAAAAGCTTAAAGAAATCTCTAGCGATTATAAGAAAGTAAAAAAAGTAAGAGAATATGAAGAAGAAATTGATGAGTTACAAGATAAATTAAAAGATTTAAAGAAAAAACCAATAAAAGTTCCTGAAGCAAAACCTAAAGTAAAACAAGAAGAGATTGTTGTTACTAAAGTTAAAGAAGTTGAGAATCATGAAGAACTTGATAATCTTATTAAACTTGCTAGGACAATGGCAAAGAATAAGAAGATACAAGAAGCATCATATACATATAGACAACTTAGAAAATTATTTTACAAAAGTAATTTTATTGATGAATCAGAAAGAATAAAATATTACAATAAAATTAAAGATCTTTATGCTGAGTTATATACTGCTTCTTTAAAATAAGATTTATTTTATATTCTTTTCATAGAAATACTTGATATATACAAATACAAATATAACAAAAAGTATCCATGACGCATTTGAATGAAACATATTCAACGCAAAATCTGCAGAATGTCTTGCTCCAATATACATTAATGTGAATAATCTAAGTACATTAAGCAAGAATGTGATAAATAATCCAACTAAAAACCATATAAATAACTTTGCTCGTGATTTAAAATTGTTCCATTCTAAGAATAAAATTATCAAGAATAATCCGGTAAATAGAGTCATAGACTCTATGCCAGAACAAGCAATACCTATATCAACACCAAAGTTTTCAGAAGATAAACTAATACCTTTTTGTGTTGCATAAGGATCAAATGATTTTGTTATGAAAAAATAAACCGCTTTTGTTGATAGATCAGCTATTGCATTGCCATTAAATCTCAATATCAATGATACCAGAAAAAATAAGATTATTATCATGATCAGAAAAAACAAGTCTTGTTTAAAAGTCATAAAAAAATCTCTTCCAAATACTGCCATAATCAATAAGACAATCACCAACAAATATAGTAATGTACTAAAAAGAACAACAAAAAACAGATTAGATATCATTAATGATTTTGACAAGAAAGTAAGATAAAAATACAATATAAAACAAAAATAAGCCAATACAATAAATAATAATGAACTAAGATAATCAGTTTTATAGGAATATAGATTTAGTTTATTCTTTCTCGAATAAACAAAAACAACCCCAGATAATATCAAGAAGAAATAAAACATTGTGTTTGTAAAATAAAAATTTCTTGAAAGATTAAGAAAGTCTGCCAATATGTTTGAACAGAAATGTAATAATAAAACTAAGAACAAAAAAATATATACTCTGACCATTACATCTTTTTTAAATTTCATAAATTAGTATAGCCCACATAGTATTTATAAAATTAATGAAAGAAAATATGAACTGCATCACCAAAAAGCTTATAAAACTAATATTCATCCATAGAATTATGACATATGTAAGATGTGCTAGATGTAAAAAAGAGATGCCGATGGATGATCTTAGAATGGATCGTAGTGGTAACTATCTAGTTTGTCCTGAATGTTATGCTCAGATGCAATCTGAAATCAATGCAGAAATTCCAGCAGACATCAAAAAGAAAACACACAAAAAAGACGGCATGTTTTCTAAGTTATTCTCATTCTTTCTGAAGAAAAACGAGAAAAAGCCAGTTTTTGAGATTGTTAGTGAAAATCCTGATGACGATAGTGAAGAGACAAAACCTATTGTTGTAAAGGATCAACCATTGCCTGAGAAAGAAAAGAAAAAACCTGAAAAAATAAAATTCATCTGTAATAGATGTAAATACAAGTTTAAACTAAAAGAAGACACAAGAATAAATCATTGTTTAATGTGTGGAAGTAAAGATATTGAACCTTATCAAGAACTTGATGCTAACACAATACTTAATTCTGTAGATTAACTACTCCATCCAGGTAACACTATTTTAAAAAGATCAAAGTATTATTTTCAATATAGACAAAGGTATAACAAAAATGGAAAAAAATCAAGCAATTATACTGGTAATAAATATAATATTAATACTTACTTTTCTTTATATTGCAACTGATAAGTTTATTGATTCAGGTATAACTGCAAGTTCAATATATCAAGGAACTCAATATAATGGCTATTGTATATTAATTGATAAGCAATCAAATACTAAAAATGAATTATCTATTGATATGTGCTGTAAAGCAATACGTACTTGTGATGCTAAGCTGATTGAAGAGCATTATGAATGCAGTAATGACTATTATCATTATATTTTTGATAAAATGACATTTGAGCAATGTAACTAAATAAAATGAATAAAAAATTTAGATTATTGTGGAGCTTAAAAACAACCTTTATTTTAGTTTCACTTATTTTAGTTACTGTTTTTGCAAGTACAACAACAAAAACAATAAATTATGATGACGGATCTAATGAAGATTATTATGATGAACAAACAAACACAATATATTTATCAAAAATGCCGTTAAAAGATAAAATAACACAGATGATAATCGTGAATCACGTAGGATTTTTACAAGATTATTATAAAGAAAATAAATTTGGAGGAGTTTATATTGTAAAAGCTGAAACAAAAACAGAATTTCAAGATATAGTTTCATTTTATAATTGCAACGACTGCGTTCCTATGTTCATTTCAGTTGATCTTGAAGGCAGATATTCAAATCCATTCTCGAATATTCAAGAATTTTCTTGCTTGAGCGAAATAAAAAGTAATGATGCAGCATATGCTCTAGGTGATGAACAAGGAAAATTGCTTTCTGAACTTGGAATTAATATAATTTATTCGCCTGTTCTTGATCTCGAAGATAATATATGGCATTGCAGAAATTTTGAACATTTCAAAAACAATCCTGAAGAACTAGCAAATGTCGCAATATCCTATCTTCAAGGATTGCACAAGAATAATATTATTGCAATTGCAAAACATTATCCGGGTAAAACATTAAAAGGAGATGATTTGCATAAAGGATTAGTCTATGTGGATGTTAGTGATGATGACCTTGTTCCTTTTGAAAAGATAAAGAATTATGCTGATGGAATAATGGTAACACATAGTGTAAGTACAGGCAAAATAGAATCATATAATAAGCCGTGTAGTATTTCAAAAGATGTAATTAATCAATTGGATTATGATGGGTTAATTGTTGCCGATGATATTGGTATGACAGGATTAGAGCAATACTATATCAATAATAATATTGAAGTTGGACAAAGTTATATTGATGTTATTAATGCAGGAAATAATCTGATCATCTATTTTGATTTAGATACCAAAAACATGGACAATATGATAAAGATTATAATGAATGCTGTTGAAAATAATGAGATTAGCATAAAAACTATAAATGATAATATTAAAAAAATATTAGAACAAAAAAATATTAAGGTTGTTGAATAATGGCAGATCTAAAATTATCAAAAGTTAAATTCAAGATAACATATACTGGAGATTTTGATTTAAAGCATCTCTATAATATGATCTATGATTGGCTAAGAGCAAATGATTGGAAATCAATGAAAGGCGATGATGATGCTGACCAATGTGAAATATTATACCGACAAAATGATCTTGCTGGCGGTTTACAAGAACATCACATATGGTGGAGATTAAAAAAAGAACCAAAAGACGGACCAGAATACAAATATGACTTAAATATTAATTTTCAAACAGTAGCATTACAAAAAAAAGAGATTGTATACAAAGGAAAGAAGATTCAAGCAGATAGTGGAGAAGTTGGAATAGAAATCACATGCAATCTAATATTTAATCCTGCTGAAGAAGGCAAATGGGATACAGGCATAATGAAACGATTTTATTCATTTTATATTGACTTGAAGAAAAAACAAATCGATGCTGCGTGGGATAATATGTATATGGAACTTTATTATCTTCAAGCACACATAAAACAATACTTGAACTTAAGACAATTTATACCAGCACCAGAAGTTGAATTGTTCCATCCAAGTAAAGAATATTCGCACTAAGAGAGGTTGATACAATGAAAAGACGAGGAAGACCACTAGGATCACCAATAAGGCAAAACGTAGTTGATTTACTAGCAGTTTTAGGAGAAGCTTATGCTTATCAGATATATAAGCACTATATTAAAATTTTTCCTAAGGTTACTATGAGATCCGTATACTATCAATTGCAAAAAGGTTTAGAAACTGGTGAGTTCATCATAAAAAAAGTAGAAAAAGAAAAAGGCAATTATTCTTGGGGTAGCTATGCTGAAAAGACTTATTATGCTCTTGGAAGAAAAGCTAAAGCTAGAAAGAATGAATTGGTGAAGGAATATTTCAAATCAAAAAAAAATAAATAAAATTAAACATCTTTTAAACCATCTGTAGTAACATGAAATATTGCTTCCCCATCAGGTAAGTTAGGACTATCTACAAGCTTTGCAACTCTACTATTTTTCTTACCTTTTCTCAAATAAATTCTAAATGCAGAATTATGTCCTACAATATGTCCGCCAATTGCTTCTGTTGGATCACCAAAGAACTGATCAGGTTTTGCCATTACTTGATTTGTTACATAAACAACGACATTATGCATATCTGCTAATTTGCTTAATGTATGCATATGTTTGTTTAATTTCTGTTGTCTTTCTGCAAGTGAACCTCTACCAACAAATTCAGCTCTGAAATGTGCTGTTAATGAGTCTACAATCACAAGCTTTACATTAAGACCTTCTTTTTTTATTAAATCCTCAACCTTTTCTGCAATTAGCATTTGATGATCGCTATTATAGGCTTTAGCAACCTTGATGTTTTGCAAAACTTCTTCTGGGTCAAGACCTTTACCTTTAGCCATCTCAACAATTCTTTCAGGCCTAAAAGTATTTTCTGTATCTATGTATACGACAATACCATCAGCACCACCTTCTTCTATAGGCAATTGTGCGTTTATAGCTAGTTGATGAGCTATCTGTGTTTTTGCACTACCATACTGACCAAAACATTCTGTTATGACACCAGTTTCAAAACCACCAGCCAATAATTCATCAAATTGCTTTACTGATGTTGAAATCTTAATAACATTATTTCTTTTTTCTAATAATGTTGTTGCTGATTCAAAACCCATATCCAAATTAGATCTTGCAGCACCAATAAGTTTTTTTGCAACAGCATCTGACATCCCTGTAAGTTCTGATAATTCTGAAGGTGATGCTACTGCAATACTCATCAGATCAGTATAACCTACCATCTCTAACTTTTCGAGAGTAGCAGGTCCAACACCTGGTAAATCTTTCACACTCATTTCGTTTTCCATTGTTTATCACCTCTACTCAAGCTCAGGCAATGCTTCACCAGCACTGCCTTGTTTTAATAACAAATATTCATACGCTTTATTAAGAACTAATTGCGCTTTTGGAATATCATTTAGTCTTAGACTATTTGTTGATTTCCATTCGCCGTTCTTATCTTTATATCTTCTCTCAAAAGAAAGAGTCTTGTAACTTGATTCTTTACCAGAATCATCAATCGCTACATTATTCCATACTGTAACGAATATTGCACCTGCACTGAATCTTTTTTCAGGCAAATGATTTTGTTTTGTATTTAGTTTTGAATTCATTTTTCATACCCCTTGCTTTCGCTTTTTTTTCAGCATCTTATCATAGCATGTCGCATCCAAGATGTGGAGTTTTCGATTGTAGGCCCTTAAGCCCTGAGACTAGAGAATCCTGGGTTGTTTATATAGTTTAGTGAGAAATGTCCAGTGGTGTCTAGTGGGTTATATATTATTTAGAACACTAAAACAAAAACTAAAGCACATAATAATATCAATGCTAAGAATTTCTCAGTTGCAGAATTTGTTCTAATAAATCCTGATAAATGCAATCTAGAAAAAGGATGCAAAAAATTAATACCTTGTAATGTCATACCGTCTGCAAGTAGGTGACTAAAATAGCCTACTAAAAATAAACTAGCATAAGGTAAGTATTGTTTAAAGAAATACATAAAAACAACATAAACTAAAGCAATACACCAAATACTATGAAAAAAACCTCTGTGTTTAGATAATTTTGAAAAAACATTTGTATTTAGTCTTTGATTAATATAACTTCTTGGCTGATCAATATCAGGAAAAATACTACCAACTAAAATCAAAGGAAAAGCAATATAAGGACTTATATTAAAAGGAAAAAGAAATAATGCAATCAATGCTGCAAATAATAAATGCGTATAATACATCATTTTTAGATCTTTTGTAAACTTTCAATATGCTTCATCTCCTCATCAGGATCAGCATCAGTAATAAAGTTAGCTGTTAATTCAACTTTATCACTCTGATAGTTTTTGTTTACCTTACCACCTATCACCACTAGTTTCCCCACCATAGTAGGAAGATTTTCCAATCCTATCTTATCAATCTGATTCTTCCACAATGTAACTCTAATTACATCAGTACCATCATCAACAAGTATTGATGAAACATAAGATTCAATCGGTTGAACAAGATTATGGTCATCACAATAAAATCCATTTTCTTTTTCATAAACTTTATGTCGACAATGCGGACATAATTTGAAGTATATAGGATCAAATGCATTAACAACAACGCCATTAATCTTTGCATAAGAACCAACATGATCTAATTTTATATCTTTAACATAATATCTGACATAATTATTTTGAGTTTTTTGAGGTAATGGTTTTGCTTCAACTGTAATGCCTTCAGGATTCAAATCAATTGAAACCGAATTTGTTGAATGTAATTCTAAAACACCATTATTTTTTCTGACATAAAGACCTTTAATATCTGCAATATCATCAACCTTTGCGTCATTCAATAAATCAACAGCATCATTCCATAGAACAACTCTTATATTGCCTGATTCATCGCCAATAACAAAAGATCTTAGTTTACCTTGTCTTGCACTTACTTTAAATTCTCTTGTATCATAAATCCTTAATATTTTTGCAATAATAGAAACATTTCTTAGACCTTCTGCAATATTACTTATCTTTATAGATTTTGAAGATAAATCAACAAGTTTAACACCTAGTTCATTTGCAACAATATAAGCTGCACCTTCTTTTGACACAAGGCCTGATAAAACATCTATCTTTGCTTGAATCTTATCATTTATGTCATTGTCATTCAATGATGTGTTTTCTTGAATTTTCTCGACGATTTGTTCATAAGACATATTAATCATATAAGAGATAGAACTTCAAGTTACTTTAAAAAAATTACGGTAAGCTGAAAGACAAATGTTTATAAATAGACCTATTTATTAGGATTCGGTTTCCTTAATTGGAACAGATAGACATAAATTGTTTAGGTGATAACTAAAATGAAATTTCAAAGACCTAATGCGCCGATTAAAGAAGGCGATATTGTTGAAGTTACAATTGAAAATGTCGGAGAAAAAGGCGATGGCATTGCAAGAGTCAATGGCTTTGTTGTTTTTGTACCAAATGCACACCAGGACGAAACTATTAAAGTAAAAATAACAAGAGTTCTGAAAAAATATGCATTTAGTGAACGAGTTGAAGAATAATTCTCATAATTCCTAAATTTATTATTTTAAATTTTTTTTTATTTTTTTAAGAAATGATTGTTAATTCATCTACGTCTTTATCATTAAATAGGTCTTCTATCATATCAAGTTTATCAAACTTTAATGAATAAACTCTTATACCATATTGTTGGCATGTTTTTGAAGCAATCGGATCAAAAGGATAATGACCGCTTGAAACAATTGTACTACCCATAAGTTCAAGATATTCATCCCATGATAATCTTTTCAAAGGCTTTGCATCATCATACTTTTTAGGATCTTTATCATAAACATAATCAACATCTGTTAGATTAAATATTTTCTTTTCCTTAAATGCAATCGCTGCTTGAACAGCATTATAATCACTTGTATAACCCGGAGTTTTGCCAAAATATAACAGGATATTTTTCTTGCTTTCCTTAAATTCTTTTATTAGGTTTTGGTCTAATGTATTTATTGTATCAAATACCATACCTTTAAAAAAATTAGATAAGAATTCTACATTAAGCCTTATTGATGTTAAACCCATATTATCATAATCAGTTCTTACAAGATCAAGCTCATGCTTCCTCAATTCATGCACATATAATCTAGATATCTTACCACCACCTATAATGATGACAAATTTTTGATCATAAGATTTTAATAGTTTTTTGAATCTAATAAGAAAATCTGAATTAAACTCAAGATTATCCTTAAATAATGTTGAACCACCTAGAGATATTATCTTTACCATTTTTTATTCTTTCAAAAATACTTCCACCATTACTGCAAATGCTTGTCTTGTTATCAATACACCGATTGTTACACCAGCCATTGTTGTTAATGCAAATCCTTTTAACAAACCTGCACCAGCTATTAGTAATGGGAACATTGCTACGATTGTTGTAAGATAAGCACCAAAAATAATAAAGAATGCTCTCTTAATCTTTTCTTTCCAACCCACAGCAACAATTTCTTGCTTACTTAGAGTTTCATCAGTAATAATAATCTGATCATCAACACCAGTACCAATAGCAACAATAATACCTGCGATTGCAACTAAATCAAGCTGCCAATTCATGTATACTGCTACACCTAATAAAATCAATAATTCTGACAACATAGTGATGATCATTGGTAAGCTTACCTTAAATGATTTGTATCTGAAAGATACGATTAATGTGACAGTAAGTATAGCAAACAATCCAACAAATAATGCGTTCATTAAGAATTCATCACCTAATACAGATGATACTTCTTCATAATTAACAACCTCTAATTGAACTGGGATAGAACCTGTACTTAATATTGTTTGTAATTTCAACATTTCATCAATTGCATCATCTCTTGCTAGTTGTGATGTTTTGCCAGCACCATAACCTGAAATAGAAACTTGGTTTGCATACCTATTGCCTTTTAATGAGGCTTGAATATTTAGTGATTCAATAACACTATCATCCAATAATAGCTCGAGCTTTTTATTAAGGTATTGATCTGATGCACTAAGCACATTACCATTTTCATCCATAGAAACAGTTTCTAGATCATTTGTTACCTCACCAAATCTTGCAGCTGCACTATCGCTTAATGTAATTGAGAACCTAAATCTGCATACATATGCTTCGTCTACATTATAACAACCTTCAACATACGAACAATCGCCAGTTCTACAAACACTTGTAATGTCATTATTATCTCCACTATAAACAACAATATCACCTATTTTTGCTTCAAACTTGCCCTGACTTTGAATTAGATCGAGCACATCCTGATTACTCTTACCAGCAATTGTAATCGAAATATATTCATTCTTTAATAAATCTGAAACAATTGCAACATCAACATCTTTTAATCCTAAACCATTAAGTCTATTATCTAGGTTTGTTCTGATCATTTCCATAGTGTCAGAATCTACATTTGTTTCAGGTTTTACTAATAATCTTGCACCGCCCGACACATCAAGACCTTTTTTGATGTTAGTTGATGGTGTTTGCATCACAATTAATCCTAAATCTTTTGTTCCATTGATTATCTTATTAGGAATATCTTTTGTAACATTTCTTGTTATATTAATTGTTGAATTAGTTTCATTATCAAATTCTTGAAATATTTCTTCGATTGTTATTGTTGTAAAATTCTGAATAACATAATTTGGCTGAGCTTCTAAGAAATAAACATCCTTATCTGTTTTTATCTTGACAACATCATCAGGTTGTATCTTAGATATTTGATTATAATAATCTAGTTCAGTTGTTATTTCAATATCATTTATTTCTTGTATCTGTTCAAGATCAGAATATTTATCAGATATTGGATTGAATATACCTGCTTGTTGCGCAGAACTATTGTCTGCAACATTAAGTACAAGAACACCATTTG
>Ga0272442_10012697_pt1 | contig 10144 bp, 6 predicted proteins | sample SSMForm2O_FD_200262 | JGI IMG/M metagenome (GOLD analysis project Ga0272442, IMG submission 200262) | Marine sediment archaeal communities from Little Sippewissett salt marsh, Falmouth, MA, United States - SSM-Form-2O | ecosystem: Environmental > Aquatic > Marine > Wetlands > Sediment ... | reverse complement strand
TCGATCAGCGGACCGTGGCGGGACAGTTTGATGTCGAGCGTAATGTCATCGGCGTCCTTGACCTTGATGGTCTCCTGCTTCACCCGGAGCTTCTCCCACCGGCCCTGGTACTCGACTTCCAGCGGGTTGTCCGGGTTGATTTTTTCGATATAGAAATCGGTGTCGTCCACCATGGTGTTGGTGAAACCCCAGGCGACGTGGTCGTTGGCGCCCACCACCACCACCGGGATCCCGGCGATCAGCACCCCGGACACGTTTCCCTCGGGCGTGTTGAGGTGCGCCTCGTACCACACCCCCGGCATCGAGTGCCCCAGGTGCATGTCGTCGGCCAGGATCGGCTTGCCGGTCTTGGACTTCTTGCCGGATATCACCCAGTTGTTGCTGCCGCCCAGGCTCCCGGTGCCCAGGACCTCCGCGGCCTCGCCGGCGGTCTTGATGAACTCTGCGCCCATCCCGGCGGTGATCACCGGATACCCCTCGGGATAGTTGATCAGGATCTCGGCGGCCAGCTCCTCCCCCACTTTCTCAACCACCCGGGCCCAGACCAGCTCGATCTCGAAGGAAAAACTCAGACCCCAGGCCATGAAGTAGTACGACGCCATGCAGTCCGCAGGCTCCCAGGGCTCGGGCTCGTAGCCCAGGATGAAGAACTCCACCGGCAGGCCGGCATCGGGGTCATCCAGCCAGGCGTTGATCCCGGCGGCGTAGGCCTCCATGGCCACGGTCAATTCGGCGGGCAGGTCGCCGGCCAGATCCTCCAGCGACTTCTCCGCGGTGATCATCCGGAAGAACCGGTCCAGGGGCACCGCCTTCTCGCCGAGGACCTCGGCCATGCGCCCGCGGATGATCCGGCGGGTGAGGTCCATCTGGAAGAGCCGGTCCTGGGCGGTGGCGTAGCCGACGGCAAAGGCCGCGTCGGTTTCGGATTTGGAGTAAACGTGCGGCATGCCCCAGGAGTCGCGGATGATCTCGACTTCATGATCGATCCCCGCCACCACCCGCTCGCCGCAGTAGTCGGGCAGCGTCGAGCGCAGGTAGAAGTAGACGACGGTCCCCGCCACCAGGATCAGGGCGGCCAGGACAATGAAGAACCACTTGACGATCTTTTTAGTCACGGGCGCTACAGCTCGTCCTCGGCCAGGACCACCAGGGAATCGAACTCGCTGATGGAGAACACCTGGTCCTTGGGCGGATTCAGCTTGACGCCGAAGTTCTTATCCAGGTCGTTGGCGAACCGGCCCAGCCGGATCCCCAGGCAGATCTCGTCGCGCTTGCAAACCTGGGCCAGGATGTCGGCGAAGGTGGCCTTGACCGGCAGGGTGTCGAAGTACAGCGGCGCGGGCTTGAGGTAGATCTCCGAGCCCTCCTCCGCGAACATGTCGTCATAGAGCTGCTTGATCTTGGGCTCCTCGGAGAGCTGGGCGAAGATCATGGTGATCAGCTTGTTGCTGATGATGAAGTCGTCCACGTTGGTCTGGGTGATCAGCTCCTGGTTCTCGGAGTTGAGCACCTGGGTGATAAGCTTGGTGCCCTTGTGCCGCTCGGGGTTGTCGCGGAGCATCTTGCGCATCAGGAGCAGGATGACCATGGTTTCCGAGTCGGTGCGCTCCGGCGAGGGATCGTCCTCGCTCTGCGAGAGGATGATCACGTTGTTGTAGTTGAAGGGGTCCACCGACACCAGGTCTTCCCAGGCCATGGGGTTCTTGTCGACCAGGCGGATCTTGAGCTTGGGGTTGGCCCTTTTTAAGCGCTCCACGTCGGCCTTGATGCTCAGCGAGGGGTGGTTGACCACGATGTCGATGCTGGAGCCCTCCAGCAGGTAGTCGGCGTATTCCCGGATCACGATCGAGGCCACGCTGTGCCAGCCCAGGACCAGCTCGCGCTCCAGTACGTGCTGGCGCGCCTTGTGGGTGTACCCGAAGTCCTTGGGCCGGGCCACCGGCTCCTTCTGGTAATCGATGGTCGAGTCGTCCTCGGCCAGGATCAGCACCTCGTCGTCCGCGTTGACCACCGCGTCCCGGGCCGGCCTCAGCTCCAGCTTGCCGTCGGCCCGGCGGATGCCCATGATCACCCCGTCGGGGAAGTGGTACAGCAGCTTGTAGAAGGGAATCTGCCCCCAGTCGGAGTTGTAGAAGTACATCTCCCCGCCGTCGAAGGAGAGGATCTCGTTGTAGACCACCGCCAGTCCGGAGGTCCGCGAGGTCTGCACCAGGATCTTGCCCAGGATGTCCCAGCTGTCGATGGTGGTGATCAGCTCGGACTCGAAGGTCTCCACCAGATCGCGGCTGCTCTCGTCGAAGAGCTCGGCCACGATGTTCAGCTCGTTGCTGCCGCCCTGGCAGCCGATCAGGGCCAGCACGGTCTTGATCACCCTGGCGTCGGAAAGCCGCTTGTCGTCGTCGGTGGATCCGTGCCCGCAGGAGGCCAGCACGATGGCCGACTTGGCCCGGTGGGCGTTGACCTTTTTTAAATTGGCCAGCGAAGAAGTCGAGCCGTTGCGGGTGACGATCTTGGTGGTCTTGGAATCGGTTATCAGGGTGAAGATCTCGTCGTCCATCTCCTCCTTGTCCACGTCGGCCAGGATCACCACGCTGGCCTTCTTTTCGCTCTCGTTGGCGATGATCAGCTCGCGGATTATGTCTATGACCCTCTCGTTCCACCCCAGGATCAAGGTCTGCCCGGCCTCGACCACTTTGCTGCGGCCCTTGCGGAAGCGGTGGATCATGCCCTCCAGTTGGGTGGTGATGAAAGCGATCAGCATGGAGAAGATCACCACCCCGATCATCCCGGCGACGATGATGGTGAACTTGAGCCAGGCGGAGGACTCGGTATCCACCCCCATGTTCCCCGGATCGGTCATCGCCAGGAACACCGACCAGATGTGGTTGAAGAAGTCCTCCAGGATGTCCACCCCGGGGAAGATCAGCAGGATGATCCAGCGGATGAACACCGCCACGACCAGGGAGGCGATGAACAGCACCAGGAGGCTGAGGAAGATGGACATGCCCCCCTTGGCCATGAAGTTCTCGAACTTGTAGCTGGCCTTGTCACGAAAGCGGGTAGTCAGCGCCATTGCTCTCCTCGAAAAGGAAAGGTTGTGACCGCCTAATTACTTACCGCATGACAGCTTGTAGGACAATTCGAATCGTTTTTTCTGACACAGCTCGTCGGTACAGATGACGAAATCGAACTTGAACTTCAGCTCGTATTTCTTCTTGGCCGACGCCTGGTAAGGCACCTCGAAGCGGTAGCGTTTGGGCTTTTTTACCGTCAGGTGCTTCATGCGCAGCTTGGCGTGCTCGAGCTTCAACCCCTCGGGCGTTTCGATGTCGACGATCACCGGCGCCTTCTCGGCGAATTTCCACACCTTGCCCACCGGCACGATCTCGAGCAGCAGCTTGCCCTTGAGCTTGCCGGCCTTGTCGATCGAGGTGCCGGCCAGAATCTTGTAGTTTTCCTTGGACTTTATAACCGAGGTGTCCGAACCGGTTTCCGCGCAGCAGGTCAGGCCCCACAACAAAAGCAGGGAAAGCACCAGGAATGTGGTCTTCGATTTCATCCGGTTCTCCTGGATAGACGCTTGTTTTTCCGGGGAATTCACAGAAATTCCCCGGTCAGGAACGGGTTGGTGCGCTTCTCGACCCCGACGGTGGTGGGCGGCCCGTGGCCGGGGTACAGGTCGGTGTCGTCGGGATGCACCAGGATCTTCTCGTCGGCCATCTTCTTCAGTACCTCGAAGGAACCCCCGGGCAGGTCGGTGCGCCCGATGGAGCCCTGGAAGATCAGGTCGCCCACCAGGATCTTCTTCTCCCCCTCGATCACCAGCGAGATGCTGCCGGGCGAGTGCCCGGGGGTATGCAGTACCGCAAGCCGCAGCGCGCCCACCTCGAGAACCTCGCCCTCCTCCACGGTGCGGTCGGCCGGCGGGGAGTCCTCCACCGTCAACCCGAAGAACCGGGCGTGCCCGGAGAGGTTGGTCAGCGCCTCGGCCTCCGCCGGGTGGATGATGATCTCCGCCGAGGTGGCCTTCTTCAGCTCGGCGTTGCCGCCCACGTGGTCGAAGTGGGCGTGGGTGTTGATGATCCACTTGCATACCAGCCCGTGCCGGTCCAGCGCGCTGCGGATGGCCCCCACGTGCCCCCCGGGGTCCACCACCGCCGCGACCTTGGAATCCGAGTCGCCCACGATGTAGCAGTTGGTCATGATCGGCCCGGTCTCCAGCGAATCGAACACCAGCATATTCAGGCTCCTTTACCCCGGACGCAGAGAGTAGCTTGGCTTTTACTGCCGGTCAACACCTGCTATCCTGCCACCCATGAAGGTCTGGGTACCGATTGCAGCGCTTTTCCTGTCGGCCTGCGGCGGCGAATCTTCCGGCCCGGTGCGGATCGATCTGGGCGGAATGGAGGTCACCGTAACGCCCTCGCCCGCCGGTATTCATATCCAGGACTCCGCCGGCCGGGTGCTGTTCGAAAGCCTGCCCGGCGGCGCCCCGGAGCGCGGTTCCCCGCCGCACGTCGCCCTGGCCATGCGTACGGCAGAAGCACAGTATGAGATGAAGTTCGGCTCCTTCCGCATCGAGGAGCCCAAGCCGGATCCCTGGCTGGGAATCGGAAAATTCGGCGGCATCCGGAAAAACGGAGACTCGGTAAGCTTCAATTTGATCAGCACCCGCGGCGACGAGGTCGGCACCGGCGGCATCTCCGCCGAGGCTGACGGCAAGCTGCGCATTCTCTTTCAGGCCGACGATGCCGCGGTAAACCGGTTGTCGGTTGCTTTTCACGCCGAGGCCGGCGAGCACTTTCTGGGGCTGGGCGGGCAGAGCTTCGACGTGGATCACCGCGGGCAGACCGTGCCGCTGTGGGTGCAGGAGGACGGCATCAGCAAGGTTACGACCGACGAGTACGACGACGCCTCCTGGTTCCTGGTGGGCCGGCGCCACAGCACCCACACGCCCCTGCCCATGCTGCTTGAAAGCCGCGGGGCGGCCCTGCTGCTGGACACGGTGTACCGGTCCATCTTCGCCCTGGGCTCGGAAGCCGAGGACGTCCTGCGCATCGAGGTCTGGGAGGGGGCTCTCGATCTGTACCTCTTCGACGGCCCACAGCCCAGACAGGCCCTGGAGCGGATGACCGCCCACGTGGGCCGGCCTCCGCTGCCGCCGGCCTTCGCCTTCGCTCCCTGGCTGGACGCACTCTACGGCCCGGCCAACGTCCGCCGGGTGGCCCAGAAGCTGCGCGACGAGGACATTCCCTGCTCGGTGATCTGGACCGAGGACTGGCGCGGCGGCCAGCCCGACGGCCTGGGCTACACCCTCGACGAGGACTGGCGGGTGGATCGCGACCTGTACCCCGACTTCGAAGCATTGGCCGACGACCTGCACAACCTTGGCTTCAAGTTCCTCACCTACAACAACACATTCCTCTCCGAAGGCGTGGACATCTGGGACGAGGTAGTCGCCGGCGGCTACGCCATCAAGGACCAAGCCGGCCAGCCCTACCTGTTCCAGTCGCCCAAGATGGAAAACGCCTCGCTGCTGGACCTCTCCAACCCCGACGCCCGAGAGTGGGCCCGGGGGGTCTACCGCGAGGGCCTGCTGCTGGGCGCCGACGGCTACATGGCCGACTACTGCGAGTGGCTGCCCACCGACGCGGTGCTCTTTTCCGGCGAGGACGCGCTTTCGGCCCACAACCTCTATCCGGTCGAATGCCAGCGTCTCAATCGCGAGCTGTTCGACGAGCTTTACGCCGAAGACGGCGTCGAGCGGCTTTTCTTCGTGCGCTCGGGCTACCTGGGCAGCCAGCCGCTGGTTTCGGTGTTCTGGGCCGGAGACCAGCAGACCGACTTCAGCCCGGGCGACGGCCTGCCCTCGGTGATTCCGATGGGCATCGGCCTGGGAATCGTCGGGATCCCCTTCTACGGGCACGACATCGGCGGCTACGCCGGCAACCTGGCCGAGGGCCCCACCACCAAGGAGCTCTGGTTCCGCTGGGCGTCTCTGGGCGCTTTGTCGCCGGTGATGCGCACCCACCACGGCAAGAACGCCTCAAAAAACTGGAACTGGGAGAGCGACGCCGAGACCACCGCCCACCTGCGCCGCTGGGCCAAGCTGCACATCCGCCTGTTCCCCTACCTGTATGCCCTGGCGCAGGAAGCCGTCGACACCGGCGTCCCCATGATGCGGCCGATGGCCCTGGAGCATCCCGGCTACGAGCCCGGCTGGACGCTCACCGATCAGTACTTGCTGGGAGACCGCATTTACGTCGCCCCGGTGGTGGAGAAGAGCGCCGTCACCCGGATCGTCCGGCTGCCCGGGGGCACCTATTATCCCCTGGAGGGCGGCCCGGCGGTGGCCATACCCGAAGGCGGCGGAAGCATCACTGTTGACGCGCCGATCGGCGAATGCCCCGCCTTCGTCCCCGCCGGCACTCTGCTGGTCCTGCTTTCCGGAGAAGTCGACACCCTGACCGGCGGAATCCCTTCAGACGACCGCGAGCTCTGGCTCTGGCCGGGAGGACAAAGCCGGCTGACCGAGGTCTCCGGCCTGGAATATTCCTGGGACGCCACCGGCCTCGACGGCCCGGTCACCAGCGCCGCCTACAACGGCCAGCCCCAGACGATCGAAAACAACACTGTGACCGTAACCGGTCCCGGCACCCTGACGGTCAACGACAATGCCGCCACACTGGAAATAGCCGGCGGCGCCCCCGACCGCCGGATCCTGATTCGATTTCACTGAACGGAAGGTTCTGCTATACTCCCCGCATGCACCGCAGTCTGGTGATTATGGGGTTGATGCTTGTGTGCCTGCCGGCCTTGGCCGGCGAGAAGACCGCGGTGGTGTACGACCGCAATTATCCCACCAGCAAACGTAAGGCTCCCTGCGAAATGAGGATCAAATCGGCTTTGCGGGAGATGGGCTACCAGGTTCAGACCGGGTCTCCGGCTGGAAAGATATATCTGAAGGTCGGGGTACGGGGCAGCTGCCGGCGCGGAATGTGGAGGCACAAGTGCAGCGCCAGTGCTGAAGCCTCCACAATGGGGGGCCGTCACTTCAGAATCGAGTCAGGTGACATCACCGGGGACTCGATGCCCTGGGCCCGAGACGAAGCCTGCCGCGAGTTAGCCAAGAAGCTGCGCGCCCGGCTGGGCGGCAAGCAGGGCAAGCCCGGCGGCGGCACGGTCACTTACAAGCCCGGAAAATCCAGCCGGGTGGTCAGCGTGAGCTGGAAGGGTGATATGAGACCCATGCCGTTGCTCAAATTGACCGGGTTCTTCAAGGACATGGGCTATTTCGCCAAAGTGCTCGAGAGCAGCTCCAGCCACGTCAAGTTCCGCGTCACCTTTGAAGAACCGGTCGAACAGTTCCGCTCCAAGCTGCAGACGCTTCTCGAGGCCCACTACCGGATAGTGTCAACCTGTGGCAAATCCAAGCTCAATTTCCAGATCGAGGCCCAGTGATGGTCGATATGCCAGACAAACCGGAATCCAAGGAAACCGCCGCGCTCTCCGAGGACATCCTCGAGCAGATCCGCGCCAATCGAAAGCGTGAGAGCGGCACCAGCCGCCGGGTTTCGCTGTTGATCTATTCGCGCGACGGCGTTCAGGTGGTCCAGTTGTCCGAGGGCCAGAGCCTGGTGGTCGGGCGGGCGCCGCCCGCCGACGTTACCATCCGCGACAGCAGCCTCTCGAGGCAGCACGCCAGCGTCGAGCTGAAGGACGGCGAGGTCTTCGTCGAGGACCTGCAGTCGACCAACGGGACGCGGATCAACGGCGAGAAGATCGAGAGCGGCAAGGCCGAGGCGGGGTCGGAGATCGTCTTCGGCGCGGTGACCGCCTCGGTCCACATGATGAAACCCAAGGAAGTCCGCCAGCTGGGGCTGGAGAGCCACGACCGGTTCCTCTCCGAGCTGGAGGCGGAGATCAACCGGGCCGGCGCTTTCAAACGCAGCCTGGCGCTATTGATGCTGCGCGCCGCCCAATACAAGCAGAGCCACGTCAGCCGCTGGTTCCCCGACATCCGCAAGCGCCTGCGCAACTTCGACCGCCTGGGCCTCTACAGCCCCGACACGGTCGAGATACTGCTGCCGGAAACCAGTGCCGAGGAAGCCCAGGAGTTGGCCGCGGCGGTGGCCGGCGGCGCGGAGTCGCTGCTGTGCGGCCTGGCGGTGTTCCCCGCCGACGCCAAGGCCACCGAGGAGCTTCTGGAGGTGGCCCGCACCTCCCTGCAGCATGCCGGCGCGGACAACCCGGTAGTCCGGGCCGCGGTTCCGCGGAGAAAGTCCGAGGAGGTCACCGGCCCGGTAGTGCGCAGCCCGGCCATGCAGAAAGTCTTCTCGACGCTGTCGCGGCTCTCCTTCTCGGCAATCCCGGTGCTGATCACCGGCGAGACCGGGACGGGCAAGGAAGTGGTGGCCCGGGCCATCCACGAAGGCGGCAAGCGCAAGGACCGCCCGATGATCGCGGTAAACTGCGGCGGGATCCCCTCCCAGCTGGTGGAAAGCACCCTCTTCGGTCACGAGAAGGGCGCCTTCACCGGAGCCACCGCGCAGGCCAAGGGGGTTTTCGAATCCGCCGACGGGGGTACGGTGCTGCTGGACGAGGTCGGCGAGCTGCCCGCCTCGGCCCAGGCGGCGCTGCTGCGGGTGCTGGAAGAAAAGAAATTCACCCGGGTGGGATCGCAGAAGGAGATCGAGGTGGACCTGCGCGTTCTGGCGGCCACCCACCGCAACCTGGAGGACATGGCCCAGGGCGGCGACTTCCGCGAGGACCTGCTCTACCGGCTCAACGCCATGACCCTGCACATCCCCCCGCTGCGCGAGCGCCTGGAGGACATCGAGCCGCTGATCAAGCACTTCACCGAGCAGGCCAACAAGATCAACGAATGCAGCGTCTGGGGGATCGACGAGGACGCCATGCAGCTGCTGGTGACCTACCCCTGGCCGGGCAACGTGCGCGAGCTGCGCAACGCCATCGAGCGCGCGGTGGTCATCGCCCAGGGCGACCGCATCAGCGTCGAGGATCTCCCCGAGCGCGTCCGTGAAACCGAACCCACCACCCAGGTGACCCAGGTTGAAACCGAGCCTCCCGGCGGGGAGAGCGAGATCAACTTGAAGGCCGAGATGCAGCGCCACGAGGCCGACCTGATCCTCAAGGCCCTGCGCCAGTCCGACTGGGACCGCAAACAGGCCGCCGCGCTTTTGGGCCTGCCGGTCCGCACCCTGGCCCACAAGATGCAGGTTCACGGCATCCGCAAGACCTCTTACGAAAAATCGGATTGAACCCCGGGCGTGAAGCCAGGCGACGGTGTGGTATTTCCCGCACACCGTCAATCCCGCCAAACTGCAATAAACATTTGCCAGATCATGTAATTACTCATAAGCTCGCTTGGCATTTTGTTTGCAACAGGCGGAGGGTATAAGCGGGGAGATCCGGAAAAATCCTAACCTGTGAAGCAGGAAATTGCCCTCGGGGCAAGACCTTGCCGGGGACACAGAGCCGCTGACCGGCTCACGGGGTTGCAGTTCTGAGCAATATCCAGGTGTTCGGGCGCCGCCACCCGGCTGGCATCGGGCATGCACCCGACATGCTCATAAGGAAAGGGGGAAGCATATACATGAAAGCATTAGTCACGGGAGCAACGGGTTTTATAGGCAGCCACCTGGTCGAGGCCTTGTTGGAAAATAACGTCGAAGTCCGCTGCCTGGTCCGTCCCAAGAGTGACCGCCGCTGGCTGGAGGGACGCGACGTGGAGCTGGCGGAGGGGGACTGTCGCGACCCCGGCTGCCTGACTGCGGCGGTCCGCGGGGTTGACCATGTGTTCCACCTGGCGGGAGTGGTCCGGGCGCGCCGGTACGAGGACTACTTCCTCTCCAATTCGACCGGGACGCGCAATCTTCTGCAGGCCTGCCTGCGCGAAAACCCGGGCCTGGAGCGTTTCGTGCTGGTCTCCAGCCAGGCGGCCGCCGGACCCAGCCCGGACGGGCGGCCGCTGAACGAGAGCGATGCGCCCCGGCCAATCAGCGCCTACGGCTGGAGCAAGTTGATGGCCGAAAAAGAAGTGCTGGAGCGCAAGAGCGATCTGCCGGTGGTGGTCGTGCGGCCCTCGCCGGTGTATGGCCCCCGGGACCGCGACTTCCACTCA
>Ga0272442_10012696_pt1 | contig 10144 bp, 8 predicted proteins | sample SSMForm2O_FD_200262 | JGI IMG/M metagenome (GOLD analysis project Ga0272442, IMG submission 200262) | Marine sediment archaeal communities from Little Sippewissett salt marsh, Falmouth, MA, United States - SSM-Form-2O | ecosystem: Environmental > Aquatic > Marine > Wetlands > Sediment ... | reverse complement strand
CGCCGGCGTGCTTCCTGCCGCTGTGGGCGGGCGTGCCCATCCCCGAGCCGGATGCGCGGCGCATGATCGAGAACGTCCTGCTCGACCCGGAGAAGTTCTACGGCCAATACCCCTTCCCGTGCGTGGCGTACGACGAGGCGACCTTCCAGCCCACGGGCATGTGGAGGGGGCCCATCTGGCCGAATATCGCGCACCTGATGTGCGAGGTGCTGGGCCGCTACGGCTACGAGGACGAGCGGAGAGAGGCCGTGCGCAGGCTGGTCGCGATGGTCGCCCAGAACGGGATGCCGTACGAGAGATATAATCCGCTCACAGGCGAAGGGCTGGGCGCGCCCGGGCTGGGCTGGGCGTCGGCCGTCTTCATGATGCAGGCCGAGGAGGTTTCGGGCTGGGAGTAACTCAACCCCCCCCACGCCCGTGCGCTACCCGCGAGGTGGACGATGAAGCTGGCCGCAAACGAGATGCTGAAGTACCTGAGCCTGGCGCTCCCGTCCGTGATGCTCGACCGCGTGGACGACCTCGTCCCCGGCCATAGCGGGAGTGCCATCAAGAACGTCTCCGCCAACGACGCCAGCGCGGTCGGGTCCTCGCCCGAAGGGCCGCTGTTCGGCGAGATGCAACTGCTGGAAGCGATGCGACAGCTCGCCGGGCTCGTCGTCGGCGTCGACGAGGGTGCGGAGAGGGCCGTCCGGACCAGGCTGCTGCGCATAGAAAGCGCCATACTCGCGCGCGCGGCCCGCTGCGGCGACCGCATCTCCCTCTCCTGCCAGGCGACAGCGCAGGAGGGCGGCAACTTCCGCTGCGAATGCCAGGCAGAGGTCGACGGCGAGACAGTCGCCGAGTGCGTCTTGGCGCTCTCGCGCGAGGCGGCGTGAAATATCACCGGACGCCCCTATCAGTCCGCTTCTACGAGGTCGACAGGTACGCCGCCGTCTGGCACGGGTGGTACGTCGGATGGTGTGAGATGGGACGGGTCGACATCTGCGCGGCCTACGGCATGACCAACGAGATGCTCCACGAGAACGGCTGCCTGCTGCCCGTGGCCGACCTCGAGCTTCATTACAAGCAGTCCGCGCGGCTGGACGATGACCTCGTTATCCTTACGGCGCCCGACCCGGAGGAATCGCCCGAGTCGCCCATCGTCACCTTCCACTACCGGATCGAGCGCGATGGAGAGCTTCTCGCCTCGGCGCGGACAAGGCAGTGCATGATGAGCCCCGAGGGGAAGGTGTTGTTCCACCCGCCCACGCCTGTGGCCGAGGCGCTGCGCCGCATGCGGCTGGAACAGCGATGACGGGGGGCCTGCGCAGCGGGACCGACGTCGTCTCCGTGGCCAGGATCGCCCGGCTCGTAAGCATTGACCGGGGCCGGACGCGCGTCTTCCGCCCCGACGAACAGAAGAGGTGCGACGCCTCCGGCAGTCCCGAAGAGGAGTACGCCAGGCTCTGGGCCGTCAAAGAGGCCGTCCTCAAAGCCCTTGGCGTGGGGTGGTCCGGTGGTATATCCTGGACCGACGTCGGGGTCACAAGGCGCGGGTGGGCGTACGAGGTGAAGCTCGAGGGCGAGGCCGCCCGCAAAGCCGAGGAGATGCGCGTGAATCACTGGTCCGTCAGCGCCGACTCGACGCCCGAGCTTGCAGTCGCCACCGCGCTGGTGACTACTGGGGAGAAGAGTACTTGAGACGATTGGCGTGCGTGCTGGCGCTTGCGGTCCTCGGCGCATCCGGATGCAGCAAGGCCGTGTGGAACCGCGGGGGCCTCGGGCGCAACAGCGAGTTCTCCGTCGAGCGCTACTGCGGGGTCGGAGCTTACCCCGCACTCTACGTAGCGCCCGCCGAGGTCGGGGCGCGCGCGATGACTGAGCCGCTGCGCGAGCTCGAGACCGCCCTGGCCGAGCACGCGAGGGGCGAGCTCGTCCGCGCCGTGACCGCCGCCGCGCTCTTCGAGACCGTTACGACCGAGGAGACCTACGACGCGCCGAGGCTGCTCGCGCGCGTGAGCATCGACTTCGGGGGGCGCAAGGAACCCTCGGGCTTCGACGCGGGCAATACTATAATGGACGCCACCGCTGAGATATTCGTTCCGGGGAAAGCCGAGCCGGTGGTTACGTTCGACGCCACCGGGCTGGGCATAACCTGCGAGGACGCCGCCGAGGGGCCGAAGCTTGACCTGACGGCGTTCGCCGACAGGTTCGCCCTGGAGCTTGCCCGGTACGCGCACCGGCACGGCCGTCACTGGTCGGGAGGCGCTGGGGAGCGCCGCCCGTCCGAGGAGAGGATAGATGCGGATGAACGCTGGTAAGGGACTCGTACCGGCCGTATGCGTCGCCGCCTGCATCGGGCTGGTCGGCGCCGTCGCCACGCTCGCCGTCGGCAGCGATGCGGGCGAGCTGGAGGCCCTCCGGCTGAAGGTCGAGAAAGCGCAGACGGCGGCCGACGCGGCTCCCGAGGACGTCGGCGCCGCCGTGGTCCTCGCCGAGGCGCTCGCCGAACAGGCCCTCTGGCTGCGCGAGAACCACAATCCCGGCTGGAAAGATATCGCCAACGCCGCCCTGCAGCGCGCCGAAGGCGCCTACGAGGCGCGACAGGACGTCTCGACCATGCTCGCACTGGCAAGGGTGTGGGCGGCGCGCGGCTCCTTCGGCAAGGCCATCGACTACGCCGAGGACGCCGTAGAGGCCGGCCCGGCCGACCCCAAGGCGCACATCGGGCTCGGCGACGTCCTCGCCCAGCGCGGGCGCGCCATCGTAGCCTCCCGATGGAGGCTCGGGCGCATCACGCGCAACCGGATAACAGCCGCCGCCGACGCCGCTCTCGAAGCCTACGGGAAGGCCCTAGTCGCCGCACAGGCCGGCGAGATGAAGGCCCTGGCACACCTGCGCATGGGCTCGGTGTACCTCGACCTTCTGGGGGACGAGGAGACGGCCGACAGCCAGTGGCGAAGCGCTATCAAAGCCGCACCCGACAGCGACACGGCCGAACGGGCGAAAGACCTCCTCGCACAGTTCGAGTAGGACGTGCGAATGACATGAGCCTGCGAAGGGACCCCGGGCGGGTCCCTTCTCTTCACGGCGCGCAACAGGATGCACCTCGAGGAACCGACCAAATGGCGAGCAAACCCCTGCGAGTGATACAGGCGGGCGTTGGGGGCTTTGGGCAGTGGTGGCTTCAGGTGCTCCTGAAAGACCCATTGGCCGAAGTCGTCGGCGCCGTCGACGTATCGAAGAAACGGCTCGATATCGCCGTAGAGCACGGCGTGGCCAAGGAGCACTGCTTCACGTCGCTCAGCGACGCACTCAAGAGCGTCGAGGCCGACGCCCTCGTTGACGTGACATCTCCCGATGCGCACCTGCCCCTCTGCCGGACCGCCGCCAAGGCCGGGCTCTCCATACTCGTGGAGAAACCCATGTCGACGACTCTCAAGAAGGCGGCGACTATGGCCAAGGTCGCCGACGAACACGGCGTGACGCTCATGGTCAGCCAGAACTACCGCTTCGGCAAATGCGCCAGGGGGCTGCGAGGCCTCGTGCGGAAGAAGAAGATCGGCCGGCCCGAGCAGGTGAGCATCTTCTACCGCAAGGCGCCGCACTTCGGCGGTTTTCGCGCACGCATGCCCGACCCGCTGCTGGTGGACATGTCCATACACCACTTCGACCTCATCCGCTCGATCCTGGGCACCGACGCCGTGAGGGTGTGGGGGTACTCGCAAAGGCCAAGCTGGTCGTGGGTGGCCGGGGACGCCTCCGCCGCGGTTGTGTTCGAGATGTCCGACGGGGCGCTCGTCTGCTACGACGGGTCGTGGGTATCCCGCGGGCCGACGACGACCTGGGACGCCGACTGGAAGTTCGAGGGCGCCAAGGGCTGCCTCACCTGGAGCAACAACAAAGTGCGCCTCTTCGGCCCCGACGACGAGAAGGGCGAAGCCCTCAAGCTCGACAAGCCCGAGCGGGACGGACAGTACGCCACAATGGCCGAGTTCGCGACCGCCATCCGGCGCAAGCGCGAACCCGAATGCTCCGGCTGGGACAACCTCCAGAGCCTGGCCATGGTCGAGTGCGCCGTCAAAGCCTGCCACAGCGGGAAAGCCGTCGACATCGAGGCGGCGCTGGCCAAGGCCATCGGCTAAGGGGGCCGGCAGGGGGCGGTCGGGAGGTAGTTGTGGGGCGAGCTCTCGCTCCTCTCTCCGGCCGCGGCGCATCAACATGATGACGGCGCTCTGCCGGGGCGCCGCGGGTCGGTTGACCGGGCCGGCCGACCGTGTATACTGACATACCGCCTTGTCGTCCGACGATCGAGAACGGAGACGCGAGCAAACAGATGCCTACCTACGAGTACGAATGCACCAAATGCGGACATGCTTTCGAGAAGTTCCAGTCCATAACGGATAAACCCCTGGCGCGTTGCCCCGAGTGCCGGGGCAAGCTCCGGCGCCTGCTGGGCACGGGGGCCGCAATCGTCTTCAAGGGCTCCGGCTTCCACCAGACCGACTACCGGTCCGAGTCCTACAAGAAGGCCGCCAAGGCCGAGGTGGAGAGCGCGTCGAAACCTCCCGCGGACTCCAAGTCGGGCGAACCCTCCAAACCGAAGCCGGACAAGACGCCGAAGAAGGCCGCTTCATCCGACTGAGCCTCGAGACGGGCCGGGCCCCCCGGTCGGGCACCGGCCCCACTCCCGGCCCTCCGCGCTTGCCCAAAGCCGGCTCGTTATCTCGGGGGTTGACTGGTCGACCGGGGTTGGACGCATACTGGTTGCGTTGCCGGCACCCTCCCGACCTTCCATCACTTGACCAAGTGCTCCACGGGATTGCATAACGTCGCCAGGGGGACACCACGATGTCCGAGAAGAAAGACGGGCGCGACGCAGTGGAGCCGGGGCAGGACTCCGGCGGGATGCACGGGCGCGGTACGCCGGAGGCCGACCAAGGCAAGACCGTTTCCGAGACGATGGAATCGCTCGGCGTAACGCGTGACGGGCTCTCCTCAGATGAAGCCAAGAACCGCCTGGATAAGTACGGCCCCAACGCCCTCGCAGAAAAGAAACAAAGCCCCATGCTGAAGTTCCTGATGTATTTCTGGGGCCCCATCCCGTGGATGATAGAGATAGCGGCGGTCCTCTCCATCTTAGTCAAGCACTGGCCCGATCTGATCATCATCGTCGTGCTTCTGCTGGTCAACGCCGTCATAGGTTTCTGGCAGGAGTTCAAGGCCGACAACGCCATAGAGTTGCTGAAGCAGAAGCTGGCCCTCAAGGCCCGCGTGCGTCGTGACGGCAAGTGGGAGACGATAGAGGCCAAGGGCGTGGTGCCCGGGGACATCGTCCGTCTTCGCCTCGGCGACATCGTCCCGGCGGACGCTCAGATGATAGAGGCGAGCAACGTCAGCGTGGACCAGTCCGCGCTGACCGGCGAATCGCTGCCCGTCGACAAGAACGAATCGGACCCCGTCTACTCGGGCACGATCGTCCAGCGCGGGGAAGGCGACGGCGTCGTGACGGCCACGGGCGGGAAAACCTTCTTCGGGAAGACCGCCCGACTCGTCGAGGGCGCCACGAAGGTCAGTCACTACCACAAGGCCGTCCTCAAGATCGGCCATTTCCTCATCATAACGACACTGGCCCTGGCGGCGCTCATCATCACCCTCGCCATCTTCCGACAGACGCCGTTCCTGAGCACGCTGCAGTTCACACTCATACTCACGATAGCCGCCATACCCGTCGCGCTCCCGGCCGTGCTGTCGGTGACGATGGCCGTGGGTGCCGAGAAGCTCTCGCGACAGGAGGCGATCGTCAGCCGCCTCGTCTCCATAGAGGAAATGGCGAGCATGGACGTTCTGTGCTCCGACAAGACCGGCACGCTGACGCAGAACCGGCTGAAGGTGGGCGAACCGGCGCTCTTTGCCGACGTCGACGCCGAAGAGGCGATCCGCGCTGCGGCCCTGGCATCGCGGGAGGAGGACCAGGACCCGATAGAGGTCGCGATCCTCGCCGAGGTGGCGGGCGGGGCCGGGTCGCTGTCCGATTGGGTCGTGACGGGCTTCCAGCCGTTCGACCCGGTCGCCAAGCGCACCGAGGCGACGGTTAGCCACGAGGGCCGGCAGTTCAAGGTGAGCAAGGGTGCGGCGCAGGCCATTCTCGACCTCTGCGAGGCGGACGACGAGCTGCGCGGGAAGGTCGGCCGGGCTTTGGACGAGCAAGCGGAACGCGGCGATCGCACGCTCGCCGTCGCCCGCACCGACGACGCCGGCAAATGGCGATTCCTGGCGCTGCTGCCGCTGGCCGACCCGCCGCGCGAGGACTCCGCTCCCACCATCGAGTCCGCCCGGAAGATGGGCGTGCAGGTGAAGATGGTCACGGGGGACCACCTCGCCATCGCCAAAACGATCGCGAAGAAGCTCAACCTCGGACAGAACATCTACTCGGCCGAGAAGGCTTTCGCCAAGGACTCGCCGCTCACCGACGAGCAGATCGAAAAGGCCGACGGCTTCGCCCAGGTCTTCCCCGAGCACAAGTACAAGATAGTCGAGATCTTGCAGAGGCTCGGGCACATAGTCGGCATGACGGGCGACGGGGTCAACGACGCCCCCGCCCTCAAGAAGGCGGACATGGGCGTGGCCGTGTCCGGCGCGACCGACGCGGCGCGCAGTGCCGCCGACCTCGTCCTCACGGCGCCCGGCCTCTCCGTCATCGTGGACGCCATCAAGGAGGCCAGGCGCATCTTCGAGCGCATGAACAGCTATGCCATATACCGCATCGCCGAAACACTCCGCGTGCTCCTCTTCATGACGGCCGCCATCGTCATTTTCGACTTCTATCCCGTGACGGCCATCATGATCATCATACTTGCTCTGCTCAACGACGGTCCCATCATGCTGATCGCTTACGACAACACGCGGCTCGCCGAGCGCCCGACGCGCTGGCACATGCCCAGGGTCATCGCCATCGCCAGCGTGCTCGGCGTGATGGGCGTCTTCGCCAGCTTCGTGTGGTTCTTCATCGGCAAGCAGTACTTCCACCTGGACGAGAACACGGTCAAGACGCTGATGTTCCTCAAACTGGCCGTGGCCGGGCACATGACCATCTACCTGGCTCGTACGGGCGAGCGTCATTTCTGGGAGAAACCGCTCCCGGCCCCCGCGCTCTTCTGGACCTGCGAAGGTACGCAGGCGGCGGCGACGGTCTTCGCCGTCTACGGTTGGCTGATGCCGCCGTTGGGGTGGAAGCTGGCCGGCCTCACCTGGGCGTACGCGACCTCCCTGCTGGTAGTCACCGATCTGGTGAAGGTGCACCTGTTCCGCCTGATCGACCACACGGGTCACCGGCGGGAAAGCGCGCACCTGGAGCGCATAGGCGCCAGCCTGCACAGCTCTTGAGGGAGCTCGGGCCGGAGTTGGGGGACGCCGGGGGGGCCCCAGCTCTCCGTGATGGGCGCAGGGCGTCCGCCCCAGCCGACGCGTGACACGACATCCCTTACTGACTCGTCGTCGCCTCGGTCGGGTGCAGCTCGAATGCCCTCATGCGCCGCACGCCCCAGCCAACGCCTGACATGACATCCCTTACTGACTCGTCGTTGCCGTAGGCGGGAAAGCGCGGGAGGGGCGAGACGCTGCCCCTCTCCTTTCACCGCAGGAGACGGTATACTTATAGGTGGCGGACCGTCCGCGCACGCGGCAACGAGACCGCCCGCATCCCCTTACAGGAAGGGGGCGGCAGGGGGCCAGGAGAGCGGCTTGAGAGACTTCACCGGCACGACAGCAGCCCTACTCCTGCTCGTCTGCGCGTCCGCAGCAGCAGGCGCACAGCAGTGGCGCGTGGCGGAGCTGTCCTTCATCGCCGGGCAGCCCCCGGCCGACCCCCTCGCCCTTGACCTGTGGGTGACGTTCACCGGGCCGGACCAGCGCACCTACACCGTGCCGGGCTTCTGGGACGGGGGCGATACCTGGCGGGTCAGATTCACACCCACCTTGGCGGGCGTGTGGTCCTACTCCACCTCCGCCGCAGAGTACAGCGAGGTCCTCCTCCACGACGGCGGCACGCTCACCGGGCTTGACCCGGCCCACTTCATCGACCTGGACATCACGGGCGCGACGACCCTGCGCCTCATCGTGACCGACGGCGGTGATGATATCTCGTGGGACCACGCCGACTGGGGCATTGCCACGATCACGGGCCCCGGCGGCGTCACCTACCTCGACGACCTCGAACCCATCTCCGTCGAGCAGGGGCACGGCGTGCTCCACCTCGGCAGCAACCTACTCGGCGACCCGCTGCGCATCGGCGGGGTCGAGTTCGCCCGCGGGCTGGGCACGCATTCATACGGCGAGATCGCCTACGCGCTCGACGGGGCGGCCGAAGGCTTCAGCGCATGGGTCGGCCTGGACGACGTCGTGGCCGACAACGGCAGCGTGGCGTTCCGCGTCATCGCCCACTACCCGGTTGGCCCGGTGGCGGGACTGGACGGCCAAAGCGGCTCCTTCACAGCGGAACCGGCGTCCGGCGACAACCCTCTATACCTCCACGGCGGCACCCTGCAGGTCAGCAACAACCGGAGGTACCTCACCTACGCCGACGGCACGCCGTTCTTCTGGCTGGGCGACACGTGGTGGTTCTGCCCGGGCGACCTGATGCCCTTCGACTCTTCGTCGAACCCGGAGATCGAGTCGTGCCTGCGGCACGTGGTCGACCGGCGCGCTGCTCAAGGCTACACCATCGCCCACATGGGCTTCCTCAGCTCGACGTCCGCCGGTGTCAACCACTTCTCCGACTTCCACACGACGCACGCCGTCGACCCCCCGTACTGGCAGGAGGTCGACAACTCCATCGACTACGCCAACGAGGCCGGGATTATCCCCGTGCTCGGGCTGGCGTTTCACCAGGGGCTGGACCACCTGACGCTGTGGGAGTGGCGGACGCTGTGGCGCTATACAATCGCGCGCTACGGCGCGCACGCCGTGGGCTGGCTCGTCTGCGGTGAGTACAACCAGAGCAACGTTGAGCCTCGCGTCAACGTGGCGCTCTCGCTCGGGCGGTTCATCAAAGAGACGGACCCATACGGTCGGGCGATGACGATACACCCGTGGTGGTACGCGGGTGAGGGCCGGCAGGCCTGGGGCGAAGACTGGTACGACTTCACGATGCTCCAGGGCGCGCACGAGGTCGGCCTCGCTCCCACCATCGACTTCTACCTGAGCGTCTACGATGGGTCCCCGACTCGGCCGATGCTCGAGGGGGAGTGCAGATACGAGGGGATACACGACTTCACCGACGTCGACGTCCGTCGGGCGGCCTACCGGGCGCTGCAGTGCGGGTCCTTCGGCTACACCTACGGCGCTCACGGCCTGTGGTACCCCAACCAGGACTGGGACGATCTGACCTTCAGCGAGTGGGGGACGCCGGTCCCCTGGTGGGTGGCCCTCGAGAGACCAGGCGGGGAGCAGATGACGCACCTGCGCGCCCTCTACGAGATGGTCGAGTGGTGGGAGCTCATCCCTCTGCCGGGGTGCATCGCCACCGACGACGATCCTCTCGGCGAAGGGGAGAGGATCATCGCCAAGGGCGAAGCCGACAGCACGTTCGTCGTCTACTTCCCGCAGGACGCCGGCCCGCCGTCGGGCGTGCGGCTCACCGGCCCGGCTCCGGGCACGCGCTACGACGCAGTGTGGTTCGACCCGCGCGATGGGTCCTCGACGCATCTGCCCGAGCTGCTGGACACGGCCGGGGGCGAACTCCCACTCCCCGAGCGGCCCGACACGCAGGACTGGCTGCTGCTGCTCAGGCTCGCGGGGCCGCTCGAGGCGTCGGCGGACCTCACCTCGGGCTGGAACCTCCTCTCCTTGCCGCTTTGGCCGGCCGACACCGACCCGGAGGCCGTCTTCGACGACCTCACGCCGCCGAACTCTCTGCCCAACGCCATCTTCCGCTATTCGGGCGCGTATGAGATCTACCCGGTCGACTTCACGGCGATGGAGCGGGGCGCGGGCTACTGGCTGTACCTCGACACGGGCGGGCCGTGCGCCATGGAGGGAACCAGGGCGTGGGTTGCGCAGAGCATCCCCTTGCAGACGGGGTGGAACCTGGTGGGGCATCCCTCGCCGGACGCCGTGCGCTGGGCGGACTGCCGCATCAGCGACGGCGTGAGCTCGCTGCCCCTCC
>Ga0272442_10012695_pt1 | contig 10145 bp, 10 predicted proteins | sample SSMForm2O_FD_200262 | JGI IMG/M metagenome (GOLD analysis project Ga0272442, IMG submission 200262) | Marine sediment archaeal communities from Little Sippewissett salt marsh, Falmouth, MA, United States - SSM-Form-2O | ecosystem: Environmental > Aquatic > Marine > Wetlands > Sediment ... | reverse complement strand
TAGTCTGTGTAACAAATCAAGTTTCAGCAAAGCCAGATGCTTTCTTTGGAGATCCCACTCGTCCAATAGGTGGTCATATAGTAGGCCACACAGCTACTTTTAGGATATATCTGCGTAAAAGTAAGGGTCCTAAACGCATAGCCCGTCTTATTGATTCCCCTCATTTACCAGAAGGTGAAGCAGTATTTACCATCACTGAAAAGGGTATTGGAGACTAAAAACAGGAGAAAATAAGGAAAAACTTAAATGTAGAGATAAACATTCTCTCCTGGAGGTAGAGTTTATGGCATATACACATAATGGTTGGACTTTATATACTAGAGATGTAAAACTCAAAGGAGGGAGAACTCAAACAATCTATTTCTTTAGTAAAAGAACACCAAAGAGTGGTAGACCATGCGACATGCCAAATGGTTATACCGTTGGTGTGAATAAGAGAACAGGATTACCATATCTTAAAAAGAAATAGATAGATCATGTTGGTGGCTGACTAAAAATCGGTCAGTCCTACCATCTTCTTTTTTAAATTATGTAGTTTTAAATATGATTTTTTTATTTTAGAAATAAAAATTGATAAAATGGTAGCAAAAATAGGTTTTCTAGTAAATCCAATAGCAGGAATGGGCGGAAAAGTCGGTTTAAAAGGTACAGATGGAGTGGTAGATGAAGCTAGAACACTAGGTGCAACTCCTATTGCTCCAAAAAAAGCTATTGATACAATTAAAGAATTTTTATCTAAATATTCTAAAAATGATAACATAAAATGGTATACCTGTAGCAACAATATGGGTTTTAATGAACTTAAAGAAGCATGTGTAAAAAATATTGAGGTAATTTTTAAACCAAAAAATAATATTACAACCAAGAGAGACACTAAAGAAGCCTGTGAACTTTTTTTAGAGAAAAAAGTTGATTTGATATTTTTCTGTGGCGGAGATGGAACAGCACGTGACATCTACGAGGTAGTTAAAGATACGATTCCTATACTAGGCATACCTTCCGGTGTAAAGATGCATTCTGGTGTTTTTGGCATTAATAACAGCGCATCTGCTAAAATGCTTTATGAGTTTATAAAAAAGCGTCTTACAATAGGTGATGCTGAGATAATGGATCTTGATGAAGACCTCTATAGAAAAGGCGATTGGGACATCAAACTTTTTGGTATAGCTAAAGGTATTGTTGAACCAACGTATGTTCAAGTTGGAAAAACTACATTTGAATCATTATCAGATGATAGCGTAAAAGATGAACTTGCAGAGCACATGGTAGATGAAATGAAAGAAAACCCTGAATTTCTTTATTTGATGGGATCTGGAGGCACAGTAGATTATATAGCTAAAAAAATAGGTGTTGAAAACACACTTTTAGGCATTGATGGAGTATATAAAAACAAGATTGTTGGCAGAGATCTTAATGAAAAAGATATTTTAAATTTGTTAGAAAAATATCCTAAGGCTAAGATTTTATTAAGTCCGATTGGGGCTCAAGGTTTTATTTTAGGACGAGGTAATCTTCAACTAAGTCCAGAGATAATTAAGAAGATTGGCATTGATAATATAGTAGTAATATCTACTCCTTCAAAGCTTAAATCAACTCCTTTTTTAAGAGTAGATACGGGAGATAAAAAACTTGATAAAATGTTTGCTGAGAAAGAATTTTTTATGGTAGTCATCGGTTATAGGCTTAGCAGAGTTGTAAAGTTGCAAACCAACAACTTTTAATAGATTAATTTGTTTCACGAAAACATTATTTTAAGGGGGAAAATAAATTTATGGATAGAAATCCAAATGCTTTTTTAAAAGAAGAATACGACGATCTTGTAAAGAAAAATCTTGACTGGAAACTAAGGATACTGGAAAGCGGTTCAAAACCTCATTCTGTTGTTGATGGTAAACCGGTTATAATGCTTTGTTCAAATAATTATCTTAATCTTAGTAACCATCCTAGACTTATAAAGGGGGCAATTGATGCTGCAAAAAAATATGGTGCAGGATCAGGATCAGTTCGAGCTATTGCAGGTACAATGGATCTTCATATGGAGGTTGAAAAACGGTTAGCCAAGTTTAAAGGAACAGAATCCTCACTTGTCTATCAAACAGGATTTGCAGCAAACTCTGGGTTAATACCTCAACTAGTTGGAAAAGAAGATGTAATTATATCTGATGAATTAAACCATGGCAGTATCATAGATGGTGTGAGACTAACTAAAGCAGACAGAGCAGTATATAAACACTGTGACATGGGTGAATTAGAGAAAGTATTAATTGAATGTGATAAAAAATATCGAAGAATCCTTGTCATAACAGATGGAGTATTTAGTATGGATGGCGATATTGCACCTATGGATGAAATCGTTAAAATATCAAACAAATACGGTGCAATGACATATGTAGATGATGCACATGGAGAGGGAGTAATTGGACCAGATGGACGCGGTATAGGAGCACATTTTGGAATAGAAGGAAAAATCGATGTGGAAATGGGAACATTTAGTAAAGCCTATGGAGTAGTAGGGGGATTAGTAGCAGGCAGCCAAGATCTAATAAATTTTGCATATAACAAATCACGGACATGGCTTCTCAGTGGTTCACATCCGCCAGCAGTGGCAGGAGCTCAACTTGCAGCAATAGATGTGCTTGAAACAGAACCTGAGCATGTTAAAAAACTCTGGGATAATACAAAATACTTCAAAAAAGAATTAGTAAATATGGGATTTGACACAGGTTTTAGTAAAACACCAATAACTCCTGTGATAGTAGGTAAATCAAGTAAAGCAAAAGAGCTTAGCAACGGACTGTATAAGGAAGGAATTTTTGCATTACCAATAGTATTTCCAATGGTTGCACGTGATAAAGCAAGAATTCGTACCATGATGAATGCTGGATTAACTAAAAAAGATCTAGATTTTGCCCTTGAAAAATTTGAAAAACTGGGAAAAGATTTAAAAATTATCTAAAAACTTATTCAATCTTTTTCCATCTACCTTTCTTTTTTTGAGTTAAAACTCTATCAATTATTGTATGTTCATCTGCCTGTTTTAAATCATCATCTTCATCATTTTTGATATGTTTCTGTATTGTTTCTTCTAACATATCATCACTTGCGTTAACTACTACTGATGGTTCAACTGTTTCTTCCACTGGTGTTTCATCATCTAAATTATCCTCTACTTCTTCTTTAGGTTTATAATTGGTATTTTCCTCTGTTTTTTCTTCAACATGAGTCTTTACCGATGGAGATTGTGAAAGATTTAAATTCTTATTTGATACTAGTTTTACCGCCTCATTTATTAAATCTACTTCATCTAAAGTAGGTTTCCAATAACATGTGTTTTTACTAACATTAAAATTAGAAGAATTCTCATTAAAATGAACGATTACATTTAATTTATTATTATACTCATCTTTTGAGAGTTCAAGTTTAATGTTTATTTTATTTTTATCTGACATTTATTATTGTCTCTCCTGCCTGCAAATAATTGAATAAATATTTAAAACTTATAGTTTTCCTAAAAATTAGCATCTGAGATATATTGGAATAATCTAGTATTTTGAGAGATTGATAGTCTATCCAATAATTTTTCAAAAATACTTTTAATTAATGCTTTATAAGTTGAAACTTTATTTTCATTCTGATTTTCTAAACAAACAGGATAGAATATAATATTATCCTTTGAATATTGATTAAAAACAATGTTATCATTTTGATTTCCATATAATTCACAATTTATTATCCTGTTTTCATCAGAGCTTGCCATATATATTCCATATGCTTCATTGTTATAGATTTTACAATTAGAGATAACATTTTTGTTATTATTAGATACTATTGCATCTATTCCCGCATGTGAATTGTTATAAAACTCACAATCTAAAATCTGATTTTCTGATGAATATTGTAGTTCTATTCCATCACAATTATCATAGAATATACATTTTCTAATACTATTTTTTCCACATTTTATATTGTTTCCTCCGATTAATGCTATACCTTCATCGCTACATCCCCAGAATTTACAATTTTTAATAATATTATTTGAAGACCATATAACTATTCCAATAGGTGTATTAAAAAAACTGCAATTGTCTATTTTATTATCAGATTGTATTATACGAATAGCGCTTGTATAAATTCCTGATGCTTTATTGTAAACACTGATGTTGGAGATAGTTATGTCGTTATATGCTAAAAGCATCGCGTATCTATTTCTTTGAGAAGTTGGACAAATTATTGTATTATCTTTATCCTCCCCTATGAGATTAACTGATTTACTAATCTCAATTATTTCATCATATTCTCCATTTTTTACATAGATTATGGAGCCTGTTTTTGCATTATCTATCGCTTTTTGTATACTGATATAATCTCCTTGTCCTTTTATATCAACAATAATAGTATTATTGGTAGTTTGATTTATTTTTTCTGAATAACCAAGATTGGTAAAGATTAATTGTAAGACAAGAATTGTAGTCAATATTGATACAATTTTTTTAAAGCTAGTCCCTTTCATCCTTACCACGTTATTTAATATCATGATATTATTTAACGTGGCATGTTCTGTTATCTAATATATATAAATATTATTTGTAAAAATAACATAATGGAATACAGACAGAACACTAGAATACTACACCGTTAACATCATTAGATTTAGAGATAATTTTTTTGTAAATTTCAATATTACATTCCACAGATAAAATTACATTATCATTATACGAAATATCTTGGACATGCGCCTTATCATAAATCCAGGAAACCAAAGGATGAGTTTGCTCAACTAACGGTAATTTAATCTTAAAACTGATAAGATCAGGAAGAGATTCATAAATTGTTTTTAGCAACACATCAATATTATGCTGATTTTTTGAAGAAACAATAACCTTCTTGTTATTTTTTATCAAATTATTTTCTTGGAAATAACTTATTTTTTCAATTATTTCATCATTTGATACTAGATCTGATTTATTAAAAACAATGATTACCTCTGACTCAACTCTTAGATCTGTTAATTCATTTAAAGAAACCTTTAATTTATTCTCAATAATATTTATATTTTCACTTATATCAACAATTAAAAGAACAACATCTGCTGCTTCAAGTTCTTCTAAAGTCGAATGAAAAGCGTCAATTACATATGCCGGCAAATCTTGAATAAAACCAACTGTATCAGTTAACAAAATCGGAATTTTTTTATCTTTTATTTTACGAGTTGTGGTAGAAAGTGTTGAAAATAGACGTCCTTCAACCCTTACCTGTTCGTCAGATAATAAATTTAATAAGCTACTTTTACCAGCATTAGTATAACCTGCTAATGAAACGAGATAAAATCCACTTTTATATCTATGTCTTCTACGGAGTTCTCTCTCATCACTTATATTTTTAAGTTCATTTTTTATCTTTTTCATCTGCTTTTTTATCTTTTCATAATAATCATCAACCTGATATTCTCCTCCAGCCATTAATCCTGGGTGTTCGCCAGCTCTCGCCCGATGAATAAGTTCTCTAACAAAAGGTCTTTCATAATTTAAATGTGCAAGTTTAACCTGAAGCTTTGCTTCTTTACGCTCGGCTCTTTCTTCAAAAATTGTGAGAATTAGCCTTATTCGATCAAACACATTAACATCTAATTTTTTTTCAAGGTTAAACCATTGTGATGGTTTAAGTTCGTAATCAATTATTACTAAATCTACATTCTCCTCAGATTTTTCAATGAAATCTTCGATCTCTTGTAATTTACCACTACCGACGAAAGTGTTTACATCTGGAGTTTTTCTATTTTGATAAAAAGTTTCTATAGTGTTATATCCAAGGGAATCCGTCAACTCTTTAATTTCTGAAAAATCCTGTTTTAATGATACAATAACTGCGTTTTTAACCTTAGAATGCATTTGAATAAAACCTTTTCTAAGTATAAAGAATAGGAATTTAACATTGTTGTTAAAAAAAATTATGCAGGAATAATAAAAAACCAGAAAACAACAAGTAATACTGTAATTGATGCAATAAAAATAGTATTTAGTTGATTTTCAATTTCTTTTGAAATTTTCATTTCATCCCACAAACTGATAAAAAAATATTTAGCAGTTTAAAATATTTTTCTGCAGGTAAATATGCAGGTGAATATCCAATTAAAGATTTAAATATGCTTAATAGTAGTATAAAACCGTTGGATGGCAGTGATATTACCGATAATTGCAAAATATACTAGCATCCATTCGATTAGAGTAAAACCAAAAATAATTCCAGTATAATAATTAGTAAAAATGTTTTGGAGCGTTGGAAAAACCATTAATAAAACAAGACGATCTGCTCTTCCAAGTAAACCAGAGTAGTTTCTTTTAAATCCAACTGCCTGAGCTTGTGTACCCATATAACTTGTTAGAAACATACCAATAATCGCTAAAAGACCAATCCATAATTGGCACCATATGCTCAAAGCTAGACCACCCAGAATAAAAATATCGGCATATCGATCTATCGCATGATCAATGAAATCTCCCTTTTTTGATGCTTTATTTGTTAGTTTTGCAACCTTGCCATCTATTGCATCAAAAAACCCATTTAAAAAGACAAATAATACAGCAATAAGTAAAAAATAATTATATGGTGTTGAATAATAGAAAAATAGTCCAGCTAAAATCGCAAAAACAAGAGAAAACCATGATAAAACATTTGGACTAATATTTATAAAGATTTTTGCAAATCTATCAATTAACGGAGCAACATTATTTCTTTGAGTATCGAGAACCATACAAATTCAATCCGTTTTTTTACAATTTTAAGATTTCTTCAGACCAATCAATATGCCCTATTTTATATTCTTTTATATTTTTAAATCTTTTTTTAACCATATCAATTATAATTTTGGATACTTCATTGATAGATAGATATGTTACATCTATTTCAAAAATATTATTTTGAGGATGAAGATCAACAGCCTCACATAAAATCACATCAAGGATTTCAGCTTCGATATTTTCCTTAATTTTTGTTTTAGACCATTTTCTTAGCCCAAGATTTTTTCTTAATTTATCTGGATGGCAACGTAAAATAATTATTTTATCTACACATTTTAATAGATGAGAAAGATGCCCTTCTACAAAAACAATATCTGAGCGGCTATAATTATCTTTGATATATTTATTTAAACCATTAACATCAACAATATTTGTATCTCTTTTTATATCTTTTTCAATGATGTATCCTTTTTGTTTAGAAATAAGATTTAAATCTACAACTTTAAAATCATTTTTTATAAGAATTTTTGAAACAGATGTTTTTCCAGTACCAGGTGTACCAGTTAATGCTATAATCATATAATCTACACTAATTTATGATAATCATATCCACGGAATCCTTTTTTGAAACAATATTTAAGCTCCTGGAAATCTTTTCTAAATTCTTTTATGTCTTTTTTAATTTTCTTTGGATCTTCTTTCTTAATTAAAACACGTGCATAAAACTCGGCTATTTCATCCATTTCTTTTTCTTTCATACCTATCCTTGTCAGCTCAGGTGTTCCCAGCCTAAGACCAGATGGATTAAGTGGATCTTTATCCCCAGGAATGGTATTCATATTTGTAATTATACCTGCATCTTCAAGTTTCTTTGATGCTTCTTTGCCTTTACCTGGACCAATTTTTAAGAGTATCTGATGAGATTTTGTAAAACCTAATCTTTCACCAAATACTTTGAAACCACGTTCAAATAAGCTTTGTGCAAAGGTTTGTGCATTTTTTATAGTCTGTTTTGCATAGGCTTCTCCAAATTCTAAATGCTCAGCTAGAGCAACTGCTTTAGCTGCAACATGATGAAGATGATAAGAAGAAGTAACACCAGGGAAAACACCAAAACTTAGTTTTCTAAGAAAAGATTTATCCCCATCTGTATCTCCTTTGTGACCAGATAAAATTATTCCACCTTGTGGACCAGGAAATGTTTTATGAGTACTACCACTCATAACATCAGCACCTTCTCTAAGAGGATCCTGAAACTGTTTACCGGCAATAAGACCTAGAACATGCGCCGCATCATAAACCAGTGGTACACCTATATCATGTGCTGCTTCAGATAGCTCTTTTATTGGACTGGGAAATAGGAAAACAGAACGCCCATTAAGACATACTTTTGGTTTTATTTTTTTAATTAGCTTAACTGCACCATCTATATCAATATTCATTTCTTCATCATTAAAAGGATAAGATACTAAATTTATTCCACGTACACCAGCAGCACCCCATTTACCAAATGAAATATGAGCACCATTTGATAAATCTAAAACAAGAGCAGTTTCTCCAGGTTTTATCAATGCTTTTAAAATCGCAATATTAGCGGTTGTTCCAGCTGTTGGACGAACGTCTGCATAGCTACATTTAAACAGTTTTTTAGCTAGTTCCATTGCTTTAACTTCTACGTTATCAAAAAATTTACAACCTTCATAGTAACGTTTACCAGGTGTACCCTCAGCATAACGTCCATGAAAATCAGATATCAGCATCTCGCGACAGAGAGGTGATAAAACATTTTCACTTGCAATCATAGGGAGAGAATTTGCAAAATATTCATTATTAAGTTTAGCTTGTTTGCGTAAATATTCAACTTCATCAATCCAACTCATAAGAAGGCCTCAAAAAAGCATTATCAAAATTACTAATAAAAAGGTAATGGAAAAAATAATCAGATTTCAATAAGACCCCTTGATGATTTAGTAAGTAACTCCAGACCATCTTTTTTAACTAAAATATCATCTTCAATTCTTACACCGCCATATCCTGATATGTAAACCCCTGGTTCAACGGTAAGAACCATATTTTTTTGTAACATGTCTTTACATTCAGAATTAAAACCAATACCTGGATCATGAACAGACATACCAAGAGCATGACCAGTTGAATGAATAAACAAATTTTTAAACTCAGTACTATCAATATAGCGTTTAACTGCATTATGAACTATGTTGGCCTTAACGCCTGTTTTAATCTTTTCAAAACCAATTTTTTGGGCTTTTAAAACCGTGTTATACATTCTTTTTTGTTTTTCAGATGCTTTTCCAAAAATAAAAGTTCGAGTAATATCGGAATTGTATCTTTGAAAACATGCTCCAAAGTCACATAAAACAATATCACCATTTTTTAACTTTTTATCCCCATGTGTATAATGAGGTTCAGCTGTATTTTCACCAAAAGAAGAGATAATATCAAAAGCAGATTTATCGGCCCCATTTTTCTGTAATGAATAGCTTATTTCAGCAGCAAGCTCATATTCAGTCATACCTTTATGCAAAATTTCAGGTATAAATTGTATAGTTTTATCAGCTATTTCTGCTGCTTTTTTTATTTTGTCTATTTCGGTTTCATCTTTTATCATGCGAGCATCTATAAAAGCCTGTGAAACATCTAAAATTTTTTTATTTGGAATAAATTCTTTGAATTTTAATACATCTTTGTAAGTAATATTTTTTGCGTTTATCCCAATTTTAGATGCTTTTTTTAGCAATTCTTTTAAAATACTGTATAACTCTTTTTCATTTTTATAAACTCTAATATTTGCAGATGCTTTTTTAGCACTTTCATATTCTAGATTTGTAGTTATAATATCTATACTTCCCTCAGGATATAACAGGGCAAAAGAGTTTTCAAATAGACCTTTGTTTAAACCTGTGGAATAAAAAAAGTTTTCATCAATAAATTGTTCAGATGAATTTTTTATTAATATTACATCGGGTTTTTGTTTAATATTTTTAAAAAAATTAAGAACTCTTTTTTTCAAATTTTTATCACCCGTAATAAATTGGGAGAGAGTAAATTAAGTATAATTAAAAGTAGAATTTTATATATTTGGAATTTAAAGTATTTATTTGTATTCTTTGATTAGACTTTGCAGGTCTGTTAAATCATTTTTAATTGTTTCAACTTGTTTCATTTTCTCTTGTTCAAAACTTTTTAAAATAGTTGGTAATGGTTTGGTAAGCTTATAGATATGGACAGGGCGACCTTTTCCTTTTTTCTTAAGATCTCTTTTTTTAACCCACCCTCTTCGTCTCATTTCTTGCATAGCTACACTGACCTCTGGCTGTCTAAGATCTGCTCCCTGCTCAACCTCAGATGATTTACACTCCTCAACCTGTGAAATAAACATTAAAGTCT
>Ga0272442_10012694_pt1 | contig 10145 bp, 8 predicted proteins | sample SSMForm2O_FD_200262 | JGI IMG/M metagenome (GOLD analysis project Ga0272442, IMG submission 200262) | Marine sediment archaeal communities from Little Sippewissett salt marsh, Falmouth, MA, United States - SSM-Form-2O | ecosystem: Environmental > Aquatic > Marine > Wetlands > Sediment ... | reverse complement strand
CCACGCCCTGACCGCATCCGGGTCCGGGATAAATTTTCTCACGCACAAACCGATATTATACTATACAAATTGTCGCTCATGAGAAAAAATATACACAGGATCGGATTCGAATCATGAAATATTCAGCACAATTCATAATTCTCTGTCTTTCCCTTTTTTTTATACACGGGAATGACCTTTATGCCGCAAACGCCGGCACCATCAACCGGCATGGCGTTGAGCTTGGTAAACGAAAGCTCTACAGGGAAGCGGTAAAGGAATTTGACCGTGCCATAGAAATATATGACAAATCATCCGCCCGGACATACCACAACAAGGCCTGGGCACTTGAGCTTACCGGCGACCTGAAGGGCGCTATTGAGAGCTACGAGGAGGCTGTACACCGGAATCCCAGACAGATAGTTTCAGGAGAGAAACTCGGCTTCCTGTACTACCGGACAGGAGACTATAAAAACGCGGTCAGGACCGGAGAGATGGTACTCAGGTATGATCCGGAAAACAGGGAAGTCACCAAGTGGCTTCCGGACGCATATATAAAAAAACTGAAACAGGAACAGGAAGAACTGGCCGCGAAAAAAAAGGAAGATCAAAAACAAAAAAAAGAAGAAGAAATAAAAAAGCAGAAAGAAGAGAAAAAGAAGGAGAAGGAAGCAACCATCCTTTATGCCACTGCGGATTTTATGATCAGGACAGGGTATTACTTCAGGGGCAGCGGGGATTACAGGTACATCAGTGACCCCGGTATTGTTGACCTTCCTGAATCTATCTTTGTCAGCTTCACGCCAACGACCACGTGGAGCTTTAACTTAAAACTTGAGAATCCCTTCCTCGGGGCGCTTTCACCAAACCTTGTCATTCACAATGAAACCTTTGACGCCCGTTATCATCTCGGCGATTTTGTGCTCGGTATCGGTATGATGTTCAACCACTACAACAGCGACATCGCCTTTAATGAAAAGAAAAAGCTCAATGACTTCAAGACCGGCTTCATATTCGGATTTAAAAAAGAGAAGATGGCAATGACCTTTGAATTTTACCCGCGCCTGTTCCCAAAGGACGGATCTGCAAGCGTGAACAAGACCCTTGACGTAAACCATCTCATAATACACTACGACTACACGGTCAATCCGAAACTTAAATATTATTCCATTATTGCGGCAAGGGATTACACATTTTTTGATCATTCGAATGAGCTTTCAAGCTACTGGGGCGTGTATGATATCGGGATAGGAGTCACCCTCGGCACCCTGAGCAGGAAAAGCAGCAGGCGTGAAATAGCCTTTTCAATAGAGTTTATCGAACGGTTCTACCTGAGAGACCTTGAAAATGACAAACCATACAAGATATTCAACGGGCAGAGGTTCTTCGGAATAAACAGCAGTAAATGGCTTAAGGGATCCCCCTTTTCCGGGTTCAGGGCACTCAGCCAGGTACTCGGTTTCAGGATTGATGAACAGATAAATAACGTTCTTTTCCTCTACCAGAAAGCAATCATAGAAATGGGCGATCCGGATGAGGACCACCACGAATTCAACTTCAGGATCGGCGCCGGTATAATCATTTAATTCTACAATCCAGGAGATCCAGGTACAATGCTTTCAGATATTTCAGCATTTGCTCATGACTGTGCCCTTGAAGCGGGCAAAATACTTTTAGAGGGGTTCAGGTCCCCTGACATGAAAATATCCCACAAGGGACGTTCTGACCTTGTCACCAGCGTAGACAGGTCGTCGGAGGATTTCCTTTACAATGCCATCTCCTCCAGGTTCAGCGACCATTCAATAATCGCGGAGGAGGGGAGCAGGAAAGACACAGATGGAAGCTATATATGGTATGTTGATCCACTTGACGGTACAAATAACTTCGCGAGCGGCCTTCCTTTTTTCTGTGTTTCCCTTGGAATATATTCGCGTGAAACAGGAAATATGGCTGCGGGTGTAGTGTACAATCCCTTTATTGGTGAACTCTTCAGCGCGGTCCGCGGCGGGGGGGCCTTTCTCAACGGCAGCCCTGTCACAGTTTCCCGGAGCGCTGCGCTGCAGGAATCTATTCTTGCAACCGGTTTTCCTTATGACAAGCACATAAACGACAACAACAACCTGAGTGAATTCGGCCGCTTTCTCCCTAAGATCAGGGGAATCCGCCGTATGGGATCCGCAGCCATAGACCTCTGCTATGTTGCTGCTGGATGGCTTGACGGTTACTGGGAGCGCTCCCTTCACCCCTGGGACATTGCAGCAGGCAGCCTTATTGTAGAGGAGGCCGGCGGCATGGTCACTTCCTGGTCCGGAGAAATCTTTGACCCCGAGATGTCCGGGATCCTTGCCTCAAACGGTAAAATCCACTCACAAATGGTGGAGGTGCTCTCAGGAAAATGATGGACCAGAAGTTCTACACAGTATCCGAACTGACCAGAAACATAAAAAAGTCCCTTGAGGGCAATCCGGAATTCTCATCAATATGGGTCATGGGCGAAATATCAAACCTGACACTGCATTCATCAGGACATATATATTTTACGCTGAAAGACCAGAATGCGGTTCTTTCGGCCGTGTTCTTCAGGTACGCGAACAGGAGGCTCACCTTCAGGCTTGAGGAGGGGATGAGCGTGTTTGTCCTTGGCGGAATAACTCTTTTTGAAAAACGAGGCAGCTACCAGATAAACGTAATGGAAGTCCGGCTCGAGGGAGTTGGAGAGCTGCAGCTCAAAATCGAGGAGCTTAAGAAAACTCTCATGCAGGAGGGCCTGTTTGACCCGGCACGGAAAAAACAGATACCGTTTCTACCGCAGAGGATCGGCATAGTAACATCACCAACCGGCGCTGCAGTGCGGGACATTATAAAGGTTGCCCTGCGCCGTTTTCCTCAAATGGAGCTGGTACTTGCGCCTGCAAAGGTCCAGGGAGACGGGGCCGCTGACACAATAGTACGCGGGATAGAGGAACTTAACCGCCCTGACCTTGGCATTGATGTAATAATCGCGGGAAGGGGAGGAGGCTCATTTGAGGACCTCATGCCCTTTAACGAAGAACAGGTTGTACGCGCATTTGCCTGTTCCCGTGTCCCGATCATATCCGCTGTCGGCCACCAGATAGACCACCCGCTGAGTGATGAAGCTGCTGACCTGGCCGCGCCCACTCCCTCTGCCGCAGCAGAGCTGGCAGTCCCGGTAAAGGATGAGCTGATCTCCGAAATCCGGTACCTGCAGGACCGTTCCGGGCGCGCACTTTCATCCCTGCTGCGGGAGCGCTCACTCAGGCTGAACAATATCAGCAACAGGCCTCTTTTCCGCGACCCCTTTTCCATGGTCGCGAGCAGGGAATATTTTATCACGGACCTGGAAACACGAATAATCTCGCAGATGAAGGACAGGCTCTCCTCTGCCAGGGGTAAACTGCTTTCCCTTCCGCACATCAACAATGTGATAAAGACGATCCTGAAAAACAGCACACACAGATATACTGTTTCTCTTAATTCACTTGACCAGCTTTCCCCGCTTTCAGTAATGAAACGGGGTTATTCCATTGTCCTTGACAGGAAGAAACAGGTAATCAAAAGGGCAACGCAGACACGCGCGGGCGAAAAAATTTCGGTTTTAATGTTTGACGGAACACTCAATTGCGCGGTAGATTCCATTGAGGAGGGAAGCAATTTTGGAAAAGAAAAAATCAGCAAAAAAAACAATGACATTTGAAGACGCGCTTGAAAAACTCGAGGAGATAACAAACAGTCTTGAGGGCGGCGAACTTGGACTGGAAGAATCAATACAGGAATTTGAAAAAGGAATCAAACTTGCAAAATTCTGTCATGACACTCTGGAGAAAGCGGAACGTAAAATTGAAATCCTCCAGAAAGGCGGGGATGGAGAGATCACCGCAAAACCCGTAAAGGCCAGATCCGATACTGGTGAAATCGAAGATGATGACGAACTCCAGGGTTCCCTTCTCTGAAGCGGGGTATCCTGGCTGCAAATCCACAATTCCGGAGTCCTCAGGGGGAACATCCTATGAAAAAATTATTTTCTGTATTCGTGTCCATAATAGTCCTTTTATTTGCGGGCTGCGCAAAAAAGCCGGTAATACTTTTCTGCGAAGGGGTGTCTCCTGACGGCGAAGGGATCAACTGCGGGACCAGGTTCGAAACCGGGGAACTTACCACTCTGATTGTCCCGGACAGCCCCTTTGATACAGACAGGCTGGACCTACTTGTAATGGAGGGAGACGGAAAGGGAGATCCCATGGAAAATATTTCACTTGAAGTGCAGCCCGAAAAAAGCAGAACATCAACAAACCTCTCCTTCTACAGCAGCGGGACCTACACTGTAAGGGTCCTCAGGGAGAAAGAAATTATTGGCGAAGCATCAATAAATATTGTGGACTTTCAGGCAGAGTAAGATACGGGTCCGGGTCTTATGCCTGTTTCCGCTGTTTTTCCTCAAGATAGAAGACAATGACCAGCAGGAATGCCCCTGCAACGATGACCGAATCTGCAACATTAAAAGAGGGCCATCTATACACCCCGTCAACACCAATGGATATAAAATCCACCACCCCCGGCCTCCCTGGCACAAGACGGTCAATGATGTTTCCCAGGGCCCCTGATACAATAAGAGACATGGACACGGTAAACAGGGTGGTCCTGTTCTTTTCGTAAAAATAGAAGCCGATCATCAGGGCAAGCACAACAATAGAGACCACGAGGAAAACATTCTTATATCCCTGCATTATTCCGAATACCCCGCCCTGGTTGTATACCAGGGCGATCCTGATAAATCCGCCTGCATAATCAACCCGCTCAAAATCGGAAAAATTCGCAACAATCAGGTACTTGCTGATAATATCAAGACACAGGGTGGAGATGACTATAAGAGCACCGGTAATATTTCTTTTCACTGCTACTCTCCGTTTTCTGTCCTTCGCACTATGTCCGTACACCTCTCGCAGAGTTCGGGATGGTCCGGGTCAGAGCCAAGTGAACTGAAGAAATTCCAGCACCGGACGCATTTGGCCCCCTCTGTTTTCGCAACAGACACAGATGAATTCTCATACTTCTTCATGCCTTCAGCTTCCGCATCAAATAATTCAACACATGCAACCTGGAAAAACCTGCTCAGATTTTCCCCCATTTCAGAGAGCAGGGCCCTGACCTTTTCAGAATGGACAAAGAGTTTAACGTCCGCCTCAAGCGAGGTTTTAATGGCCCTGTCTTTACGCATTTCCTCAAGCGCCTTGAGGACATCCTTTTTCACATTAACGATGTCCTCGACTTTCTGTTCAATTTCAGTATTAAACCACTGGCTGTCCGGTTTTACGTATGTCTGGGTATGTACAGAACCGCTGTTGCCGCTGAACTGCCAGATCTCTTCAGCAGTAAAGGCGAGTACAGGCGCGATCAGCCTGACCAGTGTCCTGTAAAGCTCGGAAAGGACTGTCTGGTTTGCCCGCCTCTTGAGTGAGTCTGCCAGCTCTACGTAAAGGATGTCCTTTGATATATCAAAATAGACAGAGGAAAGCTCCACAGCGCAGAAATTCAGTATGCGCCGGTAAACCATGTGGAATTCATAATTATTGTAATGCTCCACAACCCTGTCTGAAAGCACGTGGAGCTTGTGCAGTATCCACTTGTCAAGGTCAGAGAGGTCCTTATAGGGGACCGTGTTATTCTCAGTAAAATCTGACAGGTTCCCGATTATGAACCTGAAAGTGTTCCTTATTCTACGGTAGGAATCAGCGACCTGCTTCATCATGTCCATGCCGATACGCACATCATTCCGGTAGTCCTCTGATGATACCCAGAGACGTAATATGTCAGCGCCGTACTGTTTTATAATCTTATCAGGTGGTATAACATTTCCCATTGATTTGCTCATAGCCTTCCCTGCAGTGTCCAGCATAAAGCCGTGGGTCAGCACTGTATCATATGGGGCCCTCCCCTTCAACGCCATTGCCGGCCACAGGGATGACTGGAACCAGCCACGGTGCTGATCACTCCCCTCAAGGTACATGTCAGCGGGCCATCGAAGGTCCTCCCATTCCTCAAGTACAGCGAAGTGTGACACGCCCGAGTCAAACCACACGTCAAGAATGTCATATTCACGTTCGAACTCAGTGCTGCCGCATTCACATACCGTTCCCGGAGGGATCAGGTCAGCCGTGTCATCAGAATACCAGGCGTCTATACCTCGCTCTTTGGCGATTTCAGCGAAATACTGCACGCTCTCCGCGGACATCATGTTGTTACCGCACTTGCTGCATCTGAATGACGGGATTGGCACTCCCCATGACCTCTGCCTGGAAAGACACCAGTCAGGTCTTGTTTCCACCATATTTCTGAAACGTGTTTCTCCCCAGGCAGGGATCCATTCGGTCTCATCAACATTTTTAAGGGTCCTGGCGCGCAGGTCCTTGTGGTCAATACTGAAAAACCATTGCTCTGTAGCACGGAATATAAGTGGTTTCTTGCATCTCCAGCAGTGGGGATAGGAATGCTCAATCATCTGAGTGTGGATCAGGACCCCTTTTTCTTTAAGAAGTTCAACAACCTTTTCATTTGCATCAAAAACCTTTACCCCTTCCATCTCAGGAAAGTCATCAGTAAATCGTCCGTAATCATCAACCGGGCAGTACACATCAAGCCCGTACTCCAGGCCTACAATGTAATCCTCCATTCCGTGTCCAGGGGCAGTGTGCACGACTCCTGTACCCTGCTCGAGTGTAACATGGTTCCCGAATATGACCCGTGATTCACGGTCAATAAAGGGATGGCGCACTGTAAGCTTTGCGATCTGGCCCCGTGTTATCGGGACCTCCGCATCGCTTTCAGCGCCCAGGACCTCCTGCATCTGCTCCAGGAGTCCCTTTGCAAACACATAATAGTCAGCGCCGAATTTATATATGCCGTATTCAAATTCAGGATGGAAGCATACTGCCAGGTTCGCAGGCAGGGTCCATGGCGTGGTGGTCCAGATCACAACATGGGTGTTTTCCCTGTCTATGCCGTCAATATCCATTGATCCCGGGTCCACTTTGAACTTCACGTATATTGAGGGTGAGCTGTGGTCCGCGTATTCAACTTCCGCTTCCGCAAGTGCTGTCACGCATGTAGGGCACCAGTAGATCGGCTTTTTACTCCGGTAGATATAACCCTCTTTTAAAATCTCCCCAAAAACCTCAACAATCCTGGACTCATACTCAGGCGCCATTGTTTTATAGGGATTCTCGTAATCACCGAACACGGCCAGCCTCTTGAAGCCATCCATCTGAATATTCACGTATTTTTCCGCGTAAGTGCGGCACTTTTTTCTGATGTCGACCCTTTCCATTGTTTTTGCGTCTTTACCGAGCTCCCGCGTCACATTCAGTTCAATGGGAAGGCCATGGCAGTCCCAGCCCGGAACATATGGAGCTCGGAATCCGGACATGGTCTTGTGCTTTATGATGATATCTTTAAGTATCTTGTTCAGGGCATGACCGAGGTGGATGTTGCCGTTAGCATATGGAGGACCGTCATGAAGAATATAGAGATCCGCATCCTTCCTCGATTCAAGTATTTTTCTGTACAGGTCATCACGTTCCCATGACTCAAGTATACCGGGTTCTTTCTGCGGGAGATTCGCCTTCATCGGGAACTCGGTCTTTGGCAGGTTGACGGTCTTTGAATAGTCCATTGTGTCCTCTTATTCTATCTGAAAGGTTTTACCATGCCCATCACATCTGGTGACGCACCCACCAAAAGGGAATCGCAGGCAATGATTTGTCAATATTTTTTTACCTGCCAGGCACGGCCATATCCGTGAGACGCAGCCCTGAATCTCTCTTTATCCGCCGCGACACAGCCGCACGTACTACATCTCTTTTCCCGTATATTACAGCGCTGTGCCTGGCCCTGGTAAGGCCGGTATACACTATTTCTCTTGTAAGCAGGCGCTCATGAGCCTCGTCTATTATCAGGAGCACGCGCCCGTATTCGGACCCCTGGCTTTTATGCACTGTTATAGCCCAGGCCCAGTCCCATGCAGGCAGGGCTTCAACAGGATAATTGACAAAGGACCCGCCTGCGCGGAAAAAAGCCCGGCATTGTCCGTTTCCCGGGTTTAAGATCACTCCAACATCTCCATTGAAAAGGTTACGTGTATAATCATTCCGGGTTATCATTATGGACGCCCCTGAAAAAAACTTACCCGATGATTCGGGATCGCATTCTTTTGCGAGATAACCGGACATGATATCATTGATCCGCCTGCTCCCGCTTATCCCGGTCCTTCCCGGGCACAATATGCGTGTCCCTTCCATGCGGCTGAAGATCCCCTGTAGAATTTCATTCTGCGCGGACTCGTCCCTGTCCCCCATTCCAGTTGCCATCCTGACAAGTTCCCTGTACCCGGGTTCCGGCCCTGAGTCTCCCAGGTACTGTTCGCGCGCCCATGAAAAAAGAATGCCGTGCAGCTCATTATAAGGGGAAAGATCCGTGCACCCAGGTTCAATCCTGTATACCCCGCTCTCTTCATGACTCTCCGGCCATGAAATATCCAGGCGAATACCTGCAGTAACATTATCTTTAACTTTTTTGCAGGAGATGAGGGGGATCATGCTTATACAATTATCAAGCCCGGCGTTTATGGATTCAGCAGTATCCCTGATATCCTCACCCGAACGGTAGCTGCGACGTAATATTACCACCCTGTCAGTGAGTGGAGATGATATCCCAGCCGGAAATTCACGCATCCTTTCTGCCGCATCAGGGAAATGTCCGCTCAAAAGGCCAGCCGCGTCACTGCTGAAACCTGTCATGCTTTCTTCCGGGATAAGGTGGGCAAGAACCGCACCCGCGTCAACTGACGGCAGCTGGTTCCTGTCACCTATCAGTATAATACGGGCGCCCCTCTGAATCGCATCAAACAGCCTGCCCAGGACCACAACATCCACCATTGAAACCTCGTCAATAATGACCACATCAGCCGGCAGCTGATTAAACTCATTATATTGGAAATCTGCCATTGCAGGCCTGTATTTCAGGAGCCTGTGTATAGTAACACCCTTCATGCCGTACAGGTAATCATCAAATAAATTCCCGTTGTCATCAGGGAAAGAAACGTCCTGAAGGGCTTCAGTCAGGCGGCGCGCAGCCCGCCCGGTAGGCGCTCCCACAGCAATGCGTTCAGGTGCTACTCCTGTTCTCAGAAAGGCACGTACCAGGTTCACAACTATTGTTGTCTTTCCCGTGCCCGGACCGCCTGAAATTATAACAAGCGGATTCAGCAGGGGCAGGAGCAGGGCAAGCAGCTGGTCTGGATTCACCTCTGCAGGTTGTCCCCTGAGACATACAGGTCTCTGGATCAGGATCTCATCAAGGATATCCCTGCAGGATCCCGGGTCACCATTAAACATTTCATCCCTGTTAATAAAGGAAAGGAGGCCCTGTTCAAGTTTCTTTTCATACATGTAATATTTCTGGAAATAGAGGCGCCCGGCATCCTGCCTTTTCTGCAGAATCAGCGGCCTGAATGAGGCCTCATCCAGTGGATTATAGGGGTCAGAGCCTTCAATGACACATACAAGTTCCGGACACAGTTCCAGCTCTTCCTCGGCAGTATGGGGAAATAGGGTAAGACATTCAGGACAGAATGCCCGGATCCTTGATTCAACCGATTCTCTTTCCATGCTGAGGCAAACGCTTCCCTCATGCAGTGCTGCAAACATGCAGAGCAGGACAGCCTTAAGCTGAAGACTCCGGCAGCCTGAAAGACCGCACAGGTCACGCAGTGTCAGGTAATCAGCTGACAGCAGTTCCAGTTTGTTTACTGCACTTTCAAAGAGAAGCAATTCACCTTCGTTTTTTACATCAACAACAGAAAGCTCGCAGAGCAGTTCCAGGGTGATGTCCTTCATTCTTTTTTCACCCCTGACGATTCAATTTTTATAATTGCAGCAACAACGACCATTCCCGCTAATGCCGCACAAAGGGTCAGAGCCTCGTTCTGTGTAAATGCCCCGGGCATCCTGTTGCCCAGATATATTATTTCATCACCCACGCTCGCGGTATATTTAAAGGGCCATACCATCCACAATGATCCCACCACGAGACCGAAAAGAAATCCCATGGTCATATCATGCCACCTTAAGAGCAGGTAATTCAGCAGCCTTGTA
>Ga0272442_10012693_pt1 | contig 10145 bp, 9 predicted proteins | sample SSMForm2O_FD_200262 | JGI IMG/M metagenome (GOLD analysis project Ga0272442, IMG submission 200262) | Marine sediment archaeal communities from Little Sippewissett salt marsh, Falmouth, MA, United States - SSM-Form-2O | ecosystem: Environmental > Aquatic > Marine > Wetlands > Sediment ... | reverse complement strand
GAGTGGCCGTACGGATTCCACTCGATTCCGATCAACCCCGACAACTCTCCGCTCCAGACGAAGGAGCAGCTCGGAACGCTTCGGTCCGGCGGCTGCGTCCGCCAAGATTTCGACGATGCGGAGTTCACGTTCGGCTGGACCGATGTCGGTACCAGGGTGATCATGCTGCCCTAGGCCGCAGTCCGTAAGTCGTGGCGTCCGAACAGGCGCCCTTTCACGGCTCGCGGGGTTCAGTCGTCTTCATCGTGGGAATCTTCTTCGATCTTGGGGACGAAGACGCCGTCCTTGAACTCTCCTGAGAACTGCGACTCGTGATGATCGCTCTTGAACTCGACTTCAACCTTCTCCGGCCCCGAGTTTTCGACCTCCATGCTGAATCCGGCCTTGGGTGATGCCCCGGCGAGGCCGACGGTGTTTACGCCGACTTCGACGGTGACCGAACCGCCGACGAGGTCGTACGAACGAATCTCCGTTGGTGGTGGGCTGGTTGTGGTCGGCGGGGGTGCCGTGGTGGTTGTTGTTGTGGGTGCGGGCGGTCGTGTTGTGGTCGTGCTCACGTCGGGAACCGTGGTGGTCGACGCAGTGAGCGTCGTTGTCGTGGTTGTTGTAGATGTCGTCGGGATGCTGGGTGTGGTTTCCCTCCCGGGTTCCGTCTTTGGAGTGGCCGGGCCGGCGAGAGACGTGGCGATCGTTGTGGTCGGGACCATCGCGCTCGGCGTGTCGGTGACCTGGTCGCGTACGCTGCCAACTGCGGCGGCCGCGACAAACACGGCGGTGGTGGTCACCGCAAGCCAGATCAGGACGTAGGTCAGGCGCCGCACACCACCATGATGCCCGAACCCGACGGTTCTACGGATAATGGTCGGTTAACGGCCGATGAAATCCGGTCCGTTGTCCTGTCGACGCTGAAGTGATTCGGTATCGTGACTGCGTGGCGACCATCCTGATTATCGAAGACGATCAACGGATCCGGCAATCTCTGTCGAGTCGGCTTGCGGAGCGAGGCCACGAGGTCGACGCCGCCGCAACGGCTATGTCGGGTGTTGAGGCGGCGGTGTCGGGAGGATTCGACGTTGTGGTCCTCGACCTTGGCCTTCCAGACCTCGACGGCGCAGAAGCGCTCCGCATGATTCGAGCGGTCGCTGATGTGCCGGTAGTCGTCGCAACGGCTCGAGACGACGAGACCGAGATCGTCCGGTTGCTCGACGCGGGCGCCGACGACTACGTCGTGAAGCCGTATTCGGCAGAGCACCTCGAGGCCCGCCTCCGCGCCGTCCTCCGCCGGTCGGGATCGGACCCGGAGCAGCGAACGATGGCCGTGGGAGAGATAGCCGTCGACCTCGAAGGCCAGCAGGTCACGTTTCGTGGCCAGCCGCTCGAACTCACGGCACGCGAGTTCGAACTGCTGGCATACCTCGTCGAACGGCCCGGTCGTATGGTCAGCAAGCGCCAACTGCTCGCTGAGGTATGGCACCAGCCGTATGGAGGCGCCGACAAGACCGTCGACGTGCACCTTTCGTGGCTCCGAAAAAAGCTGGGAGAGACCGCAGCCGAGCCAAGGTACATTCACACTCGCCGGGGCGTCGGTGTGCGCCTGATCGATCCGGACTCGTGAGGAGAAGCCTGATCCTCGTCACCGCCGGTGTCACATCGATGGTGGTCATCGCGTTCCTTGTTCCGCTTGGGATCCTGGTCAGCGCACTTGCATTCGACCGCGCCGTGACCGGCGCCGAGCGTGACGCCGAGAACGTTGCTCGTTTGGTGGCAGTCGTCGGCCCCTCGATGTCCGAGGACGCCGTGGTCGCGGCGATCGGTGAACCCGCTCTCATGGAGCGCGGCGCATCGCTCATTTTCCCAGATGGGGAGGTAGCGGGCCTTCCCGTGCCGGCCGACGAGGACCTCGATGCCGCGCTGGCGGGCGCCGCGTTCCGTGCTGCCGTACCTGCCGGAGAAGCGGTGTATGTGCCGGTCGCGCAGGCAGACGGATCCATCACGGTCGTGAGGGCTGTTGCTCCGAGTGAGGAACTCACGCGGGGAGTCAGGAGGTCGTGGCTGATTCTCGCCGGTCTCGGCGTGGTGCTCGTCGGACTGGCTGTCCTGGCGGCCGACCGCTTCGGACGGTCGATCGTTCGCCCGGTGAACGAACTCTCCGTCGCCGCGGCCCGTCTCAAACAGGGGGATTTCACTGCTCGCGTCACCCCGGCCGGTCCTCCTGAGATCGAGGAGGTTGGTGCCGAGTTCAACCTCCTGGCGGGACAGATCGAGCACCTCCTCCAGGAGGAGCGAGAGACGGCCGCCGACTTGGCCCACCGCCTCAGAACACCCCTGACGGCTGCGAAGCTGGACGCCGAGGCACTCTCGCCGGCGCGTGCGCGAGACCGAATCGTCGAGGATCTTGACGAACTCGAGCGGACCGCCAACTTCATCATCGCCGAAGGTCGTCGGTCGGTTCGCACCGAAGTGGATCCGGGGTGCGATGTCGTCGAGGTGGTCGAAGAGCGGGCGGCCTATTGGCTGGCGTTGAGCGAAGAACAGGGCCGTTCGTTCACGGTTTCCGTCGACGTCGAGGATGGCGTTGTGGCGGTACCCAGGGTGGACGCCGTTGTGATGATCGACGCGCTGCTCGAGAACGTCTTCGCCCACACCCAGGAGAACGTTCCGCTGGCAATCGAGCTCGCAGGATCTCCGGGGGAGCCGCTCCGGCTCGAAGTCGAGGACGGAGGAGCGGGGATCGCACATCCCGACGCCGTTGATCGCGGCGCTTCGACCGGTGATTCGTCGGGACTGGGGCTCGACATCGTTCGTCGCACCGCGGAGGCGTCGGGAGGTTCGCTCGAGCTGACCACGTCCGCACGGTTGGGCGGTGCCTGCGTTGTGGTGAGGCTGCCGAGGAGGTAGCAAGAGCGAAGAGCAAAGAGCAAAGAGCAAAGGCGGGCTGACCGTTGCACAGCAAAACCCCCACCGAAGTGGGGGTTGCCTGAACCTTGTGAGTTGGACCGATGCGGTCTTTGTTGGATCATCCCGCATGGGTACTACTTACCCCGCCGGCCGTCCCACCGGTTCAGGTACTTCATCGGCGTTTCTCTCCGATTTCTTGAATCGTTACCCGTCCGCGGTCCCATATGGGTCGAGCGACCCAGCCCGGTCACTATTCTGCATGCGGAGGCATCGCGCATGCTGGAGTTTGTCGATCTCAAGAAGCGGTTCGGTAGCGTCGTCGCGCTCGACGGGGCGGGGTTCACCGTCGATCGCGGGCGCATCCTCGGATTCCTCGGACCGAACGGGGCAGGCAAGACCACCGCAATGCGTGTGGTGTTCGGGTTGGTCAAGCCGGATTCTGGATCGGTGCGATGGAACGGCGACGTCGTGGATGCGGCCGACCGGCTGCGTTTCGGGTACATGCCCGAGGAACGTGGTCTCTATCCGAAGATGAAGGTCCACGATCAGCTCGTCCACTTCTCTCGGCTGTCCGGGCTGAGCAAGTCGGACGCCGAGACCGCGGTCGATCGCTGGCTGACCGCGCTCGGCCTGGCCGACCGAGGTGGTTCGAAGCTCGAGGATCTCTCCCACGGAAACCAGCAACGCGCGCAACTTGCGGCGGCTCTGGCACCGGATCCGGAGCTACTGATTCTCGATGAGCCTTTCGCCGGTCTCGATCCGATCGGTGTCGAATCCCTTGCTGGGACGCTGCGGGAGCTTGCTTCGGAAGGTGTGACGATCGTGTTTTCGAGCCATCAGCTCGATCTGGTCGAGGATGTGTGCGAGGACGTCGCCATCATCAACAAAGGGCGCGTCGTACTGTCGGGTTCTCTCGACGACATCAAGAACGAATCCTCGAAGCGGCGGCTCACCATCGATGTCGACGGCGAACCCTGGGTTCCCACGGCAGCCGGCACGACGGTCATCGACGGCCAAGGTCGGTCCCATTCCATCGTCGACGGCGATGCACCTATTGCCGATCTGCTGGCTGAGGCAAATGTGGCCGGCACGGTGAGCCGGTTCATGTTCGAGCCGCCGCGCCTCACCGACCTGTTCCGAGAGGCGGTGGGAACGTGAGCCGGTGGAAGCAGGTCGCACTGCTGGCAAAGCGTGAGTTCAAGGAGCGCGCCACCAGCAAGCCGTTCCTCATCACGATGTCGATCCTCGTGCTCTTGATCCTCGCTGTGGGACCCGCGGTGAACCTGTTCCTGGGCGATGAGATCGAGGCTACTCGGATTGGACTTGTCGGAGATGAGCCGGCCGGCATCGATCAGGCGCTTGACGCGCAGGCGGCCGTGTTCGAGATGGAAATCGTGCTTGTTCGGTACCCAGATCGTGCCGCTGCAGAGACGGCACTCGCCGATGGCGACGTGGCGGTGGTACTGGCGGATGGGATCGACATCGTCTTCCACACCGACGTTTCATCTCGACTGTCGGCGCTGGTAACCGGAGCCGTCACCACGTCGGTGAAGTCGGAGACGCTCGCGGATCTTGGCCTTTCAGACGGCGAGGTTGCTGCGGTTGTCGCCCCGGTGCCCGTCACCATCGCCACCGTCGAAGAGGAGGACGTGGAGGAAGACACGAAGCGAGCGGCTGCCTTCGTCGGCGCCCTCGCGCTCTACATCTCGATTCTCATGTTTGGACAATTCGTCGCGATGGGTACCGTCGAGGAGAAACAGAATCGGGTTGTCGAGGTCATCTTGTCTCGCGTCCGCCCGTGGCAGATCCTCGTCGGGAAGGTCGCCGGCATCGGCCTCCTGGGATTGCTCCAGTTGGCGCTGCTGGCCGGTGCCGCATACGTCTCGGCTCAGATGGCAGACATCGGCGATGTCGACCTGGCCTCGATCGGTATCCCCATCATTGCGGGAGTGTTTTTCTGGTTCGTCCTCGGCTACACGTTCTACGCATTCCTCTACGCGGCGGTCGGGTCAACCGTCTCTCGCCAAGAGGATCTGCAGGGAGCGATGATGATGCCGATCGTCCTGATCGTGCCGGGCTATCTCCTCGCCCTCGTGGCAGCCGAAAACCCCGACGGCCTGGTTCCCACGATTGGGTCCATGTTGCCGCCGTGGGCACCGTTCGTGATGCCGGTGCGGATCGCATCGGGTGCCGCCGCGCCGTGGGAGATTGTCGTGGCGGTTCTCGGCACTGCTGCGGCTGCTGCGGCCCTGGTCTGGATCGGGTCGCGGGTCTATGCCGGCGCTCTGCTCCGGACCGGCGGCAAGGTCAAGTTGAGCGAAGCCTGGCGGGCTGCCGGCGAGTGACGGTGCCCGACGCACGTTCCGTTGGTTGCTGAGCCCGAGTCTCGTCGGACGACTGCTATTCGATGACCCACTGAACGGAGCGAGTGGCGATCCCCGGTTTCTCCAGAGTCGGCGTGTGGACGAGCAGCGCCGGGCAGTCCACAGCCTCGGCGATCCTGTCGGCAAGGTCCGTGACCACGTGGAACCGGTGGGTGGGTGCGCCGAGAATGACGAGGTTGGCTCCTCGCGACAGGCCGGTGAGGGTCTCGATCAGGTGGTCGGTCGGCTGCACCCGGTCGTCCCACGGCACCGTCAGAGCCGCGCCAAGCTGTTCGTGATACCGGTGGATCGATTCTGCTTGAGCGGGTGGCGCATCGGTCGGCGTCAGGTGAACAAGCCGCAGCTCGGCATGCTCGTGCCGCGCAATGTGGTCGGCCATCTCGATCTTGACCGGGTCGTACGGTCCTCCGGTACCCAGGACCGCGATCCGATCGATCTGATCAACCTCACGATTGCGGAGAAACACCGAATCACAGGTCAAGTGTTCGCGGAGCCATCGCAGATCCCTGTTGACGTGCCGCGTGGCTCTGAGCTCCTGTGGAAGATCTGCAATGAAGAGGTCGACACCTTCGCGTTCGACGAACGAGTGGACCATGCCCCGCCGGTCCTCATCGGTGTACTGCTCTGTCGTCACCTCGATCCCAAGGGCACGGGCGCGGGCACGATCCTCGTCCGTTGGGATCATGCGCCGCGTCCTGGCGTCGAAGTTGATGACGTGGATGCGCCCGCCGGGGGCCACCGCAAGGCGTAACGCGAGTCGGAACAGAGTGTGCTGGCGACTCGGCCGCGTCGGTCTGCGGACGAGCACAAGGATATGTTTTCTCCCGCCCGTCGCAACTGCCGCGGCGGTCGTCTGGACCAGGCGCTGGTCCTCGCGGAGACGGAGCGCGTCGCGCGCCGCAGACTCCTTCACCGCCCGTGACCGGCCGAACGTCCGGTACCAGATCACGCCGGCGACGACGAAGACGACCGCTCCGATCAGCGGAACGGTTCCCATCTGGGTCAGGAGCAGCAATGCAGCGGCTATTCCGAAGATCTGCGTCGCTGGGTACAACGGCGATTTGAACTCCGGCTCGTACCAATCGAGATGAGCTTCGCGGAAGGCGATCAGGGCGATGTTGATCAACGCAAATACGAGGAGCTGGAAGGCCGACGCGAGTTTGGCGAGTTCGAGAAGCGGGACGAACATCACGAGGGCGAGGAGCATGACGCCGGTGACCGCAATCCCGGCGATCGGGCCCCCGGATCGTCGACCAATCGCGGCAAGCTGCCGGGGTGCGAGCGAATTCCGGGCCATCGCGAACGGATAGCGGCCTGATGCGATGATGCCGGCGTTGGCCATGGACAGAAGTGCGATGACCGCAACGCCCGCGATGATTGCAACCCCGACCGATCCGACGAACTGCTCAGCAGCGAGGGTCATTGGAGTTTCGGTGTTCGTCAACTCGGCGGCCGGAGATACGCCGACGATGACCGCAACGATGGCCGGGTACAGCAGCATCATGAACCCGATCGACACGAGCATTCCCACGGGGATATTGCGGCCCGGGCGCCGCACTTCTTCCGCGATCGAGGCGACCTTCGTGACCCCGGCATAGGAGACGAACACGACGGCGGTTGCCGACAGGACCCCCTTGATCCCGTGGGTCATGAACGGATCGAACGAGGAGGAGTGGATGTGTGGTGCGCCTATTCCGACGAACGCCAGCAGGATGAGGATCACGCCCGACACGAGGAGCATCTGGAACTTCGCCGTCTGTTTGACACCGAGGAGGTTCACGCCGATCAGCACAACGGCGAGCAGTGCCGCAACGGGTCGCTCGGGGTGGGGAATGAAGTACTCCAGGTAGGCGGAGAGTCCGACCAGGGCGAACGATGCCTTGAAGACGAGCGAGAACCACACCCCGAATCCTGCGACCGTCCCCATGAGCGGACCCATCGCTCGGTCGATGTAGAGGTAGGTACCGCCCGCCTGCGGCATGGCTGTCGCCATCTCCGCTTTGGAGAGGGCCGCCGGGAGCACAACGATTCCGGCGAGGAAGAACGCGGCAACCACCGACGGTCCCGTGATCTTGAAGGCCAGTCCCGGCAGGACGAAGATGCCCGAGCCGATCATCGCGCCGATCGAGATCATCAGCACGGCGTAGAGCCCGAGCGAGCGGTGCAGTGTCTGGCTGTCTTTGTGCGCCGGGGCGGATTCGGGTGTGGTCACGGTTCCCGAAACCTAGTTGTGCCTACAGCTGTTCGTTTGGCGGTGGCTGCGGCGAGGGAGTGATCCCGTTGAGTTGCCACCTGGTCCGTGAGGCGCGCGCCGTGTCGATATCAACGAGAGAGAGCAGTGTTCCTCCGATGAGGAAGAACGCAGTGAGGAACAGAATCGACAGTCTGGCCGAGCCGGTCGCAATGTCGACCGCCGCGAAGATCAGCGGGCCGAAGATGGAGCTGAACTTCGAGAAGACCGAGTAGAAGCCGAAGAACTCGGCAGAGGCCTCTTCGGGGATCATTGAGCCGTAGAGCGACCGAGATAACGCTTGGACCCCGCCGAGAACAAGCCCGGCAAGGACACCGAGCAGCAGAAAGGGGGCAGCCCGTTCGGCCGGCATCAGATATCCACCTACCGTCACGAGTATCCATCCGGCGATGGAGACAAGGATTGCTCGTTTCACTCCAAACCTGCCGGCCATCCAGCCAAACGCCAGGGCTCCGAAGAAGGCCACAAGCTGGATGACGACGAATACGGCCGCGATGGTGGTTGCCGACAGATCGAGCGTCTCCGACGCGTAGACGGGTGTGATCTTGATGACCGTCTGCACGCCGTCGTTGTAGAAGAGGAACGCGACAACAAACAGCAGGAGTTGGGGGAACCCAAGGAGTTGGCGTGTGGTGTGCCACGTTCGGTCGAGGCCGAGCCGGCCGTAGGCGAGGGGTCGGAGTGCTGATCGAAACCTGGCCGGGATCGGTCGAGCGACGCCGCTGTCGCGGAGCCGGGCGAACGAGAATGCCGCGAACCCTGCCCACCAGACTCCGGCCGACGCGATCACAATTCGCTGCGCTGTTGTCTCGGCAAGACCGAGTGGTTCGGCGAAGAACAGCAGCAGCAGCGAGAGGACGAGGTGGATCCCGCCTCCGGCGTATCCGAATGCGAATCCTCGGGCCGATACCCGATCGATGGTGTCGGGGGTTGTCAGCTCCGGGAGGAATCCCTCGTACATCACGTTGGCCGAGACGAATCCGATCTGTGCGAACAAGGCGACGACGACGGCCAGTCCGAGGTCGCCGGCGCCGGGGATCGCGGCCAGCACAGCGAAGGTTGCGCCGGTGTAGGCGAAGATCTGGAGGAGACGCTTCTTCGAGTTCGAGTAGTCGGCGATGGCGCCGAGGATCGGCATGGCGAGAAAGAGGAGAAGAGCTCCGAACCCAACGAGGATGCCGAAGAAGGCCTCGGCGTCGACCGAGATACCGAAGGCCGAGAAGCCGTCTTCAGGAAAGACCGTGTCGCCGAAGTAGATGGCAAAGATGAGGCTTCCCGCCGTGATGTAGGCCGAGTTCGCCCAGTCGTACATCGCCCATCCGAAGATGGTCCGTTGGTTGTTGCGCATCGGCGTCGGAGGCGGCATCGCCAGGACCCTACCGGCCGGTCGGTGGCCGCGGCCGGGGGAACCCAGGGTGCGTGAGCCGTCCACAATCGTTGGTGTTTGTTCACACGGGTAGCCGACTTGACGCAAGGATGGCTATTGTTCGCATGCACAGAGGGATGTCCGCTGCCGCCGTGGCACTTGTTGGTTCGAGGGCAGGTCGACAGAACCCGCCCGTGTGCGGGCCACAGTGGCCCGTGAGTCGATGCCCATTGGAGGCAGTAGTAATGAACATCTTCGTAGGGAACCTCTCGTTCCGCGCGACCAACGGCGACCTCGAGCAGCTCTTCGGCCAGTACGGCACCGTCGATTCTGCCGCGATCATCAACGATCGTGACACCGGCCGCTCGCGCGGTTTCGGTTTCGTCGAAATGCCCGACGCCGCTGAAGGGAACAAGGCGATCGAGGAGCTGAACGGCTTCGAGCATGAGGGCCGGGCCCTTACCGTGAACGAGGCCCGTCCTCGTCGGTAGCAGCCCATATGGCACGAGGCGACGACACCTTCCGCACACAAGGCCTGGTCGTCGAGACGCTCCGGAACGCTGAGTTCAAGGTGCGCCTCGACTCGGGTCTCGAAATTGTTGCGCGAGCATCTGGAAAGATGCGGCGCGGCCGCGGGATCCGAATCATCGCCGGCGACAAAGTCGAGGTTGAGGTTTCGGCCTACGACCCGACCAAAGGTCGCATTGTGTGGAGACACCGATAACAAGAGGAGACATCACTTCGGGTTCAATCCGGGGTGACTGATGAGCAGCCGGGATCTCGGATCCCGGCTGTTTCGCGTGTCGATCGGGGGGTTAGCGCTGGGATACCCAGAAGAGGGCGGCCGAGCCGGCAACCATGAGGCCGATCAACAGCCACGCAACGATGATTCCTACTGTCTCCACGGTGGACGGACGATAAATCACACGCGTGCAATTCCCGGGGATTTCCACGGCCGAACGCTCTGATACGATTCTGACGGAACACCCCATGGAGCTTTATGACTGACGAACAACCGCAGAACATCAAGAGCACGAACGACCGCATCGGGATCGGCATCATCATCACGGCGGTTGTGGTTGTGATCCTCGGGATCTTCGTGTGGCAGAACCGCGACACCGTCGAGATCGAGTTCCTGTTTCTCGGAGTGAGCCTGCCGCTGTGGGCGGTTGTCGGGATCTTCATGGCCCTCGGCGCCCTGCTCGGGGGGGTGTGGCGCTGGGTGATGCGCCGGCGGGCGGGGAAG
>Ga0272442_10012692_pt1 | contig 10146 bp, 10 predicted proteins | sample SSMForm2O_FD_200262 | JGI IMG/M metagenome (GOLD analysis project Ga0272442, IMG submission 200262) | Marine sediment archaeal communities from Little Sippewissett salt marsh, Falmouth, MA, United States - SSM-Form-2O | ecosystem: Environmental > Aquatic > Marine > Wetlands > Sediment ... | reverse complement strand
TCCTCAGCTTTGCTTCAATGTCCTTGAGCCCCGGCAGCTTTGTCAGGTCAACATAGGCATATTTCATCCATATAGCCCAGTCAACTTTTCCCGACGCCTTGCTGTAGGTATCCCCGTCGCTGTCTGTAGCGTCTTCATTTGAAACAACCTGCCCGTCCGCTTCATTGTTAATATCGAGCGTAATAGCAGCTTCGTAGCCCATTGACTTATCTGTATTTTTCAAGCGGATATACGTCCTTTCAATTGAAAACCCGCTTGCCCAGTCATCAAAATCCGGGTTTGCGTATTCAGCTGTATACCTTGCCCATGAATATCCGTATACTTTCCATTCCTGTCCCGCAAGGGCAAGGCCTGTAAAAGCCATAACAAAAACCATTGCTAAAAGTAAAATCTTTTTCATTGTCCCTTTTTCCTCCTTTTTGTTTTATATTCCAAAAATCCGGCTTGTTGCCTTTTTACGTCCTTTTCACCTCCTCAATTTTTTAATTTTAAAATTGCTTTTTTATCCTTAACGCATGCTGCTGCGGCCTTTCAAAAATCTTATTTTCACCCTTATTTTAATAAATGCCCATTAACCCAAAATTAAAGTTGCGTTAATTTCCTGTTAATTCGCAGGCGCCTGAGCGCTTTTTGCTTAAGCTGCCTCGCCCTTTCCCTTGTAAAACCCAGATTTTCCGCTATTTCCTTAAGTGTTTTATGCTCATAAAAAAGCATATAAAGCACCTGTTTTTCTTTTTCGGGAAAATCTTCAGGAATACCGGCATTACAGCGCGTTTCTGAATCATATTCATATTTTCCGGATTTTTCCCGGAAAATTATTTCTTCACTTTCGCTGATATCAGCGTCAATAACCGGTATTTTCTTTTCTTTTTGAAGATATTTCAGGATATTTCCTTTGATGTGATAGGTTGCATACGTGGAAAATTTCGCGCCTTTACCGGGATCATAGTTCTTTTTTGCCTCAAAAAGCCCCATAAGGCCCTCCTGTACAAGGTCGTCAAAAGAAACGCCGTAAACCGCGTATTTGCCCGCAACGCTTTTTACCAGCCCTATGTGCTCTTCAATAAAACGCACGTTAAAATGATTTTTTTTCAACAGTATTTTTCCTTTCGTTTCTTATAAATAAAGATAGAAAAAAACTGTTAAAAAATAATGTGAGATTTATTAATTATCGGTTAAATTCAGGAAGAATAAGGGGGAAACATAATTATAAACTCCGTGCCTCCGGAAGGAACGGATTTTACTTCAATATCTGCTTTATGCATAAGAACTATATGCTTAACAATAGACAGGCCCAGCCCCGTACCGCCCATTTTGCGTGAACGCGACTTGTCGGTAACATAAAACCTCTCAAAAATCCTCGGCATATGTTCCCCCGGTATTCCTACGCCCGTATCCCTGATCACAACCCTTGCCCCTCCGCCTTCTTCTTCTGCTAAAACTGTAATTCCGCCGCTGTCCGTATACTTAACCGCGTTATCGATCAGGTTAATAAAAAGCTGCTCAAGCTTAAAAGAATCCCCTTTTATCGCGGGTATGTCCTCGCCTGTTTTAAAATCAATTGTTAATTTTTTCTTTTTAATTTTCTGCTCAAAAATCTTTACGGAATTCCTTAGTATATCGACAAGGTTTACTTTTTCAAAATCTTCCTCCCCTCCCCGTTTTTCAAGGTTTGAAAGAAGAAGCAGGTCTTCCACAATATTTATAAGCCTTTCCGTATGCTTCTTTATTATATCAAGATAATGTGTATTATCCGTATCCGTTATTTCGGATTCCAGGGTTTCCGTAAAACCCTTTATTGCAGTAAGCGGAGTTTTTAACTCGTGGGAAACATTTGCCACAAAATCCTTTTTAATATTTTCAAACTCCTTTATTCCCGTAACATCATGAAGTATAACAACCCTTTCCTTTCTGCCGGGCAGGAATGTTATACTGCATATATACACCCTGCCGCTTATTTCGACCTGGCCGGAAATATTTTCTTCTTTTCTTCCGGATTTCTCTATCAGCTCATTAAATCCCGGGGGAAGAACACACTCCCAGAAAAACTTCTTTTCCCCGCACCCGGTACCCGTAATTTTCTTAAAACTTTCGTTACACAGCACTATTTTCTCATCCTGGTCCACAACCAAAAGCGCCTCGCTAACGGAAGAAATAATCGTATTTAATTCTTCCTTCTGCGCTGATATTGTTTCAAAAAGCTTTTTTATTTCACCCGTCATATAATTAAAGCTGTCCGCCATATACTTAAGCTCATCGTCCGTTTTGATTGATACAGAAACATCAAAATCATGCCCCGCCACCTTTTCAGCTGCCCTGCCAAGTTCCTTAACCGGGAACGATATTCTCTTTGAAAGAAAATAAGCGCCCAGCAGTGCCAGTGCCAGGATAATAGCGGTTATGCCCGCAATCCTTCCCACAAGCCCCCGCAGGAAGCTGTTGATGTCCTCCAGGAAAAGGCTGAGCCTTAAAACCCAGGTTTGTCCGCCGCCCTTTATGGGAACCGCGGTATAAAGCATATACTTATTTACCGTATTTGAATACCTCAGCGACCTGCCATTTTCCCCTTTTAACGCAGCGGCGATTTCAGGCCTTGCGATATGATTACCCATTCTTAACGGGTCTTCCTCAGAATCAGCTACAACAACGCCCTTGCCGTCAATTACCGTTATACGTGTATTTATTTTTTTTGCGGTGCTTTTTACGAATTTCTCCAGTTCCCGCTTTTTACCGGAAACAGCCATCTGCCTGACGTCTCTTTCCAGGGCAGCGGAGATATTTATCAGGTTGGAAGCTGAAAGTTTTATATAATTATCTTTAAGCACGCGGAAAGATATTATTATTACGGCAACAGATAATGAAATTGCTATTAAGAAATATCCCAGGAATATTTTAGAAAATATAGTTTTTTTCATTCTTCTATCTTATAACCTACTCCCCTTACATTTTGTATTATCCTTCCGGCGGGGCCCAGTTTTTCCCTCAAATGCTTTATATGGACATCAATGGTCCTGTCAACAACCACTTTTTCATTCCCCCATAAATTATCGAGGAGCTGTTCCCTTGAAAGGACCCATCCTTTTTTCTCAATAAGTATCTGCAAAATCTTAAACTCAGTAGCCGTCAGGCTTATTTTTCCGGATTTTACCTGCACTTCGTATTTATGCAGGTCCATCACTATATCGCCAAGCTTAATTTTTGAAGCCTTTTCTTTTTTGCTTCCTCTCCTTAAAACCGCCTTTATCCGCGCGACAAGCTCTTTGGGGGAAAAAGGCTTTGTAACATAATCATCCGCTCCCAGTTCCAGCCCGAGTATTTTATCGGTCTCGTCTGTTTTTGCCGTAAGCATTATTACGGGAATATCGCGGTATCTTTCATCGGATTTCAGTATCTTGCATACTTCTATTCCGTCCATTTCCGGCATCATTATATCAAGTATTATTATATCCGGAACTGATTTTTTCAGGTATTTGATCAGTGCTTTACCGTCAGAAAAGCCCTTTGTTTTATAACCGGCTTTTTTTGCATTTATTGCCACAAGTTCCCGGATATCTTCTTCATCATCTACTATTGCTACAAACTTATCCATTTTTATCACCTGATTTTTATTTTTTCATTATAATCATATCAGGCATACAGATTATTTTCATTAATATTGTGTTAATTTTCGGTTAATTAAAACCTTATAAAATTTCATTTTACGGGCCCCACGACCACCCGTACTGAACCAGCCACAGGTTTTCATTCGGCGTTCCATCGGCAACTTTCGGCTGGGTGAGCTGGTAATTAAACTGCACGCTCATGGCCTCATTCAGTTCATAATAAAGCCCTGCTATATAGCGGGCTGTTTCATCGTTTGTCAGCCCCGTATCTTCGTTCCACGAATCATACCTGATATTAAGCGACAGCGCTTCGGTTATTCCGCCGGATAAAAACAGGGAAATCCCTTCTTTTGTCCAGGACTTTCCGGGCGTAGCCTCGGGCGGAACTTTCACAACAGACCTTAAATATTCGGCATATCCCGTTATCCTCCAAAAATTAAACCCGAGAATAACCGCTTCCACGTTATCGGTACCGTCGTCGGAAAAAGATGTCCTGAAATAATAATCCTCAAGAAAGTTTATCTTCAGGCTTGCAACAAAATTTTTTGAAAGGTCGGTATCAAGATGCTTGTATCCTGACCCGTTATAAACAGCTATTTCATATTCCACGCTTCCGTCTATTGCCTGCCCTATTATGGCGGCGCCTAAATCAGCGGAGCTGAAAACCCCCTGTTTGTCTTCAAAAGGTATCTCAATAAGCGGGTATTTCCACAAATCAAGCGTGCCGAAATATACAGGCTGGACGCCTATCCTCAGCTTCAGGTTAACCGCGGGAAAAAGCTTATAAAGGTCAACATAGGCATTTTTAATCCATATTGCCCAGTCAATATTGCCGTCATCCTGCCCTCCTTCAACCATGGCTATATCAAGGGTTATATGCCCTTTGTACCCGGCAACCTTATCTTCAGCGCTGAAGCGCAGGTATGTCCTCGGCACGGTAAACTCGTTTTTCTTCATTATATCCGCTTCGTAAGTCAGCCCGTACCTTATCCACTGGTACCCGTAAAATTCGGTATCCATATCAGCAGACACTGTTCCGCATAAGGCCGTCATAAACAATACGGCGCATGCGATTAATTTTTTCATGCCTTCCTCCTTGTCGCGCTATTTTTATAAGTTCCGCGGTCCAGGTTTCCGAGATTTCATCGTCCTTCATAAAAGTAGCTTTATACCTGTACTTTTTTTCGTCTTCCTTTATGAAATTTTCCATTGCCTGGTATTTTCCGTTTCCGTATTCCGAGGTGAGTACAATAGAATCGCGCAGCACCGTAAGGTTTCCTGAAAACTCACCTATTTCGTGAATATCGCCTTTCCATGTCGAAGTCAGCGTTCCCGCGGAATAAGGGGTTATTTTATACGTCCTGTTTAATATTTTCTTGTTTTCTCCCTGTATTTCTATTGTCCACTCGGCTTTCCACCCTACTGAATCCGCGGTACAGTCAATCGCAATTTTAACGGGAATCCTGTCCCCTTTGTCGTCCCCGATCTCACCCTCTCCCTTCCATATTCCGCCTGTGTTAAAAATTGTATGCTCCATTAAATCAATTCACCATAACGCGTTGCATTTAGTCTTATCAAATGCTTACGCAATATATCAGGCGGCGAGTCAAACGAGCCGGCCTGTTATTACTTATTAATAATTAGTTATTAGTTGCCGGCCATCAGTTATTAATTATGCCTAACTGCGCCGTGCTGTCAACTATTATTTCCAGCCGCCCTTTATATGTCTTTATCCTGCCTTCTACCCTGATTTTCTTTCCTAAATAAAGCTTTTCAGGCGGTTTTGGGAATTTTTTAAATGCGCTCTCAAATATCACAAGTGTCAGATATTCCGTATAATTCTTATGAAAATTAAGGTAGCATACTTTCCCCGTATTATGTGCCGCTACAATTTCACCTTCTGTAATCACATATTCGCCGATATGGCTTGCGGCATCCTGCCATTTAATTTTAACCCTTTCCTTTGACGCGCACTTACCCTTAGCGCTTATCTGCGGCTTGTCCACAAAAACAACCTTTGCTTTCGCGGTTACCAGCGGCTTTATAATCCAAAGATTAATAAAGAACAGGACTATTAACGCTGAAACAGCAATGACTGAAACCCTTATTGCAAAATCTTTCGTTGAAATCTTTTCTTTCATATGTCCTCCTTAATTATACATTGTTAATTGTTAAAAACGTATTGGGATAAGGACAGGGATAAGGATAAGGTCCGCTTGTTTTCACAAGTTTTTCCACTCCGCGTTCCGAATCCCGAATTCCGCGCTCAACTCATTCCCAGACTCCCTTTTTCAGCCTTCTTGCCACGTTTTCAAGCATTAAAAATTCCTTTGTCTTCCTGTTATCATCCTTTTCATAAACATAGGCATATCCCTTTTTAACAAGCTCGCTGTTTACCAGTTCTTTATCAACGTAAACATAGGCGAGAAGACGCCCGTACTTATCAAATTTTTCATTTATATTATATTCAAAGGTACAGTTTTTCCCTTTTACCCTTTTTTCCAGGTATTCTTTTGCTTCTTTCGCGTATTTCTGAACCGGCCTGTCCGGGTGATGCAGTTCAGGCGTGTCAATACCGAGCAGCCGCACCTTCTGCCCTCCTGAAATGACAAGCGTATCACCGTCAATGATTTTTTCAACCCTTGCTTCCATTTTCTTATATTGGTTTATTTCCCCGAAAAAACCAATGAAAAGCTTTATTACAAATATTAACAGCACAATCCCGGCTGTAATAATCCCTGTCCGGAACAAAAACTTTTTCAATTAAACCTCCGTTTGTCATTGCGAGAAGCCGGTCCCGTAAATAAAATTCTACGGGACGACGACGCGGCAATCTCTGTCTTTAGGAACAGACATGCCTGTTCCCTACATAAAATAAATTATCCTGGACAGCACAATGTGCTGTCCCTACAAATCTAACCCCGTGGATGAAAACGCTTATGTGTGTTTTTTAAACGCGACCTGTCCACGTGCGTGTAAATCTGTGTTGTTATTATATTGGCATGCCCCAGCATCTCCTGGACAGAACGAAGATCCGCCCCTCCTGAAAGCAGGTGCGTGGCAAAAGAATGCCTGAATATGTGGGGATAAACATTTTTGCTGATTCCCGCTTTTTTCGCGTACTGCTTGAGTATCTTCCATATTCCCTGCCTTGTAAACTTTGACCCCCTTTGCGTCACAAAAAGTGAAGATTCAAAGCCTTTTCCAAAATCCTTCCTTACCGTGAGATATTCTTTTATTGCCTCTGTCACATAATCACCCACAGGCACAATCCTTTCCTTTGACCCCTTGCCAAAACACCGTATTACCTTTTCCTCAATATTTATATCCGTAAGTTCCAGGTTCACAAGCTCGGAAACCCTTATGCCCGCGGAATATAAAAGCTCTAAAATAGCCTTATCCCTTAGCCCGTGCTTTTTTGCCAGGTCCGGCCCTGCGAGCATATTTTTAATATCTTCCGCGTTTAAAACCTCGGGGATTTTCTTATGGCTCTTAAACGGGCTCATCTGCTCAAAAGGGCTCTTTTCAATTGCTTTGTCCCGCACTAAAAACACAAAAAACACCTTTATCGCAACTATAGCCCGGGCTATGGACAGCTCTGAATACTTTTTATTTTTAAGCTCAAATATAAAATCCACAAGCGCATCTTCGGTAACTTCGCCTATCTTGTGCTTTTTAAGGTATTCTTCAAACAAAGATAAATCTGATTTGTAAGCCTTTGCCGTATTCGGGGACAGCCCCTTTTCAAATGTGATAAAATCCAGGAATTTTTCCCTGTATTTTTTTATTACCTCTGCTTCCGCCATGTTTTCCCCGCGAATTTTTCAGCTTTTTTCCTTATTTTTCCTGCCGCCCCCTGCCTGTCCATCCCGCCTGCCTTTAAAACCCCGGCGGTTTTTATCCTGTTAACCGCAAAAAATGATTTTATCTCCTGCTCCGCTGCCCTGAAGTATTCAGGCTTATCATCCCCGGCAGTAAGTATTATTACCCCGGCCTTCAATTGGCGATTGGCAATTGGCAATTGGCGGTTGTTCTTTTCCCATTGTGGCTGGTTCCTGTCTATAAACATCTTAAGCGGGCCCGGAACGCCGCAGAAATATACGGGAGAAGCGACAATTACCACAGAAGCCTTTTCGATTTTGTCTATAATCTTTTGGGCGTCGTCCCTCTGAAAACACCTGAAGGTTTTTGCGCACCTTTTGCAGGCTATACACTGCTTTATTTTTTTTGAAGTTATATCAATATGCGTAACGGAATAATCATTATTTTTACTAAGGGCTTTCAAAAAATAATAGGCAAGAATTTTTGAATTGGATTTTTTCCTTCTGCTCGCGGTAATCAGGACCGCCTTAATCTTTCCCATTTTCATCCATAAAATCTTCAAAATATGAACGCACTATCTCAGCTACTGCCCAGGCGTGGGATATTCTTCCCCTGGCGTTATACGGAAAATTGCCGTCAAACATCTCGGAAACAGAGCCAAGCCCGGCTGTCTTCTGGTGCTCAAAAAACGGCTCATAAACCGTTTCTATGAACCTGACTGATTCACGGCTTTTACCGTATGTCTTAAGATAAGCGGTCACAAAATGCCCTGCCGTCCATCCCCATACCGTACCCTGGTGCGCGGCCCTTTCCCTTGTGGCCTCGTCGCCGGAATAATTTGACTTAAAATTTACGTTCATATTGCTCAATGTCCTGAGCCCGAAAGACGTATAAAGCTCCTTAATTACGGTATTCATTATCTTATGCGCTTTTTCTTTATCTTCAATTAATGAAAAAGGAAGGCTCAGGGCAAGTATCTGGTTTGGCCTTACAGAATCGTCTTTATACCCCTGGTCAATAAAATCATAAAGATATCCGCCTTCCTTGTTCCAGAACTCCCTGTTAAAGCTTTTATGAATTCTTGAGGCAAGCTCTTTATAAGATTTTGCCATCTCAGCCTCGCCGTTTTTCTCCGTTATGAACTGCATGGTCCTTATCGCGTTGTACCAGAGCGCGTTTACCTCTACGGGCTTGCCCTGCCTCGGCGTGACAGGCGCCCCGGATACGGTTGTATCCATCCATGTAAGCTGAAGGCCCGGGAACCCGGAATAAAGCAGGTCATCCTTGTCCTTGTGTATGTTAAAATCCGTTCCTTCTATGTGCTTCTGGATAATCCACGTAAGCCTCTTAAAAAATTCAGAATCCTTTTTAACAAGGTCAAAGTCTCCCGTATATTCGAGGTACTTGTAAATCGCGTAAAAAAACCAGAGCGAAGTGTCTACAGACGGGTACCTTATCTCATTTTTATCTATTGTCATGCGCAGGGGTAAAAGCCCGTTTTTTTCAAGGGCAATCGACTCTTCAAGTATCCTCCGGGCTTCCTTATTCTTTTTAAGGATAAGAAAAAGGCCCGGCAAAGAGGCAAACGTATCCCTGAACCAGATAAAATGAGGCCAGAGGAACCCGGCAATGACATACGGGTCCCCGTGGTTGTCCTCAACCACAAAGGATTCAGCCGCGGAAATAAGCTGCTGCACCGGAAGCCTGTAATCCTCATCTTTTACGCACGCGCCGATGTCATCGCATATGCTTTTCATTTTCTTTATCTGCTCTTTGTGTTTTTCCTTAAGCGCGATAATGTCCACCTTTTCATGCGCGTCAGTTGAAAAAACAACCGACTTGGGGCTGTTATATTCCATGTCAAGGGTTATATCCCCGATGTTATAAAGGTCCTCGATCCCCTCAAAACCCGACTGCTCCTCCCTTATATAATAAAAGTCCCTGTACCACACCCCTTCAAGCTTTATCTTTCCGCCGTCAGGATTGTATATATATGCCGTGGGCATGTTCGTATACGCGGAAACCGCTATTTTTTCCCCTGATACAACCTTAACTTCAGGGTCAAAAATCGGCATTTCCCTGATAAGATGTTCCGCTTCCCTGAATGCTATAAACGGCTTGACGTGCAGCTTAATATGGCTCTCCGGGGTCAGCACGGTATATGATACTATTACCGTATTGGAATCCTTCATCAGTATTATTTCTTTTTTAAGCCTGACATTGTCAATAAGGTATAAAAACGTCGCCACGTCATCCCTGATGCTGAAATTTTCAAGAAGGGAATATCCTTTGGGAAATACGGTTTCCTTGTATTTGTGGGTTGAAAGATGGTATATGTTTCCCGCTATCTCCACATCTTCGTCGCAGTTCGGGAACACAACAACCCTGTTGTCAATACCCGGAAATTTAGCGACCAAAATCCCGTGGTATTTCCTCGTATTTGCCATTAATATAGTGGAGGCGGCATAGCTCCCTTTTTTATTGGCTATTATCCATTCTTTCTCTATGGCAACTTTAAAGTCATTACAAACATGACGGCCGAATGAAATCATTTGTCGCTTCGCTCCAATTTAAAATTTACAATTTAAAATTGCTAAACCGCCCGTTCCGGGCTATTTAGCCCCAAGACTCAAGCCTCATGACTCATGTCTTAACAACTTGAGTCTTGAGTCTTGCAACTTGAGTCTAATCTACTCCCATTCAATGGTACCCGTTCCGGGCT
>Ga0272442_10012690_pt1 | contig 10146 bp, 7 predicted proteins | sample SSMForm2O_FD_200262 | JGI IMG/M metagenome (GOLD analysis project Ga0272442, IMG submission 200262) | Marine sediment archaeal communities from Little Sippewissett salt marsh, Falmouth, MA, United States - SSM-Form-2O | ecosystem: Environmental > Aquatic > Marine > Wetlands > Sediment ... | reverse complement strand
CCACACAAACGCCGTGTTTTCACGTTCGGCGTCGGTTTTGACGTGAACGCCCCGCTGCTGGAGGCCATCGCCAGCGAGTCCCGCGCGAAAACGGAATTCGTCCTGCCCGGCGAGGACGTCGAGGTTAAGATCGGCCGGGTATTCAAACGACTCGCCGGACCGATCTTAGCCGATGCCGTGCTTGAGATCGTCGAAAAGGACGGCTCGCCCGCGCTCGGACGCACGCGCGACATCATTCCCAACAAGCTACCCGATCTTTTCGAGGGTGACCAGCTTGTGCTACTCGGCCAATACGTCGGCAAAAAGCCGGTCACGTTCCGAATCAGCGGCAATTATTTAGGCAAGAAACGAACGTTCAAATTCACATTCAAGTTCAACAAGGCGAACGTTCGGAACGGCTTTGTGCCTCGCTTGTGGGCCAGCCGAAAGATCGCCGAACTGATCGACGCGATCCGTCAGATGGGCGCCGATCCGGCCACATCCGGCGACGATCCGAAGGTCAAGGAGTTGGTCGATGAAATCGTGCGTCTGTCCACGGAGTTCGGGATACTCACCGAGTACACCGCCTTTCTGGCACGAGAAGGGACTGACCTTGCTGATCGACGAGAGGTATTGAGAGAAGCCACAGACCTCTTTGAGAGCCGGGCCCTACAATCACGCTCAGGGGCGGCAGGGATTAACCAGAGCCTGAACATGATGCGGCAAAAAGAGCAGCAAATACTGAACTACGGCAATGTCTTTTATGACGCCGAGATGCAGCGTGTCTCCGTGGCCGGGGTACAACAGGTGAACGACTGGACGTATTACCGCCGGGGCAATCGCTGGGTGGATAGCCGGCTGATCAAAGAGCAGGCGGAGATTACACCGAAGCGAATCGTCCGGTTCGGCTCCGACGAGTATATCGAGCTGGCCCAAAGACTCGCCCGGGAAAACCGGCAAGGCAGTATCGCCCTTTCCGGCGAGGTGCTCATGTTAGTGGACGGCGAGCCGGTTCTGATTCAAGGCCCAACTGAAAATTGAAACCAACGCATTTATTAAAGGAGCAAGAAAATGAAAACGACCATCACAAAAATAAGTTTGGCTGCCATCGTAATCGTGACATGCGCCATCGCCCCCCTACCGGCCGAGGAGAAAATTCCCCTCGCCGGGCCGGCGACGGAATCCATGCAGCTCAAGAAGCCTCTCGTTCAGATGGCGATCCTACTGGACACCAGCGGCAGCATGTCAGGGCTGATCGATCAGGCGCGGATCGAGCTGTGGGCCATCGTGAACGAGTTCATCTTCGCCAAAAGAAACGGCCTCGAGCCGGAGGTCCAGGTGGCGCTCTACGAATACGGCAAAAGCTCACTGGATGTCAAGGACGGGTATATCCGGATGATTGTTCCGTTCACGACGGACCTCGACAAGGTTTCGGAAGAGCTTTTCGCGCTCAAGACCAACGGCGGCAGCGAATATTGCGGCCAGGTCATCAAGGAGGCCACCCAGTCTCTAAAATGGAGCCCATCGCCGGATGATCTGAAGGTGATTTTCATCGCCGGCAACGAGCCTTTCACCCAGGGCCCCGTCGATTATCGCCAGGCCTGCCGGGCCGCGATCTCCAAAGCGATCGTCGTCAACACCATTCACTGCGGCACCCCGGGGGATGGACTGGCCGGCCACTGGAAAGACGGCGCCGCTTTGGCGGACGGCCGGTTCCTCAATATCAACCACAACCGCGCGGTGGTGCACATCGAGGCGCCTCAGGATAAGGAAATCGCCGTCCTCAGCGCGAAACTGAACGATACCTATATCGCATACGGTGCGGCCGGTCGGCTCGCCAGTGAAAGGCAAGCGGCCCAGGACCTGAACGCCGCCAGTGCATCGAAGGAGGCGGCGATTCAGAGGGCGCTGTCGAAATCATCCTCCTTCTACCGAAACGAAAGCTGGGACCTCGTCGATGCGCTTAAAGGCGACCAGACGAAGTTAGCGGACATCGAGACCGGAGCGCTGCCGGAAAACATGCAGAAAATGACGCCCGAAGAAAGGAAGGTCTACGTCGAGGCCAAGACCCAAGAACGGGCAGAGATTCAACAACGCATTCAAGAGTTGAACGCGCAGCGAAAAAACTATGTTGCGGCGGAAATGAAAAAACGTCACAAAGATGCGAACACCTTAGGCTCCGCTATCATCATGGCGGTGCGGGAACAGGCCGTCGGAAAAAACTTATCTTTCGAGCCACCTGAATCCTCATCCACAAAAAGTGAAGATATACACAGGTCGAAGTAAAATATCAGGAGATTTTATGACTGGGTGGCAGCCTCAAGCGAAGCTTGGGGATGGCTTTTCACTCCACCATCCCCAAAGCCTGCGGCTTTGAGGATGCCACCCTTTCCAATCCATGCAGAAATCTACCTGTTATGAGGTAACAGTTTCTTGGGGCAAGCATACGGGCTTGCCCCGACAACTTCAATATCATCCATGCTCCCGAGAAGGCCGTCGGCCAAGGTCAGGTACGGCAGCCTCTTTGGATTATGGCCGAGCAGTTCACTGCCGACGGTATCGACGGCCACCGGATCGAAGCCGGCCAGTATGAGGCCGATCTTTTTCTTTTTGCCGGCCAGGTGCATTCCCGTCAGGGCCACGGAGGCATCCACGATCGACAGGTCGGGTTTCTTGTAGCGGCATATGTCCACGACGGATTTGTGCGTCGAAGGATGGTGCAGCTTTGCTTTGTTCCATCCGCCGGCGTAGAATCTCCCCGGCGCCAGGCCGAACATGTTTTTCATGGCGATAGTGGTTTTCGTGAAGCTGTGATCCTTCAATACGGGCAGCGAAATGATAAACGCCCGTTGGGCAATGCGAGGCATGTGAAACTGCTTGAGTTGGAGAGCGGCATTATCCTTGAGAAGCACCGTCTCGATTTCGTTGAAATCAATCAGCTCCAAGCCATACTTTTCGGCCAGATCCGTGTAGCCCAGCGCGGCGTACACCTCAGGCGTCCGGCCGCTTCCACAGCCTTCTCCTATCGCGATTTGAGCTTTCGTGTGTGATTTACAGTAGAGATAAACCGCCTCAGCCGCGGCCACGCTCGTCGTCACCGGGGGCGGCGAGGAATTGGTCAGGTTCGGCTTGATGATAATAAGCCCTTTTTGGGGAAGTTGCGCCCCGGCGCCGATCAGATCGAGAGCCTGGCTAATGCTCTTTGAATAATCAATAAATTTTACTTTAGCTACTTGACTCATAAGTCATTAAATGTCATATGCTTAGTAGGAATGAACAAAATAATCTCGACAAGGGTATTGACTGTCAAGAATTTTTAAGTATGATAGTAAATTTTTAGATTGAAGGAACTCTGAAAAATTGAAGGTTAGGCATACTTTTGGAAAGAAAAAATCTGTTTTCTTGATTTTTTCTTTTTAAAAACAAGGTATGTAAAGTTTTGCGCGATTATGTATTGTCATACAATATCCAATTATTTTCAGAAAATCGTGAAACAGATTTTCTCCGTAAGGAGTCTCCAGGACTGAAATAATATATGCCTAACCTTCAATTTTTCTGATCTCATTGAGAACAGAGAAGGGGAGCACTGGGGACACAAGTAGGTTCAAGTTTTTTGTGGAGACAGAAATGATACAAGTCAAAGACCTTCGGCGCAGTTTTGGGCCGGTCGTTGCGGTTGACGGCATATCGTTCGACGTCGAAAAAGGAGAGGTGCTGGGTCTGCTCGGGCCCAACGGCGCCGGCAAGACCACGGCGATGCGCATCCTGGCATGTTATCTCAAGCCCGACAGCGGCACCGCGAGCGTCTGTGGGCATGATATCCTCCAGAATCCCATCGAGGTCCGAAAGTCGCTCGGCTATCTGGCGGAGAACGTGCCGGCGTATCCCGAGATGACGGTGGGAGGATTTTTGAACTTTATTTGCGACGTCCGGGAAATCCAAGGCCCGAAGCGCAAGCAGACGCTCGACCGCATCGTGCCGATGTGTTCGATCGATTCGGTGTATCATCAGACGATCGAGACCTTGTCGAAGGGGTATAAGCGGCGTGTGGGCCTGGCTCAGGCATTGATTCACGACCCGGCCGTGCTGATTCTCGACGAGCCGACGGACGGCCTGGATCCCAACCAGAAGCATGAGGTCCGAAAGCTCATTAATAAAATGGCGAAGGATAAGTGCATCATCGTCTCCACCCACATTCTCGAAGAAGTGGAGGCCGTCTGCTCGCGAACGATCATTATTGCCAAAGGGCGCATATTGGTGGACTCCTCACCCAAGGCGCTGAAGGAGGAGCACCAATGCAGTCTCGATTCCGTTTTTCGAAAAATTACGACATCAAAAAGTGCATAGCCGTTATCAGGTAGGAGACAAGAATGAATAGTTTTTTAGCCGTATTTAAAAGGGAATTAAAAAGCTACTTTACCACTCCCCTGGCGTACGTCTTTCTCGTGATCTTCCTGTTCTTCTCGGCGTATCTGACGTTCAAGCAGGGCTTCTATGAAATGGAGCAGGCAGACATGCGTGCGTTCTTCACGAATCTTCCGCTGCTGTTTGTCTTTATGGTCCCCTCGACCGCGATGCGATTGTGGGCCGAAGAGCGAAAGGTCGGCTCGATTGAGCTGTTGTTCACGTTGCCCATCACGATCACGCAGGCGGTGCTGGGCAAGTTCTTCGCCGCCTGGCTGTTTCTGACGATCGCCTTAGCGCTGACGTTCCCTATGGTGTTCACCGTCGCTTACCTCGGAGAGCCGGACGTCGGCTTGATCGTCACCGGATACCTGGGCAGCATTTTGATGGCGGGCGGATTTCTCGCCATTGGCTGTTTCTTTTCAGCGATCAGCAAAAATCAGGTCATCAGCTTCGTGTTGTCCCTGGTGGCCTGCGCAGTGCTTGTTTTCGCGGGGATGCCGACAACCCTCAATTATTTCTCGTCGTTCCTGCCCGCCGGGCTGGTTACGGCGATCGAGAGTATGAGTTTTCAGGTACACTTCGATTCGATCCAGAGGGGCGTGTTGAAATTTGGAGATCTTTCCTATTTTATACTGTTAATCGTTGGGTGGATTGCCGCCTGTACGATTATGTTAGATGAAAGGAAGGCACGATAATGAACCGAACGATGCGAGCCATTCTTGGCACGATCTTTGTCCTTGTGATTGTCTTTTCCGGTATCAGCATTTGCCAGAATATCGGAAGGCCGTTGAAGATAGATATCACCGACCAGCGGCTTTATACCCTGTCGGATGGAACTAAGTCGATCCTCGCCAAGCTGAACCAGCCGATTAAGGCCAAGCTCTATTTCGCCAAGACGGCGTCTCTGAAAGGGCCCGATCAGATTCGATTCTTCAACAATTATTACGAGTTCGTCAAAGCGCTGCTGGAAGAATACGTCGCGGCCTCCAACGGCATGGTCGAGCTGGAGATCATCGACCCCAGACCGTTCTCCAACGAAGAGGAACAGGCCATCCGGTATGGTTTACAGCGCTTTCCCATCACGGAAGAAGAGAACTTTTTCTTCGGCCTGGTCATGCAAACGCAATTCGGCGTCGAAAAGGCCATTCCCTTCTTTTCGCCGGACCGACAGAATTTCGTCGAATACGATATCAGCTACCTGATCGACACGGCCGTCACCCGTCAAAAAAAGGTCGTGGGAGTGATGAGCTCGCTGCCGGTCATGGGGGATGACGTAACCGGGTATATGGCCGAGATGATGCGGAGACAGGGCCAGCGGCCCAGACCTCCCTGGGCGATCGTGGAACAATTGCGTCGTAAGTATGAAGTCAAGACCGTCGCCACGGATGCCAACGATATCAACGACGTTGATATTCTCCTGGTCGTTCATCCGAAAGGCCTTTCCGAGCAAACGCTGTTCGCGATCGACCAGTTCGTGCTCAAGGGCGGCCGAACGATTGTATGCGTCGATCCCTACTGTTTCTCGGATCGCCCCCCCCAAATGCAGATGCAAATGCAGATGCAGCACGATCATAGTTCAAGCTTAGACGCCCTCCTGCGGACCTGGGGACTCGAGATGCCGGCCAATACCTTTGCAGGAGATAGAAACCTTGCAGATTTAACCCCCACGCGCACCAGTCAGAGGCCGGAAAGACTCATCGGGTTTCTTAAGCTCTCGCCGGAAGGCAAGTGCTTCTCTGAGAGTAATGTCATGACAGCCGATCTCAACCTGGTGAGAGTGTTTTTTAGCGGAGTCCTCAAAGAGGTCGCCGACCCCAATGAGGCTGAGGCAGGCACAGCGAGTGTCGAACGGATGCCGCTCGTCACCACGACGGGCCGCGGGAATACTTTTACGATTAGCAATTCCTATGAATTAATGTTTCTGGATGCTCCCGCCCTTATGCAGAAATTCTCCGATGGATCCAAACCGGTGACGATGGCTTATCTGGTGACGGGACGTTTCAAGAGCAGCTTCCCCGACGGCATCAAGGTGGAAAGCGAGTCTCCGGATCCGAACGATCCCAATGAGACCGTGACCACCACCCGGCAAGTAGCCGGTCTGACGGAAGCTCAGGAAGATGGTGCGGTCATCGTCTTCTCCGACGTGGACTTTATCAGCGATGCACTGGCTTACCAGGATTCGTTCTTCGGCAAGATTGTGGTCGGCGATAATAGTACCTTGCTGATGAATGCAATCGACGATTTAAGCGGTTCGAGTGATTTGGTCTCCATCCGGTCACGCGGCAACTTCAAACGACCGTTCCTGGTCGTTGACGAGATCGAGCGACAGGCCGAGGCCGAAACGGCCAAAGAGGTGGCGGACATTAACGCGCAAATCGCCGGATTCCAGAGTGAGCTCCAGTCCATCGTCAGCTCGGCCAAAGAAGGCCAGGAAGAGATCATCGGCGACTCGATCGCCAAGAAGAAGCAGGAGCTGGAGTCGAAGATTTATCAGGCCCAGCGTCAGTTGCGCCAGGTCAAGATGACCCGGCGGGAACAGATCGAACAATTAGGGAACCGGCTGCGCCAGGCGAATACGCTGGGCGCCCCGACGGTCATCTTGATGATCGCGATCGTGTTGGGCATCCGTCGCAGTGCGAGAAAAAGACACTATATCAGTCATGCGAGTGACGCTTAATGAAAAAAGATCAAAGATCAAAAATGGAAAATCAAAATTGCAGAATCCCTCAGGGATGACGTCCTTCATTTTACATTTTGCTTTTTGATTTTTGCATTTTCTTTGGGAGTCTTATAGATGAGTGACAAGAAGCTAACGATATTGGGTATTGTCGCCGTGGTCATGGTCCTGTGGGCCGTCCTTCAATCGCGCATCTCGACCCGCACCGAGACCGAATCCGGCGATCCGGTCTATCTAATCCAGGGACTCGACACCGGTGAAATCGGCAGCATCGTCGTCGGGACGGGCGAAGAAACGGTCACCCTCAAACGCCAGACAAACCGTTTCGTCGTGACCAATAACGACAACTATCCCGCCAAGACCAGTGAAATTAACGAACTGATCTCGAAATGCCTGGAAATCAAAACCCGGGAATTGGTGACGGATAATCCGGCCAATCACGAGGACCTCGAAGTGACGGAGGACAAGGCGCGCTACGTCATCAAGTTCCTGACCCCAGAGCCCAACGCCGTCGTGCTTGCCGGCGTCGCCGTGGGCAAGACCGAAGAGCTGGGAAACGGAACGTACGTCCGATTGCTTTCGAACGACACGGCTTTGAGCAATAAGGTGTACATCGCATCGAGCAGTCCCTGGTTCTCAACCGGCGCCACGAGCTATCTCGACCAGGAGCTGACCTCCGTCAAGCGCGAGGACATTGAATCGGTGATGACCAATTCGCCGAGCGGGCAATATACGCTCCGACAAAAGGAAGGCAGCTCGCAGATCGTTCTGGACAACCTTCCCGCCGGCAAGATCCTCAAAAGCAGCGACGCGGAGAGCGTGTACACGGCGCTGACCAGCCTCCGGTTCGACGACGTGATGAAAAAGCCGTCCGACCTGACGTTCGATAAACAGTACCTTTGCCGGTTGAAGGATTCGACATTGTACGTCTTAAGCATCGCGCAAAAGGACGAGAAAACATACGCCCTTTGCTCCGCCGATTTCACCGATACAACGCCCGTGGAGAAAGCGCCTCTGAATCAGGGCGGCGAGGTCGAATCCGAAGAGGAGCTCAAGAAAAAAGAGGCCAAACTTCTGGCTATTGACAACGCGAAGAACTTCACTGCCAAGCACCAGGGATGGGTATATGAAATCCCCGACTGGAAGGCGAAGAATCTGACGAAGGCGCTGTCGGATCTGATCCAGGACGAGGAAAAGCCCGCCGACGAAGATCCCAATGCCGTCGAGCCGATTGTACCGTTCGATCCGTCGGCCGACCCGGTGCTTGAAGATCCGAATACAACGACGCAAGATGCGAATACGGCTGAGGCAACACCGTAACAATACTGACACGATACGCCGGTTTGCCGATGTGCAATGAATTTTGACCCAAGCAAAAACCGTAATGTCCGGGACGAATTCGGAAGGAGAAAAAATGAACCTGCATCGCCACACGCACCATTTCGTTATTGTTACACTCGTGCTCTTGACATCTCTCTCCATAGCGAACGCGGCGACGAAAGAACCGGTGACGTTCGTCGCACATCATATCGGATACTTTCGCAGTGAGGCTTGCGGCGTCGCCGATTTTAATAACGATGGGAAGCTCGACATCGTCGCCGGCCCTTACTGGTACGAGGCCCCCTCCTGGAAGCCGCACCTGTTTCGTTCCATCGAAGGCAAAGTGGATGAAAAGGGCAAAACCTATAAGGTGAATGAAAAAGGCGTGGGTTATTGGGATGATTTTATGAACGTCCCGCTCGACGTGGATGGGGACGGACGGATGGATGTGGTGACCTGCTGCTGGTTCAGCAAACAGATCGACTGGTACCGCAATACTGGCTCGGATACCGGGCACTGGCCCATGAACTTAGGCGAGAAGAACGGCAACTACGAATGCGGCGAGATTTGGGACATCGACGGGGACGGCAAGGCGCTCGAGATCCTGCCGGACACCAAAGACACCAAATGGCATGAAGTCGGTGTCAAAGCCGATGGCACCCGCGCGTTGATCCGGCACACCGTATCGACGAATGAAAGACCCTTCGGCGGAGGCGTAGGCGATATTAACGGCGACGGTCGTCCGGATATTTTACGGCCGGACGCCTGGTACGAAGCCCCGGCCGATCCGCGAAAAGGCCGCTGGATCGAGCACCCCCTGGCGCTGGGAAGTCTGACGGAGGGCCAGGCCGATCACACGCCGCAAATTTGCGTTTACGACGTGGACGCAGACGGCGCGAACGATATCGTCACCAGCTCGGCCCATAAGCATGGCATCTTCTGGTACAAACAGATTCGCGACGGCGAGAACATCTCCTGGAAGCAACACGTGATTGACAAATCCTGGTCCCAGGCCCACAGCATCACACTGGCCGACATGGATGAGGACGGCGATCTCGATCTGGTCACGGGAAAACGATTCTTCGCTCATAATGGCAATGATCCTGATGCCCACTCTCCTCTTGGTGTTTACTGGTATGAGCTCAGACGCGCTCCGGTGATTGCCTGGGTCAAGCACGTCGTCTCCTACGACGAAGGCATCGGCTCCGGCTTAAACATTCCGGTGGTCGATCTCGACGGCGACGGCGACCTCGACATCGTCGTCACGGGCAAATGGGGCGGGCCGGTTTATTTCGAGAACACCACCCCATCCAACCAATAGCCAAAGATCGCAAAAACGAGACCATCAGACGTTGATTGCTCTTTTCTGAAAATCGTGACACGAGTTTGCCTTTTCATTCGCTTAGGAAATGCGGTATAATGGTTGGGTGTCGTTGGCTTTGTCGAATGAAAGGTGTCGTATGGCCATTCGCAGAAGAAGGGGATTCACGCTCATCGAGCTTCTCGTCGTGATTGCCGTCATTGCGTTGTTACTGGCCCTCCTGATGCCGGCCTTGCGAGCGGCAAGAAAACAAGCCCAGGCCGTTATTTGCAAAAATAATTTGCGCCAGGTCGGTCTGGCGGCGAATCTCTACGCGGAAGAATACGATTACTACGTCCCCCGCGGCCTGGCGGGCGGCACGGGTAAGGCCTGGTTTCAGCTTTTTATGCCGTTTTTGGCTCAGAAGCCCATCAATAACGATTATCGCAACGTAGTTATTTAT
>Ga0272442_10012689_pt1 | contig 10146 bp, 8 predicted proteins | sample SSMForm2O_FD_200262 | JGI IMG/M metagenome (GOLD analysis project Ga0272442, IMG submission 200262) | Marine sediment archaeal communities from Little Sippewissett salt marsh, Falmouth, MA, United States - SSM-Form-2O | ecosystem: Environmental > Aquatic > Marine > Wetlands > Sediment ... | reverse complement strand
ATGTATGACGGAATTATTCTTCATCGTCTGTTTGTGAATCGAAACATTGACCGTGAAACTCTCCGGGAAACGACGCTTCACCTTCTGAAATCAGGACTCCTTGATCATGGTTGATCGATTGAGATGTCAGCAAGGAGAATACCATTGCTCAGTTACGTGTTTATGAAAATCCTCGAGATGAAACCGGCAACGTATGACCGGCACATGGACCGTGCAAGCCGTGGTCATGTTTTCAAAGCCAAACAAGCGGTTGCTGAGGAAGTAACTCCGGGGAGCTATGTGTTGGACATAGGATGCGGTACGGGGGATCTTGCACGCATGATGATAGAACGAGACTGCATTGTTGATGGTTTCGACATGAGCCCCGCTATGATAATGGCGGCAGAAGAAAGAATCGAAACGGAACATCTCGCGAGGAAATTTTCCGCACGTCAGATAGGTGTCGAAGGTATGGACGGCATCGCAGCAGAAACATATGACGCGATTGTTTCTATGCTGGTCTTCAGTGAACTGAACGATGACGAGCGATGTTTTGCGTTGCAACAGGCACAACGAATTTTGCGACCTGGGGGAATCATCATTATTGCTGATGAAGTTGTCCCGCAAACAGGGTGCCGTCGTATCCTGCAGAGCATTATTCGACTGCCCCTGTTTGCAATCACATATATAATCGCCACGGGCGTAACGCGTCCCCTTGCAGATCTCGCCGGTGACATGGCCCGGGCAGGGGTTACCATCGTAAAAGAAGTTCGGAGTCACGGGGATTCATTTGCCATGATAGTGGGCCGGAAAAAAGGTGAAGGTGAACCGTGACAAGTATTTTAAAAACAATCTGGGGATTGCTTTTCAGGCTGTTTCCCTGCCCTACAAAAGTCGGGCTCCGTCGAATCGGCGAGCCCGGACCGGACAGTCCCGTGCTGATTACCTGTAATTTCGATTTAACCGTAAAGAGGCTCAAACGAGTGCTCAAAGGTCTCGATGTGTGGCTGCTGGTTGCCGAATCAAAAGGAGTTAACGTCTGGTGTGCCGCCGGTGGTGAAGAATTCAACACGCATTCCGTCGTTTCTGTCGTGAAGACGAGCGGCATCGAAGACAAAATTACCCACCGCACCCTCGTCCTGCCACCCCTGGGTGCCCCCGGCATCAATGCTGACGAGGTAAGATCCCAGACCGGTTGGAAGGTGAGATGGGGACCGGTATATGCTGATGATATTCCACGATATCTGACCGATAATTATAAGAAAAATGAAGGTATGAAACGGGCACGGTATGATCTGTCGGAAAGGCTCGATACGGGACTCGGCAGTATGTTCCCGATTTATCTTACCGGTGCCATGGGCTTTCTCATATTCGGCCGAAACCTTCTGACAGAGTACCTCGTAGCAGGTGCTCTGGCATTTATCGTCTTTATGTCCCTCTGTTCATGGATACCGGGGCGGCGAGGAATTACAAAGGCGTTTTTCGTTGATGCTGTTCTCGTTTTAATCATGGTGATCTTAGAGGTTTCATTGAACCCATATATTTCTGAGCTCCGGCCGTTTTTGATACTTGCCCTCGTCATGATCCCTGTCTACGGTCTCGAGTTGGGTGGATTGGCCTCCACAATGAAAAGCGATCTCGATCCTTTTCTCGCAAGACTTGGTATTGGCGCGGTGGGAAACGTCGCCTTTGCCGGCACGGTCCGGACGGAGCTTTTAAATGGATACAGAGAACTCACCTATAATGAAGATCTCTGCATCGGCTGCAGATCCTGCGCTGAGGTATGCCCCCAGGGTGTCTGGACAATGGGGGAGAACAAAAAAGCTGTGCTCGTCAACAAGGATGCCTGCACCGCCTGCAGAGCCTGTCTGGTCCAATGTAAGCCTGAAGCGATTCAGGCGCTGAGGGTATAAACACGGTATGTAAGGGTCTGCACATTTTCTCATTACCTCTCAAGGCAAAAAGCAAGATCTTACCCCTTCCGCTTTTGTGCTGCATTGATAAAACTTTTAGCCTCGAATAATGTGTTTGCCAAGGTCAACTGATATGGTATGAAGAATAAAGAATCTTGTCCATATCACCGATAGCTAGTGAGGACAGGGAGGATTGAATATTCCAATGAAAACTGGTGACCATATGAGCAAAAGACTTCTTTTGGCGAAACTTATAATTGTAGTTTCTGTAACGGGTTTTTTCCTTTTAACATCATGCACCCACGGAAGATTTCAAATCAAGCGTATCGCAGTGCCACCGCCGTCGGCGAAATTGAGAGTATTCGTGCTTCCCATAACCACCTCATATCCGAAGATGGGATGGAAACGTGACCATGAAGAGTTTGTTCGGCTTTCATACGCGGCGACATCGAGATTTCTCAGAAAAACAGATATTTATGAAGTTATACCCCTTGAAGATGTGGAACAGGCCATTGGTGAACAAACAATGCCTGGCTGGAAGTGGAAGAGACATGACTGGGCTCTGGTGAAAACGGTAGGAAAAGCCCTCCATGCAGACTATGCAATGATCCGTGAAAGAGGATTTGAGAAATCACTCTATTCCAGAATGGTGCTCATTAATCTGGGGTCGGGAAAAGAATTCGGGGCACATATGCTCGCAATTCGTGGTATCAGGGGTGACTTCAAACAGAGCGTAAAGAGCTCATACAAACAGATCTTCAGAATAGCAAAGGGGGACTTGCTGGGAACAGCGGTCCGAAAGGGACGGGTCTTACCGCCTGATGTGAAGAAGCAAACCAGCATACAAAAACCGTCCCCTCTGCCGGAATCAAAACCGGAAAATACGGTCACCATAACTCAGCCCGTTTCAGACAAAAAAAGCCATGAAAAGGAAGGTGCTCCTTCAATGGTTCCGCAACGGGAAAATATCTTGAAACCACCGACAAAACTGCCGATCGAAGAGGCTTCAAAAGGAGAGAATCGAATGGTGGTATACGATTTTGAATCGAAAGATCAATTTCGTGTCATAGGACTCATTCTAACCGAAGCCCTCCGAGAAGAATTGCTGACACTGGGAAAATTCACCTTGATCGATCGCGAAAACATCGCCCGTGCGCTGGAGGAAATGGCCCTCCAGCAGACAGGTCTAGTTGAAGAATCACAGGCAATCCGAACAGGACGATGGCTCGCTGCGAATGAAGCGGTGACCGGCAAACTGGGAACCCTCGGTACTATAATGATTCTTCAGGCAAAACGTACCAATATTGAAACAATGAACATACTCGCGGTGGGATCTCTGAAAACAAATATCGGGCAGGAAGAGAAACTGTTAAACAGCATGCAGCGGCTTGCTCGAAAGTTAGCAGTCATTCAGGAAGCGAAGTGATCACCCTCCGTTCTTTCTTGAAAGTCAACGATTAAGAGTGCCTGGTTTTTGGTAAACTGGCCTTACCATCATTGAAATACCATCAGAAGGAACAGCTGAGTCGCCGTTCCTCAGAGCTGTAAGAATATTGTTATCGAAAAAGACAATCAGTCACGGCAGACCAGATAAGCTTTCTCACATGACTGCCACACATGAAAACGAGGTTACGGAAACCGTGAGTCGAAGATAAGAAAGACAGATGCATCAGATCCAACATCCGTGCTTGACATAAAGACGGCAAATCTCTATATTTTTTCCCATGGGTATTATTAGAAAGATCAGACGTCATGCTGCCGTTGCAAGCGGGAATTTTGCCATGATGTTTAAGGATGTAAAGATCCCGCCACTTCCTGAAGTAGTGACATGCCTGATTGCCGAGATCAACCAGCCTGAGCCTGACATAGATAAACTGGCAACGGTGATATCCTCGAGCACAGGCATTGCCGCGAAAGTGATCAAGACGGTCAACTCTGCTCTCTATTCTCTTCGCACACCGGTAACCAGCGTGAAGCATGCGGTTACACTCCTTGGATTGAGTCATATTCGGTCAATAGCAATTGCATACGGAACTATGGACGCACTTCCGAAACCTGACAGCGATCTTTTTGATCACGAAGCGTTCTGGACTGATTCCCTCCTTCGTGCAATCATATCACAGTCGATAGCAAGGAAAATCTTTAAATCCCAAGCGGAAGAAGCATTTACGGCGGCTCTCCTTGCTGATATAGCGCTGCCGGTACTCCTTTCAGTCTGGGGAGAATACTATGAACCGATAATTGAGGAATGGAAGCAAAGCTCAAAGCGACTTTCGGAGATTGAACGTGAACATTTCGGCTGGGATCATGCACAAGCGGGCGCATGGATATTACAGTCATGGGAGTTTCCTGATGAAATGGTATGCTACGTTGGGGCTCATAACCTTCCATGGGATACAATCCGCGAAGTCGAGCTTGAGAACACGATTGTAGCCCCAATTGCAGTTTCCGCGATTTCATCAAGTGTTCTGAAACCTGATCCTGAACGTTCAGCCGGAGTTTTCGGCGCTTCCGTTGAGTGGCTTTCCATGACACGTTCGGACTTCGTCGAATGTATGACCGACGTTAAAACATCTCTTGGGGATATCCTGGAGCTTTTTGACCTTCCTGAAAGAAATCCAGACAGGATTCTTGATGATATAACCTCCATAACTGAACGCGGAAACCATGGAGAAGAATCGTGAAAAAAAACCGACAGCCCGGTCCGCAGCATACCCTCCTTTTTCGTGTCATCGCCTTTTTCTCACGGTTACAACTAAGTTATCTGCTCCGTGCCATGGGTAGCCCCCGTTTTCTGGTGGTGCTCTTTGTTTTTGTTGCCGGAGCGACGGCAATGGGCATCATTGCGATTGTGGCGTATCTGACAGACCTCCCGTTGCTCTTTCCGCCTCTGGGACCATCCGCCTTTATCCTTTTTCACACGCCCATGTCCGAGTCGGCGAGTCCGAGAAGTGTCATTCTTTCCCACTTTCTGGCAGTGGCCGCCGGGCTTTTATCACTTAGATTCGTGGAAATGGTGTGTCCCGGGGCCCATATTATTGATTCATCGGTGATGAACTGGTACCGGGTTCTGGCGATAGCCTTATCGATGGGCATCATTGGTATAGTCATGGTCAGCATGAAATGCGTTCATCCCCCTGCTGCTGCTTCTGCCCTGATCGCAGCAATGGGCTACCTTTCAAATTTTGAACAAATTCTGGGACTCATTGGAGCAGTCATTCTGCTGGTGTTCGAGGCCATAATCTTCAACCGGATCATCGGAGGACTTCCTTATCCGATATGGCGGGCAGACCTGACGGTTGCCCGAAGCTATGGCGTACTTGCGGGGATTCCCGAAACAGGAACAACTTTCTGGCAGCAGCTTGCGGCAAAGACATTTCAGCGGCGGTAAATACCAAGCAATCGCGATACGGTAGCGTTAGGTGTGCTCGGCCGACTCCCGCTTCTCAGAAAGACAGTATCGCTTATCCTTGACTTGTCGGATGCCGGGATATGGTTGACAGTCACAGATCCTCTCGCCAAGTACTTCGAAGACTCAATAGGTAAGATACAACCAGGTCCTTCTGTTCAAATTAGATACATCAAACAGAGACGTGATGTCTTCTTTTCTTAATTATCCTGCATTCACGTTGTATTGACAAAAAATAATTAATCAAAATATGTTGCAACTATTTGGAATATAGAGCATAAATCGTCATATAGTCTTTGTGCTCGTCTCGCCTACGGTTTTCTCCATATGCTGTTTTGCTGTTGGATTTATATGATTCTTCAATGGTGCTCAGCTGAAGAGCCCCGTCTTGTCAAATTCTTCGATTTCGCTCTCGGTATAGCCCAGTTCGCTGAATACCTCTTTCGTCTGGGTTCCCGAGGCGAGGGTTACACCGATGCTCTTGTACACAGGCTTCGCGTCTGAAAACTTGATGGGGTTGGCGAGCTGTTTCACCGTTCCTCCAGTGGGCAGTGGAAGCTCTACAATCATCTCACGCTCTTTCGCCAGCGAATCGTTGAACATTTCCGTAAGAGTCAAGACCGGTTCCACACAGGCGTCTGTTTCATTGAAAATGGTTACCCATTCGTCCCTTGTTTTCGTGAGGATGATCTCTCTGATCTCCTGTTTTACCTTTTTAAGGTCCTTTGGTAAAACACCTTCCGGGATCAGGTCGGGGCGGTTGATGGTATTGAAAAAATTGGTGTAGAATTGGGGTTCGAGTCCGCCACAACTGATATAGCGGCCGTCTTTCGTCTGGTAATAATCATAAAGAGACCCGCCGTTCAGGAGGATGCTTTCAAGGTCGGGATCTTTGCCGTCCACCAGGGCACCCGAACCGTACATGGCATTGAAGGCGATCACGCCGTCAGTCATGGAAATGTCGATGTATTGTCCCTTGCCGGTCGAATTTCGATGGATTACGGAAGCCAGGATACCGATGACCGCATTGTAAGAGCCCGACGCCACATCGGCAATCTGCATTCCCACGAGGCTGGGTCCTGTTTCCTTCTTCCCCGTATAGGACGCGAGACCTGAACGGGCGATGTAGTTCATATCATGTCCTGCACGCGACTTCATGGGGCCCGTCTGTCCGTAACCTGTTAAGGAACAGTAGATGACGGCGGGATTCACCGCTTTCAGGCTTTCGTAATCCAGGTTGAATTTCGCCATGACGCCGGGACGAAACTGCTCGATGACGATATCGTAATCTTTAACAAGTCGATGAACGATCTCGATTGCCCGGGGGTCTTTGAGGTTAAGGGTCATACAGCGTTTATTCCGGCCCAGTTGGGCTGAAGCTGCGGAAATTTTTGTTCCGGGAATAAAGGGCGGAAAAAACTCGACCAGATCAGGCCGTGAACCGGAAACAACTCTCAGTACGTCTGCGCCAAGATCGGCAAGACACATGGTGGCGTACGGGCCGGGAAGTAGTGTGGTGAAATCCAATACCTTCAGTCCTTCAAGTGTGCCTGGCATAACTCCCTCCTTTTTTCAATAAAATAGTTGTCTTAAAATCCTGAATGTCCCCCTCATGAGAAATTGTAACGTGAGTTCGATACCATCTTTTCGTTCAAAACGTCAATCCCATATTTTTCAATATGCGGACATCATGGATGATCGGGCTTTGAAATACTGCCTTTGAACATACTTGAAAATCACTAAACGGATCTTGAGAGTTAGATTCTACGGTGCGGGATAAAATCGTTTCGTCTTGGAGTTACAACCTTGGAAATCGGAATGCCATGCCGCAGAGGCATATGGTCTCGCCGGCCAGGGCATGGGGAAAATTGCGGAACTGCCAAAGATTCCAGAGCCAATTATATGGGGCACTTAACGGGCAAAAGCCTCTTGATATTTGAAAAAGCAGCTTGTTCCCGATACGCTACGATTAGAGCCGCGGAAGAAATGAGATATCTGTTATGAATTAACTACTCCATTGAAGGCATTGTACAATGGCTTTGGGCACATCAAACATATTCTTTAGAGGGATAAAGTTCCCTCGTCCAGATTCTGCTATTTTTTTTGAAAAATCGGGTTTTCCGCCGGGCAGATTGATGACATGGAGTTTCTGAAACTTACCGGCAAGTTTAAAGGGGTCCTGCCCCACGTTTTGATGCCCGTCCGTCAGGAGAATCCCGATTTTACTGTCTATGGTTGACCGTTGTATTTCCCTGAAGCCTGTCGACAAACCGAGTCCGATATTCGTCCGCCCCTCGGGGAGAATATTCAGGACCCTGTTAATGGTCTGATCCAGGGGCATTGCCTGATCAACCCGTTTAAAGACATTCACCTTTTCGGAAAACAAAACGACACCATATTCATCACGGGCATCAAGATTCATGGCCAGCGATGTGACGGCGATTGCCGCCATGGAGAGATTTTCACCCTGCATGGAACCGGATGCATCCATCATAATGACCGCTGCTTTTCGATACTTTTTTCGGTCAAGGACAAAAATGCTGTCGTAGGACGGCAGCGGATGTTCCACCGTTGCATCCAGTGTCCTGTCAAGGTCGATTTCATCACCTTCGAAGGTGAACGGTACGGTAGTGATATCACCCGTGGGGGTTCCCTTCCGAACCAGTTCACTTTTGGATACCCGATACACCATACGGATCATGAGGTGCAGAAATTGTTTCCGGGTCGGGGCATTCAGCCGATTCCACGTTCGCGTCAGGAGCTTCCGCAGCAGTTCCGGGTCGCATTCTTCCCACTGTGCCAGCATCAGTCCGTAGTTCCCGAGCATATCGCCTACGGTCCGGGAGAATTCTTCCGATATGTCGAGGATCGCCTTCAGATCACCCTGCCGGAGCAGTTCGTCGATCCGTCGTTCGAGGGGAAGCATTTCGGTCCGGTCAGGCAAAACGCCAACTCCGGCGGTACCGGAATCAAAAAGAAGTTGAAGGTCGCTCAGGCTGGCTTTTTTTTTTGCCTGCTCAGTTTTTCAAGAATCTCGGCGATAACGTCTTCCGCCGTTCGCTCGCTGGTTTCATAGAGCCATATCTTGTTCCTGAAGGCCATGAGGGCCGACGAAAACAGGATGTCCTCTCCGGCCGGTCCCTTTTCGGCGGCAAGGTTCAGAACATCTGCGGTTTCAATATATATTTCCACCATGTCAATGCTCCCCCGGACCGATGAGCCGAGCTTGAGATCCGGGTGTGTCCGCGTCTCCCGCGCAATATCTACTGACAGAGTGACGATGTCGTCGTTGACACATCCCGTCTGCTGTTTGACGATTTCAATTTCTTCATCTCTTGAATGATAGTCCATCCTGATGGAGCTGAAGCGGTCTTTCAGTGCCCGGGAGATGCGGCTGATACCGATATCGTCGAGTGGATTCAGCGCTGCTATAATGCGAAATGCCGGATGTGCCTCAACGGTTCCCAATCGTGGGATGGTCAGCTTTTTCTCGGACATGGCAGTGATGAAAACGTTCGTTGTCTCGTCGGGCAGCCGGTTGAACTCTTCGATGTAGAGGTACATCCCATACTTCATTGCCTGAAGAAGCGGGCCGGGATTAAAAAACTCGGCCTTGTACCCGTTGGCAAGAGTCTCCGCCGGATCAAAGTAGCCGAGCAGCTTCGATGTCGTCAGGTCGCTGTTGCCGGTCACCAGGATGTACGGCCGCCCGGTACAGTCTGAAATGGCTTGGAGGATTGTCGATTTGGAGGTCCCGGGAGGGCCTTCCAGAAATATATGTTTCCCCGCCTGCAGCGCGGAGGCAATCATCAGGATTTCTCTCTTCCTTCCGATAACCTTGTCATACACTTTATCAAGTAATTTATTCATTTTTTTATACTATCGTGCTTTCAGTTGCTAGGGCAAGTAAATCTGTTTTGTTTTCCCGTATAATAGCGAGCATGAGATTGAACAGTCCATCGAGATCTCTCCGGTCAACCATTTCAACGGGCGAGTGCATATAGCGAACCGGTATGGAAAGCATGACCATGGGAATCCCCCTGGACAGAAAGTGTTTTCCATCGGTATATCCCCCCGTCGGTCCTATCTGAAGGGGAATCTCTTCCTCCCGTGCAAGGTCGATGACCCACCGGGCAAGTCCCGGCGTCGATATGGAATGATGGTCCATCATGCGAAGGACCGGTCCATTCCCGAGAATCGACGGCCCATAGTGCAGGGGAACCCCCGGCACATCGGCACTTGAACAGGTGTCGACGGCAAACATGATATCCCAGGCATCTTTCTTTGATAGTGCCTGGGCTCCGAGAGCCCCGATTTCTTCCTGTACGGTCCAGGCAAATGTGACTTCGCGATCGAGGGCCGTCTTCGATACTGCTTCGAGTGTTTTCATCAGCAGGGCGCAACCGAAGCGATCATCCAATGCCCGTGCCGCCCACCTGTTTTCGTTCAGTATTATGAAGTCCTTCCTGAAGATAACCGGGTCCATGATTCTGATCCCGAGATTTGTTGTTTCTTCACGGGAAGATGTCCCCACGTCAATGAGAATGTGATCCCAGGTGGGTATGTCGCGATTTTTCTCGAAGGCATCAAGGGCTGCCATCAAGTGAGGAGGGCGAACGCCGATAACACCGGGAATCTTCCCTGCTTCGGTAATAATCTCAACGGAACGACCGACCAGAAGCCGGTCGTCGAGCATGCCCACTTTACGAATTCTGAGAAACCCGTATTCCTCAATGTAGCTTACCACCATGCCGATTTCATCCATGTGGGCTGAAAAAAGGACCCGCGGCGAGCCGGACCCGACCGTGGCCGTCAGGTTTCCTATCGGATGGACCGTGAGTGCTG
>Ga0272442_10012688_pt1 | contig 10148 bp, 6 predicted proteins | sample SSMForm2O_FD_200262 | JGI IMG/M metagenome (GOLD analysis project Ga0272442, IMG submission 200262) | Marine sediment archaeal communities from Little Sippewissett salt marsh, Falmouth, MA, United States - SSM-Form-2O | ecosystem: Environmental > Aquatic > Marine > Wetlands > Sediment ... | reverse complement strand
CCGGCTCCGAGCGTATCTCGAACCCGTCCGCGTTGCGGCGGATCGACGGAAGTCCCATGCCCGCGCCGAACCCGAGGGCACGGGCCTCGGGCGGCGCCGTCGAGAACCCTTCGGTCATCGCCAGCGGTATGTCGGGGATGCCGGGGCCTTCGTCGGTCGCCGTGACGTCGAGGCTCTCGGGGCCGATCGTATAGTGCACGAGCCCGGAGCGCGCGTGCACGACGACGTTCATCTCGGCTTCGTACGTCGCGATCATGGCTCGTCGCACCATCCGTGCCCCGGCGCCGATTCGCCGCAGGCACTCCTTGATCTGCCTGGACGCCGCTCCGGCGCCTTCGTAGTCGCCGCCGGAAACGGGAATCGACCCGGTGATGACCATCACTCCGTGTCCGTCGCACCCAGAAGCTCATAGAGACGGCCGCACGTCTGATACATGTCGTAGGGCGAGACCATGACGAACGTCCGGTCACGCCCGGCCGGCGCTTCGGTCTCCGCGTCCTGCCTTCGCGCCTTCAACAGGCAGATGCCCGGGACGTCCATGATCGCGGCGGCGCTGGCGAGTTGCGGCCCGGCCAGGTTCGTCACGATCAGCGTCTTCTCGTCCGACTCGCTGACCAGATCGCTCATGCGGTCTCCGGCCACGACGCGGACCACGTCGGCGTCGTCGACCCGCTGGTCCGGCGGCACGAAGGCGCCGAGCGCCGCCGCGATCCGGGAGAGCAGCATCGCCATACGACCTCCTCGATGAGCCCGGGTTTTCACAGCAGCAAAGTGCGTGCACAACCCGGGAGCCGGACGCTGCGCTGCCGGACGCGCGGTGCCTCGGGCCATGGCCGAGGGCGACGCCGGCCGTTCGGGGAACCACGCCTTCAGGCCCGGCAGACGTTGCCGGATCCGGGGTCTGCGGTGAGCGGCGTCATGCGGTCCGAGGTCCCCTGGCCTTGGCAGAACCGCAAGCGACGACCACGCCGGCGCGGAGTGGGTCGGGCCTCGCTTCGTGCGTCGGGATTGACGCACGCGCGTGTCGTTTGTGAGGCACCTAAGCCTGCCCGGACCGCGCACGCGTTCGTCCATTCCTCCGACCACGCGTCAGTTGGCGCGTGCATGCTCTCAAGCGGAGCGGGACGGACCGATGCAGGTCCCGCACATGGACCGGCGCGCGAGCGCGCCGTCACCTGCGGCATCGTGATTGCGTTGCACACGCTCGCGCGGCCATCGTCGGACCAGCCGGCGGGTGTGGCGCGGCGTCGGGACGTGGCGACCTTCTCTCCAGGAGGACCGGTGATGCCGACCGGAACGCAGACCGCATACGTGCAGACGATCAGCGAACGCTGCCGGATGTGCTACACGTGCGTGCGCGAATGCCCGGTCAAGGCGATCAAGATCGTCAACGGGCAGGCGGAAGTGCTCCCCGAACGCTGCATATGCTGCGGCAACTGCGTCAGGGTGTGCAGCCAGAACGCGAAGCGCATCGTCGAAAGCACCGACCCGGTGCAGCGCCTGCTGGACTCCGGTGAACGTGTGGCGGCCTGCCTCGCCCCGAGCTTCCCGGCGGAATTCGCCGATGTCTCCCACACCCGCCTGGTGGGCATGCTCCGTCGTCTCGGGTTCGACCTGGTCTGCCAGGTCGCGTTCGGCGCCGACCTGGTGGCGGGTGCGTACAAGCGGCTGCTCGAGGACGGCACGGGACGACGGTGGATCGCGACCAGTTGTCCGGCGGTCGTCGAGTACGTGCAGCGCTATCACCCGGGCATCGTCGGGCGGCTGGCCCCGATCATCTCGCCCATGATCGCGACGGCCCGGGCGGTGAAGCACCTCTACGGCCCCGACGTTCGCGTGGTCTTCATCGGCCCGTGCATTGCCAAGAAGCTGGAGGCGACCAGCCCGTTGCTGGACGGCGATGTGGACGCGGCGATCACGTTCACGCTGTTCCGCGAGTTGATCGAGACGCGCGGCGTACGCGCCGACGCGGTCGAGGACTCGCAGTTCGACCCGCCGCATCCCCGCCTGGGCGGGCTGTTCCCGATCACGCGCGGGCTCTTCCAGGCGGCCGACGTCGAGGAAGACCTGCTGAGCGGCAACGTCGTCGCCGCCGACGGCAGGCAGCACTTCATCGAAGCGATCAGCGAATTCGAGGACGGGGCCCTGGAGGCGGAGCTCCTCGAAGTCCTGTGCTGCACGGGCTGCATCATGGGCGCCGGCATGTCCGTCCAGACGCCGCTGTTCGAACGCCGGTCACGCGTCGGCAAGTACGTCCGGGACATGCTCGCGCGAACGGACGAGGCGGAGTGGCGCGAGTGCATACGGCGCTGCGCCGGCGTCGACCTGACGCGCACCTACCGCACCGACGACAGGAGGTTGCCGACCGCGGACGACGCACAGATCGAGAAGATCCTCGCCCAGATGGGCAAGACCGGCCCCGAGGACGAGCTCAACTGTGGGGCGTGCGGCTACGACACATGCCGCGAGCACGCGCTGGCGATCCTCAACGGCCTCGCGGAGAGCGAGATGTGCCTCCCGTACACGATCGACCAGCTCCGCAAGGCCTTCCGCGAACTCGAAGTCTCGCACGAGGAACTCGCCAGCGCCCAGGCCGCGCTGATACAGGCCGAGAAGCTTGCCCACATGGGGCAGCTCGCGGCGGGCATCGCGCACGAGGTCAACAATCCGCTGGGCGTCATCCTCCTCTACGCGCACATGCTCCTCGAGGACGTGCGCGACCCCGAGACGCGCGAGGACCTGAGTCTCGTCGTGGAACAGGCCAACCGCTGCAAGCGGATCGTGTCCGGGCTGCTGCAGTTCGCGCGGCGCAACAAGACTTTGCTGGAGGACACCGACATCTTCGAACTCGTGCGCCGGTGCGCGACGGCCGCGACGCTCGCCGACGGGGTCGACCTGCGGGTCGAGCGCGCGTGCGAGAACGCGGTGGCCGCCGTCGACGCGGACCAGATCGCCCAGGTCGTCACCAACCTCCTGACGAACGCCCAGGACGCGATGGACGGGTCCGGCACGCTCTCGGTTCGCGTGTGCGGCGACGACGAACACGTCTACCTGCACATCCGCGACACGGGGCCGGGCATCCCCCTCGACCTGCAGAGCAAGATCTTCGAGCCGTTCTTCACCACGAAGCAGATCGGCGATGGAACCGGCCTGGGGCTCGCGGTGACCTACGGGATCGTCAAGATGCACCACGGCGACATCACGGTGAAGTCCAACGCCGACGCGGGCGTCGGGCCTACATTTGCCGAGTTCACGGTACGGCTTCCCCGTGCCGGGCGGCCCCGGGATGACCACGAGTCCCGGTGACGTGGAGAGGCGTGCGCGACATGGAGACGCTCAGCGTGATGGTCGTCGACGACGAAGCCGGAATGAGGTCCGGCGTCGAGCGCGTGCTGCGGAACCATACCGTCTCGCTCAGCGAGACGGGCGATGCCGTCGGGTTCGACGTCCGCAAGGCGGTGACCGGCGAGGAAGCGTGCGAGGCGATCTCGCAGGCGCCGCCCGACATCCTGCTGCTCGACTACATGTTGCCCGGCATGTCCGGCATCGAGCTGATGGAGCGCTGCGGCACGTCCGCCTCGTCGAACATGCTCGTCGTGATGATCTCCGCGTACGCGTCGATCGAAACCGCGCTGCGGGCGGCCAAGCGCGGCGCGTACGACTTCCTCGCGAAGCCGTTCACGCCGGACGAATTGAAGGCGACCGTCGCCAAGGCCGCCGCCCGCATCATGCTGCAGCGGCGCGCCCGCTCCCTTGCCGAGGAGAAGAGGCAGGTCCGGTTCCGTTTCATCTCGGTCCTCGGCCACGAACTCAAGGCGCCGATAGGCGCCATCGAGGGATACCTGCATCTCATGCGGGACGGCACGCTCGGCGACACGGTCGCCGAGTACCGGGAGGCAATCGACCGTTGCCTGGCGCGGGCCGACGGCATGAGGAAGCTCATCAGGGACCTGCTGGACCTGACGCGGATCGAGTCGGGACAGCGCGAGCGGCATATCGCCGAGGTCGACGTCGCCCAGCTCGTGCGCGAGGCGGTCGATACCGTGTCGCCGCAGGCACGGGAGAACGACGTCCGCATCGACGTGCGGGCGCCGGACGCGCTCGCCATGCACGCGGACGCCGAAGAGCTCGTGATCGTTCTCAACAACCTGCTGACCAACGCCGTCAAGTACAACCGCCAGGGCGGATCCGTGACCGTCCGCGCGGCGCGCTCCGGAGGGCGTTGCGTGATCGAGGTGGCCGACACGGGGGTCGGGTTGACCCCCGAGGAAGCCGCGCGGCTCTTCGGCGAATTCGTGCGGATCAAGAGGCCCGACACGCGCGGCGTTGCCGGCAGCGGGCTGGGACTGTCCATCGTGAAGAAGGTCGTCGCGCTCTACGACGGCGACGTCTCGGTCGAGAGCGCACTCGGCGTCGGGAGCACATTCCGAGCGACGCTGGCCGACGCCGCACACGTCGCGGCGCGGGACGGCGAAACGACCGGATCGGCGGATGCGGCCGCCGCGTCGGTCGACACCTGTAATACCCGAGAGTGAGGAGGAACCATGCACACTGTCGAGAATACGCCCGTTCGTATAGTCGACGAGGAAGTGATGAGCGCCTTGAGGGACTGCAGTGCGGATGCGACCCGCGTGCGGGAGGTGCTCGCCAAGGCCCGCGAGATCCACGGGCTGGACGACGACGAGGTGGCGACGCTGTGCGCCGTCACCGATGACGAGCTCCTGTCCGAGGTCTTCGCGACCGCGCGGTATGTGAAGGAGACGATCTACGGCAAGAGACTCGTCTTGTTCGCCCCGCTGTACGTCTCGAACCTCTGCGTGAACGAGTGCCGGTACTGCGCGTTCCGCCAGAAGAACGCCCGGGTGCGCAGGCGCAAGCTCACGCTCGCGGAGATCGAGCGCGAGACGCGTGCGCTGGTGGTGCAGGGCCACAAGCGGGTGCTCCTGGTTGCCGGCGAGTCGGGCGCGCGCGACGACCGCGCGTACATCCGCGATGCCATCCGCACCGTGTACTCCGTGTCCGATGGCAAGGGGGAGATCCGGCGCATCAACGTCAACGTGGCGCCCATGGACGTCGACGCGTTCAGGGAGCTCAAGGCGTGCGGCATCGGGACGTACCAGGTATTTCAGGAGACGTACCACCGCCCCACATACCTCCGCGTCCACGTGAAGGGCCCGAAGCGCGATTACGACTGGCGCATCACCGCCATGGACCGCGCGATGGAGGCGGGCATCGACGACGTGGGGATAGGCGTCCTCTTCGGCCTGTACGACTGGCGCTACGAGGTGCTCGCCATGCTCAGGCACATACGGCACCTCGAGGACAAGTTCGGAGTGGGACCGCACACGATATCGGTGCCGCGCCTCGAGCCGGCCATGGGGTCGCGACTGGCGGGCAGGCCGCCGCACGCGGTGTCCGACGTCGACTTCCTGAAGCTCGTGGCGATCTACCGGCTGGCCGTGCCCTACACCGGCATCATCATGTCGACGCGCGAGGTTCCCGAACTTCGCCGGGCGACGTTCGAGCTCGGCGTCTCGCAGATATCCGCGGGCAGCCGCACCGATCCGGGCGGCTACTCCGAGGAGAGCACCGAGGCGAAGCAGTTCTCGCTCGGCGATCACCGTCTCCTCGACGAGGTTATCCGCGACGTCGCGGGACTCGGCTACATCCCCTCGTTCTGCACGGCCTGCTACCGTCTCGGACGCACCGGGCAGGACTTCATGGATCTCGCGAAGCCCGGCGCCATCAAGGCGCACTGCGCCCCCAACGGCCTGTCCACGTTCAAGGAGTACCTGGACGACTACGCCTCGCCCGCCACGCTCGCGACGGGGGAGAAGGCGATCGCGCAGATCCTCGAGGAGATGGCGCCGGGGATCCGGCGACGGTCCGAGGCGATGCTCGACCGGGTCGCGGGCGGGGAACGCGACGTCTTCTGCTGAACGGGCGCATGCGAGCGCGCTCGGGACGGGGTGACACGTGGCACGGGGAACGTCACGGGGCTTTCGCATACACATCGGGCTGTTCGGCCGTCGCAACGTCGGCAAGTCGAGCCTGCTGAACGCGGTCACGCGCCAGAACGTCTCTATCGTCTCGGACGTGGCGGGGACCACGACCGACCCGGTCGAGAAACCGATGGAACTGCTGCCCCTCGGCCCGGTGCTCTTCATCGACACGGCGGGCATCGACGACGTCGGGGCCTTGGGCCAGCTCAGGGTCCGCCGGACGCGCAACGCGTTCGACCGCACGGACCTCGGGGTCATCGTCACCGACGGCGCGTGGGGCGAGTACGAGCGGGGCATCTTCGACGAGTTACGCCGGCGCGAGATACCCGTGGTCATCGTGTTCAACAAGACCGACGTCGGCAGGCCGTCCCCGGAAGTCCTCGCGGCGCTGGCGCGGGAGAAGGTGCGCGTCGTCGAGACGGTAGCGTCGGAGCGGCGTGGCGTCCTCGACTTCCGCCGCGCGCTGCTCGACGCGGCGCCGGCCGACCTGCTCGGCAATCCGACCATCGTCGCGGATCTCGTCGGCACGGGGGAACTGGCCGTGCTCGTCGTGCCGATCGACAAGGAGGCGCCCAAGGGCCGGCTGATACTCCCCCAGGTCAACGCGATCCGGGACCTCCTGGACGCCGACGCCTACTGCGTGGTCGTCACGGAGCGGCAGCTGCCGTCGGCATTGGACCGGCTGAAGCAGCCGCCGCGGATCGTCGTCACCGACTCGCAGGCGTTCCGGCAGGTGGCCGCCGACACGCCCCCCGAGATCCCGTTGACGAGCTTCTCGATCCTTTTCGCGCGCTTCAAGGGTGACCTCCTCGCGCAGACCGAGGGCGTGCTCGCCGTCGAGGACCTGCGCCCCGGCGACCGTGTGTTGATCGCCGAGGCGTGTTCCCACCACCCGATCGAGGACGACATCGGGCGCGTGAAGATACCTCGATGGCTCACGGAGTACGTGGGGGGGCGGCTCGAGTTCACCAACGTCCAGGGCCACGACTTCCCGGAGGACCTCCCGGAGTACAAGCTGGTGATCCATTGCGGCGCGTGCATGTGGAACCGCCGCGAGATGCTCTCGCGGATCATGCTGTGTCGCGACGCGGGTGTGCCCATCACCAACTACGGCCTGGTGATCGCATACAGTCTCGGGATCTTCGAGCGCGCGATCGCGCCGTTCCCGGCGGCGTGGGAGGCGTACCGCGCGCGCGCCGGGCGCGAACGGGTGGAACCCACACATGCCGGCTGACGTGGCGCAGGCCTGGAACGTTGCCGTTCTGCTCCGGGGACGGGCGGCGGCCGAGGCGGGCCGGCTGTACGAAGCGGCCGACGTCGTGCGTAGGCGCGTCGTGGGCGACGCGGTGCACCTGCGGGGACTGATCGAGATCGGTAACCACTGCGTCCGGTCGTGCGCGTACTGCGGCCTTCGCCGGCAGAACCGGAGCGTCGAGCGGTACCGCATGACGGCCGCCGAGATCGTCGACGCCGCGCGCGAGGCGCGCTCGTGCGGATGCGGCACCGTCGTTCTCCAGGGAGGCGAAGACCCGGGCGCGCGGGGGGCGTGGGTCGCCGAGGTCATCCGGCGGATCAAGGGGGAGACGGGACTCGCGGTCACGCTGTCGCTCGGCGAGCGGTCCGACGGCGATCTCGCGCTCTGGCGGGAGTCCGGCGCCGATCGGTATCTCCTGCGCTTCGAGACCTCCGACCGCGAGCTGTACGACCGCATCCACCCGTCGCTGCCGCATGTCCGGTCGGACCGCATCGCGCTGCTGCGGAGGCTCCGGGAGCTCGGCTACGAGAACGGCGGCGGCGTCATGGTGGGGATCCCGGGCCAGACGTGCGCGTCCGTCGAACGAGACGTGCGGACGTTCGGAGACATGGACCTCGACATGATCGGCATCGGGCCCTACATACCGCACCCCCAGACCCCGCTCGGCGCCCGGCCGGTCCGGGAGGCCGACGACGCCGTTCCCAACACCCCCGAGGCGGCGTGCGTGGTGCTCGCCCTGGCCCGCATCACCTGCCCCGAGGCTAACCTGCCCGATACGACCGCCCTGGCGCTCACCGGAGGCGGGCACGCAAGCGGCCTGGTGCGGGGCGCCAACGTGATAATGCTCACGATCACGCCCCGGCGCTACCGGGCGCTGTACCAGATCTATCCGGGCAAGAGCGGCGGGGGGGATTCGTTTCCGGACGAGGTCGAGGACGTGCGCAGACTTCTCGCCTCTTTGGGCAGGACGGTCGCGACCGGACCTGGTCCGCGCGTGCGTCGACAGAAGACCGGAAGGCCTTGAGCGCGGTGGGCGAAGCATCTATTCTCTGTGTCCGGCGCCTCAGAGACGTCTTCGCGGAGCGGGGACGGGCGTCGGGGCTCGTTTGCATGCAGGTTTCCCTCAAGGCCAAGCTCGTCGCGGGGTTCGTCGCGGTCATAGCGCTCACCGGCGCGACCGCGGCACTCGTCAGCCTCCACCTCGTGGGGGAGGGCATCTTGCGGGAGGTCCAGAACCGTGTCTCTCTCGACCTCAACTCCGCGGGCGCCATCGTCGACGAGCGTCTCGCGCGCGTGCGCTCCTCACTCGAATTGACCGCGCTCAGGGAATTCACGATACGAGACGCCCTCGCGCGGCGGGAGCGACGCCTGCTCTCCCAGGGCATGAGCGACGCGGTCCGGGCCGGCGACCTCGACTTCGCCGGCGTCGTCGACGAGGGCGGGACGCTCGTGGCGCGCCACGGCGACGACGGGAGCCGGGAGGGTCCGAAACGCGACGACCCCATGATCCAGCGCGCGCTTCGTGATGGAGTGTCCGTCGCGGCGCCCGCCGCCCTCTCCGCCGCGCACCTCGCCCGCGAGTCGACGGCACTGGCGGACCGGGCGTGCATCCCGACGGTAGCAACGCGGGACGGCCACGGCCCCGCGGCACCGGCCGTCGAGGCCGGCCTCGTCTTGATGGCCGTCGCTCCCGTCGTCTCCGAGGGCGGAGAGTTGCTCGGGGCGGTGTACGGCGGGGTCCTCGTCAACGGGAACACCGACATCGTCGATACCGTCAAGAACACCTTGTACCGGGGAGAGCGATACCGCGGGCGCGACCTGGGGGCCGCGACCATGAGTCTCGGTGACGTGCGCGTCTCCACCAACGTCCTCGCGCGCGACGGGGAGCGCGCCCTCGGCACGCGTCTGTCGCCGGAGGTCGGCGAGCGCGTCCTGCGGCAGGGCGAGCGCTGGACGTCCCGCGCCTCGGTGCTGGGGGAATGGTACTTCACCGCGTACGAGCCGCTGCGCGACATGGGCGGCGCGATCATCGGGTCGCTCGCGGTGGGGGTCATCGAGGAGAAGTACGCCGCGCTGCATCGCGCGACACTCTGGTATCTCGTCGCCGTCGCCCTGGGGGGAATGGTCGGCGCGACGATCGTCGGGTACCTGCTCGCGCTCGCCATCGTCAGGCCCCTGGAACGCCTGGCGCGCGGCGCGGCGGTCTTCGCGGCGGGGGACTACGGGCATCGCGTGCAGGTGGACTCGCGTGACGAGCTCGGCACGTTGGGGCGGGCGTTCAACGCCCTCGCCGAGGATCTCGAAAAGACGTACGAGAGGCTCCAGGGACGCGTCGAGTCAGCGGACAACGAGCTCAAGGAGGCATACGCCGAGTTGCGCGAACGTCAGAGTCAGCTGATACACGCCGAGAAACTCGCATCCGTCGGCGCCCTCGCCGCGGGAGTCGCCCACGAGATCAACAACCCGCTCGGGACCATCAACATGTACGCCCAGCTGGCGCTCGACGAGCTCCCCGCCGACGCCACGGGATGCCGGGAGAGCATCGACGTCATCACCAAGCATGCCACGCGGGCGGGGCAGATCGTGAAGAACCTCCTGGCCTTCGCGCGTCGCTCGGAACTGAAGCGGGTCCCCGTGGCCGTCGGCGCCCTGGTGAACGACGTCCTCGGTGTCACGGAGCACCAGGCGCGGCTTCAGGGCGTCGAGATCGTGCGGCGGCTCGACGGCGACGTGCCGGACGTGTCCGGGGATGCCGACAAGCTCAGGCAGGTTCTGGTGAACGTGATCGTCAACGCGCTCCATGCCATGCCGGACGGCGGGGCGTTGACGGTCGCCGCCTCGGGCGAGCCCGGCGGCGCCGGTGCGCGCATCGTCGTCTCCGACACGGGAGC
>Ga0272442_10012687_pt1 | contig 10149 bp, 6 predicted proteins | sample SSMForm2O_FD_200262 | JGI IMG/M metagenome (GOLD analysis project Ga0272442, IMG submission 200262) | Marine sediment archaeal communities from Little Sippewissett salt marsh, Falmouth, MA, United States - SSM-Form-2O | ecosystem: Environmental > Aquatic > Marine > Wetlands > Sediment ... | reverse complement strand
AAATCATCGCCCAAGCGGTCCGTCGTGTAGTGCATCGGGATGACGATTTTCAGGTTGGGAAGCCGCTTTATTAGGGCTGCCGCCTCATCGGCACCGATTGTGTAGTGTCCACCGACAGGGATGAGCAATACCTCCACTTCGGAGAGTGCGGCTGCCTGCTCATCGGACAGCGCCTCACCGAGGTCACCGAGATGGGCCATCCGGATCCCCTCGATCGCGAATGCAAAGATCGTGTTGGCCCCTCGTTTGGTTCCGCCACTCTCGTCGTGGAAACTGGCAATCCCGTGGAAATCAATCCCTGAGGCACTGTGCTCCCCCTCGCCTCGAACGACGGTTGGGTGTCCCTTCACCCTCCCGACCGCGTTGTGGTCGAAGTGGTCGTGGCTCACCGTGACCACCTCGGCCGTGTAATCGAGCGGTCCATAGGGGATGGACTCGTCGTAGGGATCGGTGATCAGGCGCCCCTTTTCACCTTCAATCAGAAAACACGCGTGCCCGAGCCACTTGATCTTCATGGCTCCACCTCCTTGTAAGCGGTCATAAGCATTGCCTCCACCAGCTGGGGAAAGTCGATCCCATCCGCCGCCGCCGCCTGGGGCAGGTCGCTGGTCGGGGTCATTCCCGGTAGGGTGTTCACCTCGAGAACATACGGTGTACCGTCATCGCGCAACAGCAGATCGACGCGAGAAAACCCACGACAACCGAGTATCCGATGTGCGGCGAGCGCCGCTTCCTGCGCCCGGTGTGTCGTCTGTGCGGGAAGCGGGGCCGGTACGAGAAACTCAGTCATCCCTTCCGTGTACTTTGCCTCGTAGTCGTAGTAACGATTTTTGGGACGCATCTCGACCAACGGCAGAGCCCTCTCCTCTCCGTCTATCAGGAGAATCCCGGCGGTCAACTCGCGACCGCGAATGTACTCTTCCACAAAGAGAGACCCGAATTGGGAAAGCGTCGCAGAGGCAGCTTGTGCAAGTTGGGACTCTTCATCGATGATTCGAACCCCGACGCTGGAACCCTCGCCCCACGGCTTGAGCACAAGCGGCATTTCCAGCGTGGCACGCGCCGTTTCCAGGAACTCCTCAAGGCTTCCCTTTTGATAGACCTGCCATCGGGGAACCACAACCCCTCTAGAGGCAAGGACCGCCTTCGATCGCGGTTTGTCCATGGCCAGCGCGCTCGCTAGCGGGCCTGACCCGGCGTAAGGAATCCCGAGTACCTCCAAGAGAAGCTGAACCGTTCCGTCTTCCCCTCTTCCGCCATGAAGACAGTTGAAGACAACATCGATATCGCGTAGTCCCAAAACGAGATCGTCCAGAGTGTCTATCCGGACCATTTCTACCTGTGCGCCGAGCGTTTCAAGCGCTGCATGGACCTGCTCGCCGGAGACCAGTGACACCGCCCGCTCGGGAGAATCCCCCCCGGCGATCACCCCGATCGTCCCCCGCTTCTCCAAATTCGGTCACCTTGTATCAAGTATACGGGCCGGGCTCTCGTTCAACAACGGACCGGTCTGCTCAACGTAAAAACATGACGTGATTACCCATCCGAGCGCGTTGTTCAGAGTGCACAGACCAATTATACTTTGCCACACGAGGGCGCTGCTGCCCGTCGGCCGAGTTGCGGGTGAGCTTTCCCTTGTTCGTTCCCGAATCGGGATGAGGGGAAACCTCCGCACCGACAACAACAGCATCCTTAAACGCAAATTTAGATACCGCAAGGTATGATCGGAGGAAGAGGCATGGTCGATTATGCAAAACGGCGCGCTTCGTTGCTCGACGGGGTCGACGCGGATGCGTTTCTTATCGCCGATCTGGATCGAATACTGCCACAGAAGATCGACGCCGTCAGTCTGAGGTACTTGACCGGCTACACCGGAGAGGGAATCCTCCTCGTTCTGCCGAAAGAGGTGCTGCTGCTTACCGACGGCCGCTATCTCGAACAAGCACAGCATGAGGTGCCTGACCTGCCGCTTTCCCCGGCAACGTTTGACTACATGGGCGAACTTACGGCGGAAATCCACGCACGAGGGATCAAGCGGGTCGCTGTGGCCGGCTGGAGGATCACCCATTCGTTGATAGAGACGCTGCGACGGGTGACCGGCATCGAGGTCGTTGCACTGGAAGACCCCGTCAAGGCATTGCGATCGGTGAAGGATGGCGATGAGGTCGCTCTAATCCGGGAAGCGATCCGCATTTCGGAGGAATCGCTCACCGACCTTCTCGATGAGATCGAGGTCGGAATGGATGAGACGGAGGTCGCGTTTCGCTTGGAGTGCATCATCCGGGACAAGGGCGACGGGCCGCCGTCGTTTATCGGCCTCTCCTCGGGAGAGAACACCTCGATCCAGCACTACCGACCGGGTCGCCGGACTTTGAAACAGGGAGATTTCCTCCTCATCGATTTCGGCGCCCAGCACAAGGGTTACAATGCCGACATCACGCGCACCTTTTCCGTGGGCAAGCCGACAGCGAAGATGCAGGAGATCTACGACGTCGTCCTGCGGGCCAACTGCGCCGGAATCGAGGCTCTGCGTCCCGGAACCAGTGGCAGGTTGAGCGACACCGCAGCCAGAGATGTGGTCGCGGCCTCACCGTATGATGAATCCTGTTTCGGCCCGGTCGGGCACGGCCTCGGACTCGAGGTCCACGAGGCGCCGGTGTTGTCCCAGCGGACCACGGACACGCTCCAACCGGGGATAGTGGTCACGGTGGAACCGGGCATCTACATTCCCGGCTTCGGAGGAGTACGGATCGAGGAAGACGTACTGGTTACGGATGACGGATACGATATCCTGACACGCTTTCCCAAAGATCGCTTGATCGAAGTTGGCTAGGAAGGACCGAGGCAAACCGCGTGTGACCCGTGCGCCACCCGTGCGCACCGCCATCGGAATCGATATCGGTGGTACGTTTACCGATATCGTTGTCATTGACAAGGGCAGGCTGCGCCTGTTCAAGATCCCGTCTACCCCGCAAGCGCCGGCGGACGGAGTGATCGCCGGCCTATCCGGTCTCATCAGGCAAGGAGCGATCTTTCCCGAACAGGTGGGTCGGATTGCGCACGGATCAACTGTTGCCACCAACGCTCTGCTTGAGAGAAAGTGGGCGAGGACCGCCCTTGTCACCACACGTGGTTTCCGTGACGTACTCGAGATCGGACGGCAGAATCGGCCGTGTCTATACGATCTGTTCTTCGAGCGGACCGCTCCGATTGTCCCCCGTGATCTACGCACCGAGCTGGCCGAAAGGACAGACGCTCACGGGGAAACGCTCCTCCCGCTGGACCATGAGGAGGTGAAGCGCCTGATCCCGTGGCTGCATAAAAAGAAGATCGAAGCCGTGGCGGTAGTGTTCCTCTTCTCCTATCTTAACCCGGTCCACGAGCGAGCGGTGGGAGAACACCTGAAGGCGAATCTAAAACTGCCAGTGTCCCTGTCTAGTGATGTTCTCCCCGAATTCCGGGAGTACGAACGAACCTCGACAACAGTGGTCAGCGCTTCGCTGCAACCGGTGATCGGCGGCTATCTCACCGCCCTGGAACAGGGAGCGAGTCGGCTCGGTCTTAACGCAAATTGGCAGATCATGCAGTCGAGCGGAGCGATCACGCGGGCAAAACACGCACAGGCCGACCCCGCGAGGATCCTGCTGTCCGGGCCGGCAGCGGGAGTCGAGGGCGCACGGACCATCGGGCAGCTCGCCGGATTCGATCAACTGATCACCTTGGACATGGGAGGAACAAGCTGCGACGTGGCGCTAATTCAACATGGAGAGATCGGCCGGACGACAACCGGCAACATCGGCGGGCATCCGATCGGCCATCGAATGCTCGATGTCCACACGATCGGCGCCGGCGGTGGAAGCATCGCCTGGCTTGATAGCGGCGGTGCGCTGCGTGTCGGGCCTGAAAGCGCCGGGGCGTCACCGGGTCCGGCCTGCTACGGCCGCGGTGGCACGGAACCGACCGTTACCGATGCACACCTTGTGCTGGGGCACCTGCTTCCTGCCCGGCCGCTGGGTAGCCTCGATCGCCTCGATGAGTCCGCCGCACGGGAGGCCATCGCAGCGGTGGCGACGCCGCTCGGTCTCACTCCCGAGGCAGCGGCACTCGGCATTATCGAGGTGGCCGACGCGGCGATGGAGCGGGCGATCCGGGTCATCTCGATCGAACGTGGATACGATCCACGCGGTTTTGTGCTGCTTGCCTTCGGCGGAGCGGGGCCACTTCATGCGGTCTCCATCGCGCGTCGACTGGCTATCCCCAAGGTGATTGTCCCGGCAGTCGCCGGGGTCCTGTCCGCGTTCGGCCTACTCGCCGCCAAGTTCGGTCACGACTTGGGACGAGGACTCGTGCGGCCGTTGCGCAAGGTCGAGCCGGAAATCCTCCAAAAGATCCTCATGGATCTGCGTCGGCGCGGTGAGCAGGAGCTTCTCGCCGATGGAGTCGATCGGCAGGCGATGAGGTTCCACGCCTCAGCGGATCTGCGTTACCTTGGTCAGGCACACGAGATCACCGTTCTATTCTCGGTAGGAGGCACGGACTCGCTGACGATCGACCCCGCGTCCATCGACCGGCTGGAGAGCACATTTCACGAGAAACATCGCCGCCGCTACGGACACGCTGCGGCGGACGAGCCGATCGAATTGGTAGCGGTTCGCGTTCAGGCCGTCGGGCCCGGAGAACGGGTCGCACTCACTCCGCAGGGCACAGAGACGCCTGAAGCCACCATGAGGCCGGCCTGGTTCGGTGTGGAAGGGCCGATCGAGGCGAAGGTCGTGCACCGAGACGGACTTGCACAAGGAGACGAACTCCACGGCCCCGCCATCCTACTCGGCGCGGATGCAACGACCCTTCTGCCTCCGGATACCATCGGACGGGCAGACGGGTCCGGAAACCTGATAGTGGAGATCCAATGACCACAAAACCCAGCACGATCGACCCGATCACCCTTGAGGTCCTGCGGCACGCGTTCGCTGCAGTCGCCGACGAGATGAACGCCAATCTCATCCGGAGCGCGTACAGCCCGAACATCAAGGAACGACGCGACTGCTCCTGCGCCCTGTTCGATGCGCACGGTGAGATGGTCGCCCAGGCCGAATCGATCCCCGTCCATCTGGGAGCGATGCCGTTTTCCGTCGCAGCGGCGATCAAACGATTCTCATCCTTCCTTCCCGGCGACGTCGTTGTGGCCAACGATCCCTACGCCGGTGGGGCACATCTGCCCGATGTCACCTTCATCGCCCCGGCCTTCGCAGCCGGCGAGCTCGTCGCCTTCGTCGCCAACCGCGCCCACCATGCCGACATCGGGGGCAAGGAGCCGGGGAGCCTCGCCGGAGACACCACCGAGATCTATCAAGAGGGATTGAGAATTCCGCCGATTCGCCTGTGGAGACAGGATCGTCTCGATCAGGATCTGCTCGACCTTATCCTTGCAAACGTCCGCACACCGCAGGAGCGATTGGGCGACCTGCGCGCTCAGCACGCGGCCTGTGCCACCGGAATCAACAGGCTGGAAGCGCTCGTTTCCCGCTACGGAAAAGACTACCTGGAAAAAGGAATGGCCGCGGTGATGGACTACTCGCAGCGACGGATGCGCGCGGAGATTGCGAAACTCCCGGACGCCACCGCCTGCTACGAAGACACACTCGATGGCGACGGCATCACAGACGAGCCGATCCGCATCGCAGCCCGCGTGACGGTCGACGGCGAGACAGTCAGAGTCAACTTCACCGGGAGCTCGCCACAGGTCGTCGGCCCGGTGAACGCGGTGACCGCAGTGACCGCTTCGGCCACCTACTTCACCCTCCGCGCCCTCACCGATCCGCAGATCCCCCCGAACGCCGGCTGCTACAGACCGATCGAGGTCATCGCACCTGTAGGTACCGTGCTCAACCCGACGCCTCCTGCTCCGGTCGTCGGAGGAAACCTCGAAACTTCGCAGCGGATCGTCGATGTGATCCTCGGCGCGTTTTCGAAGATCTGCCCGGATCGCGTGATCGCCGCCTGTCAGGGAACGATGAACAACCTCGCCGTCGGCGGCATCGATCCGAGAAGCGGCAGGCCGTACTCGCTGTACGAGACGATCGCTGGCGGATTCGGCGCACGGCCGAACGCTGACGGGGCCGACGGAATCCACTCCCACATGACGAACACGCTGAACACGCCGGTGGAGGCGCTGGAGACCGCCTATCCGCTTCGCGTGGAACGCTACGAGTTGATACCGGGTAGCGGCGGCAAGGGCCGCTTTCGCGGCGGCCTGGGAATTCGGCGGGATATCACCGCGATCGAGCACACCGCGCGGGTCTCGCTGCTCTGTGACCGGCGAACAACGAGACCCTACGGCCTCGCCGGCGGTAAGCCCGGACAGGCGGGGAAGAATGTGTTGATCCGCGACGGTGAGGAAACTGCCCTTCCCGGAAAGGGCACATTCACCCTCCGCGCAGGAGAGACGGTGAGCGTCCGCACTCCGGGAGGCGGGGGGTACGGCAATCCGGAAAAGCGCGATTCCTGGGCCATCGAACGCGACCGCCGCGAACAGCGTACGGGATAGCCCCAACAACGTTGCACGGCATCTCGGCGGAATCGACCTAGCCGGTCGCGCCCTCAGCGATGTAGTCGTTGATGAGCCGCTCCAGCACAGTCAAGGGAAGATTACCGTTTCTTAGCAACACGTCGTGAAACCCGGCCAGGTTGAATCGGTCCCCGAGTGCGTCTTCGGCGCGTTCGCGCAGCTCCAGAATCTTCAGGCGGCCCAGCATATAGGCGGTCGCCTGGCCCGGCCAGACGGTGTAACGATCGATCTGATACTGAGAGAAACCACCGGGCCGGCCGGTGTGCTCGGTGAAGTACGAGATGGCCTCGTCGTTGTCCCAGCCCTTGGCGTGGATGCCGGTGTCCACCACCAGCCGCACCGCCCGCATCATCTCATCCTGCAGTCGACCGAGGTTGCCGTAGGAGTCGTTTTCGTACCACCCCAGCTCCCACGCCAGTCGCTCGGCGTACAGGGCCCATCCCTCGATGTGCCCGAGAAACTCCGCCTCGGTGCGGACAAGCGGGATGTCGAGTTCCTGAGCGATCGACAGTTGCACGTGATGCCCGGGGACCGTCTCGTGGTAGGCGAGCGTGGGCATGGAGTACCGCGGCTGCGGCCCACGCGTCGGGGCGTAGAAGGCGCCGGGGCGCGAACCATCCCGCGCCGGTGGGGTGTAATACCCGCCGACGGGGTTACCCTTGACGATGACCTCCGCGGCGGGAAGCGATGAGATGACACCATCCAAACCGGCCTTGGCGTCTTCGATCAACCGAGCGTACGCCTCGACGACGGCCACTCCGTGAAGCGTCCCGCCGTCGCGCGCTACCGACTCGAAGATCTCGGCCATCGAAGCATCCTGCGGCATGCCGAGTGCAGAAGCGGCCTGGCGGATTTCACGCTCGACGCGCTCCACCTCGCGCAGCCCGATATCGTGAATCTCATCGGCGGTAAGCGGCGTCTGATTGTGATGGCGCAGGATGTGCGCGTAGTACGCCTCGCCTTGCGGATACTGCCAGTAGCCGATCCGCTCCGGTGCGGCATCCACCAACCCACTCGCGGCGTCGAACAGCCGCCGGTAGGCGGGGAGCACGACCTCGGCGATCGCCCTCTCGGCAGCCCGAAGGTACTCCGCCCTCCGCTGACGGCTTATCCCGTCCACCGACTGTAGCTTGGCACTCAACGCGTAATAGAACGGACTACCCGTCGCACGCCCACGGGCAAAGCCTCCCATTGACTGTAGTGCCTGGATGAGGATGCGCCGCGGTACGACGATCCCCGCTTCCGCGCGCAAGGCGAGCCCGTCGATCACCTGATCGAATTGACGTCCTACCTGATACAGCCGCGCGATGTAGTCCTCCACATCACGATCGCCGGCGATCGGGTGCACCTCGGTGAGCAGGTCGTACACCTTGAAGTGACAGCTGGTGACGAAGAAATCGCTCACCGGGTAGTCGTGGTACACGAACGGGTGTGCTCGGACCAGATCGTCCAAGTACCATTCGTAGACATCGTAGGTCAGCCGCTGCCGGTGGGAAAGGCTGGAGCGATCGTATCCCTTAAGCTGTGCCAGAAGCGCCGCCTCCAGCCTGTGAGTCTCCCGGACGTAGCCTTCGGAGTAGTCGTTCATTCGATCGTTTCGCACTCCGAACGCCTCGGCCACCCCCATGTAGGTGATCTGCTCCGGGAACCGCAGCATGTAGTGACGATACGAGCGATCGACGAATGCATCGAAATCGAGATCCTGGAGCTCGGCGATCACCTCACCCACGGGTTGGGGGTACCAACTGGGCGCGCAGACCTCCCCCTGGCCGACTAACAGCGCGGACGCAAACCCCAACAGCAGACCCAAAGCAACGACAATGACAACAACGCGAACCGGCATCGATTCATACCTCCTTGAAATACGCAGGGGAGGGTAAGCGCGACTACTCCCATCATGGCGCCACAAAGGCCGGCTGTCAAAAAAGCAGATTCCAGTCCCGCCTGCCACCGCTCTGCTAACGGCACTGCCAACACCAAATGCTGAACCGAGGAGAGGTTGTTTTACAGAGAGGGGTCGAGAGAAGGATAACAGGAATCCTCTTTACGGAGGCAAACTGAGAGATGAAGCCTTGACACGACGCGGTTTCGGGGATGTCATCGGAGCTCGTGTTCGAACTCCCACCAAAATCGTTTTCGAACGCACCGCGAAAACGAAGAAATACCAAAAATAAAGATACGGCCCCAGAGACTATTGGCTCTCTTCTCCCGTCGAAGTCGGCGTTTAGCTAGATTGCGATACGTCTTAGGGACTGCATCGTGGACAGCGAAGAAATGACTCCGACAGAGCAGGGGCCGAAGGAAGGATGCAGAAAGGCTATCTGTGGAGGCAAACTGCGAGACACCTACGTGACACGGCGGGGGTTCAGAAATGCCACGCTATTTCCCAGAAAGAGATAACGCAAGCAACGGGCGTCATGGAGATTCCGGGGAGATTCCGGGGGAGATTCCGGGGACGCAATACCTATTTCTTTGCGATCACCACGCGTTCAGGTTGCCCGGGTCGGAGTATCAGGGTCAAATGTTGTATCGAATGTCAACCCCCCTCTGCGTCCGGATTGCAGTACGATTCACCACTCTTGTAGATGACATGGGCGATGAGTAGCTACTTCTGAAGCAGCCTCGCGACCTCACAGTCAGACCTATCAAAGCCCGCGGTCACGACAACAAGGCGTTGGTTGCCATGAACGCGGCGGCGGCCAGCGTCGTGGCAGCGAACAGGGTCTTGAGGCTCTTCGGCTTTGTCTTCAGCGCGAACCTGCTTCCAACAATGCCGCCCAAAACGGCGACGCCTGCCAGCGGCAACGCCCAATACGGATCGAAGTGGCCTTGTACGGCGTGCCCTGCGAGCCCCATGGCGGCCGTCGCGGCGATCATCAGCGACGAGGTTCCGACGGCTATCCGCATGGGGACACCGCAAGCCAGGATCATCAACGGAACCTTGAACGAACCGCCCGAGATCCCTACGGCACCCGCCACCAGCCCGGTGGCGGCCGCAATCGGTAACGCGAGCCACAGATTGACCGTATACGTCTGGCCGGCGAACTCGCGCCGCCAGAAGCCGAACCGCCTCTGGGGCTCGACGCGACGGTCCTTCACCTTCAGTAGCATCGCGAACCCGGCGAGCACCAACAGGCCTGCCATGGTCAGCTTCAACGTGGTTCCCGCAACATACGCGGAAAGGTACCCCCCAACAAACGCCATGATGTCGGTCGGCGGATCAATGAGCAGGGCCAGTTTCCAATCCACCGCGCGATGCTTGTGAAAGAGAAACGTTGCGGCGGCAGCGGTGGCCAAGAGGATGAACTGCCCGCTCGTCGCTGCCACATGCATCGGTGCGCCAACAGCCACGAGAATCGGGACGTAGAAGTTTCCGCCTCCCCGCCCGGTCATCGTCATCACAACGGCTACCGCGCCGATTGCCGGGAGGGCCAGAAGCCACTTCATAACGCTTCCCCCGCGGATTGCCCTCGCTTCCATATTGCCCCTGGCAGTGCATGCCCAACCAGCTCCGACAATCCTCCGGACAAGATGCGTACGTCATCGAAACCCAATGTACGGAGATAGATGGTCACCATGGC
>Ga0272442_10012686_pt1 | contig 10151 bp, 10 predicted proteins | sample SSMForm2O_FD_200262 | JGI IMG/M metagenome (GOLD analysis project Ga0272442, IMG submission 200262) | Marine sediment archaeal communities from Little Sippewissett salt marsh, Falmouth, MA, United States - SSM-Form-2O | ecosystem: Environmental > Aquatic > Marine > Wetlands > Sediment ... | reverse complement strand
TTTTTGTTCGCCCAATCAAAATCGTGTTCTTTTGAATAACGTTCCGCAGTAATATAGCGAAACTTCGACCCGCTAACAAAGATTTCACGGTGCTCATCATAAGCTGGATGTCCGAAATCAAACATTAAATACTCAGGGATATTAGCAATCCAAATGCCAGTAAAATTTAAATTGCTATAATCATAATCTGCTTTGTTCTTTTTCAATTCCGCATAACTTGTTTCAATTTTTATCATTTTCCCCATTCCAACGACAATAACTGAAAAAATAATAATAAAAACAGGATACGACAGGGCTCCAAAAAAAATTTTTCGATAATTTTTCCATAAATATATAGCGAATACGATCGCAAAAATAATCGTAAATTTTTCGGGGCGAAAGCCAATATTATTGTGGCAAAAAAAGACAATAATATGCTTATTAATAGACCTGCAAAAAAATGGATAATATTCTTTAAGATGTTCAATGCAGACCGAACCTTATTGCTTCTTGACTTTTCGGAATCCTATAATGTTATTTTATCCCAAAATCCCAATAAAAAACAACTAAATCTTACGGTAAGAATGGTAAGTGACCTTCAGGGTTTAGACCTGATAAAAATCAGAAATCATCAGAAATAATGTAAGGCATTTAACCCCAATAGGATAAATTAAATTTTATGCGGAAAATAACCGCCCATCAGGTTATGAGTCTGAGGTGATATTCTTCCAACTCTTTATTGATGACTAATCTATAAAAAAAAGTATTGAAAGTGCGAGATTGGGGGCAGATTAATTAGGGCTCAGGGCTCCGTCCCCTATTATTAATTATTGAGATATTGTATGCAACTTCTGGTTTTCCTTCTGCGCGGTGTTTTGCTCAACTATCGGTTGAGGATCTGTTACTCCCGGCTGAGCTTGCTTGTTTCCGCCACCTTCGTCAGACTCGGTTTTCTTTTGATCTTCCTTTGTAGTAACCGCAGTCCCTTGGCTTCCTGTCTGGATTCCCTCTCCCTCTAACATCTCTCCAGCAACTCCTATATTCGGATACGGGACTGGTACGGGTGCAGGTGGTGCCTTGGGTGCTTTTACTACATTTGGGGTTGAAGGAACTCCCCCGCCGCCTGAATCGCCATCTCCGGAAGAGTCTCCGGACGAATCTCCTGAGGAATCACCGCCACCGGAAGCGCCGGGTATTGCCACCCCGGTCATCCCTCCACCGAATGCCCCACCGATACTTGTATCCGGTTTAAAACCTTCATTGATAATTTCCTGCATGATATCTTCGCTGGCTTGACCGGAAATATCTGTCAAAGCTTCTCCCGGCATTAGATCCTGGGCTTCCATCACTGAAGGATCGCCTTGCTTTTTCCCATCACGGCCGTAAACATCCTTTCTTTTATAAATATCGCCCCAACCCAGCCGAATACTAAAAACCGTAAAAATAATCGCGAGAAACAATATTTTCTTCATTTTTACATCTCTCCTTTATTTATGGTTAGTCTTCAGGCACCTTACTTAAATTATAGGAATGATAGGACTCCGGCCCCTTTTATTTTCTAACACTTTTGCAATAAGAGCACCGACAGCTGACGCATAAATGACACGGAACAAAGGTAAAAGTATTCCTGATTCCCAGAAATAAACAGTGCAACAAACAGAACCTTTCGGATTCTGAACAATCCTGCTATTGATTAAAAAATTACAATATAAAGTGACTAGCGGATTAAGAATCCAGTTGAAAATCTCATGCCAACCGACCAGATTTTTGTGTAATGCTTTCCATTCATAAAAAAGGGGGACACTCATGGTAAAAGCAAAAAGAAGAAGCATTTGCACGGAAATCCCCGTGAGGGCTCCTTTCTGCCAAGAGGAGAGTTTTGTCCAACGATTCAATATAATAAGTCCGCATAAAAGGTACAAAATAGTTGAAAAAATATGCTGAGCAAGGAAATGCCTATAAAATAACGATTCCGGAAAAAATATAAAAATATCTAACGCTGCTATAAAAAATACATACTAGAATTTTGACTGACAAGGACCTCTTTTGTTTCATTCCCCCCGCCTTTTCCCCAGGGCGGGGTTCGTTAAAAGGGCTGGATTAACGACCCCCTTTTAAATTCATTTTCAATTCTTTTAAAAACGTCTTCAAGAAAAGTAACATCATTTAATTTCTTATTTAAAACAGCATGAATGCTAGATTCATTAGTAAACACTCTCTTGTTGCCATTTTTATCTATCCACGAACGTTTTCTTCTAGTTTCATAAAACAAGTCATATTCTTCAATGAGTTCGGATGACATTAAGACATCAACTATTTTATAAAAAATTTCTTTATTTTCGGTCATTCCCGTTACTTCAATATATTTATCCCGTTTAATTCTCACTTTCTTAATAACGATACCTTCTTTCAGGTTCAAAAACAAACCATTAAGTCTATCAATAACTTTCCGATAAACATCTTCGCTTAATATGACCTCTTTCTCTTCAAGTTTTCTTGGTTTCTTATACACAATATCATCTTTCGTAGTCGCCGTACCATCTGGTCCCCAGGACAATAACTCATAAGCAAATCTATCTTCGTCTGGAAAACGTTTATAACGATATCCATTCCCCCACGGATCAATCAAACTTTTCTCTTTTTTAATATACGGCCCTTGACTGTACTCCGAATCTGGTTTTCTCAATAAAATCCTCAACCCATCATCTGTCGAAGGATAATATCCATTATCAAGTTCATACCTATCAAGGGCCATGGATAAGGTAGTTTTCAAGTCTGTTTTTGCAGTCATAACTAAGAGATCTTCCTTTGCATCAAGACTATGCGAATTAGTGTTTATTAATAACATCATAAAAAAAATCACAAACAATTTATTATTCATCCTATTATCCCCCTCCTTTTTCCCCAGTATACCACCGCCGGGGGGTGTTGAAAATCCAAAGAAATAAAGAAAAGGCACATGACCTTGTGAGCCATGTGCCGGATTGGGGGTAGGTTCGAATTAGGGTCCCCTATTATTATTCAGCAGCGGCAAGCAACGCCGCTTGGATTTCATGCTCCTTCATCTCGCGGGCGATCTCTAGAGCAGTCATTTTTTCTGTCTTTGACCGGAGTCCCCTCAATCCCACCACACATTCCGCATCGAGATCAACCCCTTCTTCGATCAAAAATTGAACCAGCTCAAGATTGCCTTCACACGCGGCATATATCAGCGGGGTCATTTCTGAGATGCTGACCTCTCTGCCGGAATCTTTAAATCCTGTCGAATAAATGACCCGCACGCGCTGATTCACATCCAGACCGTGTTTGATCAGAAGCTTAAAAATATCTTTATCATAGGCGAATCCGGAGACTACGGACAAAGAGGAATGATCGTCGATTTCCGCACCTTGTTGAAGCAATAATTCAACCAGATCCCGGTCGCGATTAGAAATAGCACTCTCCAGGGGCGTGCGGTTATGCACTTTCGCATTGATATCTGCACCGTGTTCGATCAGGTATTGAACAAGCGCCGGATCCTGCATCTCAACGGCCTCGACCAAAGTAACCGGGTATTCTTCCAAAGCTTTTTCGGGCGGTAATGTCTTGAATGCCTCGGCTCGTATTTTTAAAAGATCAATATTTTCGCCGTTAAATTGCCAGATCGCTTTTGAAAAATGATGATCCGTAGCGCCGTAACTCCCAAATTCCAGGATACAGATCCCGGCTCCTTTTTCTCCCGTGACCTCAAGCGTGAATTTCGAGTACCCGTCGTACATCCCGTTTTCACTGCGCGGAGCCGGCGCGACAGAATCAATTCGGCCGAGATCCTGCTGCAATGTGGCTTGTTGACGTGCGTAATCCACCGCAGCCGTGTAATACGGATCCAAATTGCGTTTCGCCCATTGATCACGCACATCAGGCATACCCTTATGCGGAAATGCGGGGTGCCGGTGCGGGATCATGGATCCGGCCCCAACTGCCAAAAGAACAAGAAGAATACCTGGACGGAAAAACCGGCGCAGAATCCCGCGGGCAACCGGTTTGGTCTTCGTGAGCGACAGACGAGCAGCGCCCCAGGCAGCGATTACGGAGAGAATGAGCCGTAAAAACGGCAGCGGCAAGCCACCTTCGATGAAGGTTGAAATAATTTGCGCACCCAGCAGGCTGATCCAAATCAGCACTGCGGTCAAAAGCGGGATATAATCCCGGTCGCGCTTGGAAAACCAATACGGCAGCAGGGCTGCCAGATAACATCCCGCAAAGAATACGATCGGTGCCACGAAAAGGAATTCGATCCCGCTCAGAAGCCCGACCACGTTGTAGTTGTACAATTTTCTTGCTGAAAAAAATAGCCCGCTGACGGCGAAAGTACACCCAAGCCCCATTAACGGGATAAAGAAGGCCAGAATATTTTTTCGGTAATTAAAGTCAGGATACGTTTCCATACTGTTCCCCATTGATTATGTTAAAAGGCGGAGAGGACAGCCGTTTTACTTACGAACGGCATACAAAACGACTGTCCCTCTTCGGTTGCCATTACTTTTCATCCTTGATCAGGATCGCGTAAACACCCAGTCCGCCGGTAATCATCACCGCTCCGGCTGCGAAATAAATGCCGGACACGGCGATCAGCGTTATGTTGGTGGTTAACGCGTACGGCAAAACCAACGCCGAACCAAACGCTCCGACGCTGAATGACACAAGCGCCAGCGCCTTGATGATTCTTCGGATGCCTTCTGGAGTCATGGTACACCTCCCTTTATCAGGAACCTCGTTACACATACTCTTTCCGGCACCATGCATGGTAACCCTGCTTTATGTAAATGAGCCCGCCGGCCAAGCAGGCCCAACCGATAAAAATATATCCCGCAGCGGTCAATCCGGCTGCCCGATCAAACAGCATCAAAATCACGGCGCTCAATAAACCGCCGTGAACGAGAAGCCAAAAAACCTTTTCCACGGTCATAAGCAATATCAATACGGACAGAATCAAAAACAACAAACAGCCCGTCAGAAAAAAATATCCCCCCAGCGACGCGGACAAAAAGTCCGGTCCGTAAAACATCTTTGCCGGTCCCAAGCCCAAGACAAGAACGGTCAGGACCCAATACGCCCCGGCTTGAACAAACATCCCGGCGATCTGATCACGGATATATTGCGCTTTGGGCAGAGGCCGCAAGGTATCATAACCCCAAAAGACCAGCAGTTTGTAATGCCGGATCACGATCATGACCAGCGGTGTAAACACGAGAACCCCAAAGTTGGCATAAACCGCCTTAAGCCATTCCGTTATCCAGGTAATTTTCAAAAAAGCCAAGACATAAATTCCAAAAATTACCCAGGCGACCGGACGCAGCAGACCGGGTTCATCTCCCAAAGCAAGGTCCCAGTGCGTGATCCGGGTAAAAATATTTTTGAATTTAGGATAACGCGGCGCGGTCGCACGGGGCAGGATTCCCCGGCCTAGACGTCGCGCGGGTCTAGCGGTGCGGTACGTTCCCGCCATGTCCTTGGGCGGCCAGGTTAAAAGATGCGGGTATTCGATCGATTCTTCCCGCAGGGTGCTCAAACGCCAGATGAAAAGACCAAGCCCGACACCCCACAGGACAAACGGAACATAAACGAGACCGGGATTCGCCTGATATAGGTCCGACACCTGAACGAAGAACGCAGAAGCGACCAGAAGCATACAATATCCATAAAGCAGTACCCGCCCCATCGACAGATAACCGATTCCCATAATAAACAGAGAGACCAGCAGTCCCAGCGCCCAGACACCGGGCATGCTGGTCTTGGGTAACCAGGGAAAATCAAGCCGCATGCCGCGGGCCCAGAGTATTTCCAGGGCGATAACCAGCGCGTAAATGAACAACCAGGCGATCATATGCGCCGTACGGTATCCCGGCAGAACACTCGACTGAAAGTTTGCGAACTGGCGTTTGATCAGTATCCCGAAGTGAAACGCCATCCACAACGAAAACACAAACAAAAGCGTGAAAAAATCCTCGGCCAGGGAAAACCGCCCCTGGAAATACGCCACGCGCGAACATAACCCGCTCAACGCCGTTATTCCCGCCAGCAGAATAAAACCACGGTTGCTGAGAACAACTTTTAAAGATTGGATAAACGGCGATTTCATCGGTTCAACTCCAGAAAGATTTCTTCCAAATTTAAGTCCTCAACAAGCAGTTCCCCCTGAAATCTCTCGCGCAGACGCTCATGCAAGTTTTCGTCGTAATTCTTAACGGTCAGTAAGAGGCCATGCTCTGAGCGTTGATACCCGAGCACATGTTCCGTTTCCAGGTCGTCCGGCGTAGGGCCCGCCCCAATAATCCGGATGCGCTTAACGTTCTCCTTCACCGCCTCCATCTCACCGCAAAAAGCCACAGTCCCGTCTTTGAGCAAGGCTACCCGGTCAGCCACGCGTTCCAAATCCGAAGTAATATGCGTTGAGAAAAAAACCGTGCATTCCCGGTCCGCGACTAGCTCCAGGATGATCTTCAAAAATTGACGCCGGGCTCCGGGATCCAAGCTGGCCACCGGTTCATCGAGAATCAGTAATTCCGGATGATGCCCCAAGGCCAATACAATCATGACCTTTTGAGCCTCGCCTTCGGACAAATTTCCTATCCGTTCGTCCGGATCAATCCGCCAGGACTTGATCAAATGCTCGATCAAAACGTGGTCCCAACGGCTATAGAACGAGGCTGTGTAGGCCACGATCTGGGCCACCGTCAGCCAGGGATACAAACGCGCCTTTTGGGGAACGTACCCAAAACGCTCCTTGGTGAAGTCCGTGAATCCCAGCGGGTCATCGTCCAGGAGCGAGATCGTCCCGGCGTCGGGTTTTAACAAACCGGTCAGCAGTTTGATCAAGGTCGTTTTTCCGGCCCCATTTATACCCAGCAGACCAAAGACCGAGCCTTTCGGGACCTCAAGGTCCAAGCCTTTCAGGACCGGTTTTTTACCGAATGATTTTTTAACATCAGTGCATTGAATGATCGAAGCGGCCATGGCCTACTCCTTCCATAAATCGTGAATCAAATTGATAAGATGCTTTTTATCCAACGAAACCTGATGGGCCCGAGCAATGACTTCTTGGAGTAACGGGGTCATTTGCGCTTCCCCGGAAGTGACGCTTTTACCCGCGGTCGGGCTTTTCAAGACGCGCATGCCCTGACCGCGCACGGCCTCCAGCACACCCTCTTTCTCTAATAAAGAATACGCCTTGGACACGGTCATGGGATTGATCTCCAACTCCTTACCCACCTGACGGACAGAAGGCAGAAAATCCCCTTCTTTCAGGCGTCCGGTCGCGATATGGATCTTAACCTGATCGATAATCTGGCGATAAATTGGCACGCCGGATGAAGTCAGAATGGAAAAATAATATCTCGGTTCAAGAGTCATAATTGTCCTTTGGGGGGTGTGTATTATAATTATAATACACTAATACACCTCTGTCAAGGGGACGGCCTAAATGCGATTATTCTTTTATCTGGAGGCGGGGAAATCCCAAAAATGGTCCGTTATTGAGGGGAGATTGGCCATTCAGCACCCGGATGTCCAATCAGGGATAACGACCTTTAAATGATACGGAAATCAGTTCGAACCCTAAACCACTGGCAAATAAACACTGTAACGGTATAATGTTTCTCAGGCAAAGAAAAAAATTTCCGATAAGGAACCATGTTATTTAATTCATTCGAATTCTTCATTTTCTTTTTCGTTGTTTATCTGGTCTATCTTTCCCTGCGCCATAAGCAGCAGAACCTCTTTTTATTGATCGCCAGTTATTTCTTCTATGGATGCTGGGACTGGCGGTTCTTGTCCCTAATCCTTCTGTCCACGGTTGTCGACTATATCTGTGGCCTGAAGATACATCATGCAACGGAGAACGGCCCCAAAAAGAAATTCCTTGTCGTGAGCATAGCGGTCAATTTAAGCATCCTCGGCTTTTTTAAATACTTTGATTTCTTCTCCGCCAACTTTGCCCAGTTGCTGCGGGTATTGGGGCTGCCGTCAAGCCCGGCAACCCTCAATATCATTCTCCCGGTAGGCATATCATTCTATACGTTCCAGACAATGAGCTATTCCATCGATATTTACCGAAAAAAGATGGCCCCCACGAAGGACTTTCTTGATTTCGCATTATTCGTGGCTTTCTTCCCTCAGCTTGTCGCCGGCCCCATCGAACGCGCGCACAGACTCTTGCCGCAAATCCTTAATCCCCGCAAACTCTCGAGAAAAAAAGTATTTGAAGGCGGTTATCTTATCTTCTGGGGGCTATTCCTGAAAATTTTCATGGCCGATCAGCTGGCGACATATGTCGATCCCATTTTTGCCGACCATTCGGATTTAGACGGACCGGTTGTCCTGTTTGCCGTCTATGCCTTTGCGTTCCAGATATTCTCTGATTTTGCCGGCTATTCATGCATCGCCCGGGGATTAGGGAAATTGCTCGGATTCGATATCATGTTTAATTTTAACAATCCTTATTTTTCGTCCAGCCCCCGCGAATTCTGGCAGAGATGGCATATCAGCCTATCCTCCTGGCTGCGGGATTATCTCTACATCCCCCTGGGAGGAAATCGCCAAGGGCCTCTAAGGCAGTTCCGCAATTTAATGGTAACGATGGTCCTGGGGGGCCTGTGGCACGGGGCGGCTTGGACCTTCGTCCTGTGGGGTGCCTACCACGGCCTGTTATTGATCCTCTACCGGATGGGTTCAGCCCTTGTCGACAGATTTGCCCGGATTAGGAATCTCCTTGAGCAGCGCATCTTCATTGTCCTCAGAATCATCGTATTCTTTCACCTGACTTGCCTGGGATGGATCTTTTTTCGTTCCAAATCGCTGCGACAAATACAAACATTGCTCATGCGGCTCGTGCATCCCGAAACCGCAATTGATATGGAGAAATTCCTTTCGGTCATTTGGGAACCTTTATTATGGATGGGCGGCCTCTTGATCTATCAATATTTACAGTACCGGAAAAATGATCTCCTTGTAATTTTTCGCTGGCCCGCCGCGGTCAGAGGGGCCATTTACTTTATTCTTTATGTGCTTTTGGTGACACACGGAGTCGAAGGTGGAAAAGCATTCATGTATTTTCAATTCTAAATTATGGCCAGGGGGGCTCTTCGTCTGCCTAGGGCTCATCGTCCTTTTTGAGACTGCGGTTGCCTTGCTTCCGGAGTTTCTCATTTTCGATCCGCCTTATGAGCAAAAGGCTATGGAATTAAAGGCTGAGACCGTCGAAAAGCACAATGCCTATGACGTCCTTATTTTAGGTGACTCCTTTGCCTGGGCAGGGGTCATTCCCGAGATTATCGACAGGAAATTGTCCGTCGAAACTTATAACCTCGCTTTAAATTCGCAGCAGACATACCTGATGAATTATATCCTTCTTAAGAGATACATCAAAAACTGCGAAAAAAAACCCAAACTCGTGATCATGGTCATCACGGCATCATCACTGACCTGGAGCGACCGATTATCTCTTTCGGATATAAAGGACTTCATCCTGCCTTATATCCGCCATAAATCCGAGTTTCTGAATGAACTGGACCTGTCAACCCGCCTTTCCGTTACAAAATATCTTCTCCTGACAACCGTTCCCTCGATAAAAAGGCAGTATATCTTTCGGGATAATATCTTTAAGCGTGTGCGCAATAAAAAATTGTACGAAAAGCATATCGAGGAATATAAGCGATATAAGGGTTATATGTTTAACCCCGCGGTCCCCAAAAACAATGGGATCGATGTAGAAGATATCGTAGACAGAGTTAAATATTTTCAACTCTCACAACTGAATACCGTTTATCTCCTTAGGATCTTGGATCTGCTGGAAAAGAATGGGATACAGACAGTTCTGGTAGGTCAATCCGTCAGAGCGGAATTAAATCAATGGTTCGAAGAATATGGTATTTACGAAAAGGTGGAAGATTTTATTGAAAAAATATCCTCGCCGTTTGGGAACGTCCTCCCCTATCTCCCCATGCACGACGTCGCCGGTAATCCCGCATTATATAAAGATGAAACTCATCTTTCCTACGAAGGGGCAGCGCTTTATACGCAAATATTAACACAACGAATCAATCAACGGGACTGCCCCCTTCTTCTGCGCAAATAATAGGGCAACGTCCTCTACTTGCCCTCCTAAAAATAGGGCTCCGTCCCCGATTATCTCT
>Ga0272442_10012684_pt1 | contig 10151 bp, 7 predicted proteins | sample SSMForm2O_FD_200262 | JGI IMG/M metagenome (GOLD analysis project Ga0272442, IMG submission 200262) | Marine sediment archaeal communities from Little Sippewissett salt marsh, Falmouth, MA, United States - SSM-Form-2O | ecosystem: Environmental > Aquatic > Marine > Wetlands > Sediment ... | reverse complement strand
ACCTATACAGAGATGGTAACAAGTACAACCTCTGATAATGGATGGGTTAGGACGCAAACAAAACCTGTAACTAGAAATATTGCAGATTATGCTTGGGATAACTATAAAATGACTGTGACCGAAGTTGCAGATATAAACGAAGCTCTTGAAAATTTCACTGGTTATAGGTTCTTTTTTAACAACTCAAATGAAGTTATAACAACAGATGATTACATTGCATCAATGATACCTCTTTCAACAAATCTATTAGATGATGCAGATGAGGCATTAAAAGAAGCAGAGGAGATCCTTGATGAATCAAATATACCAAACAAGTATCCAACTTATTATAAAAATGACATAAATGAGTATCTTGATGCTTCAAAAGAAAGGTTGACCGAGTCAGAAGAAGCATTTGAAAACAAAACATATTATACTAGTACTAGCAAATCATTCCAATCATTGATCTATTCTAGATTTATTTTATATGCATGTGAATATTGGGCCCCTGAAAATGATAGTTTTATTGAAGATATACTTAAAGAAGTCACTGATGAATATAAAGATGCAGCAGAAAAAGCAAAAAATGCAGAAATAAACGGCTATATAAAACTACAGACAGTTGGAGCTGCACAAAGAAGGACAACTGAAGCAAAACAATATTTAGATGATGCACAAAGCATGTATGAAAATGGTCTTTCATATTATTCTGAAATTCTGGATTATCTTTATCAACTTGCATTTGTTGTAGAGAGAAGCAAAAGCATTGGTTGGTGGATAGGGATTGGCTCTTATTTTAATGAAACAGGAAAAATTGATAAAGATATGCTTGAAAACATTGCATTGGAGTATATTGAAGAAGCCCAACAAGCAACAGTTTATTCAAATATTTTATTAAACGAGATGGGCTCGACAAATGGAGAGTCAGCAAGCCATTTAAATTATGCAACAGAACTACTTGAATCTGCAAGAGACAATCTCGAAAAGGATTACCCTGCAGCTGCCTTATTTGAAGCACTTGAGGCAACAGTTAGGGCAAATCTTGCAATAGAGATAATCGGCTCAGATGCAGAAGAAAAAATTCCCCTCGCAAAGGAAAATGCAATAAATAAAATTACAAAAAGTAGACAGCAAGGAATTGAACCTGTCCTTGCAGTAAGCTACTATGAGTATGCAGAGAGTTTGGCAAATGAATCTAATTTTGACAGTTCACTTCTTTACTACAAGTATAGTGGAATGATTGCAGGAGTGTTAGGTTTTACAAATAGTACACTTGGTACTGCTTCATCAAGATATATTGGACTTCCGGCAACACGACAGCCAACAAAATTCAATTTTTTAGTTGAGATAATTAGCTTTTCAATTTTTGGAGCATTAGCAGGTATTGGCATAGGGCTAGTAATTTGCTCAAGTTTAAAAGAAAGAAAAAAACTTGGAAAAGAAGTAAGAAAAAAAGAAAATAAAGAGAAAATCAAGGAAAATCCATATTTTACAAAAGAAGATATGCCAAGAAGCATTCAAGATTATTACAAAAAGAACAAATAAGATTTTCAATTATAGGATTTTAATATGAGAAGTACTGGTAAATTAATTGGCAATAAAATAGTTGTTACTAAGCCAAAGGATATAGGTCGTCTTTATTCAAAGAGCCATTTTGGCAGACTAATATCAAATAAAAGTTTAGAACTAGATCTTCTAGAAGCTTCATTTTTACTAGATGAGGATAAAATTGTTATTAAGAAAGATAAAAAGAATATTGATTTTGAAAGTATTGTAAAACTCGCTGCAAAAAAAATCGATGACTTTGAAATAAGATATCTTGTCTTCAAAGACTTAAGAAAAAGAGGACATTCAATAGGACTTAGATCAAAAAAAGAAATTGCTACATTTTCAGATTATAAAGATGAGATCTACATTTATGTATTTTCAGAAAAGGATTTTTTAAAATTAAAAGACACAAAAGATGTATTAAAGATAACAGAAGAAAAAGGGCAAAAATTATGGTTTGGAATTGTTGATGAAGAAGGAGATATAACCTATTATGAAGTTTCAATGATTGACATCAAAGGAAATGTTAAAAAGCATGATTTTTCTAAAACAAAGGCCTTTTATTTTGATAATAGAGTGATAATATTTGATGAGAATAAGTCTGATGATTTATTTGAAAAAGAATTTTTTGGAAAACCCTTTGGGCCAGGTCTTCAGCTATCAATAATTGAAGCTTTATATCTTTTAGAAAAAGGGACTATTAAAATTGAGAGCTTAGATAAAAAACAAATCAAGAAGAATGAATTTATAAAAAATATTTCATCAATAAAAAGTGCTATTAAATCAAGATTATTTGTATTTAAAGATTTGAAAAGACGTGGACTTATTGTAAAAACTGGTTTTAAATTCGGTGCAGATTTTCGTGCTTACACAAAGATGCCTGAAAAAACTCATGCAGAATATTTAATTTATGTTGTCAAAGAAGACTTTGAAAGTGATTGGCTAAATATTAGTAGATCTGTAAGACTTGCTCATTCTGTTAATAAAGAAATTCTTTTTGCTTTAATTTCCAAGAAAAATATTGATTATATTAAATTTGGGCGACTTAGGCCATAATTTTTTTATAATGAACTTGCGTTGTCTAATGCTTACCGGGGGAGGAAAAAAGCAATATGTTGCAAATAAGATGGCATGGTCATGCCTGTTGGGAAGTTACAAACGACCTTACTGTTGTAACAGACCCACATGATGGTAGATCAATTGGTATCCCTGCACCAAATGTTACAGGCGATATTATCCTTGTTTCTCATGATCATTACGATCATAACAGTGTAAAATCAGTTGAAAAAGAAAAATCCAAAGTAATTACTGATAGTCGCAAAAGGACAATATCTGAAATAGAAATAAAAGGAATTGACTCATTTCATGATGAATCTAAAGGTTCAAAACGCGGCTCAAATATAATTTTTAGATTTGTAATAGACGGAATAAAATTTTGTCATCTTGGCGATCTAGGACATGAACTTGATGAAGAAACAGTTGAAAAGATTGGAGACATAGATATACTTTTTATCCCTGTTGGTGGAACATTTACACTTGATAGTAAGAAATCCTGGAAGGTAATTAATAAAATCAAACCTAAGATTGCAATTCCAATGCACTACAAGATAGGTGGGCTTTCCCTACCAATTGCAGATATTGAGCCCTTTTTAAATAAAGCAAAACATAAAATAATCCACGTTGGTAACGAAATAGATATTGAAAAAGAAGATTTACCAGATGAACCTGAAATTTGGACTTTTACTCTCTAATTTTCTTTAAATATTTCCTTATTTACACAATTTAATGGAATCTCTCCAGCAAGTCCTGCAATCATATTTTCAGCAGCAATAACTGCCATTTTAGTACGAGAAGCAACAGTTGCTGATGCTGAATGAGGTTGCAGTATAACATTATCAAGCTCAAATAGTCCTTTATTGATATTTGGTTCATTTTCATAGACGTCAAGGCCCGCTGCAAAAATCCATTTCTCTTTTAAGGCTTTTACAAGAGCTTCCTCGTCAAATACAGGGCCTCTAGCAGTATTTACAAGAACTGCTGTTTTTTTCATCTTTTTAAGTTCTCTTTTACCAATCATATGTTTTGTTTTATCTGTTAGAGGAACATGAATTGAGATAAAATCTGATTTTTCTAAAAGTTTTTCAAGATTTACTTTTTCTGCATTTAGTTTATTTTCTAGTTCTTGATTTTTATTTCTAGAATAGTAGAGAACTTTCATGTTAAAGCCTTGACTTTTTAATGCCATTGCAGTACCAATTCTTCCTGCACCAATTATTCCTAATGTCTTATTTTCTAAATCTTGACCAATCATAAGCATAGGGCCCCAACCGTTGAAATTACCTTTTCTTGTAAATTTATCTGCCTCAACAATCCTTCTTGCACAAGAAAATAAAAGAGCCCATGCCATCTCAGCTGTTGCATCTGTTAAAACACCTGGTGTATTGCTAACCGGTATCTTTTTCTTATTTGCAGCTTTGATATCAATATTGTCAAAGCCTACTGCATAATTAGCAATCATTTTCAATTTTGGTTCAGAGTTTATTATTTCTCTATCAATTGGGTCTGTAAGCAAACATAAAAGTCCTTCTTTTCCTTTTAATCCCTTTATAATCTCCTCCTTTCTAGGAATTCTATCATAGGGGAAAACTTCAATTTCATGCTTTTTTCTAAGTAGTTCTAAACCAGGTTCTGGAATTTTTCTTGTGACAAATACTTTCATATTTCTTTGTAATGAATAGTCTTATAAAACTATTACTTAAAGAAAAAAAAGAAAGGGATTATTGATTTTATAATTCCTCTAATATGTCATTGATTATTTCTTGGGCCGAATAGAAAGAAAAATCATTTTCTTCATTTAGTTCTCCTTCAGCATATTCTGCCCATCCAGCATATGGCACATTAGGTTGTACAAGAATCTTTATTTCCTTGTAATCTGGATACTCATCTTGGTCTTTTAGTCTAAATACTGCCCAATTCGAAGGTATCGGATCAACTGGTGACCAAGCACCGATTTCATTTATGAACTTCTCAGTTAGTTCTTGGTCATAATCATAACCTGTGACACCTATCTCTGTTTCGCCATATACAATCTTATCAAATCCAGGCGGTTCAAAGAATATCTCTTCAACAAGCTCTGCATTATACTGAAATGTTGGAACAAATAGATTTATCCAATCGTTTTGGTCATATGGTGCTCCGTTGCTTCCATGCGAATAATCAAGTAACTTTGTGTCATACATAACAAAATAATTCATAACACTGTAATAATTACCATAAGTCTCTGCGTACTTTTGTTTTGCAGCTTTGCCTTGAGCATAGCTTAGATTGTCACAACCTTCAAATGTCCATGGCGAAATCCCAACAGAGTGACCTAGCTCATGCATAAGGGTTGATGCAACCTTTATTCTCTGGCCTCTAGCAGTTGGAGGTATCTGTTGTGTAAACATCTGTTTTAGGAGTATCTTTGGCATTATCTTGTAGCCTACATTTATTGCATCGTATACATTTCCTTTAGCAGGGTGATTAAATGGACCTCCATGACTTGCTACCACATATCTAAATATTCCTCTTCTCTCTTCTGGGAAATAATGCTTATAAAATTGAAGTATCATACCAGAGTCCTGCGATAGTTTTTCATAGTGTGGTAAAACGTCTCCACCTCCATTTTTTGGTGAATCTGGCCAGCCCATATCAAAATACATCTTTATGTTATGCTCTGAATATTTCTCAATTATTGCCTGTTGGCATTCGTCCCATATTAAATGTGGTGGATCAAACAGCCCTCCTCTTTCCATATAGTCAATTTCAACATATATATCCTGAGAATATGGCTCTGCAAGCCATTTTTCCATTTGATACTCCTCTATATTTTCAAGACCATCAACATCAGGGTCTAGCATCTCATGATCATCCCATACTAATGGGTCATATCCATATTTCCATTCCCAATATGTTGACACTCCATCTCCATCAGGGTCTTTTTCTGAATCATCCCTACGTGGATCGGTTCCAAGTACATTTACCTCAGTCCAATAAGGAATGTAATCTGTGTCATAATCCATCTGATATATATTAAACCAAATCTCAAAGGTCTCACCTACATAGTGACCATATCCATCTTTATCTTTAAGATAGTCATCCCCTTTCCAATGTCCAGTTCTATAGTCATAAGTTACTGTAAAAGAATCCTTTTCAACATCGTTTGTCTTCTTAAATATCAGACCTTTCTCATTTTGCTGAATTATTGTTAGTGTTATTGTTGAACTTTCTTGTTCTTCTTCAGCATCCCTTACAATCTTATTTTCTTGAAACATTGTGTCCCAAGTTATAAAAGGAGTCTCAGTTACTTTTCCATGAGATTCAACTTCAGAACTAATATATTCTAAGTCATCTAAAATTGCCTTGAAATAGAATTTAGGTTTTTCTTTCCAAGCATTTCCTCGAGTCATTAAAGCATCATATAATCCTCTATGACGAATTCTTAATACTTCTAAGACCATTGCTTGATTTTCTAAAGGACTTATTCTATCATCAACTACAAATTCTTCTACTACCTTAATCTCTTCTGTTTCATCTTCTCCTGAAAAGAATTGGAAGTATGCAAAAACACTTGATGCAATAAGTAAAACTGCAACAACTATTGCAACAATTGTGGATTTTTCATTATAAAAACTCTTCTTCTTTTTTTTGGCCATAAAATTATTCCCCGGTTAATTTTTATCACTTGTTAATTATAAATATATAATTTTTGTTATTTATATATTTTTTTGTTTAATGATATTATTAACATATGTTAACTAAATTGTCCTATATAAAGGATTTTGTTAGTTTACATATTTTTATGTTTTCTCAGCATTATAAAAGAGATTTAATTTTGCAATTAAAAAAATTTAAAGGAGAATTATCTAGATATATACTAAAAAAATGAAAAAAAGAGAAAAAATATTTTTATTTTGTGATTTCTTTTATTATTTCATCAAAAGAAAAGAACTGGATATTTCCCTCAGAATTTATTTTTCCCTCGTAACTTAAGGTCCAAGATGGAATTGTTGGAAATACATCAGGCATTGCATATACTCTTATATCTTTTTCAACTTCTGTATCATCTTTATCTGTTTTTTCAAGGACAAACCACTCTATCTTAATTGGATCAAGTGGAGACCAATCACCAATGCTTTGAGAGAATTGCTTAGTTAGTTCTTCATTATACTCCCAATTTTTAAGCTCGAGTTTTAATTCTTCATCAACTATCTTATCAACACAAGGTGGTTCAAATAAAACCTCTTCAATTACCCTTGCTTCAGTTTGAAAAGCAGGTAAATAAAGCTTCTCCCAATCGTTATGATCTCCTTCTCCATGACTTCCATCTGAATAATCAGTTATATCAAAAAGTAAATTTCCTGAGTCCTGGTTAAGATAGTAATAATTCATTAAACTATAGTAATTGCCCCATTTCTCCTCAAACTCTCTCTTTTGTTGTTTTCCTTCTAAATATGAGTTATTATCACATCCCTCATGGGTCCAAGGAGAAATTCCCATTGAATGTCCAAGCTCATGCTGAGCTTGTGTTGCAAGATAGATTCTTTGTGTTCTTTTTGACCATGCTCTCATAGCAAAAAATAGTATATTATCTGTATAGATATGAACTGCATCATATCTATTATATTTGGCAGGATGATTAAATGCATGTGATTCACATCCAACGACCATATACCTAAAAATTCCTTTTCTTTCATCAGCAAAATGATTATTATAAAACTGTAATAAAACTCCGGCATCTTGCTCGCCTGAAATATGCTTGTCAATTAATTCTCCACCGCCATTAACAGGGCCACCTGGCCAACCATCATCAAAATACATGTTAATTCCATGTCTGCAAAATCTTTCTATAAGAAGCTGCTGAGATTCTTTATAAAATACATGTTCTGGCTCAAATAGACCTCTGCTCACTGTTCCATCAACCTCAATATAAATATCAGGGGAAAACGGGTCTGAAAACCATTTTGCAAGCTTGAATTCCTCAATGTTTTCAATTCCATCAACATCTGGGTCTAGCCTTCTATGATCATCCCATTCATTTGGATTATAACCATATTTCCATTCCCAAGTTGTAGGTATCCCATCATCATCTGGGTCAAGTTTTGAATCGTCATACCATGGATCAGTATCTAAGAGATTTACCTCAGTCCAGTAAGGAATTCCATCCCCATCGATATCAGTTGGATAAATATTAAACCAAATCTCAAAGGTCTCACCTACATAATGGCCTAAACCATCAGCATCGTTTAGATAATCATCACCAGTCCATCTACCAGTACGGTAGTCATAAGTTACTGTAAAAGAATCCTTTTCAACGTCATTTGTTCTTTTAAAAATCAAACCTTTTTTAACAATTTCAAAAAGTGTGAGGCTTACAACTGACTCTTCTTGCTCTTCTTCAACATCTCTCATGTTCTTTTGTTCGAAAAATATCGAGTCCCAAGTTGTTAAAGGAGATTCTTCTTTTGAAGAGTATTCTAATCCATCGATGTTACTTTTAAAATAGAAAGTAGGTGTTTTCTTCCAAGAGTTACCAAATTCCATTAGCCTATCATGAAGCCCTCTGTGACGAATCCTTAATACTTCAAGAATTAGGCCTTGGTTCTCCAAAGGACTAATTCTGTCATCTAGTATAAATTCTTCAACAGCGACAATTTCTTCCTCTTTTTCTTCTTTGTTAATAAATACCTGATAAGAAAGTACGCTTGAAGAAACTAACAAGATTGTAATTATTACCGAAATTAAAACTAGTTTATTGTTATTTTTCTTTTTTTTCTTTGCCATAATATCAACCATCAATCATTTTTATTTAGTTTTTCAATAAAATACTTTGATTTCTTTATTTATATACTTTATAGTCCAGTTTTTGAAATTAAAAAAAAGATATGGATTATATTATATTCTTAATTGAATATACTAGCATTTCATTTATCAGATATTCAACCTTTTCTTTCTTAGCAATTTTGGTAAACATTCCATTAATTGAATCAATTTCAGTTTCATTATTTTTGTTTATGCTCTGAAGCATGGAAGATTTGTTTTCCGATGTTTTCTTAATTACTTCTTTTGTTTTTTCTAAAATTTCTTCATAGGATATCTTTATCCCTTTCTTATTAGCAATTTTAGTTGATTCCCTACATATCTTTTCAAGAAGATTTTCTAAGATAGGGTTTTTTAGTAAATAGCCATTATTGCATCTAAAAAAGGCAGTTAGAGGATTAATACATGAGTTTATTATTGCCTTCTCCCACATCTCTCTAAAAATATCTTTACTTAGATCTGTATCAATTTTTGAGTCGTTAAAGATTTTTTTTATTTTATTTAAGGTTTCTAACTGATTTTTGTATAAAAAACCAAGAGAGGTTTGACCTTTTCCCGTGTGCATAATAACACCAGGCTTGCAAAAAAAGCTTGCTTGAGTGGTTATTCCAACTAATATATTTTTATCATCAATATACCTTTTTATCTTAGAAATATTATCAAGGCCATTTTGTAAAGATAAAAGATAAGTATTTTTTCCAATTATATTTTTAAGTTCAAGCATTGCTTTCTCAGTGTCATATGATTTAACTGTTAAGATTATGAGATCGGGCTCAAAGTCAATATCCTTTATATCTGTTGATGCCTTTATATTTAAATTTAGTTCTGTTTTTCCTTTGATTGTTAAACCATTTTTATTTATTTCATCAATATGGGGCTTCCTAGCTACCAAAAAAACATTGTTGTTTCTTGAAAGAAGCCCTCCAAATAAAGATCCGATTGCCCCCGCTCCAAAAATTAAAATATTCATATTCTAAGACCAATCTCCTTACTTTTTTTTCTAATTTCTTCTTTTCCAATTGAAATCAATGGTGACAGAACAGGTATATCGACATTTTCTTTAATAGTTCTAATTTTTTCAATTAAATCATTAAACTCAATTGAAAATGAATGACTTGTGACAAGTGCCTTGCAATTCTCTATTTGAGAAATTCTATTAATATCTGAAAAAATGTTAGATTTAATATCGACTTTGATTATTTTGGAATTAAAAAACCAATTTTCTTGAAAGCTTTTTAGATGATTTTCATCAAATTTTTTATCAATTAAAAAAATTGGCATGCAACCTCTTTTCATGAGATACCAAGTAGCTAAAATAGACTCAAAAGAGTCAACCAATGAAATAATCTTTCCTTGTGAACCAATTGGCATTCCTCCAGCACATTTGATTTTTTCTGAAAAAATAAAAGCATTTTCATCTCTTATCTCTATAAATAGTTCAAAATCAGGTTTTGTAAGATTTACATCCGAGTCTGTTAAATTTACGATCTCCTCTCCAACCTTAATTGCAATATCCTGACTTGAATAATCGTGTTTTCCGGTTCTTTTAACCCTTAAGGCAAAACTATCTTCTTTTTTTAAAATATTTTTTACAAAATTCTTTGATTCTCTTGAAATTGAATTGATATCACATTTTGTATTTATTGAAGGACTAATTGATACGATCCCAAATATCTTTTTTAAAACATTGACAGATTTGTTAATTTCTTTTGTATGGATATAAATCCTACCATATTCTCTAGAAATTTTATTCTCAATATCTTTAA
>Ga0272442_10012683_pt1 | contig 10151 bp, 5 predicted proteins | sample SSMForm2O_FD_200262 | JGI IMG/M metagenome (GOLD analysis project Ga0272442, IMG submission 200262) | Marine sediment archaeal communities from Little Sippewissett salt marsh, Falmouth, MA, United States - SSM-Form-2O | ecosystem: Environmental > Aquatic > Marine > Wetlands > Sediment ... | reverse complement strand
GCGCGAGCATTTCGTTCTGAGCAGCACGAGTCTGCTGGAATGGAGTCTTGAGGCATTCATCCCGCAGCCGGAAAGCGGCAAAGTCTTCCTTCACGAGGGCAACATTGCCCCCGGCGACGCACCGGGCAAACTGAAGACCGTGATGCGCACCGCCAACTACCAGGACACAAGCCTTACCACCGATCCGCCTCGCGCCTATTCCAACGTTAGCAGCGACGGAGGCCGCACATGGAGTGTCGCGCGGCCGGAGCCGGAACTTCATAACGCGAAGGCGAAAGGCTTCTTCGGCCGGGCGGTGTGGGACAGTGGCACCGCGGAACGCCCGCGCACGCACATCCACTTCGGCAAATTAAGGATCGCGCCATGACTCCAGCAGCTCTTCGTGAGCGTCTGATCGCCGGGGAAACAGTCTTCGGCACACTGATTGTCTCGCCCTCGCCGCGCTGGCCCGACGTGGTGCGCGACTGTGGGCTTGACTTTGTGTTCATTGACACCGAGCATGTCGCACTGGATCGCGCGGAGCTGAGCTGGATGTGTCAGACCTATGCCGGGATTGGCCTGCCGCCTCTGGTGCGTATACCGTCACCGGACCCTTACGCGGCCAACATGGTGCTCGATGGCGGCGCCGCGGGCGTCATCGCGCCTTACGTGGAAACGATGGAGCAGGTACAGGCGATGCGCGGCGCGGTGAAATTACGGCCCATCAAGGGACAGAAGCTCCGACAAATGCTCAATGGCACCGAGGTTGAGCCGGACCTGAAGTCCTACATGGATGATGGTGCCAAGAACCGCCTGCTTATCGTCAATATCGAAAGTGATCCCGCCATCGAGGCGCTGGATGAAATCCTCGCAGTACCTGATCTCGATGCGGTGCTAATCGGACCGCACGATCTCTCGTGCAGTCTCGATGTGCCGGAGCAGTGGGAACATCCGAGGTTTCTCAGCGCCTGCGAAACAATCCTCCGCAAGGCGCGGGCTGCCAACGTCGGCGCAGGCGTTCACTTTTGGGGCACCTTGGAGCAGCAGGTGCGTTTCCTCAAACTTGGCGCCAACCTGCTCATCCACAGCGCGGACATTACCTTGTTCCAAAAACATCTGCGTGCAGAACTCGAAGCCATAAAGCAAGCCGCCGGGCTGCGCAGCGCAACCGGTGAGGCTCAAGCGGGTATCGACATCTAGCTCCCTGTCAATCATAGGGCAAGAAACCATATTCCCGAAAGAAGCGCAGAGCCTGGCCTCACTGAACGCCAACGACCCGCAGCTCTATTTGTCGGCTTTCGAACACACGATGGAAGAGTACGGCTGGATCTTCGACGGCGACAAGTCCAACCCGGAACTCGGCAAGGTCCTCAAAGAAGACGTCAAGCTCAAAAACAAACGCAATAAGCTCTGCCGGCAAATTCGCACCGAGCGCTCCGACGCCAAGAGGCAGGCCCTCGGCGTCGAGCTCCAACAAATCGTCGGCCGACGTGTACCTGTCAAGCGGCGACGGGACCACATTGTAGCGGTAGAATTCGCCGGAAATTGGTCCATCCTCAGAGGTGCTGCGGCTACGATCATGGGACTTCCGGTTGCAGCTCGCCGTGCAAGAGAAAAGGGCTACAGTGACAATGGCAGCGAAGTCCATGGCAATGGTGGTGTTTGAGCTGACAGGATGGTTCGATCCTCCGGCGGAAACGGCCTGACGCGGCATCCCCGGATTGCCGGCTGCATCCGCCGACTGAACCATCACCCGCGCAAATGTCTGGGCTGTCGCAGTCTCTTCGAAATGTTCCATGGCCCCAGGCGCAGTTGAGCCTTGCCGCACGGGACGTTCGATGGTATGCTTAGCGCGCCGTAGCGGAGGATAGAGCGCTGCTGGGGAGCAACTCGAGCGCCGCCGCGGGCCAGGGGCATGGGGCGACACCGTCCGCGCGCAGCCGTCGCCTTCCCCCAATACCATGCTTCCGGCCAAAAGCGATAAATCCCAAAAGTTTGGGGACAGCGTCCCCGGAGGTCAAGAAACCCAAGCAGCCGGTCGCCTCGCTACTGTCACTACCGACCGTGTTGCACTTCGCGTGTTAATGCGCGACGGGACGTAGAAGAATCGGTGAGTTAGACATTTTCCCACAAAGGAGAAAGCTATGGACAGACGAGCTTTTTTGAAAGGTATCGGTCTCTTATCGCTCGGCATAAGCAGTCCACTTACAGCTCGGAACAAACCAAAACAGCCGAATATTCTCTTTATTGTTTCCGATGACCATTCGTTGCAGACTTTGGGCGCTTACAGGTCAAGGATGTATGAATTCATAAGGAAATATAACATCACGCCCAATATCGACAAGATTGCCGCCCGGGGAGTTCTTTTTGAGAATAGCTTCGTCGGTAATTCGATCTGCGGTCCCAGCCGGGCCTCGATTCTGACCGGAAAACACAGTCACACTAACGGTTTCACCGGTAATGGCGACTGGTTCGACCCCGAGCAATGGACTGTAGCGAAGGAACTTCAAAAATCGAACTATCAGACAACGGTGATCGGCAAATGGCACTTGGGCTCTCTTCCCACCGGCTTTGATGACTATGCAGTCTTGCCCGGCCAGGGAACGTATTACAATCCCGACTTCATTTTCAAAGGTTCTTCAGAAGTGGTCACAAAGCAGGGGTATTGCTCGGATATTATTGGCGACATGACGATCGAATGGCTCGACAGGAAGAGAGATAGGAACAAGCCGTTCTTTCTGTGCAGTTGGCATAAGGCCCCCCACCGAACCTGGCTGCCGCACCCAAGGCATTTCCATTTGCTGGACGGGGTCAACGTGCCGGAACCGGAGAACCTCTTTGACGATTACCGGGGACGAACGTCAGCCGCACATCAACAGGAGATGACGATCCGCGATCATATCAATATCTCAACTGACCTGAAAGTTACGCCGCCGGTTGCAACGACGCCGCTCGAGGAGATTAAGGAACGTACGCGCAAGACAAAATCCATGGATCCCGCGACATTCGCTGAATTCAGGCGAATGACTCCGGATCAAAAGAAAGCTTGGGATGAATACTATGTGCCTCGCAACGAAAAGTTCCGGGCCAGAAACTTAAGGGGCAGGGACCTGCTTCGCTGGAAGTACCAGGCCTATCTCAAAGACTACATCAAGTGTATCAAAGCAATGGATGATAATGTCGGCAGGGTGCTGGAGTACCTGAAGAAGAACAACCTTGAAGAGAATACGATCGTTATCTACAGCTCGGATCAGGGCTTTTACAACGGTGAGCATGGCTGGTACGACAAGCGATGGATGTATGAAGAGTCGTTGCGAAATCCGTTGATCGTGAAATGGCCGAACGTCACAAGGCCCGGTGGCCGTTGTAAGGAAATGGTCCAGAACATCGACTACGCGCCTACCATCCTCGAAGCGGCCGGAATCGACATCCCCCATGAAGTCCAGGGCAAATCGCTGCTGCCTCTGCTCAAAGGCAAGACCCCGCGAGACTGGCGAAAGAGCGTTCTGTATACCTATTACGGAAAGGATATCCACGCCGTAATCAGCCACCGCGGCGTCCGAACCGCGCGTTACAAGCTAATTGAATTTTACACCAAGGGCGAGTGGGAATTTTATGACTTGCAAAACGACCCGCTCGAAATGAACAGCGAATACAATAATCCCAAGTATGAGAAGATCGTCAGCGACATGAAACGAGAGTTGAAGAGGTTGATGGCGGAGTATCAGCTTGGATAATGCTCAACATTATATTGTCCATTGTCCGGAAAACGGAGTTCTCTTATGAAAAGCGAAGACAGATCAGATCAGACGGCAGTGAACAGGTTGACAAGGCGATCTTTTGTCAAGACCATTGCCGCGACCGCTGTCGCCGCGACCACTGCGCCTCGTGCTTTGAACGCCAAGGTGCAAGGACCGAAGCAGAAACCCAATATCCTTCTGCTATTTTCTGATCAGCATCAGGCGGCCTGTATGGGTTTTCAGAACCACCCCGATGTGATCACCCCAAATCTCGATAAACTCGCAAAAAGCGGGACCGTTTTCAACAGAGCTTATTGCCAGGACGGCGTCTGCGTTCCTTCCCGAATGTCCTTAATGACCGGGCTCTACCCCCGCAAGCTGGGGATCCTCCACAATCCCGACAAATCAAGTGTCATGAACGACGTTGTCTCGCTGCCGTCGGTTCTGAAGGATAACGGGTACTATACCGCAGCCTTTGGCAAGCGTCATCTCAAAGGTGCAGCCGATCGTGGCTGGGACGAGCATCGAGGTCACATTAAGAAAGAATCGCCCGGCAAAAGCTACTGGGAATGGATTGAGCAGCAAGGGTACCTTGATGAGTTTCAACACGACTGGAGCGCTGAGTTTGGAGGCAAATATCCGACCGCGGATCTTGGTACGAGAATATCGAAACTCCCGGAAGGTAAGACAATGGAGGCTTTCACTGCACAGGAGACCGTTAGATTTATACGTGAACAGAAAAACCGGGACAAGCCGTTCTTCTGCTGGGCGTCCTTTTACCGTCCTCATCAGCCGTATACTGCCTTGAAACGATTCCTGGATATGTACGATTATTCCAAATGGGGACATGGCACCACAAAGGGCGACGCGATCAAGAAGCCTGCGACTCTGAACCAGTCACCTGATAGCCTTCCGCCCGCATTGAAGGGTTGGCATGAAGGCAAGAATAAAGTGTGGCGTCTGGACAAAGCAGCCAGAGACGAACAGCTCTTTCGTTTCTACATCGCATCCTACTACGCTCTTGTCACCGAGATCGATTATCATATCGGTGTGATCGTGAAGGCCCTCGAAGAAGAAGGCTTGCTTGAAAATACGATCGTTGTTTACACATCCGACCATGGAGATTTTGTCGGCAGGCACGGCATGATCGAAAAATGCGCAACTGGACATAACGTTTACGAAGAAACCCTCAGGGTGCCGCTCATCGTATCACAGCCGGAGCGGATAAAACGGGGACAGGTCATTGACGATCTTGTCGAAATGTTCGACCTTTACCCTACTCTGCTGGAACTTGCGAATCTCCAATTGCCGAGTACGAGACATGGCATTGACGCCACCTCGCTGGCGGCGACCCTCACAGGCGGCACGTCAGCACAACGCGAATACATCGTTTCAGAAAACTGGTCGCAGGCGACCGTAATCACGAAAAGCCATAAACTCGGGATTTGGCTCGATCCGACTGAATATGCGAAAGGAAGGGACTTCAGGTCGTACGGCGATATGCTCTTCGATCGCAACAAGGACCCGGACGAAATGCACAATCTGGCCGGCAGTGGGCAATATACCGACGTGGAAAGGCAACTCCGAGGCTGCTTCGATGATTTTGTACACAGGATTCCAGCAACGGGCAAAGAAGAAACCATTCGACGAACCACAACCGCTTGAGGCTGACATTGGAAACTGAGGACCGGAGAGCTGTACGACCAAATGTCACGCCGTCCGTACAAAACTGATCCTATCGATACACATCACGGGATGACGGCTGACGAGGTGATCAGTCGGGCCTGGGAGCGGCTGAGCTTGATCGTCACAACGAACCTGCCGTTCGAGTCCTGGGTGGAGATCTTCGGCTGTGCGCATGACTACCGAGCATTATAACTATGCTGAATTCAATAATGGAGATAGGATGCTTTATGATTTGAAGAACGATGCTGCGGAAAACGTCAATACTGTCGGATTCGAAGAGCACCAGGAACTCGTCCAACGGTTGAGCCGAATGTCGAAAGAAGGGTAGCAGAATGCATTGCCGTAAACGTATTGACTAATTGCGCCCTGGAAGAACAAATGACGGAATACAAAAACACCATATCTTTTTTCATCTTTCTTTTACTCATCCGCTTCTCAACAACCGGCTGGTGCGGAAAGATAGTCTATCCGTGGGATGCCGCTACCGCGATTGTCAAAGCGGGTGAATGTTTTGCCGTCTGGTTTGATGCCGATGAGGGGCAAAGCGTCATGTCAGTAGAATTACGTGGTCCCTGCAACACAGCTTACACTTCAATAGATGCCCTTGCAACAGGTTCCTGGGTATACGATGAGGTGTCCGGCAACACGTACAACACCCGGATCGCCGTCACCGCGCCGTCAGAGACCGCGTTCCGGAAGAACATCGGGGCCCACCGTGGCAGTGGTGCTGAATTTCATTCCAGCGGGAGTCCCGACATTGACCGCATGCGGGCTGAGGTGAAAGAATCCCCGACCACAGCAGATAATTACCGGAAGCGGGCCCTTCTTTTGTTTGTCTGGCTGGGAAGCGTGCAGCAACAATGTGCGAATACGCATTCGTTTTTTGATATCGACAAGGCCTATTATCAGTTGGAAGGGAAAATCGTTTATGGCCGGGGACCGGCGAAAGAAGAAGCTATCCGGAGCATTTGCAAGGTGGTGAACGACGGCTACAAGGTGATGGAGGAAATTTTCCGCGCTTTGAAAGAGGAGGGCCCCATTTATAAGCCATTCATGGGGGATCCTGCCGAATTCCCCGAAGGCGGAGACATGGAGGCTGACTGGCCCATGTTCCAGGGGAACAAGCACAATACGGGCTATACGGAAGCACCCGGTCCCAAAACGGGTGAGTTCGTCTGGAAGTTTCCGGTTGGCCTGGGCTGGTATGCTCGTCCGGCGATAGAAAGGGGCCGGGTCTATGTGGCATCACCCGGCATGCATACAACCAGCCTCTGTCTGGATCTGGATACGGGAGAGGAGATATGGAAATCTACACAGGACCATCCGCTTCTGGGCATTTACAAATACCCGGCCATTGCTTCTACGCCGTTGATACTGAAGGACCGGATTGTGCTGAGGGAGGTCAACAGCCATGGTGGAAATGAAGGTCAGGCAAGGAATCTTGTCTATGTTGACAAGAAAACCGGAAAGACTGTGTCCAGAAAATATGCCGGACATGTGGATTACCGCACGCAGGTGGCTCCGGTTGAGACAAATGGAAAATATATGGTTTATCCTTTCGGGGTTCACGACATTTACCGTGCCCCCGCCATTTGCCAAAACCTGAACCGATTGATTTGTGCCGACGTCCATAACCAACGCAAACTTTGGGACTTCAATGTGGGGGATATTGATGCCCTGGCTGAACCCGTTATGACAGATCGTCGTGTGCTCCAGGGCACGATGGAAGGATACCTGTATTCGCTCAATCTGGAGGGACCGCATGATGCGCGAATCGCCTGGAAGTTCAGGGCGGACGGCGCTGTCAATACGGCTGTGGCCCTGGCTGACGGGAACGTCTATTTGGGGTCCAATGGCGGTGTTCTGTACGCTTTGAATGAAGCAGACGGATCGCTGATTTGGCAAACCCGGACAGCTTCCTTGGAGCAGGGGGCCCGGAAACAGTTCACGGTGCCCCTGTTGATGGAGGGCAAGGTGTATGTCGGCGGAGCCAATAAACACTTCTATTGCTTGGATGCCGCATCCGGTGAAATCCTGTGGCAAACGGAATTGACCGACTGGATTCGTGCCAAACCGGTTTTGACATCCGAAGGCCTTCTGGTTGCCGGCGTGGACGGTATGCTTTCCTGCCTCAGCATGCATGGCTCGCTTACATGGCATAAGCGGATCTCCACGCATCCGGTTTATGCTGATTTGGCGGCAGCCGGGGATACCGTCCTGGTTAGTGACAGCGACTTGTGGCTGCATTGCATAAATGCCGCGGGCGATGTTCTTTGGAAACGGAGTATCCTGAACGCATTCCAAAACGTGCAAGGTGAACGGATATTCACAGACGTTCTTTCGGGAGGCACATACTATCAATCGAAACCGACTGCCTCTCAGGGCAAATTGTATTTCGGCAATCCGGCCGGATTCCTCTTTTGCGTGGATGCGGAAACGGGCGAGGAAATCTGGAAATTCGAAATGGGAGGCGCTATTTCCGTCGCTCCGGCGATAGAGGATGGCAAGGTGTTTGCCGGTCAGCAAGGCGGGGAACGTTTCTTCTATTGCCTGGATGCGGATTCAGGTAAGCTTGTCTGGAAACAAACGGTTCCCGGAGGCTGGGTCTGGGGTTCGGCGGCTGTCGACGATGGTCTTGTCTATGTTCCGACTGTCAGTGGATACGCGGTTTGCCTCGACGCCGACACAGGCCACATCATTTGGATGTATCCCACGGCGAAATCGATACCGGCTGAACCCGCCATCGACGGCGATCTGGTATACTTCGGGTCATGGAGTCATTCCCTTTACGCTTTCGACAAGAAAACAGGTGAGATCATCTGGAAGGAGAACGGCATCGGTCTGGATTCGGGGACCCTGATTGCCTGCGACGGGAAGATTTACCTGCCCCATCACAGTAACGTGTTCATGTACTTTGAGGCTGAAAGCGGAAAAATCCTGAGTCATGGAAATACCAATCCCCAAGACAAGGGACGATTTACGAACTTTAACGCGACACCCGCTTTCTTCAAAAACCGGGCCTATTATACGGCGCGGGTTGGCACGGGGCTGAGAGGAGTGCCGATGGCTTCCCGCGTCTATTGCGTGGATTCCGCTTCAGCAGAAATCCGCTGGACTTTCCCTGACGGCGGCGGTCTGTCCGCTCCGGCCATTGCCAGTGACCGGGTCTACATTGGATCGGGCAATACGCCTTTGTTCTATTGCCTGGACGCCTGTTCAGGGAAGCCGCTTTGGATCTACAAGTTCGGACAGCGCGTTGAGGAATCCACCCTCTGCATATACAGGGACAAGGTGTATATCCTGGCGGGGGATGGATATGTGCATGCCCTTGAATAGCAGATACGTTATAACATCAAGAATGCAAAATGATGGAAGGTGAGCGCTATGCCTGCATTTGATCTGCCGACCACAAGAAGCCATGTCAATATCATATATCGTATGATTTATTGTCTGCTGCTGCCTTTATTGCTTTGTCCTGGCGTCCATGCTTCTGAAAAAGAACAGCGTCCTAATGTCATAATCATATTTGTCGATGACCAGGGCTATTACGATCTTGGTTGCTATGGAGCGACGGAGGTCGAGACGCCGCGAATAGACGCGTTGGCACGAAAAGGCGTTCGTTTTACTGACTACTATGCCGCAGCGCCTATTTGCAGCCCTTCGCGGGCAGGATTGCTCACAGGGTGCTATCCCCGAAGAGTCGCCAATGAGGTGTGGGTGCATCGTCCGGACTCTGAGACGGGTATACCTCCTTCCAAATTGACTCTTGCTGAATTATTCAAAGAGGAGGGGTATGCCACCGCCTGCATCGGTAAGTGGCACTTGGGATTTCGTGCACCTTTCCTTCCTGAGAATCAAGGATTTGACCACTACTTTGGGATTTTGCACAATCTGGATTCCTATGAAGTGGTCCATTATGACAAACAAGGAGGTGTCCCTCTGTTGCGGAATGGCCAAGTCGTTCGCCGCAATCCGGATCCCGGCACTTTGACGAAATTATACACGGAAGAAGCCATTGCATGGATTGAAGAGCATGTTGCCGCACGCGGAAATTCACAGATTTCAAGCGGGGAGAAATCTTCCAAACCCTTCTTTCTCTATCTGCCTCACACGATGTTACACAATCCGCTTGGGGTCAGCGCGGAATTCAAAGGAAGCTCTAAGTGGGGCCTTTATGGGGATGCCATTCAAGAGCTTGATTTTCATGTAGGGCGTATCGTTGACACATTGGAACGCCTTGAAATAGATGATGAGACCGTTTTGGTCTACACATCGGACAACGGACGCCGGGGCGGGCGCAATAAGCAACAACTCATCAGGGGGGCCAAGCTAACGACCTACGAAGGTGGGCTGCGCGTGCCATGTATTGCTTACGGCCCCGGTGTAAACATACAGGAAGGAGCTGAATCCAGCGTTGTTTCTCATGCGATGGATTGGTATCCAACGTTAGCTTCATTAGCCGGAATTTCTATTCCAGAGGGACTTGTGCTGGATGGAAGAGATTTGAGCTCCCTTCTGATCGGGGAAACAGACACAATCCCTGCATTTGATCGACAGATCTCTCGTAACGCAGAGATACCCTTAAGGCGAAAATTCCACCTGGACCGCGAATGGGAGGGTGTTTTTACCAGAGAAGAATACGTAAATGCTTTCTTCTACCATGGGAGCCACGGTGCGTTGGCTGCCGTTCGGTCCGGGCAATGGAAATTGACCCTGAATCCATCTTTGCAGTTGTATGACTTGGAG
>Ga0272442_10012682_pt1 | contig 10153 bp, 7 predicted proteins | sample SSMForm2O_FD_200262 | JGI IMG/M metagenome (GOLD analysis project Ga0272442, IMG submission 200262) | Marine sediment archaeal communities from Little Sippewissett salt marsh, Falmouth, MA, United States - SSM-Form-2O | ecosystem: Environmental > Aquatic > Marine > Wetlands > Sediment ... | reverse complement strand
ATTCCCTCAATGGATCGCCCCGACTCCATATGTCTTACCACTTCAGCTAATGCCTTGTCACCTTCGCCGCAGCACACAATGTCAACCCATTCTTCAGATATGACACCGTTCGGATCGCCTGTGGGATGATGGCCTCCGACGATGATAGGTATGTCAAACTTCTTCTTGATGCCCTCTCCGATCTTACGACAAAAATGCCACTGATTAGTCGTTATCGAAAAGCCAATAAGATGTGGTTGCCAATCATGTATATCCCTGTTGATCCGCGGCTGATCAAGGGGATAATCAAGCTCTTCAGAAATGTGTATCAACTTAATTTGATGACCTTGGTTTTTTAGAATGGCGGATAGAATGCCTATTCCAGCCGAATATCCTACTTCTGAATGGATATCGGTGTAAATAAACAATATCTTCATACATTTACCACCTTAAAAAGGACATATAAATTGATTGCGCCGGTTTTCTTAAAAACCGATTTATTGTTCCATCTTCAATGAGATATTTTAAACCTTTAGTTTTGTGGTTTTTGCATTTATGTAAGCTTGGTGACAAAAGAATCTTTTTCGAAAAGCGGATATTATTCCTCTTGGGTAATTTTTTCTTTGCTGACATCCTGAATCTTTTTTGTCCGTCGTTTTACCTCTTTAATTTGAATCGTGGGTTCACCGACCGTAGTAACAGGCCTTTTCTCCCTCGGCCCTATGTAATCAGGAAAGTGCTTTTCGATATAATGCCGCAGGCACTTTTTCCACGGTCGCATGTGATTTAATCCGAGTTTTCTCAAGTTACTGTTGTACATCATCTCTGATATAGGCCGGGGTGCGAAATATTCTTTCTTGAAGAAGTTAGAATCTACAGCATTTAACTTGATATCCGGCCTTTTACATGTTCGCAAAATCTCTTTGGCTACATCGTAACGGGTACCCTTACCCTCACACGCCATATGATAGATTCCGTATCGTTTGGTCTCGATGAGCTTAAAAAGATTCAAAGCAAAATCATAGGTGTAAGTAGGAGTGCCCCATTTATCAATCACGGCATATAGCTCTTTGTTTCCATCTGCAATTTGTTGAAGCATCTTATAAATAAATTTCTTTTCTTTTTTTCGACCCCCTCCCATCATCCATCCTGCCCGAACTACAAAGCTCTTGGAACAATGTTTTAAGGCGTGGAGTTCGCCCTGATGTTTGGTCTGACCGTACACCATGATCGGATTTGGTCGATCTTGTTCTGTATAGAAACCTTTCTTAAGGCCGTCAAAGACACCAGCGGTACTTATATAAACCAAGGTCGCGCCGTACTCCTCCGAAAGCTTGGCAATAGTTTTAGTCGCAAGAGAGTTTGTGTCCTCAGCGATATCGGAGTGCATCTCACAATATTCCAAATCAGTTTCGGCTGCAAGATGAACAACGACACCTGGCTTGAAATCTCTAAAAACTTTGCTCAGATGTACATTATCTCGCACATCCAGTTGCATTAACCATTCCCCATTTTGTTCTTTGTCGCTGGCCAGTACGTTTTCATACTTCGAAGTGAAATGTGGATAAACTGCATCACCCAACATACCGCCGCATCCTGTAATCAACACTCTGTCTGGTATCATCGGAAAACTCCTCCAACTTCCTAAGCTTCTTAATCTTTTACTGTTACCTCTGGGCTTACATTATAAACTAAGTTAAATTGGATTGGTATTATACTGTGTATGTATTGTTTCACAATCAGGCTCACTTTAGCTACCCCAGTCTTGGGAAGGTATATTACGTCGTAAGGCTGCAATCTTATATCAGGGACCTTACCGGCCATAATCTTTTTCATGTTCAGGTGGTAGATGTTAGGTTCCTGTGAATAGTTATATCTGATAAGAACCACCTTTTCTAATTCAACAGTGTCTGCGGGCCCACCGGCTTGAATTACTGCATCAAGTGCTCTTAATATTCCATTGATTGGGATCATCCCTGGCCTGATTACCTCACCGCCTACATAGACCTTCTGTGATGCAAAACTCGTTACCATAACGGCTAATTCTGGTAGCTTGATGTTTTCTACCTCAACTACTATTTCTGGCGAGTTCAAAAACTTGGAGTACTCGTCGATAAGTAAGGAGGTCAGTTGATCAGGTGTTGAACCTGCTGCTTTAACATCACCTACCTGTTGTAGGGAAATCGTACCATCAGGTCTTATAATAACTTCTTCATTAAACTGGTCATTATTTGGAAGCTTAATGGCAATTCTGTCGCCTTCACTAAGCACATGTAGAACATTGGAAAACTCTCGGGTGAGAACTGAATCCAGTTGAGAAGGTTTCAAGCCGGCCGCTTGGATATCACCTATAGGCTGAAGGGAAATCATGCCATCCGGCCTTATAACAACATCGTCGTTGAGTTCATTGTTATAGAGAAGTTTAACAGCAATAGTGTCACCTGGCCAGAGGACATATGCCTCGCTTTCGTTTCGACTATTCATGGCTAATATATCATTAGGTTGCAAGATCGGTACCTTACTGGACGCACATCCCGATATCGTTAACAGCGTGAACAGGTACGAAACTAATATAGCCGGTTTATTCATATTATTCCTTTACTTAGGCGGAGAAGGTAGTTGTAGCCGTCTCATATTCTCATTATGGATTCGGCGTTAGTTCGAACAGTTTTGCGGATAAATACAAACGAAAATCTGACACTAAAAGCCATCTAACTGATCAATACACTATCCGTTTTATCAATAATGACAGACCGTACTTCCGCGATTAGAACAAACACTACTTTTGTATTATCATACCACATTCCCATTCAAAATCAAAGTTTTAAATTGCTTGCCAGGCAATATTTATCTACTTTTTTAATCAATACTTTCGATTATTTTGCATATGTCGCAAACATGAGGCCTTTCGGGCACGACATCCTTGCAACGGCTATCTTTAACTAAAAGAAATGCTGTGTCCTGGACATGCTTTCCGGAAAAGATACCTTTATCTGAAACCGTTGTGGCTTTTACACTGGCCTTTAAGTCGCAATGGGACGCTCCAATTAATACTAAATCCGGCGCCTCGTCCGATAACGGTCCGGAAAATATATCTTCTTTCCTGCATACTCTTCTTATTACTCTATTATTATTAACTTCAAATGTGCTAAACAATGCCTCTAAATCATTGACCACAGATTGGATGTCTTTCTTATCAACAGAGCCATGAGGATACTTGCCTTTTTCATTTATATATATTCTTGCAGGGTCAAGCGCAAAAGCCTTCGTCGAGTAGTCAATGCTGGCAAGGCTTCGTTCCTGACTTGAACTTAACTTTAGAAATCCTTCTTTCTGCAATATGAAGTTAATATAGATTTCCTTATCCAACCGCTCAAAGCCGTGATCGGACAGAATAAGAAGTAAATCATCTTCACAAAGTCGTTCGTTGATTTCGCCGATGGCCTTGTCTATTTTACTAAAGTGGTTCAGAAAAGCGTCGTTATACTTATGATTTTTGTCTTCATAGGCATCCCATAAGAAGTGCATCAATCTGTCTGTGCCCGTAAAAATGAGCATAAAAATCTGCCAATCCTCGTTGTCCCATATATATTGGTATGTCCTGATCCGGGCATCCAGAGTTTCGTCCAGATCGATTAGAAAATCATCCATTGATTGATGTGCTTTTTGCGAATCGACGTCTAAGCGATAATCCAGCTCTTTCAGTTTGGGTATCAAAGAGCAAGGGTAAACACTTTTTTGCAGGTCAATTGACACAAATCCGGAGATATGTACACTGTTCATTTCTCGTACTGGATAAGTGGAGGGAACGTTAATGATAACGGATTTTCCTTGCCGTTGGTCCCAGAACGGGCTTGCTTTCAAATCGCTGTAGTTAGGAAATCTCATTTTATAGGAATTGGGGTATAAATCCATAAATCCATAAATCCCATGTTCGGCAGGATTCCTCCCTGTAATAATAGATGACCATGCCACAGAGGATACCTCGGGGATAGAGGACTGCATCTTTCTAAATGTTCCTTTCGCAATTAACGAAGCGGTATTAGGCATTACTCCTGACTTGGCTAAATCATTGAGCAAGTCAAAAGGCACTCCATCCATGCCTATTATTACAGTCTTTGAATTTTTGGCCATAGAGTTAATCCGCCCCGGTTATTATTCCACCTGCACATGTGTTCTCATCGCTAACGAGAACAAACCGCCCCAATTCTTGAACGTCGTTAAATTTTTTGATAGCGATGGGTTTTTTGGTTTTGATAATTACTTCGCCAACCTCAAGATTCTTCAGTACTTCGGCATTTTTCTCAATGAGTTCCAATGTTGAAGAATTGATCCTTTTGTTGATACTTTCGATTTTACAACTTGTTTCTTGGGTAGCGCATCTTATGGTCATTTTCTCGTCTTTGTCAAAGCCACGCTTTATCATCCAGAAGATATTAGCAGCAATCCTGTTGGTCAAGGTTGGTTCTATGTTAGGTAAACACACTACGTTGCCGCGATCCAGAAAAACCGAGTCGGCAGTTATAAGGCCAATGCATTCGCCGGCAATCGCTTTGTCGGGTTTTTCAAGGAATTTTTCGATCGAATTGACTTTTGTTATTTGGCCGGTTGACATGATTTTTATCTCGATTCCTTTCTCGATGGTGCCGGATTCGACTCTGCCGACATTGATTCTCTTGTCTCCAACCTTATAGACGTCCTGGATGGGGAAAAGCAAGGGTTTGTCTTCAGGTAGCTGCCTGTTCTGCAAAGTGTCCAAACTCTCTAAAAACGTTGGACCTTTATACCAACTCATATTTTCAGAACGGTTGGCAATATTATCACCTCTGATTGCAGAAATTGGAATATAGATACTCGATTCTATATTTAGTGATTTGAGGAATTCCTGAATATCTTTTTTGATGGTATTGAAACACTCTTTGGAAAAATCCACAAGGTCCATTTTGTTCAAGACGACAACAACCTGATTCAATCCAAGCAGCGATAGCATGTAGGAGTGTCGTTTGGTCTGTTCTCTGACCCCCTCGGCGACATCGATGATTAAAACAGCCGCCTCCGCCTGGGAAGCACCGGTAATCATGTTCTTAACAAATTCTACATGTCCCGGTGCATCAATTATCACATAACGCCTTTTGGAAGTTTTGAAAAAAACCTGGGTTGTATCAATCGTAATACCCTGTTTGCGTTCTTCTTCCAAATGATCCAAGAGGTAGGCGAACTCGGTGGCTCTACCCGCCTCGGCCGAAGCCTTCTCTACTTCCTCAATCTTATCTGGTGGGAGTGAGTCTGTATCGTAAAGCAATCTTCCAATCAATGTCGATTTGCCGTGGTCTACATGGCCTACAATAACAAAACTCAAAGTATCCAATTCAATCCTCACAAATGTAGCCTAAATCCTTAAGTTTATTTTTTATCCTTTCCAGGTCTGTCTCCTCCAAAGGTCTCTCTATAGGTAAAACACTCAATGGATGTTTTCTGGTACCAATACCCACAAAGCCCCATATTCTCTCATGAAAGTAGTAAAGAATTAGCTTTGTTACTACTTCGACGGCGCCTATGCCGGCAGAAAGAGCAAGTTGGCGAGTGAAGGCGAAGACAATAAGCACTGTCGTGAGGGTAGCACAGATTCGCCAGCTCAATGCTTTCAGAATTGACCGATGGTGTGCGTCTCTGTAAGTTTCCATTTTACATGTACCCTAATGACCGCAGCTTTTGCATCATGTAGTCATCTTCCTTATCCTGTGCCCGACTGCTTCTCTCGGAAATCTTTGAGATTGCAAGCTCCCCGACTATTTTATCTACCGTATCCGCATCGGAATCCACAGGCGTACAGCAGGTTTCGCAACCGATACTACGATATCGCTTTCCGTTCTTGGCGAAGTAGAGGTCAACAGCAGGAATGTTTTCTCTTTTGATATATTCCCATACATCGATTTCCCGCCAGCTGAGTAGTGGGTGTATCCTCAGATGTTCCTCTTCAGTAGCCTTGGTTTTGTACTGGTCCCACAACTCCGGGGGCTGATTCTTATAGTCCCATTCAAAATCTTCGTCTCGCGGACTAAAGAACCTTTCTTTTGCACGGATTCCGTGCTCGTCTCTCCTTATCCCAAGATACAGTGCCCTGAAACCATACTTGGCAATAGCATGCTTCAGAGCTACTGTCTTTAGTTCGTTGCAGCAGGTAAACTTGCCTTTGTTGGGGCCCATGCTTCTGTTAATGGCGTTTTCGTTTTGGGCAACGATAAGATTCAGATCCCAATCACTTGCATATTTGTCCCTAAAATCATAAATCTTCTTAAACTTATAAGTGGTATCGATGTGAATAACCGGAAATGGAATCTTACCGAAAAAAGCTTTTCTAACCAGCCATAGAAGTGTAGTAGAGTCTTTTCCTATTGACCATAGCATCGCCACAGTCTTGAACTGACTATATGCCTCACGGATAATAAAAATGCTCTGATTTTCCAGTTTGTCAAGATGATTCATGTTTTTATCGACATTGAAGAAGGTAGAGGAATGAGCTTGAAGGGGTCAATAATAATTTATATTAACCATCTTCTCGGACTCCGTCCCTCTCGGTTGCGCTGCAACTTTATGATGTCGTCCTGCACAAATCCGGTTTCTTACGCCTGTTCTTTCTATTACCAGAAACTATCTTTTAGCCCATATTTCATTATCACCAATAGGCCTTTAATGTTAATCAGAGTTTGGCCTGTTTTTTCTATAAGGCTTTTCCCTACTATAGTTTTCTTTTGACAGACCGTGCTTATTTTTGAAGTTATCAGTGTATTCGTAGCCATATTGCTAATCCCGAATCTGTAAAGCCCAGCGGGAAAGCAGTGGGCAAGATAATAATAGTCATTTTACCCGTCATATTAGCTCCAAATGAATGATTTTACAAACTCAAATTTGCCAAGCCGCCCCATTCGATGTGGCAGAGTTTGACCCCATAAGAGCTAGGTTGTAAATACCCGGTCCAAAGATAGCGCTACTGAAATAAACGTTCTAAAAAGCTCTTTTTTCACCTTCAGTTCACACACTTCACTCTAATAACATAAAGTACACACCTAAACGACTGTCTTTTCTTTTATGCCTTCTTGATAACAGAAACCTACCTTGGAGAATTTTACCCCAGGCTCCTCATCATCTTTATCATTTTACACGATATATCGCTATTAATCAAGGAAAAAGTACAAAAACCACGCTTTTTCTCAATGAAGGAAATTCTTCAGTTGTCGGGAAGCTTGGGGGAAGCGTTATGTGAAGGATCTTTCGGAAGCCGGTTTTTGGTGGATTGGAGGAGGGAATGGGCACAAGTTGTAAATTTTTGTTAATCAACAAATGAGAAGTTTGTTTCACTTTTATCGGGAGTTGTTTTCGGATACCTGCTTATTGGCGCCTCCAGATGGTTTTTATTGGTTATTACGCATCTGTCTTCTTTACAAAACCAGACAACCAACTGCTTGGCTCCAAGAGTGTCTGACGGGAAACGTATACTTCACAAAATGGATATAAAAGAACTTGATGTTGTGTTTGGTGTAGCTATACTATAATAAAGGTCGGACCAGGAAATAGGGCAGATCAGAAATATATCAAGATCTTCGTACCGTACGAGCGACTGAAATAACGAGTTATTCCTGTCAAAAAGAAGAGCACAGCTAAGATTGTTATGAACTATTTATAAGGAGGTGTAACTATGATTATTCAAAATAACACCAAACGAATATCACTTATACTTTGTATGATTCTTTTATTATCAGGAACCATACAAGCTCGGGAGTATCATGTTTCGACTAAAGGTTATGATACAAACAAAGGTACAGCCAAAACACCTTTTAAGACTATTTCCAAGGCAGCAAAGGTAGCACAACCCGGTGACTTCATCACTGTGCATGAGGGAACCTATCGCGAGCGGATTAATCCGCCGCGAGGTGGTAAGTCTGATAAGAAACGTATCGTTTATCAGGTCGTCCCTGGCGAGGAAGTCGTTATCAAGGGCTCCGAAGTCATCAAAGGCTGGCGAAAGGTACAAAACGATACATGGAAGGTTGCCATCCCCAATAGCTTTTTCGGGGATTTCAATCCGTATAGTGACTTGATTCACGGCGACTGGTTCAATCCGAGGGGAAGGAATCACCACACGGGAGCGGTTTATCTCAATGGACATTGGCTCACCGAAGCAGCCAATCTGGATGATGTGCTGAAACCCATCGGAAACACTAAACTATGGTTCGGACAGGTGGGCCAGACGAACACCACAATCTGGGCGCAGTTTTCAGACGTCAATCCCAACGAGGCCGAGGTCGAGATCAACGTTCGCCAGGCGGTGTTCTACCCTGAGAAGCCGGGCATCAATTTCATAACCGTACGAGGCTTTAAAATAATGCACGCAGCTACGCCTTGGGCACCACCCACGGCAGAGCAGATTGGTTTGATCGGTACCCACTGGAGCAAGGGGTGGATCATCGAGAACAACAATATCTGCTATTCGACCTGCGTGGGGATCACGCTCGGCAAACACGGCGATAAATGGGACAACACGTCGCAGAATACTGCCGAGGGTTACGTCAAAACCATCGAGCGCGCCGTGGAGCATGGCTGGTCGAAGAAAAACATCGGTCACCATGTGGTACGGAACAACCATATCTCGCATTGCGAGCAAGCGGGCATCGTCGGAAGCATGGGCGCGGTATTCAGCACCATTACAGACAACATTATCCACGACATCCATATCCGCCGACTGTTTTCGGGAGCTGAGATGGCCGGTATCAAGATTCACGCCGCTATTGACACCGAGATCAGCCGCAATCACATCTACCGCACATGCCGGGGTATCTGGCTGGACTGGATGGCGCAGGGTGCGCGCGTGACCAGAAACCTTTTACACGATAACAACACTTCAGAGGACCTCTTTGTGGAGGTTAATCATGGGCCGTTCCTAATCGACAACAATCTCTTCCTTTCGAGTCGTTCGCTTTTTGATATGTCACAAGGTGGGGCCTATGTGCACAATTTGTTCGCCGGTCGCATTATGCTTCGTCCTGAATTGCGACGCAAGACACCGTTCCATAAAGCTCACTCCACCGAGGTGGCAGGTCTGCTTAACATACAGGGCGGTGATGACCGGTTCTATAACAACCTGATTATCCGGCCGGGCGGTTTGGACGGATATAACAAGGCGACACTGCCGGTGCAGATTGAAGGCAATGTTTACTATAACGGTGCCAAGCCTTACTTTAAGGAAATAAATTACCTTGAGAAGGCAGAGTTTAATCCCGAGGTCAAGGTTGTTGAAAAAAGCGACAGTGTGTTTCTTCACATTACGCTGGATGATTCTTTTCATGCTTTAGATAATCCGTTGGTGACAACAGCGCTTTTAGGCCGGGCCAAAATGGCGAACGCAGCCTATGAGAATCCCGACGGTACGCCCTTGAAAATCGATACTGATTATTTCGGCAAAAAGCGAAGCCAGGCGAATCCTTCCGCAGGCCCCTTTGAGAATCCGGGAAAGGGCAAACTCCGGCTGAAAGTATGGTAAAGTTTGTAATATAAATCCAGAGGTGGACACCCGGAACACATTGCAGTATGACAGACACCACGCCCGAGCAGGTCAAGCCGTGACATAAGTAGATTCACAATATCCATTGCGATTGTATCGTGAAGTCGAAAAGCTGTTCAGATAAGCTGTAAACGTTGGATGATATGTCGCAACAAAAGTGCATCAAAAAAATAGCAATAGAGATGTTAGTATTTGACTTTGAACTATTCATAGGTGATTGTTCTTGGTGCTGCACATAAAAAGAGTTGACATCGCCCTATGGATGAATGAGTTATTTTTATATATTGCCTGGAATTGCTAAGGTGTTAATCGGAATAATGGATTTGGATGCCGGAGTATACATTGCAGTATTTTATTTGCCGAAGGACCGGACAATTCAAATAGGCCGGTTCGTAAGGTTTCGTTTTCGACAGGGAGTATACTTCTATGTGGGAAGTGCTCAACGGAATTTATCGGCAAGAATTGAACGTCACAATAGCAAGAAAAAGCCGCTACGTTGGCATATTGATTATCTATCAACCAAGGCGGAGATGTTAGGGGCGATTACTATTTCCGGATCGCGAAAGCTTGAATGTCAATTAGCAAAGGAACTTGGCGACATGTTTGAACTGGCTA
>Ga0272442_10012681_pt1 | contig 10153 bp, 11 predicted proteins | sample SSMForm2O_FD_200262 | JGI IMG/M metagenome (GOLD analysis project Ga0272442, IMG submission 200262) | Marine sediment archaeal communities from Little Sippewissett salt marsh, Falmouth, MA, United States - SSM-Form-2O | ecosystem: Environmental > Aquatic > Marine > Wetlands > Sediment ... | reverse complement strand
AAGTAGCCGAATGGCAAAAGTTCAGAAATAATAAAAATGCAAGGGTAAATTGGCAATTCACCACGGCAGATGCGAGAGTTAAGCTATCTCGCCTTTATCCGATACTAGATGGTTGACACGACACTAGGGTCTTTCATCTCGCCTTCTGAGGATCCGCTCAGCGCCGCCACCGCGTAAGGTTGGACCACAAGATTATGAAACTCTCCCCACAACAAAAAGCGGCGATGATATCCGGTCACCTTCAACCAATTCAGTCATTTATGATTAATGTGCCGCCCGTCGAAATAAATTATTTATATGATTAAGTTTTTGTAAGATAAAATTTAAAAAAATCCCCTGGTGATAATGATGAAGGAGAGCACAGTGAAGGTGCTGGACGATAAAGATCTCGAGTTCGCAGAGACCCTCAGAAGTCTAGGAGTACAGCGGAACGTTGCCATCCTCATAACGTACCTGGCCAACGTGGACGAAGCATCCTCGCGGGATATCGAGATGGGCTCAAACCTCCGACAGCCCGAGGTCAGCATAGCGATGCGCGCGCTGCGTGAGAACGACTGGGTGAGCGAGAAAGAGGTCAGAAGGGGCGGCAAAGGCAGGCCCATGAAGGTCTACTCACTTTTGACCTCCATCGACGAGATAATAAAGCATTTCGAAGAAGAGAAGCAGCAGGAGTCGGCTCAGACGATGGAGAGCATACAGAAGCTTAAAGAGCTGATCTCGAGCTGAAATCTTCGAGGCCAAAGAGAACTTCTGAGGATTTATCTCGCGGGCTCGGACACGGCCTCTTTTTTGGGGGCCGCCTCTTGGACCACCTCTACGTCAATCTTGGAGGCGATCCCCCGGCCCATGGATACGCAACATCCGCCGATCTCGATCACCACAGGCCCTCCGAAGGGCTGGCATGCGATCTTGCGGACCCTCTGCCCTTTTCTTATTCCCATCGATTCCAACCTCTTCGTCCAGCCGAAGCTATCAGCGAAGGATTTTATCTCCAGGACCAGGTTGCAGGGTGCTTTCGTCAGCGAGATCAATTCGACACCTCTAATTCCTCCGTGGTTAAAACGACCCGGCGTCTATAAATCTGGCGGTATCGCTCCAGATTCGAGCTGAAAACGGGAAAAGGAGGCTTGGCATCACCCCCCAACTCTAACCCAAAAAGCTCAAGCCCAAAGATCAGATTCTGACGTGAATCCCCCTCTCAGCGAGATACCTTTTCACCTCGTCGACCCCCCACTCGCCGTAGTGGAATATGCTGGCGGCGAGGGCGGCCGACGCCCCGGTCTTCGAAAAGACCTCGAATATATGCTCTGCATTGCCGCAGCCGCCGGAGGCGATCACCGGTATCCGGACCCTTTCGCAGACGGCGTTTGTAAGGGGCAGATCGAACCCGTCGTAGGTTCCGTCTCTATCCATGCTGGTGAGGAGGATCTCGCCGGCGCCTAGGGCTTCAGCCTTCATCGCCCAGGCGATGGCGTCTACCCCGGTAAACTCTCTTCCGCCATAGAAGGAGCACTCAAACCAGGATTCTCCTTTGGGGGTGGGGACCAAGACCCGTCCATCGCCCGTCCCGTCTCTCCTCTTCGCGTCGATGGCTACGACGCAGGCCTGGCTCCCATACTCCTCAGCGATCTCGGATATGATCTCGGGCCGCTTCAGGGCCGTGGTGTTCACGGTGACCTTGTCTGCCCCGGCCTTGAAGACGCTCCTCACGTCGTCGATGCTCTTGATCCCGCCACCGACGGCCAGGGGAATGAAGACGTTCTTGGCGGTGGTCCTGATGACGCTCTTCATCGTCTCACGCCTCTCGGAGGAGGCGGTGATGTCCAGAAATACTATCTCGTCTGCCCCCTCCTCGTAGTAGCGGGTGGCGAGCTCCCAGGGAACTCCAGCATACCGGATCTGCTTGAACTCGATCCCCTTGACCACCCTTCCCTGGGGGACGGCGAGGTCGCAGTCGAGGCAGGGTATTATCCTTCTCGCTAACATCTCGTAAACCTCATGAAGTTCTCCAGAATTTTGAGCCCCTTCTCTCCAGACTTCTCGGGGTGGAACTGGACCGCAAAGAGGTTCTCCCTTGATACCGCCGCTGCGATCTCCAGGCCGTAGTCGGTGGTGGCGGCCAGGACCGATCTATCCTCTGGAACGCAGTGATAAGAGTGGACGAAGTAGAAGAAATCCTCGTCGGATATCCCCTCCAGGATCTCCGCCTCCTTTTTTATGGAGAGGGTGTTCCATCCCATCTGGGGGACCAGGACCGAGTCGGGGAGGCGAATTACATCGCCAGAGATCCAGCCCAGACCCTCCTCGGGGCTCTCCTCGCTTCTATCGAAGAGGATCTGCATCCCCACGCATATCCCCAGGATCGGTGTTCCCGCTTCCAGGGCCTGCCGGAGGGAGCCCTCGAACCGAGATAGCCGTCTCATGCACCTTCCAAAGGAGCCGACCCCCGGAACCACGACCCCGTCGAACCCCGTCAGGTCTTCGGGCTCGGTTATGAGCTGGGGCCCAGCCTCGATGTGTTCCAGGGCGTTATAAATGCTGAAGAGGTTTCCCACCCCGTAATCCACAACTGCAATCGTCAAATCTCACTCACCTGATGACGCTAATTCAGATCTCAAAGCTCGCCGGAATGCCATGGCAGCCAAGCACATATATATCTTTTCGGAAAATTTATTCCGATAAATAAATTCTAATGAGTTCCGGAGGACGAGGTGCTGGCACCTCCTCGTCCTTTCATGGCCTCTTCCTGTACCTTCCAGGCACCATCTCCCGGACAGCCCTCTCCGCCTCAATGCTCCGCCGGCATGTAGGGCAGACCCGGATCCATTCCAGCCCCTCGGAGTCCCTCTGGGAGTCGGCGGGGAGATTCGACTCGATCCTTTTGAGCATCGGCTCTGTGGCGTACCTCGACCCGCAGATCTTGCAGGCCACGAGGTCAAAGGAGACTTCAGGCTCAGGCACGGATTCGTCGAAGGGGACCAGGGTCAGAGCTTTGGCGGGACAGAACTCCACGCACAGATCGCACTCCTCTTTGCACCTCTTCCAGTGGATGGACCGCTTATCTGCAGTCTCGGTCCGGACGATGTTCTGGCTGGGACAGACGTTGGAGCAGGATTTGCAGCCGAGACAGAGGCCGGCATCAACTCTGATCATCTTCGACCTCCCTGGGCGGCAGCCCGAGCCGCTCGGGCCCGCGCCCGGCGAGACGCCAGCTCATAATCAGTGGTGAGAGCGTTGGCCGGACAGGTGGTGACACAGGTCGGCTCTGCGCGCCCCTCGCAGAGGTCGCACTTGTGAGCGATCTTGTCGGTCCATACCACTCCGTAGGGGCAGGCGAGAGCGCATAAGCCGCATCCGGTGCACTTTTCCACGTCGAAGGCCGTCCGCTCTCCCTCCTTATGAAGGGCTCCGGAGAAGCAGGCCATGGTGCAGGAGGCCTCCTCACAGTGGTGGCAGAATATGGGGACTGAGGCGAAATCTTCTACGAAGTGGACGTTGACGTGGCCGAGGCCTTCGTGAACCCGCTGGCAGGCCACTTCGCAGGAACGGCAGCCTATGCATCTAGCGATGTCTACGTAAACGGGCATCTAATCCCTCCGAGAGATCTTGCAGGCTGAGACTTTGAACTCTGGAATCCTCGCCTCAGGGTCGGTGACCTCCGATGTGAGGACGTTCGTTCCCGGGAAGTGGAAGGGCATGAAGACCACACCTCTCTTCACGACGTCCGTCAGCCGGGCATAAGCCTCAGTCTCTCCCCGGGGCGTGGCGACGAGGACCTCATCGCCATCGGCCACCTTAAGCCGCGCGGCGTCGGCGGTATTGATCTCCACGTAGAGATCCGGCTCCCGGCCGATTAGCGAAGGGCTTCTCCTGGTCATGGACCCGGCGTTGTGGTGGACGGCGACGCGACCGGTGGTGAGGACGAAGGGATAATCCCAGCTGGCGTCTTCAGCCGCCGGTCGATAAGGTACAGGCACGATGGAGGCGCGCCCCTCAGCGAGCTTGAATCCGGAGAAGTGGAGGATGGGCGTTCCCGGATGATCGGGAGTTGGACAGGGCCAAATGAGTCCAGCTCTGCCGAGCCTCTCCCTAGTTATTCCTCCGTACTGGGGAACAGTCCGGTTGATCTCCGCTAAAACCGAGGCAGCATCAGGATAGTCGAAATCAAGCCCCAAAGACCGGGCGACCTTGCAGATGATCACCAGATCGGAGAGGGCCGCTCCCGGTGGATCAATGGCCTTAGAGCTCCACTGCACCCTTCTCTCCGTATTGGTGTAGCTTCCCTCCTCCTCCGCCCAGGCAGCTCCAGGCAAGACGAGATCTGCGGCTTGCGCCGTCGCAGTCATGAAGATGTCCTGGACCACCAGAAAATCGAGGTTCTCCAGGGCTTCACGAACGTGCCTGCTGCAGGGGTCCGAGTTGGCCGGATCTTCGCCCACAATGTACATGGCCCTGATCTCCTCCGATGCGGCGGCATCGATCATCTCCGTGGCCGTGAGCCCCGGGCCCATGGGAAGCCCCTCCGCCCCCCAGGCGGAGGAGAATAACTCGATCGTCTCGGGATCGTCCGCCCTTCTGTAGCCGGGATAAAACTCGGCCAGTGCCCCCATGTCGCAGGCGCCCTGGACGTTGTTCTGGCCTCGGAGGGGCATCACCCCGGTGCCCGGCCGTCCCAGATGGCCGCATATTAGGGCCAGGTTGGAGACGGCCTGGACGTTGTCTGTGCCCGTGCTGTGCTGGGTGATCCCCATGGAGTAGAGGATGGTTGAGGCCGGGGATATGGCATAGGCCCGGGCCGCCCGCATAATATCGTCTGCAGAAACCCCGCAGATCTCTGCCGCCTTCTCCGGAGCGAAATCTTTGACCGACTCTCTAAGGGCTTCAAAGCCTCTTGTATTCGTGGCGATGTAATCTTCGTCCAGGAGATCTTCTTTGATGATCACGTGAGCCATGCCGTTGAGGAGAGCCACGTCCGTCCCGGGGGCCAGCTGCAAGAATATGTCCGCCATCCAGGAGGTGTGAGTCTCCCTCGGATCGGCCACTATCACCACCGCCCCCGCGTCCTTGGCCCGGTGAATCCAGCGGGAGATGACGGGATGGTTCTCCGCCAGGTTCGATCCAATGACGAATATGCACTTGGAGCTCTCGATGTCAGGTATGGGATTGGTCATCCCCGCTGCGCCCAGGGTCCGGTTCAATCCCACCACTGAGGGGGCGTGACAGAGGCGGGCGCAGTTGTCCACGTGAGGCGAGCCGAGGAGGCGGGCCAGCTTCTCGATCAGGTAATTCTCCTCGTTGCTGCATTTGGAGGAGGCGAGAAGGGCGATCCTCTCAGGACCGTGCCTTTTTATGACATCGCCAAGGCCCCGGGCCGCAAGATCGATGGCTTCATCCCAGGATATCTCTGCCCAGCCGTCGCCCTTCCTCTTCAATGGTGAGGTGAGCCGGTCCTGGTGGTGGAGGATCTCCAAGGCCGCGTTTCCCTTGGAGCATAAAGCCCCCTCGCTGACGGGATGATCCGGCATGTACTCTATCCCGGTGGCCTGCTCCTTTTCGACCGCAATGAAAAATCCGCAGCCTGCACCGCAATATGGGCAGACCGTCGGAACAAGAACTTTTGTCATCTCCATCCCCGAAGGATTTTATTTAACTTAAGCAATAATAGCCCGACCTAGTACGCATAAAGGTTGCTGTAAGGCCTCTTCGACTTGGAGGTGAGCCTGACGAAGGGAGAGCTCAAGATCTCCTCTCTATCCATCTCCAGCTCAGGAAAGCGCTCCTCGAACCGGGAGACGTGCTGATCGAGGACCGCCATATCGACATCGTCGGCAGGCGAGATCTCAACCTGATCTCCAACCTGAGACTGCTCAACGCTGCCCCGGAGATAGATCACCCCTCCGTGCATGCCGGTGCCTATGAAGTTCGCCTCGTGGGTCTGATCCTCCAGGTCCAGAACTATCACAATCCCGCCCGCCATGTACTCGCCCAAGAAGTCCTGGGCTCTGCCGCCCACCATCAGAACGGGCCTTTTGCCCTCGTACTCCTTCATGTGGAGGGCGGTCCGATAGCCACAGCCGTCCCGCACGTAGATCTCGCCGCCTCGCATGGAGAAGCCCAGGACGTCTCCTGCCCTTCCCTTCACGATCACCTCTCCGGCATCCATGGTGTTTCCCACGCCGTCCTGGGCGTTGCCGTGGACGGTTATTTTATGGCCGTAAAGGAAGGCCGCAAGGTCGTTTCCGGGCGTTCCATAGACCTCGATCTCCATCTTGAGACGCTCGGGGGTGTAGAGGCGGGTGCCGATGTATCTCTGGCCGTAGACGTTTCTGACGTTGACCCTCTTAACTCCGGAGAGCATCAAGCCCCTGAGCCGGTCGTTCAGCTCTTTGGTCATAAGGTCCGTGGCATCGATCTCGGCGTTGGCCGAGATGCTTGATTGGGCTATTGCTGCTATCACCATTATCTATCACTCTCCTGCACCTTTGATTCCCAAAACGTCCAGCTCCCACTCGTACAGCCCCACGCCCCGCAAGTGGTCCCGGTTGCCCCGGAGGCTCTCCAGGGCGTTTATCCCCATGCCGCCCAGCATCTCTCTGATCTCGTGGGACCAGGCGGTGATGAGATTGGAAAGCCTCTGAGAGGCGATCTCCACGTTCACCCTACCGGAGAGGCGCGGGTCCTGGGTGCATATCCCCCAGTTGCACTTGCCGGTGTAGCACTTCTGACAGAGGGTGCATCCCATGGCGATGAGAGCCGCAGACCCGATGTAGACGGCGTCGGCACCCAGGGCTATGGCCTTGATGACGTCGGCGCTGCAGCGGATTCCGCCCGCGGCGATGATGGAGCATCGGTTCCTGATCCCCTCGTCTCGCAGCCGACGGTCCAGGGAGGATATGGCAAGCTCGGTGGGGATGCCCACGTTGTCCCTGATGGCCTTGGGGGCCGCACCCGTCCCGCCCCGGAGGCCGTCGATGGCGATGATGTCCGCACCAGCGTGGACGATCCCCGTGGCTATGGCGGCGAAGTTGTGGACGGCTGCGATCTTCACCGAGATGGGCTTCTCGTAGTTGGTGGCCTCTTTCAGAGCGGTGATGAGCATGGACAGATCTTCGATGGAGTAGATGTCGTGATGCGGCGCCGGCGATATGGCATCGGTTCCGGCGGGGATCATCCGCGTCTCGGCTACTGAAGCTGAGACCTTCTCGCCAGGGAGGTGGCCGCCTATTCCGGGCTTGGCCCCCTGGCCCACCTTGATCTCCACCGCCTGGGCGCAGTTCAGGTACTCGGCGTCGATGCCGAAGCGGCCTGAGGCCACCTGGACGATGGCGCACTTACCAAACTCGTCCCTCATCTCTCGGGGAAGACCGCCCTCGCCGGTGTTGAAGTAGGTCTTTGACTTGCAGGCGGCCGTCGCCAGAGATCGGAAGGCGTTGTAGCTGATGGCTCCGTAGGACATGGCCGAGAAGAGGATGGGGGTCTCCACGACCAGGTTTGGTGATAGCTCGGTCTTGATCTGTACGTCTCCATCCTCTGCAGAAATGTCCATCAGGTCGGGCTTGGCTCCCAGGAAGGTCCGAAGCTCCATCGGCTCACGGAGGGGATCGATGGAGGGGTTTGTCACCTGGGAGGCGTTGAGGACGATGTGGTCCCAGTAGATGCGGAAGGGTTTGTCGCACCCGCATCCGGAGAGGAGGACCCCACCGGTCTCCGCCTGCCTCTTGAGGTCCTCGATCTTCTCGCGAGACCAGGAGGCGTTGGGCCGGTAGAAGGATGGAGAGGGCCGGACGACTATGGCGCCTTTGGGGCAGAAGATGGCGCATCTCTGGCAGCCGGCGCACTTGCTCTCGTCGGAGACGAGCCGGTCAGCCACCGGGTCGTAGGTGTGGACGCCGAAGGCGCACTGTCTCTCGCAGGCCCTGCACTGGCCGCATTTTTCTTCGTCCCTTATGATCTGGAACTCGGGAAAGACGAATGATCTCATAGCAAAACCTTTCTCATGCTGTTCAGCTCGGCTACGACCGGCTCACCCCCATCGGGGGTCCAGACGCGGTCAAGCTGGTGCGAAATAAGTCTGATCGACGCTTCCTCTGAGGAGATGTAGAACATCTCCCCCCTGGTGGCGGCGGTGATGGGCCGAAGCCTGATCCTGTCGGTGAGGCCGATCATCCGGCCCGTCGTGCCGATGATCACGGCGAAGGGGCCGTTCATGAGGAGGGGGCCGTAGACCATCCGAAGGGTAGTCAAAAGCTTCCTCTCCTTCTCGGGCAGCCGATCGATGGCGTTCCATATGGGCGGGGCGAGGATCTTGGCCACGATCTCGATGGGGAGTTTTTGCCTCCTCATCAGGAGATCTGCGGCGTAGGCGATCACCTCGGTGTCCGTCTGGAGGGTGCAGGCGTAGCCGTACATCTCCAGGTACCAGCGGTTGGTGCCGTAAGAGGAGACCTCACCGTTGTGGACGATGGTGGTATCCAGGAGGCTGAAGGGATGGGCCCCGCCCCACCAGGCCTTGGTGTTGGTGGGAAAACGGCCGTGGACGGTCCAGGTGTGGGCCCGGTACATCCGATCGAGCATGAAGTACTCGCCGACCTCCTCGGGGTAGCCGACGCCCTTGAAGCAGCCCATGTTCTTGCCTGAGCTGAAGACGTAGGCGTTCTCGATTCTGGCGTTCACGGCCATGATCTGATCGACGATGTAATCCTCTTCTGAGCGGACGAGGCCGGAGTCGTCCCCCCCCTCTTTGGGCAGGAGGAAGTAGCGCCAGACCAGGGGCGGGTCCCTCAGCTTAACAGCCTCGTCGTGAGGTATCTCCTCGTCACTGACGACGTCGAACCTCGAAGAGAGGAAGTCCTCCAGCTCCATTTTGGCTTCGAGCTTAGCCTGAGGGCTCTTTCCGGTGAACATGAGGTGGAAGGCATAATAATCCTTGAACTGCGGATATATCCCGTAGGCTGCAAACCCACCACCGAGACCGTTGCCTCGGACGCGCATGTTGGCGATCGCCTTCATCACGCCGGCGCCACTAAAGCGCTCCCCATCCCGGTTCATCGCCCCGAAGATGGAGCAGGCGCAGATCTCCTTGTTGTATAGCTCTCTTCGGCTTCTTCTAATCCGTGGCATAGTAATCTTGAACCTCATCCATCGGCCTGATGATCATGAATCGATAACTTGCAGGCAAGAAGTGGTTACAAGAGAAGGGACGGCAAGAATTGTTTTATAGGTATTTGAGAAATGTTGGGAAAGGTTGAGAAATGTTCATAACAATTATGAACGCTGCAGTCCGATGCTGATATTTTCTTAAAGATATCCCACCACCATCAGGAATCTAGGCGATCTTGGGGACCTCGGGATCTTGCGAATATTTTACAAATTCTGCAGATAATAAGCCACTATCAAGCCGCTATAAATATCAATCTGATCTCGATGACCCCATCAGATACCCTCCAAACCCGGCCGTCCAGAAGACGATGGGATAAGCCACCGCTCCAGCCCGCTGATCCCGAGGACCGCAAAGGGGCTTTCCATCCCAGAGTGAAGAAGAGGGCCAGGTTCAGGAGGGCGATCCCGCCGAGGCCCGCCGATAGTTCCCGAAACGGCGAGGCCGTCCGTCGGTCAGAGGCGACGGCCGAGAGCCCCCCCGGCGCCTTCGAGGGCCAGCTGGGCCTCTTGACCATCGGTGTTGTAGCCGAGAATCCTGCCGCCTTCGTCCTCGCCCTCCCCCTTCCCGAAGGCGACGGTGTTCACCGCCCCCATCGCCGCGGCGTTATCGTCCGGAACGACGACCTTGAGTGCCTCCTCCTTCAGGGGTATGGTCAGGTTCAGGCCGCCAAACCCCATCGCCTCCGCACCGAGGATCGCGTCCCGCAGCCGCTTCCGCCTCACCCTGAAGGCGAGGTAGCGGGCCGAGAGGCCCATGGCCGAGAAGGCCGCGTTCTGCATCGCCGGGGAGAGGCTGTGCTCCACGGGGTCTCCAAAAACGGCGTAGACTAACATCCGAGGTAAGTTGTTCTTTATGAGTAAATAAGACTAGTGCTCCTTAACATTAATTTTGCAACTTAATATAATGTCGTTTGAGTTTTTCTCTGGCATCATTTTTATTAAATTTCCACCGAACGGTCGCTTTGATATCATTCCGTTCTTGCTGCCACGCGTC
>Ga0272442_10012680_pt1 | contig 10154 bp, 6 predicted proteins | sample SSMForm2O_FD_200262 | JGI IMG/M metagenome (GOLD analysis project Ga0272442, IMG submission 200262) | Marine sediment archaeal communities from Little Sippewissett salt marsh, Falmouth, MA, United States - SSM-Form-2O | ecosystem: Environmental > Aquatic > Marine > Wetlands > Sediment ... | reverse complement strand
AACAAGCATACGGTTCGGGGCATTGCCAACGATCTGGTAGTAAACAGCACCGCCGTTGTAGCCGGGATAGAGGTCATCCCAGTAAACCGCGATGAAGCGATCAATTATGAAATCCCCGGGCATACAGCTATTGCTCAGAGTCAAATAGGTGTCTTCGAAGTAAACTCCACCGTTTGAACCCACGGCAACTTGAGTATAGTCGGTCCCATAGAAATCAAAACCGAATGGCAAATTTATCGGGAAGTAATAGCTGTCATCTGAAAGATTAAGGTTGGTTCCCGTTCCACTGACCTCTATCCAGTCAAACTCCGGTCCTCCCGATTCCTGGTTGTCAAGGTAATAATAGCCGCCGGCATCGGGTCCGCCGGTGCTGGGGACACCCAGTGCTGCTGCTGTTAATGAAGCTTCAGATGCACAATCTTCTTCTTTGAGAATCGGATCTTCTGTGCCTTCATAGACCGTGCCCCCCGATGTCGGGGCGTCTTGTAATGCCGGACTGCCGCCCGAAACCCACGAAGTGCGCCACTGCAGCAGGGTATTGATCGGCACCTCAACATCGCCATCGGAGGGAGCAGGATCGGCAGGCGGGAGCGGTGCGCAGTCTGAGTCGCCTACCGTCACTGAAAACGCAGCGATATTGGAATCACCGCCGTCCGGGGGCGTACCGCCGTCATTGGCTAAGAAATAAAAACTGTCGGAGCCGGAAAAAGAAACATCCGGCGTATAGATGACCTGGTTGCCAAAACTAACCAGTGAGTAAGGAACGGTATCAATGACGCCGTTTCCGGGATCGCTCAATTCGCCATTGGACGGTAATGAAGCGATGATGTAGGTCATCGCTCCCGGCGGATCCGGTAAACCATCATCTGCCGCCACTAATGTAATCGGCACAGCGGTATCCACTAGGGTGTTGACGCTGCCATCTTGTGCAGCGGGCGGCAAGGGGGCGGACGGACCGCACGTGCCTTGTCCGCCAGTCACGGTAAGAACATAATTACCCATTGTGCCTCCATAGCCGGAAATACGAATCAGATAGGTGCTCCCAGCCGTCATTGTCAACGTAATCTGTGACTGCAATCCGCAGGAATCATCATTGCAGGCCAGTTCCGTCCCACCGCAGGCGCTGAAAACCGCCAAACTGGTGTCAAAGTCACTGCCGCAAAGACTGACCGTTACACTGCTGGTCACAGCCGGCGTATAGGAATACCAGACATCCGCTGTATCACTGAGGGTACAACTGGTAATGTCTGACCCCGTGGCGGCAAGGGTCGTCCCGGTAACCGGAACGCCATCGGCGACACAGACCGCATTAACACACGCATCATTGGATGGGGGTTGAGGAGTAAATGAAAGCTCTGTTGCCAGGCACGCGTTTTCGAGATTATCTTGGTCAGTAACACTCCACCCCAGATTGATCGCTGCCTGAGTTAACGCAGCATGCAGGTCTGCATAATTCGATCCGCTGGTCAAAAGAGTTGTCTGAGCTTCATAGAAAAGATCCGCAACCATGGATATTCCCATACCCGTTATTGTCTGGCCATTGAATGTGTCCCCGTCGGTCAGCAAATAACAAAGCTTGTTACCGACGCCGCTGTTGGTATGAACCCCGCCGTTATCGCCAGAGCCCGTGTACCACAAAGGGCTGGTTCTTCTGTCCGGATCTCCGAATGCGGGAGGATCCGCCATATTGCGGCCCGCTCCAATATCTTCACCCATGAGCCATCTCACAGAAGGGTCGTCATTGCCGGCGCCGTTGGTCAGATCGACCCATTCTCCCCACATATCGGAGAGGGATTCGTTAATGGCACCCGATTCATTTTGATAGATCAGGTTCGACTCGTACTCGGTCACACCATGAGTCATCTCGTGCGCGGTTACATCATCCACCACAAAACCTTCTCCGAAATACATGCGTGAACCACTCCAAAAGGCATTTTCAAACGGGCAGTCCTCTTCCGGATCAGGGCAAATGCGTACCGTCGCACTCAGTATCATCCCGGCATTGTCAATGCTGTCACGTCCGTGTTCATTAAAATAGAAGTCGTACGTGTCGCCTAAAAAATCGTAGCAATCATCAACATCTGAAAGACCTGTTGCTGCCTCGCCTTCGGATCGCATCAGGGTGCCCGGATCAGCATCGGTATTGGCCGCGTCATAGACTTGCCGAAATCTTGCGTTCATGATCTGTGTGTACTGCAGGGCAACCTCACCCGTGTGGGCATCAATCAGGAAAAACTCATTCACTGTCGGGACCGAAACACTCACGACCGCTGTCTGCCAAACCAGGCGCGTCGATCCTGAATTGCCTACGACCGCAGGTTCGTAAATCATAAGTTGAGCATCTTCGCTGTCAAGCTGGACACCTGGGTGCCTCTCGGCTATTCGTTCAATTGCCAAGAATTCCGCATCATCGGCTGAGACCGTTGGGACAATCGAAACCTTTCCTTCGTCAAGCGCATCAGTTGCCCTCATGATATCGCTATTGACATATTCCACGCCTCCCGATCCATTTAATTGCACGATCACCTCTGCGCCAAAGACCGGAATCTGGGAATAGGTCTGCTGAAATCGTTCATAGCTACGGCCATTTCTTGCCTTGCTCTTTCGGGGAAGAAAATCTACAGCATTACTTTCCACTCCAAATGCCGCACCATTTTCAGTCATAAAATTTTTGGCTGTCGCCATAGGGTTGCCGGCAACAACCTCACTCACTGGGAAAAAATGATTTCCAGGCGCCCCTAACATGCGCAGATGACCATTTTCAAAAGCAACGCGTGCCGGTTCTTGGCCCGGCTGAAGCACTGTGCTACTTGCACTTCTCACACTGCTAAGGAACTGTGAGATATCTATTGGAGTTGGGGAATCTGACACTTCAGCATCAGCCGTCCCCAAAACAGCCCACAGAATGGTCAATCCGGCAAATCCTAAAAAGAAACTCCGAATTCCTTGGAACAAATCATTTTTCCCCATTTTCTTCGCCTTTCTACCTTGAGTTGTTGGAAATTGGTTAAGTGTTTAGAAAAAAACTGGCTGCATCGCCTTGATGTTAAGGCGGTGTGTTTGCGTGTTTTTTCGTTGTTTTCATTTCCCTCTCCGGAAAACAAGGGTTTTCTATATGGATGGATTCCTGTAAACAAGACGCCCCATTCTAATGCAATTATAATTATTGATAGAAAACATCATAAAGTCAAGTTAAATTCCGATAAAAAAAGAGGTTTTCTATCAATATCCGTAGAAATACGGGTTTTTTCCAGAAGCCAGCATTCGGAAGGGCAGGATATCGGGGCCATTCCCCTGTTCCACCAACCCTCTTTGGCCGGCAAGATGTATACCCTTTAGCTGACATTTCCCATTTACAACGCTTACTAAACATATTTTTAACCTCACTACATATTACAAGACGTCACGAAATCTAAAACGTTACAAAAAAGTTTAGTTTTTTTACAATCTTCCTAAAAATACCCTAAAAACGTAAATTAGGTTGCCCCAGACATCTTCTGTTTCCGGCTTGTCCACAGAACCTGACTACTCCAGTGTTCATAAAATCAGGTTTTTCAGCTTTCTCCAGCATTATTTACCCGCGATCAACGATTTTCAAAAGGATGATTCCTTAATCGTTAAATCCTCAATCCCACTGTATATCTGCCTCTCTGGTTTCAAGATTCACCTTTACGGAGGCATGTTTAAATTTCCGACTCAGCGTCCACCCATCCCTCACCATATCGCCCAAGGGCTCTCCCAGCGGTTTGTCAAATTCAGGATACCATTCAAGGCAGCCCAGCGCCATGCGGTAGCCCCAGTTATAGACGAAGTAGGCGTTTTCCTGTGCCCCGACCAGAAAAGCAGCCAGGGGGAAGGTAATGTTCTCTTGGGCCAGCTTTCGCATTGTTTTCAGAGGCATCAGCATGGCCTCCCTCTCGATCCAGGCAAACCCCGGCCAACCCTTGAAGACCACGATCCTGCCATTCTTGCCGGCCTTCTCCATCTCCTGAATATCTCTGAGCATGCACTCCTTGGAACCGCTTTGAAAATGTCCAAAGTGCTCAATCATAACCGCATCGGTATAATCGGGAAAATCATCGCCCGCCTGCAATGTGGGCGTAGAACGGATACCGTTATAGACAATCAGCTTGTCATCACCGATCGTTTGACGGGTCTCCTTAATGATATCTTTGAGCCCCTGCTGTATGGCATCATACTTTTCCCGGCCCCAGATACCGATATTCCGTTCGTGTGTGATCTGAGGAAAGGCGTCCATGAACACCCCATCGGTGCTGCCCTCAACGACGCCCTTTCGGACAACTTCGGTCCACCAATTCCGCACGTCGGGATTCGAAAGATCATAGCGTTTGAGTGAGCCGTTCTTTAAGTCGAGTTCGCCATCTTTGGTTTTCAACCACCACTCGGGATGCTTGCCATACTCCTCATGCGCCTTGAACATGTCGTAATCGAGAAGGGTATTCCAATAGAAGATCACCTTCATGTCCGGGTTGAACTTCTTGAGTTGTATCGCCTCTTGCTCAATGCCGGTCTCGGTATCCCCAAACTGTTTATAAGCATGACCCTTCTCCAAACAGATGAAATTGGAGCGTGAAGCAACAAATTGGGCCTCCTCTTCGGTCATTAAAGCATCCGTTTTACCAAAATGAAAGGCGACGGGTACCTTATCCCAACTAAACCTGGGATAGCGAGCCGCCATTGAATCCCGTGTCGGTTCAATCTGCGCTTTGCAGAACCCTACCATCCCAATGCCCAATAGCAGGCATACAATACTTGCAATTTTCAACTTTCTCATAAGATTCACTCCTAAAGGTTTTTCTAAATCTATAAACTAAAACCAATTACACGTTTATTCCTGTTCCTGCGGTTTTCAGACACTGTTCGCCGTTTGGCTTTCGATATCGAGTTGGACTGATGCATTAGCAAGCTTCCGGGCGTAAGTACAGCCGTACATAAACACCGTTTCAATGACAAATGTCCGTTAATTTAAATGGCGAACGCGTATGTTGCGAAACTCAAGCAAGCCAAGTTCACCCTGGATGCCGATGTGGCCGCTGGTGTTTTTGATATTCGCAGCAGTCGTGATCAGGACACCGTTGAGCTTGACGCTGAGTGTTTCGCCCCGGCAGGTAATCTCGTAATGATTCCATTGGCCGGTGGGGCGATAGGCCCTGGCCAAGGCCTCCAGGTCCGATTCGTGTTCAAAAGGCGGCGCCCCGTACGGGATCATGGTGGCCAGCGGGTTATCGCCCGTGATGATGTCCTTGCATTGCACCTGGTAGCCGTTGTCAGGCCAGCCGGTTTCTTCGGCGCTGCTGGTTGGGCCCGTGCGTACAAAAATGCCGCTGTTGGCCTCTTTCTCGAGAAAGCGAAAGTCCATCTTGAACACAAAGTCAGCAAAGGTTTTCTCCGAGCGCAGCCAACCGGTGCCGTGATCGATCAGGATCTTGCCGTCCCGGACGGAGAAGTTGCCGTTGTTTTCGATCACCCAGCCGTCCAGATTGCGGCCGTTAAACAGTGTCACATAGGATGAATCCTCAACCGTGTGTGTCTCGGAGCAACCGCCGATAAGAACCGATGCAATGAGCGTCATCCAGATACAAGTTTTCATGTCAATACCTCCTGAATCGTGTTAACTGACAATTCCCATATACCATATATATGCCTTTGAGGGTAGTAAATTCCCGGGAGCAAAGTCGTAACTGGCGGTCGCAGCACACCATGGCCGCACAGAAACGGGAATTTTTAATCGTGATCCGTATATCTCTTTAGCTCGGCTACGCCGCAAAGGTATATTTTCGGAATTTTAAGGAAAATTGGGCATGGAATGGATTATTCTTGACCCCGCAACAGTGAATTTGGTAAAACAATTTCGTGTTTGGCAAAAAGTTATGGGAAATCCATATATCCAGAGAATTTCGCTTGCATAAATTGTTAATTTCTACTATAATAGATGACTGATGTCTTGAGTTTTTTTGGGTTTTGTTGTACATCTTTTCAGGGGAATGGTTTATGAGAACGAGAGCAGTTAAAAAAGACGGTTTCACCCTTATTGAATTGCTTGTGGTCATCGCGATTATCGCCCTTCTTCTTTCGATTATTATGCCAGCCCTGCGTGCGGTCAAAAATGCCGCCAAGGATGTCATCTGTCTCAATCACCTCAAACAGATCGGCACGGGAGCTCTTCTATACGCTCAGGAAAACGACCAGTTCTTGCCGCGCAACGCTGGTGATGTCGATTATGGCGGCGAGAGTGTATTTTGGCTGACAGCCTTTGCCCCGTATATGGGCCACGAATTAAGGGATGTCTCTGATTACGATGAAGTTGGTTCGATGGAGATCTTTAATTGTCCGCGATACCCCGTCAAGGAACAGACCATTGATTATGTTGTCAGCAGTTGGGGTGATGATATCAAGGGCGGCGAAACCAACGCCTTCAAGATTACCGAATACACCAACCCCAGCAACAAGATTTACCTGGCTGACTATGAAGATCCGATTGTTAACGGCATCCCCGGCACGCGACATGTGATCGAAAATGAGGACGATTTGAAGAAGTACCGTGCTGCACTGGATGTCAATCAACCGCGGATGCTGCCGATCGGTAACAATGACACATGGCTCCGTGTTGCCGCAAATCGTCACAAAAAAGACGGCTGTAATGTACTGTATCTTGACGGTCATTCCGACTGGATTCATCGCGACGATAATCTGCCCAAATTGTGGTATAAGCGGTAAACGTTATTCTGGTAACGGCGGCGGTGATCTTGAACCCGATTCGGCGATGGATTCCGGTTATCTGTAGTTGGGACTACGATTTCAATGGTTCCGATGGAGCGAATGGGACAACAACATTAACGAATTACTCTAACCCCGAAACTAAAACCGATTATGCCAGCAAAAGTTCACACTTCAATGTGTCAAGGCCTCCCAAACAAGCTTCCGCTGTTGCTTTACACTATAGCAGACATAAAAGCTTGAACTCTTACCACTGATCTACATGTGGCTACAATGTTACATAAATGGGGAGATGCTTTGGATATTAGTCAAGTACGGAAATATCGGTCGGTGAGTTGAGACGGTAGCGGATGCCCCGCCAGGTGATGACCCGTCCGACCGCCGAAGAAAGAATAATCAACAGCAGCAGGATCGCCCAGAGCCAGAAGCCGGCGATATCGGCCCAGCGTGCCGCTTTGAGCCGCTTTTTGTCTGTCGGCAAAAGAGCAGCAATCATTTTTTGGCGAAGAATTGCCCGAAACAACTGGCAACCCAAAAAGACCGCCGGGACGGCAATACACAGCTTTGCAAATGGATGACTGGTTTTAGTTGCCCAAAAAGCCAATGCCGCGCCGCCCCACAACCCGGCCACTGCAAAGACCGCACTGAACAGGCCGAACAGCCACATCCCTGGCGCATAAATGCGGGTAATGATGAATTGCCGGCGGGCAAACTCCCACAACTTCGGCCAGGTGGTGGTTTCGTAGGAGGCGATCATACAGGCCGGAACGAAAACCATTTTCAGGCCTTTGCTATGGACCGCCCTGCTTAAAGACAGGTCGTCACTGAGGGCTTTTTGCCACGTCTGATCGATCCCCAGATCAGCAAAATTTTTGACGAGAATCGCCATGGAACCGCCCCAGGCCAAATTGAATCGCGTATTCCCCAACAACTGACAGATTTTGGCGTTAACAGACGCCAGGGCCAGCGTGGCTAAATTATTTTTTCCCGGGACAAAACAACGGTAGCCGCCTGAAGCGCCGTGCTTTTCTTTCCGTAACGGATAGACAATGTGAGCCAGCCAGTCCGGTCCGGCACAGGCATCGGAATCGGCAAATACCAAGGCCTCGGTGTTTTCAGGACGATGTTCATAGGCGAAAAGCAGGTTGTGCAATTTCTGACTGCATGAACGGGTTAGGCCCGCAATCCGTATTTCGATAGATTGGGCCTGTGAGTTCTTCCCAAAACGGTCTTTGAGTTCCAACAGGCGGCGGTAGGCCGGATCCGATTGGTCCTGCACGACAAACCGAAGATGATAGGGTTGGTAATCCTGCTCGAAAAAAGACTGAATATTGGTATCAAACGCCTCATCCAGACCCTTGCAGGGAACAATGAGGACGCATTCCGGGCGGTAGGCGGCCCGCTGCCGTTCGGACTTCTGCATGGCATAGCGGTAGTTGTTCACCACCTGAATGGTAAACAGGACTTGCGCCGCGATCACCACGATCAAAATGTATTCCAGAACACCCATGAACATCCACTTGTTTTTCTAAGTCTTTTTGGTACCAGTCGCTATGATAAACGATTCAGAGGGAAAGACAATCCTTTTTTCGCTGTACACTTGCAGCGATACACTGTTAGCCGTCAATCAGCGTACCCCCCCCTCGCTCTGTGAGCTATGGCGAGACAAGTACGCCACCCGGCGATCCGCCGTCAGATATCAGGTTTTCAGTTGTTTTTAAACCGTTGTTGGGGTATATTATGCCGGAAACGGTCTTTATTCGGGATGAAAGAATGACAACGGAACAAAACACGCGAAACTATGTAATCATCGTATCCGGCCTACCGCGGTCCGGGACGTCAATGGCGATGAAGGCCATCGCGGCCGGCGGTATCGAACCGCTTGTCGATGACGTTCGAAAAGCCGACGAAGATAATCCTAAGGGGTATTATGAATTCGAGCCGGTGAAGAAGACCAAAGAGGACGCCTCGTGGCTCAAAAACGCCCCTGGCAAAGTCGTCAAGATGGTTTATCGGTTGCTCTATGATTTACCCGCGGGCCATGAATACCGCGTCATCTTTATGCAGCGAGACCTGAAAGAGGTGCTGGCCTCGCAGAGCAAGATGCTCAAACGAAGCGGCAAGCGCGGCGCCGGCATCCCCCCTGGCCGGATGGAAGCCCTGTATTCCGGCGAACTGGCTAAATGCGAAAAATGGCTTGCCGAACAGCCCAACTTCAACGTCCTGTATATCAACCACCGGGACATGATCAACGACGGGCCTGCGCAGGCACAGAAGATCAACGAATTCCTGGACGGCGGGCTCAATATCGACGCGATGGCCGCCGTGGTCGACCCGGCCCTGTATCGAAATCGAAGCCAGTAAGATCAAGGATTTTATAATCCCGTTTGAAATGGTTATTCGGACAAACCCATATCCAGCAGTTTTGCCAGCATGTCCGAGTTGGCCGTAAAAAGGCCCGGCAAAAGTGGGTCAGCTTGATTAAACTGACGTGGTTGGCCGTTTTTATCGAGAACCTGACCGCCTGCGGCTTCGACCAAAAGCCACCCTGCCGCGACATCCCATTCGTTCTTGGGGACCAGTGTAAACGTCATGTCATTTAGCCCCGCCGCAATTCTCGCCATTTTATAGGCCACCGAGCCCATTGGGATGATCTCGAATGGTGCGTTTTCAAACGATTTCCACTCGCCCCGGTTGACCTCGCTGCGGCTGGCCAAGACCGTCGCACCAGCTAAATCGCGTTTGTCGGTAACTGTAACGGGTTTGCCGTTGAGCGTTACCCCGCCGACGCGGGAGCCGAGAAAGGTCTGCTGCGCCGACGGCGAACAGATACCCGCCGCTTCCGGCTTACCGTTAACGATATAGGCGACGGAAATACACCATTCGGGAATGCCCTGGATAAATTCGCGCGTGCCGTCCAGCGGGTCCACGATCCAGACACACTCTTTATTCAGACGTGTATGGTCGTCTTTGGTTTCCTCCGACAGCCACCCTTCACCTTCCCGCAGCAGTTTTGCTTTCAGAATCTTGTCCAGCAGGACATCCGCTTCAGTGACCGGGTCGCCGCCGGTTTTTAACGTCGATTGAATTTTACCCGGCGTGAATTCTGTCAGGGCCTCTGTGGCGGCAGCCAGCGCTGTTTCGATCCGTTCCAATACGTCTGCATAATCCATGAAGTTGGCGCCTTTCTGTTTTATGGTTTGAAAATAATGCCCTTGCTTTGCAGGAGGCTTTTGATGCTGCCCAGCGTTTCATCCAAGTTGTTCAAGTCCAACACTTTCATCGCGAAATCGCTATCGGTGGGTTCCTCACCCAGCCCCGTCAGCCGCAGCACGAATCCTTTTTGTTCTTTGTTCTGAGTCAAAAATAAAATCTCTTGTAAATAGTTGTCGCATCTTATCTGTCTCGCATCGTAA